>Ga0163150_10003060_pt1 | contig 24188 bp, 26 predicted proteins | sample OliLakLV19P2IB_FD_148628 | JGI IMG/M metagenome (GOLD analysis project Ga0163150, IMG submission 148628) | Freshwater microbial mat bacterial communities from Lake Vanda, McMurdo Dry Valleys, Antarctica - Oligotrophic Lake LV.19.P2.IB | ecosystem: Environmental > Aquatic > Freshwater > Lake >...
CGGGGCAGATCATGCAGGCGGCGGCGCTGCTGTCCAAGACCCCCCAGCCCAGCGATGCCCAGATCGACACGGCGATGGCGGGGAACATCTGCCGCTGCGGCACCTACAGCCGGATCCGCGCCGCCATCCACCTCGCCGCGAAGGAGGCCTGAGATGAGCACCTCACTCTCGCGCCGACAGTTTCTCGAAGCCGGTGGCCTGGCGCTCGCTGTCACCGCCCTGCCGGGCAAGCGGCTCGCCGGCATGCCGGTCCCGGCCGGGACGGCCCGCGCCCTGGCCCCGAATGCCCTGGTCGAGATCACCCCCGATGGGCTGGTCTCGGTCTGGGTCACCAAGTCCGACATGGGTCAGGGCGTCCGCACGGCGCTTCCCATGATCCTGGCCGACGAGCTCGAAGCCGACTGGAGCAAGGTCCGCGTGATCCAGGCCGACGCCCATCCCCGCTACGGCGAGATGGGCACCGGCGGGTCGAGCAGCGTGGCCTCGCTGTGGGAGCCGCTCCGCAAGGCGGGTGCGCAGGCCCGGGAGATGCTCGTGGGCGCCGCCGCCGAGCGGTGGGGCGTCCCGGAATCGGAGTGCCGGGCACGCAGCGGGGCGGTTGAGCACCCTGCCTCCGGGCGGCGCTTCGGCTACGGCGACCTGGTCAACCGGGCCGCCCTGCGACCGGTGCCGGAGAACCCGGTGCTCAAGGATCCGTCGGAGTTCCGGCTGATCGGCACCGACGTGCCCGGCGTGGACACGCGCGACAAGGTGACGGGCAAGGCGCAGTACGGCATTGACGTCAGGGTGCCGGGGATGCGCTACGCCGTCATCGCGCGGTGTCCGGTGTTCGGCGGGACCATGCAGGGACACGACCCCGCCAAGGCGCTGGCCGTGCCGGGCGTGCTCGACGTCATCGAGGTGCCCAGCGGCGCCGCGGTGATCGCGACCGGCACCTGGGCCGCGATGCAGGGCCGCAAGGTGCTCGACTGCCGCTGGGACGAGGGGCCGGCCGCGCAGCTTGACTCCCGAAAGATCTCCCGTCAGCTCCACGGCAGGGCGGCCATGGCCGGCGCCTTGGCCCGGAATGACGGGGACGCGCTCGGCACCATCGCTGCCGCCACCCGGGCCGTGGAAGCGACCTACGAGGCGCCGCTCCTGGCCCATGCCACCATGGAGCCGATGAACTGCGTGGCCGATGTGCGGCCCGACCGCTGCGAGATCTGGGCCCCGCACCAGGCCCCCGACTGGGCCCGCAACGAAGTCGCCGGTGCCCTCGGCATGGACCCCGAGCAGGTCACCATTCACACCACCCTGCTCGGCGGCGGCTTCGGCCGGCGGTTCCTGCCCGAGGAACTGGTCGAGGCGGCCCAGGTCTCCCGCCTGGCGGGGACGCCGGTGAAGCTGATGTTCACCCGCGAGGACGACATGCGCCGGGACTGGTACCGGCCGATGAGCGTCCACCGGATGGCGGGGTGCGTGGACCCGCAGGGCAAGGTCTCCGGCTGGCTCCACCGGGTGGTGGCTCCCTCGATTAACGACCAGCGCTGGCCCGGGTCGGTCAAGAACGCCCTGGATCTCGACGCGGTCGACGGCGCGGCCGACCTGCACTACGCCATTCCCAATCTGCGGGTCGAGTACGGCATGGTGAAGACGCCGGTGCCGGTGAGCTGGTGGCGCTCGGTCTATGCCTCGCAGACATGCTTTGCCAACGAGTGCTTCCTCGATGAGCTGGCCGGGGCCGCGGGGCGCGATCCGCTGGCGGTGCGACAGGAACTCCTGGCGCAGTCTCCGCGCCACCTCGCCGTGCTCAACCTCGCCGCCCAGAAGGCCAACTGGGGCAGCGTCCCGGCGGGCCGGGCGCAGGGCATCGCCATCCATCACTTCTTCAGCGACGCCATCGTGGCCGAGGTGGCCGAAGTGTCCATCGAGGGTGGCAAGGTTCGGGTCCACAAGGTGACCTGCGCCGTGGACTGCGGCCTGGCGGTCAATCCGTCCAACGTGCGCTACCAGATCGAAGGCGGGGTCATCTACGGCCTCACCGCGGCGCTCTACGGGGAGATCACCATCGAGGACGGCCGGGTGAAGCAGAGCAACTTCCACGACTACCAGATGGTCCGGATGCCGGAGGCGCCGGTGGTGGACGTGCACATCGTCCCGAGCGCCGAGTCGCCGAAGGGGGTGGGAGAACCGGGCCTGCCGCCAATCGCACCGGCGGTGGCCAACGCCGTCGCCCGGCTCACGGGGAAGCCGGTGCGGAAGTTGCCGATTGAGGTGTGACAGACGGTTAGGCGGTTGGGCGGTTAGACGGTTAGGTCGAAAGCAAAGCCCCGCTCACCGAGCGGGGCTTTGTCATGCACCCTAACCGCCTAACCGCGCAACCGTCTAACCGCCTATTTCCCCAGCGCCTGCTTCAACGACCGGTTCTGCCACAGCACGGTGGCGCCGAGGAGGATCAGGCTGCCGAGCAGGATGGCCGTGGCCAGAACGTTGATCTGGGGCGGGAAGGCCGCCCGGCGGGCGCCGTAGACGTACAGCGGATAGGTGACCCGGCTGCCGGCGTTGAACAGCGTGATGATGAAATCGTCCAGCGACAGCGCAAAGGAGAGCATGCCGGCGGCCGCGATGCCCGGCGCGATGAGCGGCAGCGTCACCTTGAGCACCGTGCGGAGCGGCGGCGCGCCGAGGTCCATCGCCGCCTCTTCCAGGGTCCAGTCGAAGCCCCGGATGCGGGCCTTCACGGTCAGCGACACGTAGCTCACCGAGAACATGATGTGGGCGATCACGATGGTCCAGAAGCCGGTCGCCACGTTGGACTGGAGGAACAGCGCCAGCAGCGACGACCCGAGCACCACTTCCGGGGTGGTCAGGGGCAGGACCAGCAGCAGGCCGACCGGGCCGGCGCCCTTCCAGCGGTAGCGGCAGAGGGCCAGCGCGATCAGCGACCCGAAGATCGTGGCCACGGTGGTGGAAACCGCGGCCACCTGCAGGCTCAGCTTCATCGCGTCCACCAGGGCGGGGAAGAGGAACGGGTCCCGCCAGGCGTCGAACGAGAACGACTTCCAGACGAAGTTGAATTTGCCCAGCGGCTTGTTGAAGCTGTAGCCCACGATCACGAAGATCGGCAGGAACAGGTAGACCAGCACGATCGCCGCGTAGCAGTTGAGCAGCAGCCCGGTCCAGCGGGTGCCCGGGGGACGCTTGGGGCCGGGCATCAGGCCAGCTCCTCGGTGCCCAGCGCCCGGGTGTAGGCCAGGACCAGCATGGTGATGATGGCCATCAGCACGAAGGAGAGGGATGCCGCCAGCGGGTAGTCGCGGACGTTCAGGAACTGCCCCTGGATCACCGAGCCCAGCATCTTCTGGTTGGGGCTGCCCAGCAGTTCGGCGTTGATGAAGTCGCCGGTGGCGGGGATGAAGGTGAGCAGGCTGCCCGCAAAGACGCCCGGCAGTGAGAGGGGCAGCACCACCCGCCGGAACGCCTGCCGGGGATTGCAGTAGAGGTCCTGCGCCGCCTCCACCAGCCGCCGGTCGATCTTCTCGAGGCTGACGTAGATCGGCAGGATCATGAACGGCAGGAAGTTGTAGGTGAGCCCGCCGATGACCGCCCACGAAGTGTTGAGCAGCCGCCCCTCCTGCGGCAGGATGCCGAAGAGCGCCAGCGAGGACACGATCATGCCGTCATCACTCAAGATGGTCTTCCAGGCGAAGGTCCGCACCAGGAAGGTGGTGAAGAACGGCACGATGACCAGGCCGAGCAGGAAGTTCTTGAGCCGCCCCGACCGGAAGGCGATGACGTACGCCAGCGGGTAGCCCAGGGCGATCGCCACCAGCGTGGAGGTGAAGGCGTACCGGAACGAGCGCACCAGGTGGACGCCGTAATCGGTAAAGGCGCGCTGGTAGCCGTCATACCACGCGGTGCCGGCGGGACCGATGGAGGTGTCCGCCAGCGCCAGCGTGGGCAGAACGTAGAACGCGATCAGCCAGAGGACTCCCGGGGCGACCAGGAGCCAGGGAGCGAGCGGGTTGCGCCGCGCGCCCCCGGATGCGGTGCCGGCCATGGCGGGGGCTCAGGCCCCGATGGCGTCCTGGAACAGCCGGTTGAACTCCTGATCCTCGGCGTCGTCGAGCCACTTGAAGACGTGCAGCCGGGCCCGGAGCGCATCGGGCGGATTGACCAGCGGGCTCTTGGCCAGGTCGGGCGCGACCTTCTCCAGTTCCGCGCCCACGCCCTTGACCGGCGACAGGTACGGCGCCCCGGCGACGATCTGGGCCGAGTGGGCTGGGTCGTAGACGTAGTTCATCCACTCCGCCGCCAGGTCCGGCCGGTCGGAACTCTTGGGGATGAGCATGTTGTCGGACCACAGCATGGCGCCTTCCTTCGGCGCGGCCCAGACCAGGTCGGGATTGTCCGCCGCCAGGCCCTGGATGTCCCCCGACCAGGCGATGGCCACCGAGATGTTGCCGGCCGCGAGGTCGTCGGCGTAGTCGTTGCCGGTGAAGGCGCGGATGTGGCCGCTCTGGCGGGCCGCCTTGATCTTGTCGCACGCCGCTTTGGCGTCGGCGATGGTGCAGGTGGCGGGATCCTTGCCCATGCCCAGCATGATCAGGCCAAGGGTATCCCGCATCTCCGTGAGCATCGTCACCTGACCCTTGAACTTCGGATCGAAAATGTCGTTGATGCTGGTGAGCTCGCGGCCGATCTTCTTGGGGTTGTAGCCGAGGCCGGTCATCCCCGACAGCCACGGCACGCTGTGCGCCCGGCCCGGATCGAACCCGACGTTCTTCAGGTTGTCCACCAGGTTGGCCTTGTTGGGGAACTTGGCCTCGGGAATCGCCTGGGTGTAGCCGAGGTGAATCAGGCGCCCCGCCATCCAGTCGGTGAGCACCACGATGTCCCGGTCCACGCTCTGCCCCCGCTTGAGCGGCTCATCGACCTTGGCGAAGAACTCGTTGTTGTCGTTGACATCCTCGGAGTACTCGACGGCCACGCCGGTCGCCGCCGTGAAGTCGGCCGTGGTCTTCTGGTCGATGTACAGCGGCCAGTTGGAGATCTTGACCGGCCGGGCCGCGGCGGTGCCGGCGTCCTTGCCCTTGCAGGCGGAGAGGAGGCTGCTGCCGAGTGCCAGGCCGCCGGCGGCCATGGCAGTGCGGCCCAGGAACTGGCGCCGTGAGAGGGCGCGGCGGACCAGCTCCTGGAGTTCCTGTTCGTCGTACGATCCCGGCTTTTTCATGGTGACCTCAGGAAGGGGAGGAAGAATGCGATTGGCCGGCCCGGTCCAGCGTGGACCGGTTATCCGGGTTGAGGCGAGTGTTGGGCGACGGGCGCAGCAGCCGCGCCGCGCCCGCATCCCAGTGCAGCCGGTAGGTCTGGCCGGCCTCCAGTGTCGGGCGGGGGCCCTCGTCCCCGACGTGGGCCGTGACCTCGGTGCCGTCCGCCGTGGACAGCAGGCAGCGGATGACGGGCCCCTGGAAGACTGCCCCCTGCAACGTGGCCCGCACGCCGGGGCCGTCGCTGCTCAGCCGCAGGCGCTCCGGGCGGACCATGAGCATCGCCTGCTGGCCGACCTTGGCTGGCCAGTCGGGCGCGGCGGCCTCCGCCCGCTGGTCACCACCCACCTCGACGGCAGCGGCCTTGTCCATCAGCCCGATGATCTTGGCGGGCATCAGGTTGGCCACGCCGATGAAGCCGGCCACGAACACCGTGGCCGGCGTATGGTAGATCTCCTGCGGGGTGCCGATCTGCTCGACCCGGCCCTCGTTCATGACCGCGATGCGGTCCGACATCGTCAGGGCTTCTTCCTGATCGTGGGTCACGTAGATGAAGGCGATGTTGACCTCGCGCTGGATCCGTTTGAGCTCGAACTGCATCGCCTGGCGCAGCTTGAGGTCCAGCGCCCCGAGCGGCTCATCCAGCAGCAGGGCGCTGGGGTAATTCACCAGGGCCCGGGCCAGCGCCACCCGCTGCTGCTGGCCGCCGGAAAGCTGGCCCGGCCGCCGCTCGGCAAAGGTCGCCAGCCGGGTCACCGTCAGCAGGTCGGTGACCCGCTTGGTGATCTCGGGCTCGGCCAGCTTCTGGCAGCGGGGCCCGAAGGACACGTTGTCCCGCACGTTCATGTGCGGAAAGAGGGCGTAGTGCTGGAAGACGGTGTTGACGTTGCGGCGGTAGGGCGGGGTGCGGCTGACGTCCTGGCCCTTGAGGAGGATGCGTCCCTCGTCGGGCTGCTCGAAACCGGCGATCATCCGCAGGGTGGTGGTCTTGCCGCAGCCCGAAGGGCCCAGGAGGGAGAAGAACTCCCCTTCCCCGATGGTGAAGTCGGCGTCGTGGACGGCGATGAAATCTCCGAACCGTTTGTTGACATGGTCGAGAATGACGACCGGTTCCATGCGGGTGGACCTCTGGGAGGGCGATGTCGGTGGAGAGGATCGCTCAATCTGTGGCGCCGGGGCGGAGTTGACAACCCGGTGGCCGGGAGGCAGAATCAGGGGAACCCCGGTACCAGCCGTCCCCTCAGAGCAGGCGATAGCACCCAGCCACCCCCTTTTTCTATCGAGACGATATGACCGCCACCACCGCCTCCCCGCGCGGGCCGGCGGGCATGGAGCGTCTGCTCGCCCGTGCCCAGACGTTGTGCGACCAGGAGACCGCCCGGATGCTGGCCCGGACCCCGGCCTCCGCGGCGCTGTACCAGCGCGCCTACCGGACCCTGCCCTTCGGGGTCGCGTCCTCGTTCCAGAAGGGCTCGCCCTACCCGATCTACGTCTCCCACGGGAAGGGCAGCCAGATCTGGGATGAGGATGGCCACCAGTATCTCGACTTCCACGGCGGCTTCGGCGCCATGGTGGTGGGCCATGCCCATCCCCGGATCGTGGCCGCCATTGACGAGGCCGCCCGCCGGGGCACCCACTTCGCCGTCACCACCCGCGAGGCCGTGGAGTGGGGCGAAGAGATCTGCAGGCGGTTCAACCTCGAGATGCTGCGCTTCGCCAATTCCGGCACCGAAGCGACCATGGACGCCATCCGGGTGGCGCGCGCCGCCACCGGACGGGAGATCATCTGCAAGATCGAGGGGTCCTACCACGGCCATCACGATGCCGTGATGTTCTCGATCGTGCCCAACGCCGACGTCATGGGCGGCCGGGAACGGCCGGCCAAGGCGCCGGTCTCCAAGGGCATGCTCAAGGACGCCCACAAGTACATCGAGGTGGTGCCGTTCAACGACGCCGAGCACCTGGAGCGGCTGTTCACGGAGAAGGGCAAGGAGATCGCCTGCCTCATCATGGAGCCGGTCATGATGAATATCGGGATCGTCGTGCCGGAGGTGAGCTACCTCAAGCGGGCCCGCGAGCTGTGCACCAAGCATGGCGTGGTCTTCATCTACGACGAGATCAAGACCGGCTTCACCCTCGCCGCCGGCGGCGCCACTGAACGCTTCGGGGTCCAGCCCGACCTGGTCTGCCTCGCCAAGGCCATCTCGGCCGGACTCCCCGCCGCGGCCTTCGGCGGCCGGGCCGACCTGATGCGGCTGATCGAGCAGGGGGTGTCCCAGATGGGCACCTACAACGGCAACCCGCTGGTGGCGCATGTGGGGCTGGTGATGCTCCGGGAGGTGCTCACCCCCGACGCCTACCAGCATTTCAACCGGCTGGGCGCCCGCCTGGTGGCCGGCTGCCAGAAGGCCATCAAGGCCCACGACATCCCGGCCCACACCGTGGATCTGGGCGCCAAGGGCTGCGTGTCGTACCGGCCCACGCCGATGAAGAGCTATCGCGACTTCCTGGAGACCCGGCCCGAGCTGTTCGCGGCGTCGTACCCGTGGCTGCTCAACCGGGGGATCTTCATGACCCCGGGAGACGAGGAACAGTGGACGCTGTCGGTGCAGCACACCGACGCCGATGTGGACCGCTATGTCGAGGTATTCACGGAGTTCTGCGCGGAGCTGCGGAAGTAGGCGATTAGGCGGTTGGTCGGTTTGGAGCGCCGGGGAGGAAAGGGGTCTCCAGGCGCTGGAGGTGCGCGGTGGCCGGGTGGGTTGGCCGTTGCGCACCTACGCGCCTTTCGACCCCTCCCCTCCCCGGCGCTCCACCCATCGTCCAATCGTCCGATCGCCCAACTCCCGGCTTGGCCCGGAGAGAGATGGTCCTCCGGTCTGGGACCGGACACCGACGGTTCGACCTCCGGACCGTCCCTCCCCGGGCCCGCGCCGGCTGGTCGGTCCGTCCAACCCTCCAACCGTCCAACCGCCTACTCCCCGGCGCTCCTCACACGCCCATCTTGGGCCGAGCGCGAGGGGGAACCCATGCCCGGCTCTTGAAGAAGGAATCCACGGGGGTCGCGGCAAAGTGATTGCTGTAGTTGCTCAGGGTCTTCACCCCAATTGCCAAGATGATCGCGAACACGTGCCGTTCGGTGTATCCCGCGCTGAGAAAGTCGTCCAGATCTGTCGCAGCGGGGCGGCCACGGGTGTACACCATCGTGCGTGTGAACTCGGCGAGTGCGGCGAGCCGGGCGTCGGGGATGGCGTCCCCGTCACGGATGGCGTCGGTGACCGCCCGGTCGACCCCGGACTGGGTATCCGCCAGGACGCTGTGCGCCGCCATGCAGTAGTCGCACTCGTTCTCCCGGCTGATCGCCAGAAAGACGACCTCGAGTTCCGCCGAGGTGAACCCGGGATCGTGGCGCAGGCTGTCGTAACCGGACAGGTAGGTCTCAAGCAGGCCGGGAACATGCGCCATGTACCCGTACATGTTGGGGACCATGCCGATCTGCTGCTTGGCCCGCGCGAGGACCGCGTGCGCGTCCGGCGGTGCGGAGGTGAGGGTAAGCAGTGGCAGGGAGGTCTTGGCAGGCATACTCATGGGTCTCTCCAAATTGGGGTAACGATCAGTCCCGGTGTCGTTGGGGATGCTTCCGAAGCACGGGCAAAGCTGATCCTGCTACAGCTGAATCAGCCGGGCGGGCGATCAGTTCCGAGCCGGTAGGATTGGAGCTCCGCGGCTCGTCGTGCCGGGGCCGCCGGCGCGGCGGTGTAAGAAATCAGGCCACGGCGGGAACCACTTCAGACGCCTGGCGTCCTCGACCAGCGGAGCCCGCCGTGGGTGGGCCCGGTGGCCGTGCCTGAGATGGGTGGACCCCTTCGGAAGACTGGTGACTGTGGCATCAATCGTGACTCCGCAACGGCCTCGAGGCTGGTGGCTTCGACTCGCGGTAGGGGGCCTCATCCTGCTGGGCGTCCTGCTGGGAGGCCGTCAACTCGCGAGTGCCGTTCCTGCGTTTGCGGCCTGGGTGCGGGACCTCGGGCCCCTGGGGCCCGCGGCATTTGTCTTGGGCTACATCGTTGCCGCGGTCGCGTTTGTTCCCGGGGCGCTGCTGACTCTGGTAGCAGGGGCTGTTTTCGGCGTGGTCCTCGGGACCCTCTATGTCCTGGTGGGTGCGACCCTGGGCTCAACTGCGGCCTTCCTCATATCGCGGCATGTTGCCCGAGGAGCGTTCGAGCGGCGCCTGGGCACCAATCCACGCTTTACCGCCATCGATCAGGCCATCGCCCGGGAGGGACGGAAGGTGGTCTTCCTCCTCAGGCTCTCTCCTGTGTTCCCGTTCACGCTGCTCAACTACGCCCTGGGTCTCACGCGCATCCGTCTCAGCGATTTCGTGGTGGCCTCGGTCGGAATGCTGCCGGGCACCCTGTTGTACACCTACGCCGGCAAGGTGGCGGGTGATCTGGCCGCGGTAGCGGCCGGGAGCACTCCGGCCCGAGGTCCTGGCTATTACCTGGTCCTCGCCCTCGGCCTCGGGGCGACCGTTGCCGTGACCGTTCTCATTACCCGTGTCGCGCGCCGAGCCCTGGCGGACGCCACCGGAGACTCGACGACATGACCCTGGCCCAGACATCCGTTGTTCCGCAGGACGCTGATGACGCGCGCCTGTTGGCCAATGTGCATCCACCCGAATGGATCAACCCGACCCCCCGCGACCGATACCACCTCGTCGTCATCGGCGCCGGGACTGCCGGGCTCGTTGCCGCCGCCGGCGCGGCTGGTCTCGGAGCGAAGGTGGCGCTCGTTGAGCGGCACCTCATGGGCGGCGACTGCCTGAACGTGGGCTGCGTCCCATCCAAGGGGGTAATCTCGGCGGCGCGGGGGTGGCACCAAGCCCGGCATGCCGCGGATCGATTCGGCGGGCCGTCGGTGCTGGGAGACGGCGACTTCTCAGCCGCGATGCGCCGGATGCGGCGGCTGCGGGCCGACCTCAGCTCGATTGACAGCGCCCGGCGTTTCACCGAGCTGGGCGTGGATGTCTTTCTGGGTCACGGGCGGTTCACGGACCCCCACACGATCACGGTGGAAGATGCCGTTCTGCGGTTCCGCCGCGCGGTAGTCGCCACGGGGGCACGTGCGGCGGTTCCGCCGATTCCGGGGATCGAGGACGCGACGTACTTCACCAACGAAACCATTTTCAGTCTGACGCAGCCGCCGGAGAAGCTCATCGTGATCGGCGCTGGCCCGATCGGCTGCGAACTGGCACAGAGCTTCGCACGGCTCGGGGCAGCCGTCACGGTGGTGGACCGGGCACCGCGGGTGCTTCCGCGCGACGACGCGGATGCCGCCCACGTCGTCCAGAGCGCCATGGAAGCAGATGGTGTGGTGCTCGAGTTGGGGGTCCAGCTCGAGCGGATCGAGCGGCGGCAGGGCGTCACGTACGTCATGGCCTCCCGGGGTGGCCATCAGTTCCCCATCGCCGGGGATGCGTTGCTGGTCGCGGCCGGGCGGGCGCCCAATGTCGGGGACATGGGGCTCGAGGCCGCCGGGGTCGAGTTCACCGGGAGGGGCATCAGCGTCGATGACCGGCTCCGAACCAGCAATCCAAGGGTGTATGCCATCGGGGATGTTGCCTCCCGCTATCAGTTTACCCATGCCGCCGATTTCCAGGCTCGACTGGTCCTGGCCAACGCCCTGTTCTTCGGTCGCGGCCGCGCCAGCCGCCTGGTGGTCCCGTGGAGCACGTACACCAGTCCCGAGGTCGCGCAGGTGGGCCTCACGGGGGAGGAGGCTGAGCGCCAGGGTATCCCCGTCGACACGATCACGGTGCCGTTCCACGACGTGGACCGTGCGGTGCTCGCGGGAGAGACCGAGGGATTCCTTCGGGTGCACGTGCGCAAGAATACGGACAAGCTGGTCGGCGTCACGGTGGTGGCAGCACATGCCGGCGACCTGATCGGTGAGGCGGCGCTGGCCATGACCAACGGCCTGGGTCTCTCCGCGATCGGTCGGACGATCCACCCCTATCCCACCATTGCCGAGGCGTACCGGAAGGCGGCGGACGCGTGGCGGCGGCGGAAGCTCACCCCGACTGCCAGGCGGGTACTGGGGTGGTGGTTCCAGATGTTCCGGTAGGCCAAGCGGGTGTCGTGCGAAGGATCTGGGGGCTGCCGGTGTCTAAGAAGGCGTCCTCGTGTCTTCCCCGCCCACTGTTGATGAGGCCGAGATGGCCGGAAGCCTTCCCGATCGGGATCCCGCTGGCCCGGCGCCAAGTTCAACCGGACTGGTGCGCTCGGTCCCGAGCACCTTGAACCAACTCTTCAGGATGGCGTCGCTGGCGGAGGGCAGGGATGTCCTGCTCCTCCCGAGTGGACCGGGATCATGGGGGCCGCTCTCGGACGAACAATTCAACCAGCGCGTCGTCCGGCTGGCGCTGTGCCTGAAGGAAGGCTTCGGGATCGGCCGTGGGGACGTCGTCGCCATCTCTGCAGAGCTGTGCCAGGAATGGCTCCTGGCCGACTTGGCGGTCCTGAGTCTGGGCGCCCTGTCCATGGCGATCGAACCAGATGTGCCGGCGCTGACGCTCCAGCGGGTTCTGCTCGACACCCGTCCGCGACTGCTGTTCGCGTCAGAATCCCTGTTGAGTCGGTTGCCGCCGGTATCCGGGCATCCCGCGCTCCCGGTCCCGGTCGTCGCATTCGGTGGGCGGGCGCGCCGAAACGGTCCGGTCCCGTTTGCGGCCGTCCTCGACGCGGGGGGGGTGCTCGATACTCCGCGCCGGTCCCGGGCGCTCCGGCAGGCGGCATGGGAGGTGGACCCTGACACCCCGGCCTGCTGCCACTATATCGATCACCTGCAGGGTCAGGCCGAGTACACAGAATTGTCCCAGGCAGAGGTGCTCGAGCGCATCACGGGGTATTGGCTCCCGCCGCCTCGCCCAGGAGAGAAAATGTACGTCGCCGGGCCGACGGTCACCCTGCGAACCCGGCTGGCCCTCTACGCCACGATCGGGGATGGGTATGGGTCCCTGGTGTTGGGGACACGGGGACAGGAACTCGAGGAGATTCGGCATCTGCGCCCCGAGCGGGTAGTGGCACCGCCGAGCCTGTTCGCCGAGGCCATGGCCCGGGCGGCCGGGCGCGGTCGGCCGAGGGTCGGGGGGCTGCGTGGTTGGTTCGGTGATGTGTTCGGGCGCGTGACGGGTGGAGGTGGGCGGACCGAGCGACGCCAGCTGAAGGCCGCCCTTGGCGGGAGGGTCAGGTGGGTCGCGCCGACAGAGCCACTGGAGTCCGGTGTCGCCGCGCGGCTCAGCACCATCGCCACGGTCGGGCCCTTGGCCTCTGGCCGACCGAGTCCTGCGTCGGTCGGCGCATGAGCGAGAACCGGAAAGGCCTCCCGAACGTAGGCGTTGCAGTCCCCGTCATCCGGCGGCGCCCGCTCCCACCGATCCTGGAGAGTCCAATGTCGCTGTTCGGTCCGGCTGGTCTCATGCTCATGGCAGGTCTCGCCGCGTCCATGCCGTCATCGGTGCACGCCCAGGTATTCGATCACTCCCGGTTCGACGCGCTGCTGCGGGACCACGTGGAGCAGGGCATGGTGGACTACGACGCTTTCGCCAAGGCGCTGGAGTTTGAGGACTATCTCCGCTCGCTGGCGGCGTTCGATCCACGGACGCTGCCGCGCGATGAGCAGCTGGCGTTCTGGATCAACGCCTATAACGCCTACACCATCAAACTCATTCTCAAGCATGGCGAGCGGCAGTCGATTCGCAACATCAACAAGTCAATCGGGTTCATCAAGGGGTATGGGCCGTGGAACGAGAAAATCGCCGCCATCGGTGACTCCGTCTACGGTCTCGACTTCATTGAACAGAAGATCATCCGGCCGGAGTTTCAGGAGCCCCGCATCCACTTCGCGTTGGTTTGCGCGGCCATGGGTTGTCCCGCGCTTCGGAGTGAAGCCTTTGTCGGCGCCCGGCTCGACCAGCAGCTCGACGACCAGACTCGGACCTTCCTGCTGCGGGCGCCCGAGAAGAATCGGGTGGAAGTCGGAGCCCGCCGGGTCCAGGTAAGCCAGGTCTTCAAGTTCCGGGACTACGAGAAGGACTTCGGTGGGAGCAAGCTGGCGGTGGCGACATTCATTGCTCGCTATTATCCCGACGGGCCCGAAAGGCAGTTGCTGGAGAGCGGCCAGTGGAAGCGCTGGGAGTATGCCGACTATGACTGGACCCTCAATAGCCAGGAGAACGCCCGCCGGCTGCAGACGGGCCGCTGAACTCATCGGACGGCCCCGACCCTGGATACCAGCAACGACGGTCGCCCCCTTTGCCGAGTCCACATGGCGACAGCCCGTAGTCTGCTGCGTATTCTCCGGGAACCGGTGCGTCCGGACACTCGCGCCAACCTTGCCCGCTCCTGGAACCGGGTTCCGGCTCACCTGCGGGTGCCTCGCCAGATGCTGGGCCGAGCAGGCAACGGGTGCGGCGCTACCATCGGTGCGATGCCCCGCTGCGACTTCGCCTGCGCCGGCTGCTACCTGGAAGAGGGCGCCAACCAAGTGCCGCCCATGGCGCTCGACCAGGTCAAGGCGCAGATCCGGATGCTTCGACCGACCTTGGGGCACGCCGGAAACCTGCAGCTCACCGATGGTGAGCTGACCCTGCGTCCAGAGGAGGAACTGATCGAGCTACTGCGCTATGCACGTTCTCTCGATCTCATCCCCATGCTCATGACCCACGGCGACGCCTTTCGCCGCCGCCCGCACCTCCTGGAGCGGCTGGTCGTCGAAGGGGGCCTGGTGGAGGTCAGTATCCATATCGACACGACCCAGCGTGGCCGGCTCGGTGCCTCCTACCGCGAAGCCCGGTGCGAGGAGGAATTGATGCCCCTGCGGGATGAGTTCGCGGCGCTCTTCCGGGAAGTTGCGCGGCGAACCGGGCGACCGCTCCGCGGGGCGACCACCATGACCGTCACGAGCGGCAATCTCTCAGGGGTCCCGGCGGTGGTCCGGTGGCTGACCCGGAACGCAGACGTATTCCGGCTGGTCAGCTTTCAGCCGGCCGCACAGGTGGGCCGTACCGAGGCCGGGCTGGGTAGCGGGGTGACCGTGGAGGCGCTCTGGGAGCAGATCGCACGCGGCCTCGAAGGTCCGGCGGCGGATCCGGCCCGCCTCGAACGCGGGCAGATGTGGGTGGGCCACCCGGATTGCTCCCGCTACCTGGCGGGAGTCGTGGCCATCGAGAAGGGGTCCTCACCCCGCTTCCATCCCGTCAGGATCGACGGCGACCCCGTCGACGAGCGCGCGGTTGATGGTTTCTTGGCGCGATTCGGGGGCATCAGCTTCCGTCTCGATGGTCGGGCCGAGAGATTCGCGCGGTTGATCGCGATCCTCCTCCACGAGCCACGATTCGTCCTCGGGTCACTCTGGTCGTTCGCCCGGGCCTGGCTCCGGCGGCTCGATCCGGAGCGTCCCTGGAGCTGCGCGGGCCGGCTGCTCGCGGGACGGCTCTCACTGCGGGGCCTGGTCCTCGTGAGCCACCATTTCATGAATCGCCAGGAAGCCCTGTCCCCTCGTGGCCAGGAGCGGCTTGGGCTGTGTGTTTTCCACGTCCCGTTCGGCGGGCAGCTGGTCCCCATGTGCGCGGCAAATACCCTGGGGCTGCGAGAGGAACTGTATCATGAATTGCGCCGGCAGGACCGGTCCGCGGAGCACTCCCGCACCGCCGAGCCGGATTCTCGCGCTGCAAAGGGGAAATCGGGGGTTCGAGCTGGACCATGAACCGCGTCCGGCGTTGGCGGAGATTGGGCCTCGGCCTGGCGCTCGGGGCGCTACTCGGGGCGACCCTGCTGGATGGCCGCGCCCTGACACTCTCCCTGATCTCAGCGCTGGTGCACCTGGGTTATCCACAGGTGCACTGGGTATCGACCGCCGAGCTCGCAGCCACGCGCCGGACCCCACTCCTGCTGGACGTGCGAGAGCCCGAGGAGTTCGAGCGCGCTCACCTTCCCGGCGCCCGCCAGGTCCAGCCCGAGCGCCCGATTCCGCGGGAGCTCCTGGACCTGCCGCGCGAGACGCCGATCGTGACGTATTGCGCCGTCGGGCGCCGGAGCGCGGTGTTCGCCAACTCCCTCCAGTCTGCTGGATTCACCGCAGTACGGAATCTGGACGGGAGCATCTTTCGCTGGGCCAATGAAGGCCGCCCGCTGGAACGAGCCGGGAGACCGGCGACCCGAGTGCACCCCTATGACGGATGGTGGGGCATGCTCCTCCGCCCTCAGCATCGGGGCGAGCGATAGCGCAGGAGGCTGCCCCCGGCCGGTGGCAGACAGACGTCAGATGACCGTCGGCGTGAGCGGCCGCGGACGCTGCAGGCAGGCTGCACCGGCCTGAGCGATCTCGAGCGCCAGCGTGGCGGCCTTGATCCTGAAGTGTGAGGTGTGCCACACTGGCTTGCCCTCACAGAGCAGGATGACCTGTGGAGACTCATGCCCGATGTGAAGGTCCGCTGCGATGGTCTCCGACAAGCCCCGCTGCCGAATCACGTCTACCTGGTACACCGGCACGTGGGGCGCAACGCCTCCAAGCGTCCGGACCTCCGTGTGGGCCCGTGCCGAGACGCCACAGATCGGACTGTGCTTGTAGATCACCAGGAGGCGGGCCGAGGTCAGGAGGTCCGGCCAGAGATGTTTACCGGTCTCGGAAATCGGATGGATTGCCATCGGGGCTCCCGTGAGGAAGTGGTGGGCGGAAAGAAGGCTCCGCCGGTGGCCGGCCCTGGTGGGCCGCAGGTGCACCACATTGTTGCTACTCCTCGGAAGGGAATTACACTACTGCCATGGCGGCCATGCCCAAGATGATCGAGGACCCGAGTCGAACGCAGGGTATCCGGGTCCGCGACCCAGAGATTCTGCAGGCGGTGGTCAAGGCCAACCTGCCGATGCTGCTTCGGGCCGCACGGGGCGCGGGCCTGTCGGAGGATCGGGCAGAGGACGTGGTCCAGGAGACCCTGCTCACGTTCCTCGCCCGGGCGGAGGAATTCGACGGTCGCGCCCGGGTGCGGACCTGGCTGTATGGAATCCTCCTGAAGAAGATCTCTCGGGCGTTCGAGGGGGTGCGTCGGGCCCAGGAGACCGAGGAGATCGACCAGGTTGTGGAGGCCCGCTTCAGTGACACCGGCCGCTGGGCCCAGCCACCGCGGGGGCCCGACGCTGGCGGAGACCGGGAACGCGTCCGCGGGTGGCTGCTGGAATGCCTGGACGGCCTCCCTGACCGGCGCCGGCAGGCGTTCGTCCTCCGGGAGGTCGAGGGGTTGTCGACAGAAGAGGTCTGTAAGGTTCTCGAGGTGTCGCCGAATAACCTGGGAGTCCTCCTGTTCCGGGCACGGAACGGACTTCGGGAGTGTCTGGAAACCAAGGGTTTGAGGGGGCGCCATGATGCCGACCTGTGAGGAGATTGCCCGGCTGCTCGCGAGCGAGCAGTTGGAGCAGGCGGGGCCAGTTCGCAGGCTCCTCATCCGTCTCCACCTGCTGATCTGTGACGGGTGTGGACGGTACGCGCGTGAGCTGGAGGCGCTGGGCGAGACGGCGCGTGACGCATTGCGAGTCCCGCTGGATCCGGAGAGACTTGAGGCGTTGGAGCGTACCATTCTGGAGCGCGCGGCGAGGGAGGACAGCGGCGGGACCTCCGGGTCTGCCGTCGCGCCCTGATGGGAGATCTCAACGAATTCCCGCTCTCGCTCCGCCTCTTCCTGCAGGCGTATCCATGGAGGCGGGTGACGCCCGTGCCATGGGCACCGTTGCGCCGCCCGCTCAGCCAGAGTCGCGTTGCCCTGGTCACCAGTGCCGGATTCGTCCGCCCGAGTCAGACGCCATTCGATGGCGGCATTCGCGGCGGGGATACCAGTTTCAGGGTGATTCCCGGCGACGCGGAGTTGAGTGAGCTCAACGATGGTCAGCGAAGCGAATCGTTTGACCACACCGGGATGCGGCAGGACCCGAACCTGGCCTTTCCCCTTGATCGGCTTCGAGAACTCGCGGCTCGAGGACGCATCGGCTCCGTGGCGCCTCGGCACCTTTCGTACATGGGGTCGATTACCGCGCCTGGCCGCCTGATCAGGGAGACGGCGGTGGAAGGGGCGAAGATCCTGACCGAGGACCAGACGGATGCTGCCCTGCTCGTTCCGGTGTGACCCATGTGCAACCAGACCGTGAGTCTGGTGGCGACAGAAATGGAACGACAGGGCATCACGACCGTCGTGCTGCAACTGCTGCGCCTGGCGGCCGAGCGGGTTGGACCTCCACGGGCGCTCCTGGTCCCCTTCCGCCACGGCTACCCGCTGGGGACTCCACATGATCACGCCGGCCAGCACAGGGTCATCGAAGCCGCTTTCCGGCTGCTCGAGGATCCCAGCCGTTCGCCGCCGGTGCTGGAGGAATTCCGGGCCTGAAGCCCCCCGGCGGCTCTCCCGAGATCAGGTGCTTCCGGCAGCACGGTTGGTCGCGCGGCCCCGCCGTCACATGTGGTGATGAGGGGCGAGCATCTTGTCCATGGGCGGCATGTCCAGCCCACCTGCCTCGAGCCATGCACCCGTTGTGGTGGCTGCCCGATCGATGGCTTCACCGCCACCCGCGAAGTCATACGCCGACATGGCCAGCGGGCAGAGCGGAGGGACCACCGCGATCCGAACCCGTTCCCGATGCCGTTCGACATCCCGGGCGAGTTGCTGGGCCGTGAGGATGTTCAGGCCGTGGAGCGCCATCGCCACCGCACCGCGCGGGGCATCGGGCCGGCTGCAGGGAAAGCCGGCGGGGAGGACCACGATGCGCTTCGCGCCCAGGTCAATGGCGGCGGAAATGGGCGTGTGGTTGGCAACCGCCCCATCGACCAGCAGGCGGTTCCCGATGGAAACGGGCGGAAAGAGGCCGGGAATCGCCGTGCTGGCCATCAATGCGGGAAGCGCCGGCCCGGCCTGGAGCCGGACCTCGGTTCCGCGAAGGACGTCGGTTGCGATGACACAGACAGGGACGACGGTCTCCTCCAACTGCTCCACCGGCAGGTGATCCTGGAGCAAGCGGGTCAGGCCCCGCGGGCTGAGCATGTGGCGCCGTCGGCCCATCAAGCCCAGCGCCAGGCCAGCGACTCCCACCGGAAACACGTCGTCACGCCGTAGCCCCAGCCAGATCTTGGTCAGCCGGCTCAGCCCCTCCGCACTCGGATCGGCGGCGTAGAAGACGCTGTTGATCGCCCCCACCGAGGATCCGACCACCAGGTCCGGGCGAAGCCCATAGGCGAGCAGCGCCTGGAGCATGCCCACCTCGATAGCTCCCAGACTGCCACCCGCCGCCAGCACGAACGCGGTTGGACCGGCTTCGCCCTGCATTCGTTCCTTCTCCATATGCGCCACCTCTCCCGTATCCCGACAGGACCCCGACCTGCTCGTCCGACTGCGGACGACCATAGCTTCGGCATCAAGTCGGCACGCGCGTGGAAAGTTCACTGAAAGAATCACGGAGGAAGCCGGAATCACTGGGTGTCCGGGTGAGAGCGGGGCGGATGAGGGGGTGTCCGCTCGGGCTCGACCCGATCACTCCAGCGGAGGATACCATGCGATCCGGAACGATACTGCTCGGCGGAATGATGGCCGCAGCACTGCTCGCGGGCCCGGCGGCGGCCCAGACCCGCGGCCTCACCCTATCTGCCCGGGGCGGCGGCTTCACCCCGTTTGCCAATCTTAATGCCGCCGGGACCACGGACATCAAGACCGGTTTCAACGTGGGCGGCGGGGTGGCGGTGGATCTGCACCGGTACGTCGCCCTCCGCGGAGATTTCAGCTTTGGGCGGGGGGAACTCCGCCAGGGGGGAAGCGAGACCGGCATCCACCTGAACAAATTCTTCTACGGCGGGGCGCTGCAGCTGCAGTATCCCACGGGTACCAACCTGACGCCTTACGTGTTCGGCGGGGGCGGTGCGGTCACCGTCCACGAGGAGAACACGAGCAACACGAACAAGACGAAGGGGGCGGCGATGTTCGGCCTGGGGGTCCGCTATGCCCTGCCGCGTTCCGGCTTGGGGCTGTTCGCGGAGGGGGCGGGGTGGGTGTACCAGCACCGCAACCTCGTGGGCAGCACGGCCGGCTTCGACAAGACCCAGGTCGACGCACTGTATAGCGCCGGGATCTCCTACCGGCTGGGGATCTGATTCCGTGAGCCAGGCACTTCTGATGCAGGAGTCAGCCACCCCTGAGTCTCGCCAGTCCTTTGATCGTGAAGCGGCCGCCTGCCGGCCGGGGTTGCTCGGCTATGCCCGGCATCTGACGCGATGCCCGGCTGCGGCGGACGACCTGGTCCAGGAGACGTTGCTCCGCGCGATGTGCTCCTGGCGCACGTTCACCCCGGGGACCCGCATGGCCCCGTGGCTCCGGACCATCCTGTATCACCTGTTCGCGAACCAGTACCGGTCGCGCCGGCGCCGGGGAGACCAGCCATCGCTCGACGCCGACCATCCCGATCCCGGGCCGGCCTGGGCACCGGGTCATCCCGAGGGCGCGCTGGGTCGCGTTCTCCTGAAGGAGACAATCGCGAGCGCGCTCGACCGCCTCTCGCCGGAGCACCGCGAGGCGGTCCACCTGAGCGATGTGGCGGGCTTTGCCTACGCCGAAGTGGCCGTACTGATGGGCGTCCCGGTCGGCACCGCGAAGTCCCGCCTGTTCCGTGCCCGCCGCAATCTGCGTGACCTTCTGCGGCAGACGGCCGAGGAGTTCGGCTACGGTCTGGCGGTGGCTCAGGGCGGGGGTTCCGTCACCAGACGGGCGCCTTCGTGGCTGGCAGCCCGGTCGTCGTTCCCGGCCGCCGAGGGAGAGCCCGGCGGCCGGCAGAAGAATCCCGTCGGGTCCGGTGTCCTAGAGGTAGAGGCATGAGCGGCACCACCTCCCGCGATGAGGCAACCGGAGAATCCGTGACCCCCGGGCAGACGGCGGCCCCGCGCGCGTTCGAGGAACTGCTGGCCGAGCACCTGGATGCCCTCTATGGCACGTCGCTGCGTCTATGCCGTGGCGACCGATCAGACGCCGATGACCTGCTTCAAGACGCGGCGCTGAAGGCGTTCGAGGCCTTTCGTACCTTGAGGGACCCGGGCGCCGGTCGTTCCTGGCTCTTCACCATTCTCGCGCGGACGCACCTGAATCGGGTGCGCAGTCGCCGGCGGAGAGCGGAAGAGTGCGAGACGGACATGGTAGAAACCGAATTCGAGAACGCCCTGGCCACCTGGGCACCGCCAGCGACGCCGCTCGAGGTTCTGGAGCGGCGCCAGCTTTCGGAGCGCATTGCCAGAGCGATCGACCGGCTGGCGCCCGAACTCCGAGCCGTGGTCATGCTGATGGACGTCGAAGGATTCCGGCAACGGGAGGTGGCCGCGATGCTCGCGGTCCCGGAGGGCACCGTCGCCTCCCGGCTCTTTCGAGCCAGGCGGGTGCTGCGGGAGCACCTCGCCGTGGCGGTCGCTGAGGCGGGAAAGCGGAGGAGAGGATGACGCTGCATTGCGGCAGGGCCCGGCGACTCCTCTGGCCGGATACCACACTCCGGGAGGCCACACCCGCCGTCGTGGAGGCCCAGGCGCATGTCGTGGGCTGCCAGGAATGCCAGACCTTCTTCGTGCAAATGCAGGCGACCGGTGCGCTGGTGGCGCGGGCGACTCCCCGGGTGACCGCGCCTCCAGAGGTGCGGGAGCGGCTGTTCCGGAACATTGCCCGGGCCCGCATGGCTCCGCTCCCTCGGCGTCGGTGGCCACTCTGGCGCATCGCAGCGGCTGCCGCGGCCCTGGTCGTGGCGACCGGGCTGTGGCGGTCGGCGGTGCAGCTCGAGGCTCCCGATCCCATCGCGGTCTTCGCGGACGATCACCTCCGCGCCGCGGCCGGACCGGGGGTTCAAACGAGCGACGCCTCGACCGCCTCGAGCTGGCTCCGGGAACGTCTGCCGTTCGCGATCCAGGTTCCCCGGTTCCCAGATGGGCGAGTGGAAGGGGCGCGGCTCTGCCTGATGGCGGGGGCCCACGGCGGGGTCGTGGAATACCGGCTCGGCGAGCACCACCTGTCCTACTATGTCGTGCCGGCGGATCGGGGGTTCCCGGAGAGCACTGCACTGGATCTGCGCTCGACCATCCGCGCCGGCTATCGGGTCGTGGCCTGGCGCGAGGACGGGCTGATGCACGCGCTGGTCGCCGACCTGCCGGAGTCGGCCCTGCGCGAACTCGCGCGCATCTGTATCGAGCAGGGCATGGGCGGGCCTGCCGCGCGAGTGCCCGCCGATCCGGCTGGCCGTGCGTCGATCATGTAGGCCGTTGGTTCCACCGCCCAGCCCCGTCCGGGGAGGGCGCGCAGCTTGTTCCACTCACACTGTAAGGAGTTTCCAAATGCGGAAAGCCATTCGCACCGGGATCGGGTTGCTCGGTCTGGCGCTGGTCCTGCCGGTCGCGCTCGTCGCCCAGGACAAGAGCAAGCAGGGCATGTCCATGGAGATGCCGAAGGGGAAGGACGTGAAGATCACCGGGACCGTCGTCGATGTGTCCTGCAAGTTCGGCCAGGGGCTCACCGGAGAGTCACACCGGATGTGTGCTCAGGTCTGCGCCGATCGGGGGCTGCCGCTCGCCATTCTCACCGATGACGGGAAGCTGTACATCCCCACCTCGGCCGGCATGCCGGGCGATGCGCAGAACGGCCGACTCAAGGATTTCGCCGAGCATCGGGTGACCGTGGAAGGGAAGGCGTTCGCCGCCGGCGGTGCCCAGGCTATTCAGATTGCGGCCATCAGTCCGGCGTCGTGACCGTAGCGATGGGTGGGACGGGCCGGAGCTGGCTCCGGTCCGTCCGGCCGTTCCTTGCGCCAGCGGCGCTGCTGGCGTTGGTGGTGGCCATCCCCCTGCTCAGGCCATCGACCGGCACCGGCCCACCACGCGGCCCCATGATCGTACCGGCCACCGACGGCAGACTCCCCATCAGGAGCCTGGCCGGGCGGGTCCCCATGGTGCTGACCGAGCATCCCTGGGAGGTCCTGCTGGTCGATACGCTGCCTCCGGAACGGGGAGTCCAACTGAGCTGGTTTGCGGGCCGCCCGACCCAGTCGGCGGCAGGACGGACCGTCCTCCTTGACGCCGGCGGCAGCGTGCTGGAAGTGGATGCGCGATTGCAGCTGCATCGCATCCCGCTGTCCCTTGGAGAGCGGGAGCTGCTCAGCGCTGCGCCGGCTGCCTCGGGAGGGCTCTGGCTCACGGACGCCCGAGGCGAGGTCCTTCGGGTGGAACGGAATGGCGCCCTCACGACCATGGCGCAGTCCGCCTTCAGCTACCCGCAGGTCAGCAGTGATGAACGGGGCAATGCGTGGCTGGTGCGGTCGCCGCAGTACTTCTCCTATCGCTGGGATTCCGCTGGCACACCCCTGCTCCTGAACATTGCGGCGCCTGGAGCACGGGTCATCCCGCTCGGCTCGGCGGTCGTGCCGGAGCATGTGATGCTCCGGGACCTGGCCAACGCCGGCACCCTCGTCGCCGTCGGGGATACGCTCTATTTCGTCCCCTTCATCCGGGACGAGGTGGTCGCACTGTCGACGACAGGGGACACGCTCTGGCTCGCCCGCCGCGGCCTGCCCCAATCCACGACGAGCCCCCGCTTCGAGGTGCACGACGGACAGGTCCAGGTCGACTACCACCCGGTGAACCTGGGGGCGACCCTCGGCCCCGATGGTCGGCTCTATGTTTTGAGTACGGCGGGGTTCACGACCAGCGAGAGCCGGCTGGATGTCTTCGACCGCCAGACCGGTGTCGTCCTCCGGACCGCGCAGCTGCCAACGGCCACTCCCACGCTCGCCGTGGATTCCTCGGGCCGGGTGTACCTGCTGGACGAGTTCAGGCTGCTGACCGGAGTGGCGCCGCGGGATCGTCCCCCGTTCGCGCCCTTCGAGCTGCCACGGGCGGGTGGCGGGCGCGTCTCCCTCGCGGATCTCCAGGGACGGGTCGCACTCATCAACTTCTGGGCCAGTTGGTGTGTCCCCTGTCGGACGGAGCTGCAGGCGCTCGACGGGTTGCGCCGGAGCATTGCCGACTCCGACTTCGCCTTTCTCACCCTGAACGACGATGCCGACACCGCCGCCGGGACGGGCTTTCTGCGGGATCTGCACCTGGACATTCCGGTGGCGTTCGGCCGCGACCGGCTGCGGCAAGCCTACCACTATCCCGGGCTCCCCTTCACCGTCCTGCTGGATCGCCATGGCCGTGTGGCTCAGCGGTGGATCGGTCTGATCGACGCCGACCAAATCGCCGGCGTCAGGGCAACGATCCTGGCGGAGCTGGCTCGGCAGGACCAGGGTCCCGGACCACGTCATCATCACGCCCACTAGCGGGCCAGCGAGTCCGGGGGGAGGAGCCATGAGTATCGCACGCGGATCATTGATCGCCACCATGCTGGCCGCCGCGGCTGCGGCCGCGGTCGGCTGCGGCGGCAGCGGTGGCAGCACGGATGCCGGGATGGGCCCACCGGTCGGTGGGCAGGGGATCACGGTGGGCAACATCCTGTTTCGCAGTAATCACAATGGGACGGCGAACCCGGCCGTCGATACAGTGGCGGCTGGAGAACCGGTCGAGTGGACCTGGGTCAGTACCGGATCCGTGTCCCACAGCGTGCGATCGACCGGATCGCCCAGCTTCACCAGCAGCGCCATCATGTCGGGCAGCGGGACGACCTACTCGTTCACCTTCGTGGCTCCGGGGGCCTACCAGTTCGACTGCGCGGTGCACGGGGCCGCGATGACCGGCCGGGTTGTGGTCCAGTAGCGCTGACGCAGTAGTGTCCGGTCATAAGTCGAAGAGTGGCAATTGGATAGCGTCGGCGCCGTCGAGTTGCGCGAGGTCGAACGTCGTAAGTAGTTGGGGGAGCGCGACTTTCTCGAAGAGCGCCACGCTGAGAAT
>Ga0163150_10003063_pt1 | contig 24163 bp, 33 predicted proteins | sample OliLakLV19P2IB_FD_148628 | JGI IMG/M metagenome (GOLD analysis project Ga0163150, IMG submission 148628) | Freshwater microbial mat bacterial communities from Lake Vanda, McMurdo Dry Valleys, Antarctica - Oligotrophic Lake LV.19.P2.IB | ecosystem: Environmental > Aquatic > Freshwater > Lake >...
CACCTAACAACCAAGTACACGCATTGCGTATATTTAAACCCCAAACAAAATGAAAGACGATTTATTAAAACTTGAAAATAACTAATCGTTTGTGCGGTGGGTTTTTGTTTTTAAAAATTGTTACCACACACTATGACAAAATATAAAACAATAGTAGCAGACCCACCTTGGAAGTATGGGAAATGGGGTGTAGGAAGTTCAAAAAGTGTATTCAGCAAAAAGCATAATGAAGAAGCCGAACCAATGCCATACGAAACTATGAGTGTTGATGAAATTAAGGCTTTGAATGTAGCAAGTTTAGCTGATGAAAATTGTGAACTTTATTTGTGGACTACTCAAAAATATTTACCTGATGCTTTTGAAGTATTGAAGGCTTGGGGTTTTAAATATTGCCAAACTTTGACTTGGTGTAAAACTCCAATGGGAACTGGACAGGGTGGTGTTTATTGCCCTACAACTGAATTTATTTTACTTGGAAGAAAAGGCAAAGCACCAAAAGTAAAAAGAGTGGATACAACTTGGTGGAATGTAAAGAGAACAAATAAACACTCTAAAAAGCCTGAATTTTTTCAAGACTTAATAGAAACCGTTTCCGATGCTCCACGATTAGAAATGTTTGCAAGACGTGAACGTGTCGGGTGGCATATTTGGGGTAATGAAGTCGTTAGCGATGTCGTTCTTTAAAATGGCTACTAACGTTTTGCAGCTACCAGAAGGGCGGGATTTAAACCACTAAATAAACTTAGAAAGATGAAAAATAATTTAACCACAAATGTTTCTGACGAAGCCGAAAGCCCCGCCTTTTTGGTAGGTGCTGTTAGCAGATGTAAAATTTCCCTTTTGAGCGTGGGATGCTCGTAACATAAAACAAATTCAAAATGAAAATTACAATTGAAAGTACTACAAAAATCACAGAATTAAACGGAGTTCCAGCAAGGGTTTGGGAAGGACAGACCGAAAGCGGAATAAAAGTTCATTGCTACATAACAAGAGTAGCGATTGACAAAGATGAGCCAAGAGTAGATGAGTTCAAAAATGAATTGCAGGAACAGAAAGTTCCATCGGCAGAAATTGAAGCGATACCATTACGAATGATTATGTGATTGTGCGTTGGCGGGATAATTTTATTTCTGCTAACAACCAAGTACACGCATTGCGTATATTTAAACCCCAAACACCATGAAGGTCATAGATGTAAAAGCCGAGATTAGATACAGGAGGGATGGTGACGACACCTTTTTTGTAATTGTCGAGGGACAGAAGCCAATTAAAGGAAGGTTGAAGTACTGGAATGGAGGCTTGCTGGAAAAGTCCGGCGGGCACACACCGAAACGCAGATCAGACATTAAGTGGCTGACCGATAGAGAGTATCACGGAAAATAAACCTTAAACACAGTTGCTGTCTATTGTCCCAATTTTTCAAGACGAAGCCTTTGCCTTTATTGTGCAATATCACCGACATCACAAAAAACCAATAGGTAGTTTGTTTCAAATTGCAGTAAGTGACGGGGAAAAAATAGTTGGTGTTGCAGTAGTTGGGAGGCCAGTAGCCAGAATGATTCAGGATGGCTTGAAGGTGAAATGGTTGGCTATGCTCGCTGCATGGTTACACAAGTAAAATATTGGAGACAGGAATTTTATAAAAAACACAACCAATGAAGCACCTCCTATACACCATCCTCACCGGATTTGTCATCGTCTACGGCACCATCACGGCGATAATCTACGGTCATGAAATTGACGACTTCATGACTACTCACAGTGTTGGAGCCTCATTGGTGCTAATGGTATTCCTATTAATTTTTTCGATGACTTGCTTCTTGCAGACAAACGAGTGGTTGAGGAACTTGGTTAGAAAAGTAAAGACGATAGTTTTGAAAAGAATTGGTAGAACATGAAACTCCTGACCTACACAGCCGGGAACCCCAAGAGCCATAAGGAAATAGGCCAAAGGCTTCGTGAACTCAAGCCGGGGGAATATATAATCCAGATAAAAAGGAATCGCCCTGTGCGATCCTTGAGCCAAAACAAATTCTATTGGGCACTCATTCAGATAGTGGCAACGGACACGGCCCACACAGCCAAAGAGGTTGACAATATGTTCAAGATGGATCGCTTCTTTGAAACCATTGAATATCCAGGTGGGAGGACAAAGACAATTCCGAAAGATTTTCATAATCTTGACACGGTTGAATTCAGCGTAGTAGTCAACAACCTTCAGCAATGGATCAGGGAGACGTTCCCTGAGCTAATTATTCCAAGAAAGGAGGATTTGACGTATGCCCAATGGCTTCAAATTCAAAAGCAGTATGCAGATGTTAATTCAGGATTTTAGTTTATATTTGAACAATGCCTTGTAATATTTGCGGCCATAGCATCATTGAGAATAAAGACACCGGGCTTTGTGCATCCTGTGGGGCAAACGAGCGCAAGGCAGAGCGCAATTCAAACAAGCCAATCAAATCATACCAGCTTCCCAAAGTATCTCAGAGGCGAAAAAAAGAAATCATTCAGGGAAATCCGATCAGGCATAAAACTCCGAACCTCTATTACTGTTCTGATGGATCAAGGGTTTCACAAAATAAGATAGACTGGAAATATCAAAGAGCCAGGGAGAAAAGGTATGCCGGACTTTCTACTAAGCACTGCGAAGGATGCGGGGCAATGTGCAACGGATCAGCGCACATAATTGCTCAAGCCAGGTGTAAGGTGATTCACAAAACAGAATTAATATGGAATCCAAAGAACTTTTTTCCAGCTTGTTCCCCTTGTAATTTAGCAATAGAAAATCCGAAAGGAGAAGCGTGGAAGTCGCTGAGAAATATTGAATATTGTTTGGAATTCATCCAGGCACATGATCCAGAACTTTATCGCAAATTTGAAGTTCAGTCAGGGAAATCACTTCCTGCATAAAAAATCAAACCACTAAGGTAAACACGGTTGGTCATTATTTTCCGAACCACTGAGGGGGGTTGGAAAAATCATAAAACTTACAACCCCTATGCCGGTTGAATTTTGGTAAGTTTTTGTCTTACCAGGTTTAATTCTGGATTAAAAAAAACAGCTATTTGTGTTAAGTATTTAAAACCTATTCAGTACATTCACGTTTGAATAAGAAACAAAACACAAAACACAAAATCAAATGAAAACAAAAATGAGGACTATTGACATTATAGCACTTGAATGGATGGACCGTATTAATGGCAATTCCTATTTTGCAGCAAGGCTAATTATTAACTTACAAATGAAGGGAGAACAAACTATTTTGTTACCTTTTCAATACGGTTATGGGGATCACTACCAGGATATGGCAAAACAGGAATTAAAAGCGCGCGGCCTACTCCCAAATGGGATTAATCACCTATGGCAGTTAAGTGAATTGGGTGTTATCATTCGTTCTTCCAAAATGGAGAACTGTAAAAAAAGAGACTTAAAACAACTTACCAAATGAAGTAAGGATAATTGCAACAAATGAATAATTAAAACAAAAAAGCCATGAGAATTAAAGAAACAAAATTGTATCACTTCGATGAACTATCTGAGGAGGCAAAACAAAAAGCCATTGAAGGTCTATCTGATATTAATACAGACTATGAATGGTGGGAATCAACTTATGAGGATGCTGAAAATATTGGTTTGAAGTTGACCAGCTTTGGCCTGGATCGTAACAGGCACGCAACCGGTGAAATAATTACTTCTTATCCTGAAATGGCTGAAAGTATTATTTCAGAACATGGCAAAGATTGTGAAACCCATAAGACAGCAAAGCAATTCCTTTCAGATAGGGATGAACTGGTGGCAAAATATTCAGATGGCAAAAAAACGGATATTGTCATTGAGGATAATGAAGTCAAATTTGATAATGAACTGGATGAATTGGAGGATGAATTTTTGAAGTCAATTTTGGAGGACTATTCAATAATTCTGCAAAAGGACTACGAACACCTTACAAAGCAGCGAAGCCATAATTGAAACAATCCAGGCAAATGAATATGAATTCACCGAGAACGGTAAATTAGAACGATAACCCATGAAAAAAATCTATTCACAAATCGAAGACGTTGTGACCCTGGTAATACTGATCCTGATATTATGGATCATTGACATAACAAATTGATAACACAAAAACAAAAAAGCCATGAAACAAATTGAAATTTTAACAGCGTTTGGAATTGGGAAACCAAACACAACCGAAAGGATGCACGCAAAAACTCTTTCAGAAATTTTTGCAATGATTGCATCCATGCTATGTAATATTATGAGTGTGGTAATTGAATCCAGGGAATTCCATTTTGGGCAAATCTGGGATACACCTATTGATAGGGATGCCAAACCATTCAGTGAAGGGACAAAAATGGAAGGTGAAAAATGGATCGTAAAAACAAAAACCGGCACTTACTCATTTAGTTTGCCAACCGGCAACCTATTTTACTTTGCCTTTTGCGATTTACTGAAAAACTTTGTTCCTGGATACATGAAAAAAGAAATTCAAGCAGAAGAAATTACCAGAAGGAACAAAACATTTGCAGCTATTTGCTATCTTGCATTTGGCTGTTTTGTGGCACTGATGGCCTATATTTTTTCTGGTATGGCTGTTTATGCCTCATGAATCAAAACAAAACAACATGAAATACAATCAAAATTTAAGGATCGAAGGTAACAGGGTTATTAGTTACAGCACTCATGTGGCAACCCTGGACCATTCAAAAAGAGAGGTAACGGTAGGCAAGAGATAAGGCAAGCCACAATCCAACAAACCGAACCCGTCATTTGATTATGACGGGTTTTTTATTGCCCTAATATATCCATACAGGGTATAGGATAACACCATCCAGACAGATAAGCCAGCTTAAATGCAAACGTAATGCAAGTGACAAGCCACCACGCAAAGGGTCAAAGGCTTGTAAGGTATAGTATGCCTTGGTATGCACTATTTACAGTCCATTACAGACACGCATACAAAACAAGCAGGCAATACACCCTAATAAGTAAAGCCCTCCCATATCGCACGCAATGCAGTCCTATAGCCATGACATTGTGACACTGACAAGGTACTCCGACAGCCCAAAACCTGACACGCAAAGGATGCGAAGCCGCACGAAGCGACCTCATTACGCAAAAAACAAAAATTGTCGCCATTTGTCGTCTGGTTTTGGCGACAATTACTATATTTGTGGATTGGAGAGAGAGTTGGGGGGATGAAGCGGGAATTGCTTCTGAGTATTAATACGCAAAGGTTGTAGAAAGGGTTTTAGATATTCAACACTTTTTTGAAATTATTTTTTTAATGAATGTTCTTTCGCTCTTTGATGGGATGTCGTGTGGTCAGATTGCCCTTAATCGTGCAGGTATCAAATACGATCAATATTTTGCTTCCGAGATTGACAAGTCTGCGATGAAGGTGACGATGGCTAACTATCCTGATACGATTCAGATTGGTGACGTGACGAAGGTTGATGGTAGAAGTTTTCCACGAATTGATTTATTGATGGGCGGGAGTCCCTGTCAGGGCTTTAGTGTTGCTGGCAAGAGATTGAAGTTTGCTGACCCAAGAAGTGCGCTAATAATGGACTACTTCAGGATATTGGATATTTGTAAAGCAGTTAATCCAAAGGTCTATTTCATTTTAGAAAATGTTCCTATGGACAATAAATGTGAAATTGAAATCAGTCGGAGGCTTGGCGTGAATCCAATTAAGATTAATGCAGCGTTGGTATCAGCACAGAATCGGGTGAGATTGTTTTGGTGCAACTTTGGAATTGAATCTTCAGATATGTACGGTCATGTGTCGTGGAGTATTCCGCAGCCCCAGGATAGGGGTATTGTCTTGAAGGACATCCTGGAATCCGAGGTTGACGAGAAGTACTATCTGAGTGAGAAGGCGTTGGCGAGGATTCAGAGGAAGGAGTATTTGGAGCCGAAGATCAATCCTGATAAGACGGGTTGTTTAAATACGAAGAACAATTCCGGCCAGTTGAGTGTAGATTCGGGGACTACATTAATTACCGACATTAATGGTAAACCGAAAAAAAAACAGGGGCATGACAATCACGGATCAAGGACGATGATCTTGCAACGGCCCCGTGGCAAGAACAAAGGGGGTGAACACACAGAGAAGTCCCCAACGATGAGTGGTAATTCGTGGCACACCAATCACGGAGTCATTCAGATCAATCCATCGCTTGAAAGTGGAGGTCAGCAACCATTCCAGCAAAATAGAGTTTACAATCCAGAGGGCAAGAGTCCGCACCTTGCCGCACAGTTGCCAGGTGGAGGGATGATCCGCAGATTGACACCGATAGAATGTGAGAGGTTGCAGGGAGTACCCGATTTTTTTACAGCACACACTTCAGATTCCCAGCGTTACAAAATGTTAGGCAATGGATGGAATGTGGATTGTGTTGTTCATATTTTAAAACACATGAAATGATTCACAGTAACAAAGAATTCGCTGCTATCTGTGGACTTAAAACAAAAGACCTGAGCAATTACATCAAGAGGGGTAAGGTAGTCTCAATCAACAAAAAGATTGACGATCAGTTACCGGAGAATGCAGAGTTTTTAGAGAAGTACCAAGCGAAGGCAGGGGCAGTTCATATTGATGTCAAAGAAAAGAAGTTCACGAAGGCAGAACAATCAAAGGCCCAGGAGTACATTAACAAGCAGGAGGCGAAGGCAAAGAGGGTTGAGGAATATTCGGTTTTGAATCAGAAGAAACGCCAGCTTGAAACAGAGCAGTTGACGGAGAGTATTCAACTCTTAAAACTGAAGAAGGAAAAACAGGAGGGGTACTTAATTCCCACCTCCCTTGTTCGGGACTTATTCACACAGCATTTCAGGAGCGTTACTATTTCCTTCCAGCAGGGGGCCGAAAACCTTATTGTTGAGATTAGTAAAAAAAAAAGTTTAGTCGGGAGGAAACGGCAAAGTTGAGAAAGAAGTTAGTGGACATCATCAACGCAGCAGTAAATGACAGTGCAGAAAGCAGTTCAAAGAATGTGGAAAATATTGTGAAGGCGTATTCGCAGAAGAAATGAAAGTTGGAACGCAACCAGATTTATCAGATATAATTGAGACACTCTTTACGAAAGGAACGCAACCGGTAACAATGATTGTCACGGTTCCAAAATGGATGTCAAAAAAGTGTGACAGAGAGGGGTGGAGTTCATTGAGGCTTTTGCATGAGATAGAAAAACACGACAAGAAGAAGCGGTCAAAAAAATGACGAAGTACAAAAGCCAGGCTCTTGAAATAATTGAAAGCACAAAAATTCAGCTTTCAAACATTCTTCCTAGTGATTGGACGGAGAAGCACCGGGTTATGACAACTGACGTGTCCCCGTTTCCTGGGAAGTTCAGTTTTACAAGGACACCATACTATCGTGAGATTCTTAATTGTTTATCACCATACCATCCGTCAAGAATTATTGCTGTAATGAAAGGAAGTCAAAATGGATGTTCAACCTGTGTAATCGAATCTGGTATCGGTTATATCATTGCACAGAATCCGGGGAATATTTTATTTCTTACGGGTCACACAGAATTGGTTGAAGAAGCCATGAACAAGAAGGTGGACCAGATGATTGATAGTTGTGGACTTCGACCACTCATAAAGCCGAGCATCCTTCGGACCAAGAACATGAGGACGGGTGACACCAACAGGAGTAAAGAATTTCCTGGAGGGAGCCTAATTGCAGGGAGCGCATCAAATCACAAGTTGCTTCGGCAGAGATCAGTGCAATTTGGGTTCATTGATGACTTTGATGCCGCAAAAATGTCATCGAAGGAATCTGGAAGCACCACAACCATGATAGAACAGCGATTTGCCGCCTACTATGAGAAGATGAAGCTGTTCTACATTTCCACCCCTGAGTTGAAAGAGACATCGAACATCGAGCCAGTTTTTTTACTTGGTGACCAGAGGTACTATCACATTCCGTGTCCTAAATGTGGAAAATTCATCGTATTAAAGTGGAATGTTGAAATTGAGGGCACAGATGGTCGGGAAAAAGGTGGAATGATATGGAAAACAGATAATCATGGTCACTTATTGCCCGGAACCGTTGAATATGTGTGTCAAAAGTGTGCGAATGCTTTCGATGATACTGACAAAGATGAGTTGAACATAGCGGGTAAGTGGGTTCCCACTGCCGAGCCATCACAGGAGGGGTACTATTCATATCACATTTCTTCGCTCTATGCTCCGACTCAGATGTACGACTGGCAATTTTATGTCAGAAAATATTTGGAAGCCTGTCCTCAAGATGCACCGAGAAAAGAGGACAAGTACAAAGCCTTTCAGAATCTTGTACTCGGTGAACCTTATGAAAGGGAGGGGGAAGCACCGAAGGCAAATCAGCTTCAGCGCAACATCCGGCCTTACGATCCCAGGATTGTTCCAGAGAAAATTTCTATCCGGGATGGTAATGGGAAGATCGTTTTACTCACTTGTGCTGCCGACTTGAACGGAAATGAGGATGATGCACGTCTGGATTGGGAAATTGTTGCATGGTCTGAGAACGGAGCCTCTTACAGCGTGGTTCATGGCTCCATAGGAACCTTTGTGCCACGTGAAGGAAATAGAGTGAATAAGGATGATCGTTTCCATTGGACATATCAACGTGGGAAGGCGTATAGCGTATGGCCTGAGTTTGAAAATATACTAGGAACCATTTACATGACCGACAATGACAGGAAGATGAAGGTGTTCATTGCCGGGGTTGACTGTGGGTTCCATTCAAACCATGCTTATGCCTTCGTTGACAGGGCAAATACTTATGTGATCGGGCTAAAGGGAAAGGATGTGGAGGTTTATTCCAGATCATCTACTGTTGCAGACATTCCGGCTTTCCATACCGCAAAGGAGCGAAGCAAACTGTTTTTGGTTGAAGTGAATGCGGTAAAGGACGATTTGGCTGATTTGATGAAATTGAAGTGGGATGAGAGTTCAGGTGAGAAGCAGCCTCCTGGATTTATGAATTACCCACAACCTTCAGGTGGGTTGTATGGATTCAAGAATTTTTTCTCACATTACGAATCAGAACATCGGGTGACCGAAATGAGGACAAATGGAGCGATGGTTGCAAGGTGGGTGAAAAAGAGTTCCATTTCTCAAAATCACTGCTTCGATTTGAGAGTTTATGGGATGGCATTGAAAGATATTTTAGTTTCGCTAGTCTGCCGGGAACTAAAGATAAAGAACTACACATGGCAGGATTACGTGAATTTAGTTTTGAAGAAATGAAAATAGGCTTATTGATTCCAGATAGAAATGACAGGCCAGAGTTTTTGGCTAACTGCTTACGAATGATGAAGGATCAGACGCTTCAGCCGGAAATAGTTGAACTGGTCAATGATCCACCAAAGGACGATAAGATTGACATTACATATCGTTACCGGATTGGGTACGACAGATTGTGCAACAGAGGGCTTGACCTGATTGCCTTCATTGAGAACGATGACTGGTACAGTCCGAAGTATTTGGAGATTCACGCAAAGAAGTGGCTTGATACCGGGATGCCATTGATTCTTGGAACAAACTACACGATCTACTATCACCTTCGGATGCAGAAGTACTACACGATGTATCACGAACAGAGGTCTAGTTCGATGAATACGTTTATCAGACCAAATCAGATTATTGATTGGCCCGTTGACGATCAGCCGTACACAGATATTACCCTATGGGAACAACTTTATAAAAAAGGAGGACTCATCTGGCAACCACATATAATATCAGTAGGGATGAAACATGGTATTGGGAAGTGTGGTGGGTTTGCACACATTGACCAGCTTGAGCGTTACATTAATGATGACAGTGGATTTTTGCACAACACGATCCAGATGGAAGATGAAGAAAGTTTTCAGTTTTACACTAAATTCAAAAATGTATGAAAGAGCCTTATGTAAAAATTACTATCAAGGAGTACAATGACCTCCGTGATGGATTTAAAGTTTTTGAAGAAGCCATCAGAGAACTTATAAAACAAAAACAAAAAAAACCATGGTATAAATTCTGGAAATTATGATACAAGAAGCAAACCTGATATGGCAGTATAAAGACACAGAATGTCTTGGATTAGTGATGCCCTGGTACACACTTCCAGCATTGGAGTGGTTGAAGTCACAGGACACAAAGAACTGGAAGGTATTTGAGTTTGGTACGGGGTATTCCACTATCTGGTGGCTGCTTAATTGTCGTGATCTCAGAGGGGTTGAATCAAATAAAGAATGGGCAAATGCAATTGGTAGTTATTTCATAAACAATAAAGAATCGTATGTGAATGCGTCTGGTGGGGACTCAGGAGAATATAACTGCATCATCGTTGATGGTATTGACCGAGAGGAATGTGTCAGGAATTGTTTAGACAACATCAGGAGTGGTGGGTTCCTCATCATTGACAATTTTGAAAGTGAGAACTACGATGCTTCACAGACGGATGAACTTTTGAAAGACTGGCCCGTTGTGTTGCATCATCAACCGAACCATTCTGTTTGGGTGACTGCTATTTTTACAAAGCCATGAGCAATATATTAATAAAATTTGCTACAAGGGGCAGACCAGAATGGTTTAAGAAAGCCATCGTCAACATCTTGGGGACAAAGAGAACCAGGAGTATTATTATTTTGGTTACTGCCGATGAGGACGATCCTACAATGAACAATGATGACATTCGGAAGTTCGTTGAAAGATATTTTTCTGTTGTGATTATCTACGGAAAGTCAGAAAGTAAAATTCATGCGATCAATCGGGACATTGACCAAATGGGAAATTGGGATATACTCATCAACATGAGCGATGACATGATGTTCATAGTTGACGGGTGGGATGACATCATGGTAAAAATGATTCAAGAAGTTTGGGGTGACTCACTTGATTTTTTTGCACACTTCAATGATGGATATATTGGAGACAAGTTGGCAAGCATGAGCATCATTGGGAAAACTTACTATGAGAGGGACAATTACATTTACTACCCTGAGTACAAATCTTTTTCATCGGATGCCGAAGCGTGGTTTGTAGCAAGAGCCAGAGGCAGACATCATTACTTCCCTGAAGTTCTTTTCTTGCACCAGCATCCAACATGGACCCCACGAAGCGATGATGAAACATACCGTAGGAATTCACTTGCAACTCCGCACGACTTGGAGGTATATTGGAGAAGATTGAATAGTAACTTTGGGCTTGAAATAGAAGGCCACACACTTTGGGATGAATTCAAAACAAAAAAACCATGAAACCATCACTTGCCATTTTAATCTGCACACTCACGGATCGAAAAGAATTATTTGATCGAGTGTCCAAAGAACTTCAGTCGCAAGCATCAACGGTTGAAAATGAGGTTTTCATTTTAAAAAATGAGGACTCAAGAGAAAAGACAACCGGCCAAAAGCGTAATGAATTACTTGAGCAAGCAAGACTGTTAGGAGTAAAGGTCGTTAGTTTCGTTGATGACGATGATATGGTTGGACCAACATATATTAAGAGAGGAATTGAAGTGGCTGAAAGCGGGATGGACTGTGGAGAGTTGTGGGGACAAATATATTTTAATGGTGTTCGTGGTAATCCATTTCATCACTCATTAATTCACAAGGAATGGTATCAGGATGAAAAGTTTTATTACAGAAATCCAAACCATCTGAATTTTACAAGGCTTGATGCAATCAAAGACATCAAGTATCAAAACATGACAATTGGAGAGGACGGACAATATTCACTTGCCATTACTGCGGCAGGTGCGCTGAAAACAATGTATCCTATTCCAGAAATTATTTATCACTATTTTACAGGAGAACCAAAATACGCACTTGAACTGCGAAAGTTATGGGTAAATTAATTTCCTACGCCCTTTTCAGTCATCCTTCAGCACTACCCTTCGAGCGACTTGCATACGTTCGTGGATTTTATTTTAATGCCAGGATGAACAATCTCATGTTCCCTGATTGGAGAACTCATTTGGAAGTTGATCGTGTCACACACGATGAGTTTGCTGGATTATTCAAATGGCTTATTGAGAACAATAATCTTGATATTCACGTGAACGAAGTGAGTCCACTACTTTGTGAAGGAATGATTTGGAGGATGAAGCCAGTGTGGACTGCTGACATTACGCACGTACTGTGCAGGGATTGTGATTCGATAACAACGTACAGAGAGGCGCAGTGCGTTCAGCAGTGGCTTGAGTCTGACTACCATCATCATGCGATCAATGACAATCCGGCTCACGGAGGATTAATGGGTGGTATGGTTGGATTTGAAACGGCTCACCTGAAATCAATCATGGGATGGACTTCATGGGAACAAATGATTTCTGGTTACAACCTTTCTGAGAGAGGAAGCGATCAGCAGTTGATGAATGAAAGAATGGGAAAGTATATTGCACCAAGCACGATGCTTCACAAAATTCAGGGAGCAGGATTTCCGGCTGGACGTATTATTTCAGAAGTTCCATTAATCCGGTTACCGCAAGTTGATCCTACTCTTTGGGAATCAAACCTTGTCTGCCGACACATTGGCTCTGCCGGAGTTGTTGACATGGAAGTTCTACGGTACTTCAAGCGGTGGGACGCTTACGACTGGAAGTATCAGCCGATTGAAAAAGAATTTTCAAGATTATTTTATTGGCAGCAATGAAAAAATATATAGTTCTCTCGGTCAACGAGAATCCAGAATATCTGTACTACTTGCCCCTCACCTGTTGGGCATGGAGAAAGTTTGGGTGGACACCTATTGTCTTTACTTCCGGTGTAGTTCCTGAAAATTTCAGAGTGGAAACACCATTAGTTTTTCCATTAAAGGAAATTGACGGATACAGGTCTGATACGATTGCTCAAGTGTCAAGACTTTATGCTGGAGCCATTTCATTGAATGGTGATCCAATAATTATGACGGGGGACGTTGACATGATTCCTCTTTCCGACTACTGGAACCCACAGGACGGTGATATAACGATCTACGGGCACGATCTCACAGGTTACGTTCATTATCCCATCTGTTACATTGCGATGAATAAGCATAGGTGGGTTGAGGTAATGGGACTTTCTGGAAACGATTACGATGCTCTTATTAAGCGTGATCTTGATACCCTACCACAAGCCAGGGCTGACTTCGATCCGGTTAGGCGATGGGTCAGTGACCAAGATTTAATAACGAAAAGGCTCAATGAGACTCAATTTAAAAAGGTTTTTGTGTCACGTGGAACATTAACCAACGGTTATCCGGTAGGCAGGGTTGACAGGAGCGCATGGACGATAGACCATCAACAGTTGATTGACTGCCACTTATTCAGAGGGCTTTACGAGCCAGCAAATGTTAAGTTTGATGCTACACTTGAATTACTGAGGAAGGTTTGGCCTAACGAAGATTTTACTTGGTTCATTGACCATACAAATAAATGGATGATGTAGTATTTGTCAGTGTTGGCTTCGGAGAGAAGTATATTGAGCAACAGGATCGACTGAAGGAATCAATACTTGCCATCTACCCAAATGCAAACTTGCTTTTCTTCCGTGACCGCCTTCCAGCGAAGTCAAAACAATTTTTTGATTCGCTGTACGGATTTAAGGTCCATGCTATTCAGGAAGCGTTGGAGTTTGGATTTAAAAAAGTAATATGGTTTGATCCAGCAATGATTCTTGTTGACAAGATTGACAACCTATTGGATTATTGGATGGTCGCAGTGAAAGACGACAACAAACTGCACAATTGTATTTCTGTGAAGGCGTGTAATTTTTTCAAGACCAGTTCATACGTTGTTGAGCAACTTGGATGGAACCTTGTAGGAGGTAGTTTATACTATTTCAATTTTCACGACATGAGAGTACGATCTATTTTTATATTATGGAAGGAGTCAGAGGAAGCTGGATGTTTTGGGAGTCAGGTGGAAGCGGCAAGTGAACAGCTTCAGGGACATCGTTATGATGAAGCGTGTCTTGCTTTGTCAATGTACGGTCACCACCTTCATCCAGTCAGCGCACCCGAAGTAAGATACTGCATAGAGAATAATCCTATGTTTATAAAAAAGCACTTTAAATGATTTCAGTTATTGCAGAACATTCCGTTGATCTTGATTTGCTTCCTGATTTAGCTAAGATTCTCGATTTAGGATGTCGTGGTTTTAGATTCGCTAATGAAATGGCAAATCACATTGTAGTTTCTGTTGACATTGATGATCTTGGGTCCGATCACCCGTATCTTCGGTGTGCAGTAAGCGATTTTGATGGGTTATGTGGGATAATTAATATTGATGATAAACAAGCTACAAAAATTAATAGACAGGGAACCGGAATTGATTGTTACACCCTGAAATCAATTTCACAGAGGTTCAATGTGAAAATGTGGGATTTGATAAAGATGGATATAGAGGGAAGTGAGTATGAAATAATTATGAGTCTGAATGAACCACCAGCAAAACAGTTAAGTATTGAGTTTCATCTGCATACCGGAGCATATAAGATTTTTGAAATGAACATGATGGAGAATAAACTGAAATCACTTGGCTATGAGTTTGTGAAACATGATTACACAACTCAACACGGAGCCGGGTTTAATTATTGGGATTCTTTGTGTGTTTTGAAATAAATGAAGGTATGGCAATAATAGGAAACGGAAATATAGCTAGGGTTTTAAACGACAGAGAGGGGGCAATCTTTTTTGCGTCCGGTATTTCAAATAGTTCAATTGTTGGCTCTTCAAATGAATGGGAAAGAGAGAGAGTATTATTGAAGTCACAACCACGTGACTTGTGCCTGTTCTATTTTAGTTCAATCGGTATTTATACTTGCAAAAAAGATTATTACCTGCATAAGATCAACATGGAGTGGTTGGTAATTGAACTTTTTCCTAACTACAACATCATTCGCTTGGGAAATATTTCATGGGACACAAACCCAAACACGTTCTTGAATTTTATCCGAAACAAAATTGCAAAAGGGGAACCTGTTGAAATCAGGAACGAGTATCGCTACATGATTGACAAGGAGGACCTACTTGCAATAACAGACACACTTCCACTTGTCGGCCAAAGAAAAATAAACGTATTTTCAAGAATGGCAAAAGTAAAAGACTTGATATGACAAAAGAAGAATTCACAACCGGAATAGATGAGTGGAGTAATCACAGACTATTGTTGTATCCGGCACTGGAAGCAACAAAGCATCTGAAACTTCCTGTTTTAGAAATGGGCTGTGGTAATGGCAGCACTCCATACCTAAAGCAGTATTGCAAAGACGAAGGATTGCAACTTTGCTCTTTCGACAACAACAAAGAGTGGGCTAAAAAGTTTGGGGCCAACTATTGTCCTGATTGGGACTTTATGGCTTGGTTTTATAAAATGCAATACTCAGTGGTACTTGTTGATGAAGCACCTGGAGAACATCGAAAAGTAGCATTAGAGTTATTTAAACAATTTCCAATCCATGCTCAAATAATTGTTGTTCACGATTCGGAACCAGTTGGATGGAACTCGTCTGATTATCAGGTTCGGCCAATTATTGAAAAGTTTAAGTACTACCAAGATTTGATTTCAAAGAATACCGGTGGAGCATGGGCAACAATATGTTCGATGACAATTGATGTAACTGATTTCAAGATATGAGTTTGGTGAGCATCATTCATCCCTCACGGTCCAGACCAGACCAAGCATTTGAAACTGCCGAGCAGTGGATTTCAAAAGCCGGATGTGACGTAGAGTATATCCTGAGTCTTGACATTGACGATCCGAAAAAAACTAAATACCTAACGCATACTCATTCTGGATTAAAGCGATTCATAACAAGGTTCCATGACAACCGTTCAGCGATTGACGCAATCAATGGTGGTGCTTGTGAGGCACACGGAAATATATTTATTGTGATTTCAGATGACTTTGAGTGTCCAGAAGATTGGGGAAAATACATTCTTGACTTCGTTGGCGAAAGACGAGACTGGATTATCAAAACACAAGACGGGATTCAGGATTGGGTTATTACACTTCCGATCATGGACCGGGATTACTACAATAGATTCCTTTACATCTACAACCCACAATACCTTCACGGATTTTGCGATACTGAAATGACGTGTGTAGCGGAACTAACCGGAAGAAAATTAGTTTGTGACATTCCATTCAAGCACAATCACTACACGGTTGGTGGGATCAAGGACGAGGTGAGCGAACGTGCTGATGCACACTTTGAACAAGGAAGGCAAGTATTTTTGGAAAGGAAAAGTAGAAACTTCTATTTACCTGATACACCAGGAAAAATGACTGATAACATTTACACCAAAATGATATGATTGAAGTAAAAAAACTTACTGCTATTTACAACATTTGGGATGGCGTTGAATTATTAAAAGGTTCCATTGACTGCATCAAAAATCATGTTGATCTGATAATCATTGTATATCAGAACACCTCAAATTTTGGAGAACCGTTTGCCCCATTGAGCGATATTGACACTTCAGATGTTGAGGCATACCATTGTCCTGTCATCTATGAGAAATACACCCCGATAGCAATGGGTGGGACGTTCAACGAGCAGAACAAGCGCAACATAGGAATAACAATTGCAAGAAAGAATGGATGTTCACATTTCTTCCACATTGACGTTGATGAGTACTATGAAGATTTTGGAAAGTCTTTTGAGGAATACATGGAACTTGGATCATCCGGTTCGGTCTGCCCAATTTATACTTACTTTAAAAAACCAACATGGAGGCTTGAAACATTAGACAATTACTACGTTCCATTCATTCATCACTTAAAGGATCACACGGCTTCTGGATATGGATTCAATTATAAATACTACGTGGACCCGACAAGGGTAATCAATGAAGCTGATGTATCAATACTTTCAACTCCGATGCACCATTATTCCTGGGTCAGAAATGATATAAAGCGAAAGGCAAGAAATTCGTCAGCCGGACAGCAAGGGAACAAACTAACTGGCCTATTGGACATCTACTCACATTTGGATTCTAATTCAGACCCGACAGGATTTATAATTCCAGATATGGGCAACCAAAAACTCATTGTGGTTGAGGACTTTTTTGGTATCGGTGATGTTTTGTCCGTATAATACGGATAAAAATATGCTCATAGATATTTGCATGGCATTTTCGTTGTGTAATAACACGGAAATAACCGCAAAATCGAATGGCTTCAGATGCAGTGGGCAGCGAGAGAGTATCCAGGGTCGTTGGGTATAAAATAACAAAGGGTAATTTCAGTAACACAACGCCCAACCTCCCTCATAGGATTGCGGTTATTGCAGAAGCCAACAATGCTAATCAAGCCTCACTCTCCCTCACCCCAAAAGAAATTACGACACTCCAGCAAGCCGGACAATTTTACGGTTATGGCTCACCGATCTATACTATCCTTCGCATCCTTCGCCCGACAGGTGGTGATGGTGTTGGTGGAATTCCGGTAGTTGTTTATCCACAAGCCGAAGCTGGTGGAGCGTCAGCAAAAGTTATTCTCGTTTCTGCTTCTGGAGTTGCAACCGGAAATGGAACCCACAAACTGAAGATTGCCGGACGTGATGGTGTTGACGGAACTTTTTACGATTTGAATATTGTGACAGGTGATTCGTCAGCTAGCATTGCGCTTAAAATTTCAAATGCAATAAATGCAGTTCTTGGTTCACCGATGCAAGCATACAATTCAGGATATGATGCAATCCTAACAAGTAAATGGAAGGGGCTTACAGCAAACGATCTGAACGTAGTTGTTGATCGTGGGGACTTTACACTTGGTTTGACGTACACCGTTGTAAATCAAACAGCCGGAAGCGCAACACCAAGCGTTCAACCAGCACTTGATCTTTTTGGTGCAAGCTGGAATACTATTGTTGTAAATTCATACGGGGCTGTGTCAGCCGTTATGAGTACACTTGAAGCATTCAATGGTATTCCTGATCCATCAACTCCTTCTGGACGGTATGCTGCACTCATTATGAAGCCATTCATTGCCATCACTGGCTCCGTTGCAGACGATCCTTCTTCTGTAACTGATCCAAGACTGAATAATGTTACTATTGCCATTGCGCCAGCACCAGGGTCAACCGGATTACCAATGGAAGCCGCAGCAAACGCTACTCTGTTATTTGCACGTCAGGCACAGGACAATCCAAATCTTGATATTGCCGGATCATTCTATCCTGATATGCCGACACCGATAAGTATTGGGTCAATGGTTGTTTATACATTCCGTGATTCAATCGTGAAGAAGGGATGTTCAACAGTTGATCTTGTTGCAGGGAGGTATCAAGTGCAGGATTTTGTCACAACCTATCATCCAATTGGAGAGATTGTTCCTCAGTTCCGTTATTGCAGGAACCTGAACATAGACTTCAATGTGCGTTTTGGGTATTATTTACTTGAGCAAATACACGTAGTTAACCATTCAATTTCCAAAGACGGAGACACGGTATCTGCAAACAAGGTTGTCAAGCCGAAGCAGTGGGATGCGGTGTTGAGTGGTTATGCTGATGACTTGGCACTCAGGGCACTCATTGTTGATTCAGCGTTTATGCAGGACAGCATTTTAGTGAATATAAGTACGACTAATCCTGACAGACTGGAAACTTTCTTCCGCTATAAGAGAAGTGGTTTCGCAAGAATTGCAAGCACGACAGCAGAGGCGGGATTTAATTTTGGAACCGTTTAAACTAAAAATTCATGGGACGAGCAGTTGGTGGTGATATTATTGAGATAACCTACAATCACGCTGGTCTTGGGAAAAGTGGGACCATCTTTCCAAAGGCAAATGAAGATTCAACATTTGATTTAGGTGGATTCCGGGGTGATGACGATGCCAACATGGTAGATGGTGGTGGAGCGAACATTAAGAAACTCAATCGCAATCGTTGGTCATTTGAAGTGGTTGTAGCTTGGGATATGAATATCGCCAAAGAACTTGAAGTAATAGTAGAAATGGCTGGTGACACCCAGGATGCCACATGGACATTCACTCACATCAACGGTTCTGTTTATCAGGGATTAGGTTCTCCTGTTGGAGATCAGCAAGGCAACGGCAACGCAGCGACTTTCCCTTTGAAGGTTTCAGGTGGAGGTAGCCTGAAGAAAATATCATGAAAGTTTCCAGAGAAGCATCTGAAGTAGAAGTAAACTCATGGCTTGACAGTAAGAAGGTCAGCGAAAAAAAGCGGACCGACTATCAGGACCAGATTGATATACTCATTGAAGCCATAAGTGATGGCTCTCTTGTTCTTGATTCAAAAACTTTTGTGTTTACGTATTCGCTAAAATTTCCAATTGAGGCAGAGAAAGAAGAATCAGGTATAATCGAGTTGAAGTTCAAACCCAGGGTGAAGATGGATGCGATAAGGCTTCAAATGGCAAGTGTGAAATCTGGTGACACAATGGGAATGACGTTTGCTTACGTTGCAGCCATCACGGCACAACCCAAAGCCCTTATTGGAAAATTGCTCACTGATGACTATGCTGTGGCCGGAGCGATAATGGTTTTTTTTCTCTGAGTGAAAGTGATATTGAAAATGTAATCAAATCCGTTGTTCGTGAACACCACTGGCCACCTGATGTAATCGGTGGCCTTTTTATTGATGAGCAAGATGAGAATGGAATTTTATATTGGTACAATGATGTTGCAGAAGTCAATGAAGAAATGAAATCTAAAAAATGAGCAAGGCATTTACCATACCAACAATATTTACTGCCGTCAATCGGTTTTCCGGCCCAATGAGAGCCATGAGCAGAAGTATGTCCAGTTTTGCGACACAGGCAGAGATAGGTGTGGCAAGGGCAGAGATGGCATTCATGAGACTTGGCAGGGTCTTTAGTCCGATCATGACAGGGCTTAGATACTTTGGAATTTTTGCCGGAGGCATTGCGGCAGTCATGTTAGGCAGGAGTATATTTAACACGATAGCTGATTTTCAACAGGCACAGGCAGACTTGAATGCCGTGATGACGGATTCATCACCAGGGTTGTTGAAGAACCTATCCGATGATGCTAAACGGCTTGGGTTGACAACAGCCAGATCGGCCACAGAAGTTTCCGGGCTTCAAACTGAACTAGCAAAATTGGGGTATGCTGGTAATGAAATTTTATCTATGACCGAAGCGATGGTTAGGGGGTCGGTGGCAATGGATGCTTCTCTTGACAGGACCGCAACGCTTGGTGGTGCAATGGTGAGAACATTTGACTCTCTCAAGTCGAGCGATATGTCAAAGATAATGGATCAGATGACGCTTGCCACTTTGGACACAGCTTTGAGTTTTGAAAAATTGGAGACAATGCTTCCAATTGTATCAGGAGCCGCAAATGCCGTTGGGGTAACATTTCCAAATCTACTGGCTTTACTTGGTAAGTTGTCTGATGCCGGTATTGATGCCTCATCTTCAGCGACAGCTTTAAGAAATATTTTTATAGACAGCAGAAGGCGTGGACACACTTATGCTGAAGTATTGGGAAATATTGCCAAGAAAGCAGACAAACTTACTCCTGCATTCAACAAGTTTGGAAAACGTGGTGCTGTATCGGCAGTTGTATTGGCCGCAAAACTTAAAGAGGTTGCGGCAGCGCAGAAGCGATACGATGAAGAAAGTTCCGGCATTGCTCAAACAGTAATGGATAAGAGGTTGAATACCCTTAGAGGGTCAATCACATTATTGGGTGCTGCATGGAAAGGGTTTATTCTCACCCTTGAAGATGGGACAGGGAAACACGCAATCGCACTTAAAGCAATTATTGATGCGGCACGTGGGATGATTCTATTGACAGCCGGAACCAGTGAAGCAATGGATGCCTTCAAAGAACTAAATCCAAAGATTCAGGAGTCAGCGAAAAGCGCATTAAGGTGGTTGGAAATTCTTGGAAGTCTTGTAAAGTGGATTCTCATTACAAGGGCTGCGTTATGGGTACTCAGGGGGATGTTAGTTGCCTACAACATTATTCTTGGGGTGTCTGTTTCTCTTGGGTGGGCCAGCATATTTGCCCTAAGAGGGAATGCACTAGCCATGACAATATATTCAGCAGCAACAGCAACAGCAACTGGAATACAAAAGGCTTTCATGTTATTGATGAATGTAAATCCTGTTTTAAGGATGGGGCTTGCAATTCTCGCACTGGTGGCAGCTTACGAAGCATTAATAAAGACAACCCCCAATGGTCCTATGACTAAAGAGGAAATTTGGGAAATGAATTCAAGAAGGAGAAGGAACCTTGCTAATGGTATGGGTTTTAAAAATAAATTTATTGCACCAAATCTTTTACAACAACTTGTTCAACATGAAAGAGATAGTCTTAATGCCCCCGGAAGATTTCCTGGATGGGAGTCAAAAATGGATTCAATGGGGCTAGGTGGAAATAAGTACATTAAGAGAAACGATCAAGAAATTGACGTGAGGAAATTTAATGAGTTGCTAGAACATCAGATGAAGTTTTGGGATAAAGCAATTATTGATGGAAACGTGAAAGTTAATATTAATTATTTGCGTGGAGTAACAGAATCAGTTGGTGTTCCTGTTAGAGTTGGAGGAACAATGGGATATGGAAAGTAGAAGATAATTATGGACGTAGAAGTAATTGAATCTGGCAATGGTGGTGACCTTGTAAAAAAGGCAAAGGACTTGTCAGTGATTTTTGGTTTTGAAAACATGATTTACCTTGCCATGTTCGGTGGTAACGTAGAAGCATCCACACCGAGCAAGAGGCTTGAGAGTGAGCAGGGATTTGATTTTTGGGGGAACAATTTATTGTGGCCCAATGACAGCAGTGTTCAATTCAATTCAATTACAGAGAGGCGGTTAAAAGAAGTTGCATTAAGTAGTTCAGGCCGTGTTCAGATCGAGCAGGGAATAAAACAGGACTTGCAGTTTATGAGTTCATTTGCGGAGGTCACGGTGAGCGCAACAATTATTTCAACAGACAGACTTAGAGTAAGCATCATAGTCAAGAGAATTGATAACTTACAGGAAAGGGAGTTCATTTATATTTGGGATTCTACAATTTCAGAATTGGAGGCAGCAGCATGATAACCATACCAAAACTCAAAGAACTTTATGATTCTGTAATTGCAGAGATTGAGGCAACCTATGCAGACAACATCCCTACGTTTGGGAAGAACTTTTTACGGGCACTTTCATCAGTACTAGCAGCGAAGTTTAAACTGTATTATCTGGCGATAGCTAATTTACAGAAGAACATATTTGTTGACACGGCTGATCCAGAGTCCGGTGGTGGGACGCTTGAAAGATTTGGGAGGATCAAACTTGGCAGGAATCCATTTGCAGCAGTGGCCGCACAATACAAAATTCAGGTTACCGGAATCATCGGGGCCACAGTTCCCGCACAACAGACCTTCAAGAGCGATGATAACTCAACAAGCCCAGGACGGTTATTCATTTTTGATGTTGCCTACGTTTTAATTGCCACAACAGATACCATAACAGTTCGGGCACTTGCAGCAGGACTTGATTCAAGACTTGCCATAGGCAATAAATTGACAGCCACTTCTCCAATTGCAAATGTGAATTCATCTGCCACAGTCACCGTAGAGGTTATAGTACCACAGGCATCCGAGGACATTGAGGAATATCGCAGGAAGGCACTTGAATCGTATCGTTTAGAAACTCAAGGAGGGGCAGGAACAGACTATCGTATTTGGTCATTCAATGCGTCAGGAGTTAAGCAAACCTACCCATACGCCAAAACAGGCTTCTCCAACGAGATCAACTTGTATGTAGAGGCAAATCTGGTTGACTCAGTAGATAACAAAGGGACACCATCTGCTGCCACTCTGTTAAGGGTTTCAGAAGTGGTGGAGTTTGACCCCGACCAAAGCAAACTTCAGTCTGAGCGAGGCAGAAGGCCGCTAGGAGTCCTTCAGGTAAACTACCTGGCTATTACCACCAGAAGCATTAACATTCAGATTCCCGGTTATAAGAATTTGACGGTAGCAATTCAGACTACAATCACGAATGCCCTAAAAAAGTTGGTTGGTTCATTCCGTCCTTTTGTTCCATCCTGTGACATCATTGCAGACAGGAATGATGTTATTGATGTGAACAGAATAACAAGCGCAATTTTGGTAGCAACCCCCGGAGCATCATTTGGAACGGTTGTATTAATAGTAGATATGGTTTCTATGACCACATACACATTTATAAATGGAGACATACCTGATTTCAATACGCTGACATTCACATGACGCTTCTTGAAAAATTAAATCAACTTACACGGAGATTCTATCCTACTGGCAGGGCATTCAAAATGCCAACGGGTGGTGATTTGGATAAACTTCATACGGCAATTACTGTGAGGGAACATAAAGCCCTGATAGATGCAATTTCAATTCTTGATAGTGCGTTGCCTGACAATGTAAATTTTACAGCCGATGATGCGACAGCATGGGAAATAAGGCTTGGTCTTGTTACTAACATTGCAACACCACTTACTGATAGGAAGTTATCAATAATTCGGAAGATGAATCATCCGGGTACGATAAAAGCCAGACAACATTATCTTTATGTGCAGGGACAGTTGCAAGCGGCTGGTTTTAATGTCTTTGTGTATGAAAACAGATTTCCTACTTATCCAAGTGGGTTCACTACAAAAACGCCAGCAGTTTTTTCATTGACTACATATCCTTCAGTTAGCGTTCAGCATAATGAAGGCGTGAGTTATGGAGACGGGAATCATGGAGTATTGTGGGGCAACAAGGCAGCGAATCAACTCACCGAATCGTTGGATAATTATTTCAATATTGGATTGAATTACAAGAGTACGTTCTTCATTGGTGGTCCGTACCCTGGTGAATTTGCAAACGTGTTGTTAAGTCGAAAGACAGAATTCAGGCAATTGATATTCAAGTTGAAACCAAATCAGACAATAGGATTCTTATTAATCAATTATATTTGAGGCTATGAGACAACTGAAGTATAAGAATTCAGTCACACCAGATTCCATTTATCCTTATGGTAGGGCGAAGGACAATCCCGGTAACGGTAACGGGACCAAGATCGGTGAATTTGCTCATGGAGACTGGCATCAATTTTTTGAGAGGTTGGTAAATTCTGTGAATGTTACTCCGAATGATTTAGTTGAGAATACAACAAATGGATTTCAGTTCATGGATGCGTTGATGCTGTTGATGCGGAGGGTGATAATTTTCACGGCACGTGTGGCAGCACAAGCAAA
>Ga0163150_10003065_pt1 | contig 24162 bp, 21 predicted proteins | sample OliLakLV19P2IB_FD_148628 | JGI IMG/M metagenome (GOLD analysis project Ga0163150, IMG submission 148628) | Freshwater microbial mat bacterial communities from Lake Vanda, McMurdo Dry Valleys, Antarctica - Oligotrophic Lake LV.19.P2.IB | ecosystem: Environmental > Aquatic > Freshwater > Lake >...
CTAATTCCCGCCCGCACAATCACCCCCCGTGCAGCCCCCAAAAATCGAGCTCTCAAAAGTACCTGTAGCACGAAAAACAGCGATATATTCAACCTGTTTTCAATAACATCCATTTTTAACGGGCCGGAATCCCCACCACGGTGTGTAAGAATTTTGGGCGATGAGAGACCGCGCCGCGTGCTGCCCATTCGTCGAACCAACCGCAAAGGCACGCACGAAGTCCATCGCGGATACCTGCCTCCCCGGACGCATGATGTGGACATGGGTCAGCCGCCTCTGCGGCAAGCTCTCCGCCCGTGACCTCATCGCCCTTACCGCCGCGGCCGCCGCAAACACTAAAAATCCGGGGAGCAAACCCGAGCACGAGCCTTGCCAGCCCCAGGACACGCAGGAGCCCAGCCAGCCCGTGAACATCACGACACCAGCAATAAACAACCTGAATTACACCCAGGCCTGGAATCCAGTTCACGCCAAAAACCGACTGCAACAACAACAGCAGCAGCAGCACATGGCAACGAAGGACCAATGGAAATTTGGAATCAGCGAAACAGACTACATCCTGGCCCATGAGGTCAGCCGCAAGTTCCCCGATGCCTACGCCTACGTAATCCGGCGCATCTGCGAACGTGCCGGCGTCCCCGTCCCGGACGTCTTCACTCCCGCCAGCGGCAGCAAGAAGGAGCCGTAGCCGATGCCCGCAAGGAACAGAACACTTAAAAATCGGGGAGCAAACCCGACAACTGCGTTTGCTCTGACGGGATTCGTGTTCGGTGGAGACAATCCGACCTTGCGCATCGAAAAGGTTCAGATAGTAAACGCGAGCCGCTTCGGGGAGCGTGGCCCGGACACGTCGCTTTTCCATGTCGACATCCGCGGGAGCGGAGGTTCCCTGTTTCCCGATGGTGAGCAGCGGCGGACCTCCACTGAGCTTCCATTTGGCATAGGCGAAGATCTCGGGAGGCTTCGCGCCATCCGGGTGACTGTGCTTCATGCGGACCTGCAGGCTGACGCGGCGTCGCGAAGAAGTTCGCCAACACCAGCGGACTCACGTTCGAAACGCTCGACGACTCCGCCCGCAAGGCCCACGGGCTCTCGCGTTACCGCAATTCCGGGTTCGGCCAGATGCAGCCGTTTGTTAATGCGACCGGCATACCTTCCGTCTTCTGGGTGGAAGCGAGCAATGCCGGTGATGACAGAAAACATACGAACGACGGCCGGAACGCCACCCCCGCTCCACGCCGCGCAACGCGCGACAGGCGTGATGACGGAAAATAGCGGGGTGGCCCCCAAATCTCTGCCCGACCTGGAGCGGTTGTACGTCGCTCACCACGACAAAGTGTTCCGGGCGGCTTACCGTATCGCCGGGAATCCGTCGGATGCGGAGGACGTTGTGCAAACCGTCTTCCTTCGTTTGCTCCGGAATGAACACTCCTTCGAGTCGGTGGACGACGCAGGCAACTACCTGTATCGCGCCGGGGTGAACGCGGCGCTCGACCTGGTTCGTTCCCGCAAGGCCAACCCCGCGGCGCCCCTCGAAGAGCAAGCCCCGCCCGATCCGGGCTGGAAACCCGACCGGGATCACCATTCACCGGAGCTCCGCGAACGTATGCGCGTTGCCGTTTCCAAACTGCATGACACAGCGGCGGAGATGTTTGTTCTCCGCTATTTTGAGGGCTACGACAACGCGGAAGTCGCCAGAATCTGCAACACCAGCGAAGGCACTGTCGCCGTCACCTTACACCGCACCCGCGCCCGCCTGCAGAAAGAACTTGGAGGTATCCGATGAACCGCACGGACGAGAACAACAACAACAATGAAATGCCGGAAACCGTGCTCGACGCGCTGCTCGACGAAGTACGGGTCGGCGAACCGGATGCTCAGGTTGTGGCAGAAGCCAGGGCTCGTGGATGGGCCCGGCTTCAGGCCGCCACTGCCACTGGTCCGGAATCCATCGAGAATTGTGCCGGATTTCAGGCGCTTCTTCCTGAATACCGGAACAATTCACTGACGCCTTCCCGTCGCATGCTGGTAGAGGATCATCTCCACGAGTGTGTTGCATGCCGCCGTGCATTGCACGCAAGCGCCGCACCGAAGGTGGTCGCCATGCCGCCGTCCACGCCGACGAAGAAGCCGGCCCCGTTCTGGATGCCCTCGAAATGGGCCGTAGCCGCAATGCTGATGCTGGCTTTCGGAGTCGGCTCATGGCGTTTTTGGGAACGGTTCGGACCGGCCCCCACCGGCAGCCGGGCCCGCGTGTTGAGTGCTTCAGGCGGCGTGTACCAGCTGCAGGGCAACTCGCTGCTACCCGTGGCCGCGGGCGCCGAACTGGGTGAAGGCGTCGTGCTGCGAACGGCTGGCGGCGGATACGCCAGCGTGCAACTGATTGACGGGTCCTCTGTCGAGGTGGGCGAGCGCGCCGAGTTGTCGGTCGCCGCTACACGTCGCGACACCACGGTAAGTCTCGGCCGAGGCCAGATTATCGTGCAGGCTGCAAAGCGCAGCAGCGGTCATTTATACATCGCTTCCGGCGATTCACGTGTCTCGGTCACCGGAACTGTGTTCTCCGTCAACCGCGGCGTCGCGGGTTCCCGCGTGTCCGTGGTCGAAGGTGAAGTCCATGTGGAGCACGGCGCCGCGAACGACGTGCTCCACGCCGGCGATCAGGTGAGCACGCATCCGAGCATTGCCCGCACGTCCGTGCCAGACGACATCGCGTGGAGCAAGAACTTCGATCAGTACATCGCGCTGATGAAGCAATTCGCGCAGATTAAGAACAAGCTGTCAGACGTGCATATGCCCGGTCTGCGCTACAGCAGCCGGCTGATCGATTCGGTTCCCGAAGGCACCATGATCTACGTGAGCCTTCCCAACCTGAGCGGTGCGATTCGCGACTTGCAACGCATTGTCAGCGATCAGGCGAAGCAGAGCCCGCCTCTGGCGGCATGGCTCGAAAAGCAGATCCCACAGTTTGAGAAGATCACGACGCAGCTGAGCCATCTTGGCGATTACATCGGCGACGAGATCCTGCTGGCAGCGCAACCTGGCAAGAATTTCTCCGGTGTGATCATTGCCGAAGCCAACCGGCCCGGGCTAAAGGAGTACATCGAGGGCGAACTGGCAAAGGCGGGCGCTGACCCCAAAGCCATGAGTAAAGCAAGCATCGTCTACGCGGGTAACAAGGTCATTATCGGCGAGCCGGGCCCGCTGATGGAAGCCGCCCAGCATGGCGCGAGTGCGTTCGGACAGAGCTCATTCGGACAGACGATTTCTTCGGTATATCGGCGCGGTGCCGGCCTTTTCGTGGCCGTCGACCTGGAGAGCATGGCGCGCGGCGAGACACGCCCGCCGAAGTTTGCCGGTATCGAAAAGATCCGGCATTTCATCGCCGAGCAGAAGGAAGTCAACGGGAAGACCGAGTACTCCGCGGTCGTCTCCTTTGCAGGACAGCGGGAAGGCATCGCCTCCTGGCTGGCCGCTCCGGGTTCGATGGGCAGCCTCGAATTTGTATCCCCCGGCGCGCAGTTCGCGGCGGCGTTCGTAGTGAAGCAGCCGGCGCAGATGTTGCAGGATGTGATTGCGATGGCGGACGGCAAAAAGTTCGATACGGCCGAGTTCGAGCAGATGTTCGGCGTGACAATCGAGCAACTGGCAGGCTACCTGGGCGGTGAGATCACCTTCGCCATCGACGGTCCGCTGGTGCCGGTACCCTCCTGGAAGTTAATCGGCGACGTCCGCGATGCGGCCGGGCTTCAGGCAGCGATCCAGAAAATCGTTACTGTGGCCAGTGAGAAGATGGTCCAGCAGAATCAGCCCGCAGTGGCGCTGAAGCAGGAGACAGTCAACGGAAGAACGTACTACTCCATGAAGTCGCCTTTCAACAAGGTGCCGATGGAGATTCATTACACCTATGTGGATGGCTATCTGGTGGCGGGATCCAGCCGGACGCTGCTGGAACGGGCACTGCGCGACCGCGCTTCCGGTATCAGCCTGGCGCGCTCGCAGGAATTCAGCAAACTGCTGCCTCGCGAGAGCCGCGCATCGTTCTCTGGCATGATTTATCAGAATGCGGGCGACCTGATCCGCATGGTTGGTGAAGCGGCAAGTTCCTCCGTGAAGATGACCCCGGAACAACAGAAGCAGGCGGAAGAACTGACCGCCAGCATGAGCGCAACCGTGATCTGCCTGTACGGAGAAGCGGACCGAATCGAGCTGGCCAGCCAGCTGGAACCGGCGAATCTGCTAATGAAAGGATTTGCGACACAATTTTTCGGAAATGCCGGAAAGTTAACCGGGCAGAAGGAACTTCCGAAAGAGTTGCATCGTATCCGTAACTAACCATGGCGCCCGTAATCGAACTGGACAATCTGGAGGTGCGGCTTGGAAACCGCACCATCCTGAATGCGCTGAACGGCTCGCTCAAAGGGCGAGCCATCGGCCTTTTAGGCCCCAACGGCGCCGGCAAGTCGACGCTGATCAATACGCTGCTGGGCTTCCATCCACCAACCTCCGGAACCGCACGCATTTTTGGGCAGGACATTCGTACGCACGGCCGGGAGCTTCGTCGGCTCATCGGCTACATGCCTGAAAGCGATTCCTTTATTGCCAACATGAGCGCGGTCCGATTTGTGCGCATGATGGCTGAGCTGAGCGGACTCCCTCCGGGCGAAGCGCTGGAACGGGCTCACGAGGCTTTCTATTACGTCGGTCTCGGCGAGGCGCGGTATCGGGATGTAGGCACTTACTCGCTCGGCATGAAGCAGCTTGCGAAACTGGCGCAGGCCATCGCGCATGGGCCGAAGCTGCTGTTCCTCGACGAACCAACCAACGGACTCGACCCTGCCGCCCGTGTGCGCATGATCAAACTGATCCGCGAGATTCGGGACACCATGCAGGTCCACCTGATCATTTCCTCCCACCTGCTGCGCGATGTGGAAGAGTGCTGTGAAGAAGTTCTGATTCTGAAGGACGGCCGCATCGTCGGCAACTGCAATCTGGAAGAGGAACGCCGCTCCAACATGAACTTCATTGAAATGGAAGTGCTGGAGAATGGCGGAAGCTTCCACGAGGCCATGGACACACTGGGCTGCGATTACGCGAATCTTGGGCAGGGTCGCTACAAGATGGTGCTGCGGGAAGGCATCGAGGTGCGCGACTTGTACCGGCTGGCGGCCGACAGGAACACGCAGATTCGCAAACTGAGCCGCCGACAGGACTCGCTCGAAGACATCTTCCTCAAGGCCATGGAGAACTAAAATGGCTGTCTACAAACGTTATTACAAGTCCTACGAAGGCGGCCTGACCAGCGAATGGTCACGCTGGCTGGTGCCGGCGAAATATTCGCTGCAGCAGTTATTCCAGTCGCGCCTGGTGATCGGCTACTCCGTCGCCTGTTACATTTTCCCGATAATCGCCGGGGCCGCGGTCTACCTGCGCTTCAATGCCAGCGCGATGTCTGTGATTGGCGTCTCGGCGGACAAGATCATGCCGATTGATGCGAACTTCTTCGCGGCGTTCCTCAGTGTCCAGGCGTTCTTTTCTTTCCTGATGACCGCGTATGCGGCGCCCGGGCTGATCGGGCCTGATCTCGCCAACAACGCTCTGCCTCTGTATTTGTGCAGGCCGATTTCAAAGGCGGAGTACGTCCTCGGAAAAATGGCCGTGCTGCTGATTCCGCTGTCGCTGATTACCTGGGTCCCAGGGTGCCTGCTGTGGTTGATGCACGCCGGACTCGAGGGAGGCGACTGGGGTGCCAACAACCTGCATCTGATCAACGGCATGTTCTGGGGCTCGGCGCTCTGGATTGTGTTGATCTCGATTCTCGGTCTCGCGCTTTCAGCCTGGGTTCGCTGGAGAATTATGGCGAGCGCGCTGCTGTTTGGCATTTTCTTCATTAGCGGTGCACTCAGCGCGATCGTAAACAGGGTGTTGGAAACAAATTACGGGTATTTGCTGAACCCTGGGCACCTGATCGCTGTGATTTGGGCAAAACTGCTGCAGGTTCCGCCCAAACGCACACTCATAGGCGATCTGTTCAATGTCCGTATGAGTGACGACGTCCCGCAGTGGGCTGCGTGGACCGCCATGCTGTGCATCATTGCATTCTGCATATGGCTGCTGAATCAGAAACTCCGCGCCCGGGAGGTGGTGTCATAATGGCGGCGGCTAACGTGGAAAACTGGACAGCTCAGCCCAACGATAAACCTGCCGTCGCAGACCAGGGCGACATCGTCTTCACCAACGTCTCCCGGTTCTATGGCGATGTGCTGGGCGTTAACAGGGTCAGCCTGCGCATTCCTCCCGGCATCACCAGTCTTGTGGGTCCGAACGGCTCGGGCAAGACGACGCTGATGAATCTGATGACGGGGCTCATCTGTCCGACGTGCGGCGAAGTGACCGTGCTCGGCCACAAGCCCAGCGATCCGGAGACATTTTTCCGATTAGTCGGATACTGCACCCAGTTCGACTCCTTCGCAAAGGGAATTACCGGGCGGGAATTCGTCGAGTTCGGTCTGAAATTGCACGGTTATTCGAAAGTCGATGCCGAAGACAAGGCCGACGCGATCATTCAGTCGGTCAACATGGCGGGCGCCGCCGACCGGAAGGTTGCCGGGTACAGCAAAGGCATGCGGCAGCGCATTCGTCTGGCGTACGCGATCGCGCACGACCCGAAGGTGCTGGTGCTGGACGAACCGCTCAACGGTCTTGACCCAATGGCGCGTGCCGAGACGATGGCGCTGTTTCAGCAGCTTGGAGAGAAGGGGCTACACGTCATCATCTCCAGCCACATTCTGCACGAGGTGGACCAGATATCGGACCAGGTGATCCTCCTCAGCTACGGCTATGTGGTGGCGGAGGGTCAGATTCGCGGCGTTCGCGAAGAGGTCAAAGATCATCCGATGCAGGTCCTGATTCGCTGCGACCAGCCCGGCGCGCTCGCTGCCAAGCTGTTCTCGATTGGGTCTGTGGTGGAAGCGAAGCTGGTGCCGGCAGAAGGCGTGCGTGGGCACGGCGTACTGATTCGTACAACCGATGCCAACGGATTCTACCTGGCGCTGAACCGCATCGTTGTCGAGGACGGCATCGGGCTGGAATCGGTGTCACCCGCCGATGACGATGTGTTGTCCGTTTATCAGTACCTGATCGGTGCAGAAGGGGTAAATCAATGAGTTCCGCTGCCATTCCCGCGAGCCCCGCAACCGGGACCTTCGCCCTGCGGAAGAGTCAGACGCTGTCTATTTTCTGGATGGAATTGAAGCGCAATTTCATCACGAAGCGCGGATTTTGGATCTATCTTCTGGCTGCGGCTCCGGCTGTAGTGGTCTGGATGCACTCGATTGTCACCATGCAGCGGGGTATTCGGGGGCGGCACGATATGCCCCATGACACGCAGATTCTGGCGGTGCTGTTCCAGGTGTTCTTCCTGCGCCCAGGTGTATTTTTCGGCTGTCTCGGGATATTCACCTATCTGTTCCGCGGCGAGTTCGTGGAGCGCAGCCTGCACTACTACTTCCTCGCACCGGTTCGCCGGGAGGTGCTGGTAATCGCCAAGTATTTCGCCGGCGCCGTCACGGCAATCTGCTTCTTCGGCCTCGCGATGCTTGCCACTTTTTTCGGCATGTATGCGCATTATGCACAATTCGAAGTAAACCAGTTTCTGTACAGCGGACCGGGACTCGGACAACTCGGGTGGTACATGGTAATCACCTCGCTGGCCTGCCTGGCCTGGGGTTCGGTATTCCTCTGGATGGGTATCCGGTTCAGGAATCCCATCATCCCGGCTGTGGTTTTTCTGACGTGGGAGAGCGTAAACGCGTTTTTGCCGTCGTGGCTCAAGCGGGTCGGCGTCTTGCACTACCTGCAGTCGCTGACTCCGGTGCTTGTGCAGGAGAAGGGAGCCGGTGCTCTTCTTGGTACTACGGAGGAGCCGGAAGCCGTGGTGGTGGCGATCGTCGCTCCCATCCTCATATCTGTCGCGATGTTAGCCCTTTCAGTCTGGCAGTTACGACGCACCGAGATCAGTTACAGCACCGACTAACGACCCCCCTTGTAATGGAAAAGTAATGGTACGGTTCAAGGCGGCCCTTATACGATTCCGGGCATCCGCTTAAGCACTCTACCCGATGTTGACTGGTGCCGCCCGCTCTTACACTGGCAACTAGAAGCGGGTAGCACTATGCAATCGAGGGAATCAAAGATGAGTTATACAGAGTCCGAAGCAGCCGAGAAGCTGGGCGTGTCGGTGGATCAACTAAGGACTCTCGTCCGCAGCCATATCTCTCGCGGGGAAGACAGCGGAGCGATCTCGAGTTTCCGACCGACCGATCTGGTTGTGCTTCGTATCCTTTCCGCCTGCCAGGCGACAAACGGCGCCACCGCGTAGCGGTACCGAAGTCTGCCACAATCCTGTTGAGGTCCCCGCGTGGGATCATAGGGGAAAACCTCAACAGGAGAGCTACGTTGGCAAAATTAGGTTTTCTTGGCCTCGGAATCATGGGATACCCGATGGCCCGAAATCTGCTGCAGGCCGGGCATGAAGTGGCGCTTTGGTCGAACACTGGGGCGAAGGCACAGGAACTCGCAAAGACCGGCAGCGGCACCGCCTGCGCCACCCCCGCCGAAGTGGGTGCGAACTCAGACTGCGTGTTTCTTTGTGTAGGCGACAGCGCCATGTCTGAGCAGGTGATTCTGGGACCGGGCGGCATCATCGAGGGAGCCAAACCTGGCACTGTCATTGTCGACGCCAGCACGGTAGCCCCCTCAGCCAGCCGGCGCACAGGCGAGGCTCTCGCGAAGAAAGGCATCCTGTTCCTCGACGCGCCCTGCACGGGATCCAAACCCGGAGCCGAGGGCGGAACCCTCACCTTCATGATCGGCGGCGACAAAGACGTATTCGAGCGCGTGAAGCCGTTTCTCGAACCGATGGGAAAGCGCCTGTATTACTGCGGCGGCCCGGGCATGGGTCTCAACGCCAAGCTGACGCAGAATCTGGTGCTGTCCAATATCCTGCAGGCGTTTAATGAAGGTATGGTGCTGGCGACCAAGGCTGGCGTTGACCCCGAACTCATGCTGGATATTCTGGAGAACAGCGCGGCTAAATCGGGCCTGATTGCGTTCAAGGCGCCGTATGTTCTCCGCCGCGATTTCGGCACGAATTTCTCCGTCAAGTGGATGCACAAGGACATCGGCCTGATGATGGAATCGGCAAACGAGCTCAACGTACCCCTTCCGCTGACCGGCCTTACCCAGCAGATGTTCCGCGCCGCGATCGCCAGCGGCTATGGTGAGGAAGATATTTGCGCGACGATCAAGGTGCTGGAAGGCATCACGGGCGTCGAGGTAAAGAAGAGAGACAGTTAATTCCCTGTTCTGAAAATCCCCGGGAGGGCGTCTTTCTAACAGATGGCCCTCCGTATTCTCCGCCGGGCCACTTCAATGCGCTGGACGTTGTCGGGGTTAAGCTTCCTGATCTGGTCGGTTCTCGTCGACACGGAGCCCGCTTCGCGCTGACCAGTCGGCGCCAGCCAGCACAATCATCGCGGCCAGAAAACTCCAGAGCACAATCGCGACAGAGTTCTTGAACGGACCATACTCGTGCTCCAGTTTCGTCCACAGCCAGGGCAGGGTGAGCAGGTTGATGTACTTCAGCAGTTCCAGCGCCAGGCCAACCGCGAACGCAACCGGCAGCACCCTCATAGCCGGCATCCGGCAGTTCGGCAGAAGCCAGTACACCAGAAACAGCACCAGCACAGTCACCGGAACCGCGAGCACGCGGTAGAAGACTCGGCTGTAGCTGCCGGTGTTGCCCGTCATTGCCGCTGACGACAGCACCAGCGCTCCAACGGCGAAGATTAACCCGAGGCTGACCAGTTGATTCATCACCCAGCTTCGATTCTTATGAATCCTCCAGGCGCGATTCAGAGCCACTTCCAGCGGCTCGAAAATGCCGTTGGCTGTGAAGAACAGGAGGAACAGCGACATCAGGTTCACCGGCCCCGACGTGGACAGGTTCGCGACGAGATTCCGCGTCACGAATTCGCCGACCGTGCCCGGAAACAGGTCCATCACCGCGCTGAGAATGGCGTGCTCGGCGGCCCTCCAGTGAAGGATGTTGCGGCAGATGGATATCATCACGATCAGGAACGGAAAGAACGAAAGCAACACGTTCGCCGCGATGGAAAACGCGTAAACGTGGACTTCGGTCTCCATCCAGTAGTGCAGGGTGGGGGCGCAAACGCTGGTGATCCGTGCAATCCAGCCGGACCGCTGTACCGCGAGGCTGGACTCAAACATGACTGACTTTTCGGAACATCTCCAGGTGGTTCTCGTGGCTCCGCGCAATCCGCTGAACATCGGCGCAGCGGCGCGCGCTATGAGCAACTTCGGCTTCTTCAGTCTTCGTGTCGTTAACGCGTACGAAGTGGCGTATGCCGAAGCCCGTTCGGCCGTTAACGCGGCGGATGTGCTGGCTCAGAGCCAACAGTATGGCACAGTAGGCGAGGCCATAGCCGACTCGACCCTGGTTGTGGGCACGGCATCTCTTGGACACCGGGCTCTGCAGCTTCCTGTGCGCCGGCTGGAAACCGCGGCCCGCACGATCCGCGAAGAACTGGCGCGGGGCGGCCGAGTCGCGCTGCTCTTTGGCTCTGAAAAATTTGGCCTGAGCAATGAGGACTTGTCCCACTGCCACCTGCTCTGCCGAATCCCAACGCGCGCCGAGCACGAATCGATGAATCTCGGCCAGTCGGTGGCGGTGTGTCTATATGAGGTCATTCGCAGCGAGCAGGAAGTGGTACTCGAGCCAACCGCCGTGGCACCCGCAACCGCGGGCGAAGTCGAGCGTGCCGCCGACCTGCTGATGGAAGCACTCCGGATCTCGGGCTATGTGAAGGAGCCGGCATCGGAACAGTCGGAGCTCAAGCTGCGCCGGCTGGTTCACCGCATGGGCCTGAGCTACCTCGACGCGCCTGTGCTGCAGGGCATGCTGCGCCAGATGCTCTGGAAACTGAAGCAGTCCTGAGCGCGCGCTAAAATGAATACCGAATGACTCTGGAAGAGTTGGAGAGAGAGTACGTTGCGCTCCGCCAGCAAGCTGAAGCTGTGCGGAGCTATCTTTGACGCGCCTGCCAAACTGACCGAACTGGCCAAAACGGAAGAAGAAATCTCATCCCCCGACTTCTGGAACAGCCCTGAGCGAAGCCAGAAAGTCATGGTGGAACGCAAGCGGCTGGAAGAGGGAATCGCCAGCGCGAAGCAGGTGACCGGCGGCATTGAGGACCTGGACACGCTGTTCGAACTGATGCGGGAAGGCGAAAGTGTCGGCCCCGACATTGAGGCCGAGATGAAGCGCTTCCAGTCTCACGTCGACCGGCTGGAAACGGCGATGCTGCTGTCCGGTGAGAATGACCACCGCAGCGCCATCCTGACCATCCACCCGGGTGCGGGCGGCACCGAAAGCCAGGACTGGGCAGAAATGCTCATGCGAATGTACCTGCGCTGGTCGGAACGCATGAATTTCAAGACGGAAATCACCGATCAGCTTGAGGGCGAAGGGGCGGGCATCAAGTCCGTCACTTTCGAGGTCAACGGCGAGAACGTCTACGGCATGCTGCAGTCGGAGGTCGGCGTACACCGGCTGGTTCGGATCTCTCCGTTCGATTCCGCAGCCCGGCGTCACACTTCGTTCGCCTCGGTTTTCGTCTACCCCCAGGTTGACGACGAGATCAACATCGAAGTGAAGCCGGACGATCTGCGCATCGACGTGTTCCGGGCCAGCGGCGCCGGTGGCCAGCACGTGAATCGCACCGAATCGGCCGTGCGGTTCACGCACCTGCCGACCGGCATCGTGGTGCAGTGTCAGAATGAGCGGTCGCAGCACAAGAACCGCGCCTCGGCGATGAAGCAGCTCAAGGCAAAGCTGTATGAGTATGAGTTGGAGAAGAAGCGCGCCGAAGAGCGCGTGCTGGAAGACACGAAGCTCGACAACAACTTCGGCTCACAGATTCGCAGCTACGTGCTGGCGCCATACCGGATGATTAAGGACCACCGCACGAAGTTCTCAGTCGGCGACGTCGACAGAGTCCTCGACGGCGACATGGAAGGCTTCATGCGCGCTTTCCTGGTCTGGAAGAAAACTGGCAAGCTGGCGGGCGACGTCGGTAAAGACGACGTCGAGTGACAATGGCGACCCGCGCAGAAGTGGAGCGGGGAGCCGAACTGCTGCGCGCCGGCCGGCTGGTCGCGTTCCCAACCGAGACCGTTTACGGACTGGGGGCCAACGCCTTTGATGCCGCGGCGGTGCGCCGGATTTTCGAAGCCAAAGGCCGCCCGAGCACAAGCCCTCTGATCGTACACGTGGATTCTCTGGAGATGGCGCGCGCCCAGGTGGCGGCCGAGTGGCCAGCTGCCGCTCAGGCGCTGGCCGAGCGCTGGTGGCCTGGCCCACTTACTCTCATTGTTCCGAAGCGCCCGGAGATCCCCACGGAAGTGACGGGCGGCCTCGCGACCGTCGGCATACGAATTCCTGCCCATCCCCTCGCTCTCGAACTCATCCGCGCGGCCGCCGTCCCGGTCGCTGCCCCGAGTGCCAATCGATTCACGCAGCTTTCCCCGACGACAGCGGCCCACGTTCGCGAAGCCCTTGGCGCAGCCGTCGACCTTATCCTCGACGGCGGCCCGTGCCAGGTCGGGATCGAATCCACTGTGCTCTCTCTGGCGGGCGCGGTGCCGGTGCTGCTCCGTCCCGGGATGGTATCGCGGCTGGAGATTGAAGCGCTCATCGGGCCCGTTCATGCGATCAGCCACCCCGGGGTCGACGGAGCTCACCTGTCGCCCGGAATGCACCGCAAACACTACAGTCCGCGAACGCCGCTGACGATTGGGGGACCTGTTGACAGCCGGGCGGCCTGGGTGTATCGCAAGGATTCCAACGCCTCGGCTGGGCGGGAAGTTCGATTACCAGAGGATTCCGCTGGGTACGCGCAGGCGCTGTACCGAACACTACACATGCTTGATGCGGAAGGCTGGGACCAGATCGTGGTGGAAGAAATTCCGGATTCCCCAGACTGGACTGGGCTTCGAGACAGGCTCCAGAGGGCTGTCAAGAAGCCGGACACCGCGTGATCCAAGATGAGCAGCAGCGCAAGTCTTAGGCGCTGGTGTCCGGCCTCTTTATCTAAATTACCGCTTCACTGTTAATCTTCAAAGCCCCCAACGTACATTACTTCTCAACACGTGCGAAGTGGATTACAGGATCAGATGGGGGTATCGCCAGGGTGAAATAACCTGGATGGCCCTGGAAGTCGAAATCCGCTCCAGTTCTCCGACATAACTACAGAATTGTGCGGGTTTCCTGGCAGGAATTTGATGCTGGTCTGCCCGATCAACAGGTGGGACTCGGGAGGCAGTAGGTGCTCAATGGCACGAACATCCTGTGAAGCCTCGTACACTACACCGCGCCACGTCCACGAATAGTAGATGTGACCGTCGCGAACGTCGTTGATCGTGCCTTCAATGATCCGCCCGGTCGCCGAGACCCGGAGGCGGCGATGCTGCTCCGGGTCTTTGGGTTGTCGAAGGCGTTTCCAGAGAAAATAGCCGCCCACGGCGACGAGAATCGCCGCCACGGAGCAAGCAGGAACTACGTCGACGGACACTGGCATGCGAGGGGTCAATAACAGTCTCGCATGCTGCCGCTCATCGCCCGGTGATGTCGAAGCGTTTGGTCACGCCGCCAGCGCGAACTTCGAACGTATTCGTCCCCGCAACCGGTCCCAGACGAAGCCGGAGGCCAAACATTCCGGGAATCTCCTGGTCATAACGGCTGATGCCGACCACTTCGCCATCTCCAGCTACTACAGTGACTTCCGGGTCGACGCCGGTCATCGGCAGTCCCGCCGCATCGCTGATCCGGAAGAGCACGGCATCGCGCACCAGAGCGCCCCGGCGAGCCGACTCGGCCAGGTCGAGCTGCGTGATCGCGGCGGCCCTTCCCGACTGCACGGCATACCACCAGGGCAGCCGCAGCGCAGTTCCGGAACTGGTACCCGTAATCCGAAACACCCCTTCGCAGGCACCTTCGGGCAGTCCGGAGGGTTTCCAGCTCAGTGGCACCGTCGCGCGGCTCCCCGCGTCCACCGCGACCGTGTCCTGCGAAAGGGCGGGACTCGACGGGCAGCCATTGGTCTCCACTGCGATGCTGTAGGTCTCATTCACACCGCTCAGGTTGGTGATTTCGAAGTTGCGGGTGAAATTCCCGTCACCGGAACCTGCACCGAAACTCAAAGACACCGGGGAGACCGAAGCCGTCGACCGCAGCGCCGCTACCGCATCCACCAGCCCGGCGCCGCCTCTCTGCGACCCGACGGCCGAGCCATCCCGATTCGTCATCGCCCGACCGGTATTGATGAGGAGAGAGCGATACTGATCGACCGTAAGGCCAGGCCGCGCTGACTTCAGCAACGCAGCCACCCCCGCGACAAACGGCGTGGAAAAGCTGGTGCCGTTCACCATAATGAAGCCGTTGGCGCTGTACATGTCGCCGGCCCGGTCGAAGGTCTGAGTCGCAGTGTAGAAACTGGAGCCGACCGCCATCACGTCGGGTTTGATGCTGAGGTCGACATTCGGGCCCTTGCTGGAGAACCCGGAAACAAGGTTCGGCACCACGGCTACCGCGCCGATGGTGAATCGCATGGAGACCGTGCGGGATTCGTCCGCCGCAAGCAACAAGCGCAGCGCCTCGCCCGCATCCCAGGAAATCATCTGGGCCGGCAGAGTGGAGGTGGTCACTGCCATGGTGAACGGATCCGGAGAATCTGCCCTGGCCGATACCAGCGCAGCGACCGCGCCTGCCTGTTGCGCGTTCTGCAGTTTGATGTCAAACGTGCAGTTGCCGCGTCGAACCAGTGCGATCCGGCCAGTCAGGGAGCCGCCGCGCAGAGCGGTGCAGCCTTCTCCGGGGTCGTCGCCGTCCATCCGGTCGACGTCGGCGACCCCCGCCATGATGGTACCTGCCGGCAGAGACCCGCCCGATCGGTTGATGGCAAGAGCATTGCCCGCGCCGCTCACTTCAATCGCAGTCCCGAAGACTCGGTCATTGGTGGTCGCGCCGACGGCGATTGCCGAAGTCGCGGTTGCGGGTGAGGACATGGTGTTCAGATCCGGGCCGTTGTTGCCCGCCGCCACCACCACGATTACGCCGGCTCGCGTGGCGCGCTCGACAGCCGCCACATCTGGATCGTCGCCCAGCCGCGGCGCGATGTCGGAGCCAACGCTCAGGCTGATCACGTCCATCCCGTCGGCCACCGCGTCGTCCATAGCCTTGAGAATCGCCGCGTCGGTGGATCCGTCATTCACGCCCGGTGAACCGAACACTTTGTAGCTGCCTACCCACGCATCCGGCGCGACTCCCGTCATCGTGGCCAGTGGCGCCACAGTTCGCACCCCGGCCGCAATCATCGCGAGTGCGGTGCCGTGCCCGACATGGTCACGCGCCGAGGTGTCGGTGTCACGATTCGGCAGCAGATTCACATAGCTGCGCGCCACAATGACTTTGCCGTTGGTGAAGGAGAGATCCGCCTCAGTAGTGGACCGGGGGAAGCCATCGGGAGCAGTCAGTGTGGAGTTGCGCAGGCCGGCGTGATTGTTGTCGATGCCGGTGTCGATGATTCCGATTTTGATGCCCTGACCAGCGCGCCCGGCTTCCAGCTGGCTCCAGGCTTCAGTGACGCGGTGCAGTGCTACCGCGCGGTCCAGCATAAGCTTCACGCGTCGAACCGGGTACACGCGACTGACGCCGGGAATGCTCTCCAGCGACGCAGCGTTATCCGCTTTCACGATCAGCGCGTTGGCCACGGTGTCGACAGCCTCCAGCACCTGAACGCCGCTCTCAGCCATCCGCGCCCGCACATTCGACTGTTCGGTGCGGACTCGGACGCGCTGGCTGACGGCCGCTGCGCTGAGCATCGAAAACTTGCCTGCCCTGGTGGTGCCGGCCGAAACAGCCGCGTCGACTGCCGGTGGCGTCGAGAGCTCCACTATGAAATGTCCGGGAATGGTTTGCGCTCCCGCACACAGTGAGGAGAGCAGGATCAGGCCGGTAATCGGCCACCAGCGTTGCTGCATGCTTGTACTGATGTGGTTTCTCCTGAAAAGGTAAACACAGACTTTCGTAAAGAGTTTGTCAGGGAATGCAACTCAGCGGATAAAGCGGCGTTCAATTGCGCAGGAGGCTGATAAAGCTATGAAAAATCAGGTTCGAATCATCGCGCTCGGCGCGCTGAGCATGACCTTTGTCTTTGCTCAGGGTGGCCGTGGCGACATGGGTGGCCGGCGTGTGGAGATGCTCACGCGGCAGCTCTCGCTGACCGACGCGCAGCAGAAGCAGGCGACGGATATCTTCACGCAGGCTGCCAACTCCACCGAGAGCACCCGCACCAGCATGAAAACCGTCATGGATGCAATTCAGGCGGCTGTGAAGAGGAACGATACCGGGACCATCGATCAGCAGTCGATTACGTACGGTACGTTGTCGGCGCAAATGATGGCGGCGGAGCGGAAGGCGGAGGCTGCGTTTTACTCGATTCTGACGGCGGAGCAGAAGACGAAGTACGACGAGCGCCCGCCGATGGGTGGGCCGGCTGGCCGTGGATTTGGCGGACCGGGTGGACCCGGCGGTGATGGACCGCGCCCGGCACGCGGGCCTCGTCCGCCGAACCAGTAACGGCAACCTGCCGCGAGCGAGTGGGGCAGGCGGGCACCTGCGCCACTCGCGGCGACGGTTTAGGTCTTGGTCTGGAATGCCTTCGCGTAGTCCTTCAGGAACTGGTCGAGCCCTTTATCGGTGAGCGGATGGCTGAATAACGCATCCAGCACCTTGAAAGGCATGGTGCCGATGTGGGCACCCGCGAGTGACGATTCAATCACGTGGTTCGTGGTTCGAATCGAGGCCGCCAGCACCTGCGTCTCATATCCGTAATTGTCGTAAATGGTGACGATTTGCGAAATCACGTCCATGCCGTTTACGCCGATATCATCCAGGCGTCCGATAAACGGACTGACGATGTAGGCGCCGGCCTTGGCCGCAAGTAGTGCCTGCGCCGCGGAGAAGCACAGCGTCACATTGACGCGAATCCCTTCCTTCGACAACACCGAGCAAGCCTTGATGCCATCTCGCGTGAGCGGCAGTTTCACCACGACATTCTCGTGAATGGCAGACAGCTTGCGGCCTTCCACAATCATGTCTTCCGACACGGTGGCGATCACCTCGGCACTGATGTCGCCGTCCACAATCTCACAGATCTGCGCGATCTGTGTTTCGATAGCGTTTCCTTCTTTGGCGATCAGGCTCGGGTTGGTGGTGACACCGTCCACGATGCCCCAGTCCGCTGCCTTGCGCAACTCGTCCAGATTCGCTGTATCCAGGAAGATTTTCATGGGTATTATTCCTCGGAGATGACGGGATTTCGGAGCGTTCCGATTCCGGAAATTTCGACGGCGATTACCGATCCCGGCATCATCGGTCCGACTCCGGGCGGCGTTCCTGTTGCAATCAAATCACCGGGCCACAGAGTCATATGGGCGGTGATATAGGCGATGATAGCATCCACCCCGAAAATCATGTCTGTCAATGGCCCGTCCTGCCGAACGTCACCGTTAAGAAATGTTCGAATGCGCGCGGTAGTCAGATCCACGTCGGACGCCGGAACCATCCACGGTCCGACTGCGCAGAACGTGTCGAAGCCTTTGCCGCGCGTGAACTGCACATCCTTACGCTGGATGTCACGTGCGGTCACATCGTTCAGGCACGTATAGCCGAGCACGCAATCCAGCGCCTGCTCTCGAGGCACATGGCGCGCCGTCTTGCCTATGATCACTGCCAGTTCGCCTTCAAAGTGCACATTCTGCGACTGCCGGGGATACACAATCGAATCGCCGGAAGCAATCAACGAGGAAGGCGGCTTGAGAAAAAGCAGGGGCTCATCAGGCACGGCATTGCCGAGTTCTTTGGCATGCTCCACATAATTCCGTCCCACACAGACAATCTTGGACGGCCAGCAAGGGGGCAGAATTCGGGCACCATCAGGAACTTCGTTGCGATCGAGATCTCCGTACGACACACCAGCGGCGCTGTCGGGAGTGGCAGGCGATGCGGAGGGGTCGAGGGTATAGCGAACAATGCGGCTCACCGCATCATGGTAACCAATACGAGACTCCGGGCACGTAAGAAAGTCCAATGGGCATGACGGACGCCAACCATGCCGTGAGGACCCGGGTCAGCGAAATCGCACCGGGCGTTTACTATGTTCCGACTTTAATGTCCAACGTGTATTTCATCGGTAGCCCGGAAGGCCCGTGGATACTCGTCGACTCCGGCGTCCCGGGCACTGCGTCGCGAATCCGCGCGGCTGCCGAATCGGTGTACGGCTCGCGCGAGCCCGATCCGCCCGATCCCACGGTCGGCGGGTTCATGGCGCAGATGTCGCGCTTGTTCCCGCACAAGGGCACCAACACCAGGCACCGGCTTCGACCTCTGCCGATGGACTTCTCAGTGCCGTATGCCCATGGCTGGCGCTTCATTCACATGCCCGGACACACGCCCGGACACGTGTCTCTGTTCCGCGACGCAGACCGTGTCCCGATCGCAGGCGACGCGTTAATCTCCGTCGATCAGCAGCAGGCGCACGACAGCGTCCTCAGACTCGCCGACCCTCGCCCGCGGACCGTTTCCCGCGGTCACGGACTGTGGGTGTCGGGCGAAGATGTGGCACCGGCTCTGGTGTCGCTGGCGGAATCGTTCTGGTCACGCGCTCCCAGGCAGGGTAGATACGTCCAGACCCGCGGGCCTGCTGGCGGTGGGGCTAAAAGCGCGGCGGGAGCGCGTGCAAACAACGTAAACTGTTGCAATGCGCTTCAGTCTGTTGCTGTTCATCTCGTGCGCCCTCGCGTTCGGTGCTGTTGAAGAAGGAGAGGTCAACGGCGCGAAGTTCCGCATCCTCAAACCCGATAACTGGAACGGCAGCCTGGTGATGTTCTGCCACGGCTACTCCAGCAACCCTTCCATCATGTCCGCCGACTACGTGGTGCCGTTCACCAGCCGCGGTTATGCGGTCGCGATGTCATCGTACTCGAAGGGCGGATGGGCCACGGCGGAGGGCGTCGAAGACACCGAGGCGTTGCGCCTCGAGTTTATTCGTCGGCACGGCGCGCCGAAAGAAACATGGGTCAGCGGCGTGTCGATGGGCGGGCACATCACGCTCCTCACCATCGAGCAGAAGCCCGCGGTGTATGACGGCGCGTTGCCTCTGTGCGGAGCGAACCAGTCGGACCATTCCTTCCTTTCGGAAATGTTCGCCAACCGCGCCGTGTTCGACTATTTCTTCCCCGATGTCCTGCCGCCTCTCGACAAAGTGCCCGCCGATTACCGCGCCACCCGGGCAGCAGGGGAGGCGGCTGCGAAGCTGGCCGAGGGCAACACGGCCGGCGTGGCGGCCATGCGTAGACTCACCGGGTTCTCCGACATCCGCCAGGTGATGGGTGCCATGCTGCTGACCACGGAGATCATCGGTGACATACAGCGCCGCGCAGGTGGCAACCCGTTCGATAACCGCGCAGTGCTCTATGATGACCCGGCACTGCAGAAAGGGGTGAAGCGCTACGCTGCCGACGAGAAAGCCTCCGCGTGGCTGCTGGCCCGGTATCAGTTTCGGGGCGTCCCGATGAAGCCCGTGCTGGCCCTTCAAAAGACGATGGACGGACTGGTCAGTTCCCGCGCCACTAACTTCTATCCGGCCCTCGCGGCGCAGAACGGATCGAGCCGCTACTTCGTTCAGCAGTATGTGGAAGGCACCGGCCACTGCACGTTTCAGCCTGCCCAGATCGGCGCCGCCTTCGACGCACTGCGTGAATGGAAGAGCACCGGCAAGCAGCCGCCCGCCGGGCTCATCGATACACAGATGTCGACTAGTGCCGGAAGTGGCGCACGCCCGTAAACACCATGGCCAGGCCGAGCCGGTTGGCCGCCGCAATCACCTCGTCATCGCGCACCGAGCCGCCAGGCTGAATCGCCGCCGTGATGCCGTGCTCGGCAGCCTGCTCCAGCCCATCCGGGAACGGGAAGAACGCGTCCGACGCCAGCACTGATCCTGCGATCGGCAGCACAGCTTTCATCGCGCCGACCTTCACGGAATCGACGCGGCTCATCTGACCCGCGCCGGCGCTGACGCTCTGCCCTGCCCTGGCATACACAATCGCGTTCGACTTCACGTGCTTGCAGACCTTCCAGCCGAACTCGAGTGCAGTCCACTCTTCTTCGGTGGGCTGGCGCTCAGTGACCACGCGTGCGGTGCTGCGGTCGAGCGTCGCGCGATCCGCCGTCTGGGCGAGAATGCCTCCGCTGATCGACTTCAGCACCAGCGCGTCCTGCCCCGCTCCCACTTCCAGCAGCCGCAGGTTCTTCTTCGCTGTGAGCAGCGCCAGCGCCGCCTCGCTGTAGCCGGGCGCCGCAATCGCTTCGATAAACGTCTTCGCAATCTCCGAAGCAGTCTCCTCATCCACCTCGCGGTTGAATGCCAGCACTCCGCCAAACGCCGATATCGGGTCGGCTTCGAACGCCTTACGATAGGCGTCGTTCAGCGTCGACTGCTCGGCGCAGCCGCACGGGTTGGTGTGTTTGATGATGGCGGCGGCAGGCTGCGCGAACTCGGCAATCAACTGCCACGCGGCATCCAGATCCACCAGGTTGTTGTACGACAGCTCCTTGCCATGCAGTTGCGTCGCGGCCGTTATCCCGCCTGAAGCCAGCGAGTAGAGCGCTGCCTTCTGATGTGGGTTCTCGCCGTAACGCAGGCCCATGGTCTGCGGAGCCTGGATCGTGAGCACCGTGGGAAGTTCGGTGGGCCGGTCCTGGAACTGGCCGTCCTCTATGGACAGGCTCGCGAGCCTTGCCGTGATGGCGCGGTCATACGCCGCGGTCAACGCGAACGCTTTCTTCGCCAGGTTCCAGTGCGTGGCCATCGAGAGGCTGTTCTTATTCGCGCGCAATTCCTCCAGAATCGAATCGTAGTCTTCGGGGCGAGTCACCACAGCAACGTCCTGCCAGTTCTTCGCAGCCGCGCGAATCATGGTGGGTCCGCCGATGTCGATGTTCTCGATCAGATCGTGAATCGAGGCATCGGTGCGGGCAGCCACTTTTTCAAACGCGTACAGATTCACTACCACCATGTCGATGAGCACAATGCCGTGCTCAGCGAGCGACTTCATATGCGCGGCATCACTGCGAATCGCCAGCACGCCCGCGGCGACACGGGGATGAATCGTTTTCACGCGCCCGTCGAGCATCTCCGGAAATCCGGTCAGTTCCGCCACATCGCGCACAGGCACGCCAGCGTTGCGAATCGCAGCCGCGGTGCCGCCGGTGGACACGATCTCAGTACCTGTCTCGTGCAGGGCGCGCGCAAACTCGGCGACGCCTGTCTTGTCGGTCACGCTCAGCAGAGCGCGTTGGATGATGGGCATGGAAACTTCAATTTTACTCCCGGTCGTCGTCGTCGATGTCCAGTGACAACGGCGAGAACACCGCGTTGCGAGCACCGGGGTATTTTGAGTTCCATCCCTTCGACTGGCCCCACAGAATTCGGTTTAACTTTTCCGTCGGCACAGCATCGGGAACACTCCACCGCATCTTCGACGAAGCAATGGCGGCGGCTTTCGCCGGACCCTTCAGACCCTGCAGCTGAGGGTTGCGGTCGAACAGCGACTGCTTCGGTTCCACGGCGGAGTACGGCGTGAGGTCGGGCTTTTCCATGAAGCTGTTGCGCATGTCGAAGGCGATCAGGTCAAACAGCGACATCGTTGGTAAACCGAGAATCAGCTCAATGCTCTTGACCATGCTCTGCGTCGAGTAGAACGTGGAATCCACTGCGCCGCGTTTGGTATACGGACTGATGATGAGCCCCGCGGTGCGGTGACCGTCCACATGGTCGACACCGTTCTGCGCATCGTCTTCAATTACAAAGATCGCCATCTTCGGCCAGAACTTACTCTTCGACAACGCCTCCACAATCTGACCGAGCGCGAGGTCGTTGTCCGCGCACATAGCCTGCGGCGTCGACGCGTTGGGACTTGTGCCGTTGGTATGGTTCGAAGGCAGCTGCAGGAACGTCAGGTTCGGCATTTTACCGTCCTGCTCCATTTCCTTGAACTCCTTCATGAAAATGCTCGCGCGCACCACATCGGGAATTGCTGTGGTGTAGGCCGGGTAGTTGGGCGCGGTGAACGCCTTCATGCGGGCGATGGGCGGATCGGTCTGGAATTCTTTCGAAAAATCATCGCCGTTTTTCCAGCGTTCCAGCAACGATTTCCGGTCTGCACGCTGCCGGTTTGATCCGACGTACTCACCATAGACGCGGACAGTTTTTTTCGCAGCCAGCGCGTAATCCCAGAGGAAGCCGCCGGAGGCGTATGCCAGCGGGTCGGTGCCATCAAAGGGATAGCTGCGGCCCTGATACCCAGGCCACATGCAGTAGGCATTCTCGCTCGCCTGAGTTACCCACTGATGCCCGTCGGCGCTGTTGCCGCCGGTCGCATAAAGGTTATCGAGCAGCACGAACTCCTCCGCCATTTTGTGCTGATTGGGCGTGATATCGCGTCCGAACATCACCAGCGACGGATCGCCGTTGCCTTTCTCGATATCGCCGAACACCTGATCGTAGGTGCGATTTTCTTTGATAATGAAGACGACGTGCTCGATGGTGGAGGGCTCTCCCGACCGGTGCGGAATCGGCCGCGCCGCCGCATTCGCCGACGCCCTCACAGCCGGGCTTGCTGAACCTGCCAGTGGCAGGTGGTTGTTCTCAGCGACCACAGTCGTGTAGCTGGCGAGCTGAGCGACATCCGGTACATCAATGACCGCCACGGATCCACGGTTCGCATGGACAAAGCGCTTCGAAGGGCTCTCCCGCCATCCCGATCCCGCGCCGAGCAGGGCCGTTACCGCCAGCTTTGTGCCATCCGGGCTCATCGCCAGCGCGTTGGGATACCACGCCGTCGGGATCATGCCGTCCACGCGGCCGGTACGCAGGTCCATCACCACCACGGCATTGATCCCGCCACACGCCACATACAGCCGCTGACCACCCGGGGCAAGCGCCAGCGCCGTCGGCGCAATGCCGCGAACCTTCTGCGCGAACACCTGTAAGTCGAGCGTGCGGGTCACAGCCTGCGTGCGCGAATCGATCTCCGAAACCGTGTCGCTGTTGTTGTTCGCCACATAGACGCGCCCCCGAGCCTCGTCCCATGCAATCGCCGTCGGGTGCAGACCGACCGCGATGGTATGCGTAGTTTGCAGCGTGTTCAGATCGATGCGCGAGACAGTGCCGTTGTTCGCAACGCCGCGCTCATCCACCACCACTTTGTCCGCATTCGGCGCGGTGCCGGTGGGCGCGGTCATGTCGCCGTTCCTCGCCAGCCGCCCACCCCAGTTGCTGACGTACGCCACTGACCCATTGCGGGCCACCGCTGCACCGAAGGGCGCTATGCCAGTGGCGGCGAACCGCGGCTCGGCCTTGCCCTCCAGATCGATGATCGCAACCTTGTTCGAGGCAATCAGCGGCAGCACGGCGACCCGGCGTCCTGCGCTGTCGACTTCAGCAGCCACATCGAGAGCCCCAGGGGAGAAGCGGCCGAGGTCGCTGGCCCACGTTCGGCGCTGGTCGCCACGAACCGTGGTGAGCTGGATGCCGGTGTCGCGCGTGGACTCGGCGACTACCGCGGCCTTCAGTTTGCTGTCGTACCGAATCGCCTGCAGGCCGGCCCCGCCGCCCAGCCCGGTCTCACGGATCACCTTGTTGGCGCGCCAGTCGAGCTGGAACAGATCGTTGCCATTAAGCACAAAGATCTCCGACGAGGACTCGCCGAACGCAACGCCATACACGCGTCCTTTAAAGATGTTGGGAACACCAGCCGGCGTAATGCTCTGGCGAGTGGTGACGATGCCCGGATCGCTGACCGCGCGAACGGGCTTGTTCGAAGTCTGGGCAGTGAGCGCGCCCGCGAGAGCGAAAACCAAAAGATGCCGCATACCTTCTCAGGTTATGCGACATCGTGTCAAAGCTTCGTGAATTGTTACTCGGCGGCGGGTTCGGCCACCGGCTCAGGCGTGGGCTCGGG
>Ga0163150_10003071_pt1 | contig 24132 bp, 20 predicted proteins | sample OliLakLV19P2IB_FD_148628 | JGI IMG/M metagenome (GOLD analysis project Ga0163150, IMG submission 148628) | Freshwater microbial mat bacterial communities from Lake Vanda, McMurdo Dry Valleys, Antarctica - Oligotrophic Lake LV.19.P2.IB | ecosystem: Environmental > Aquatic > Freshwater > Lake >...
TTAATGAAACGAATAACATTACTGACATTAATCTTTTTTACAACAGTTCTCTCAACTTTTGGGCAAGACACTTATTTAGAAAAAGGCAATGAATTTTTAAAAAATGGACAGTTTGACAAAGCCGAACAGACTTTTAGAGAAGGTATTAAATCTGACACAACAAACTTAATTTATCACAGCCAACTTGGTTTGACATTAATTCAACAAGAAAAATATGCGGACGCTGAAAATGTTCTTGATAAAATATTAAAAAAGGACTCAAATAATGTAGCTGCAATTTGGTATAGCGGAATTGGAAATTTTAAAGGTGGACAAGACAGACAGGCAATTAAGAGATTTGAAAAAGCACTGACTTTGATTGATAAAAAAAGGGGTCAATATTATTCTGCAAATTGGTTTATTGGCAAGTCATATTCTGTATTATTAAAGACAGATGGTTTGACATTTGAAGAAACAGACAGAATGTTTAGTGCTTATGAGGAATATTTAAGATTACAACCCAATGCAGAAGACGCAGAAAAAATTAAAGAATATGTTGAGCGGAAAAAGAAAAGACGACCAACAAGTAATGTCTTAAAGTGGGTCGACCTCTAACAACTACAGTGTACAACAACGAGAGACAAAACGGCTGCCAACAAAGGTATTGCTGCAAGTTTTCTATGATCCCACCAAACGATTTTATTTATTTATTTTTTGACTGTTATGCACATTTTCTAACGTAGTTATCCTCATAATTGCGTTCATCTCTTATTACAGCAAATACCCGGTGAATAAGTTTATTTCTTACAGCGTTAATAACACTCATTTTGTTTTTTCCTTCTGCAACCTTTCGTTCAAAATAGGCTTTCATTTCCGGGTCGTTTTGAATGGCAGACATGGCACAGAGATGCAGGAGTTTTTTAAGCTTCATATTGGCAAAGGGGCTTACCGTTGACTTATACCGAACACTGGTGCCTGAGCTTTTCGTAAATGGTACCACTCCACAATAACAGGCCAGTTGCTTTCCATTTTCAAACGCTGTAAAGCCTTTTGTATATACCATCAGCGCAACGGATGTTACCTGGCCAATTCCTTTGATTGATGCTACTCTTTTTACTTTGATATTCAATTGTTCATCCTGCTGAATAGTTTTAGCAATTAAAGCTTCGATAGATAGTTTGGCTTTTTGCAAAGCAGCCACCGGTGCCTTCTGTAGTTTCTCTAAAGTTTTGGCATCTTCTGCACAGCCACAAGCTTTTAATTCATTGACTGGAACAGTAAGTAAAATAATGGCATTTACTATCCTGTCACGCTGGGCAATCAGGTTTTTAATGGATTCAATATTACTGTCAATGGGCTGCCAGAGCTTAACCTGGTCTTTAAAGCGAAGGGCATACCAGGCTATTTTTACAGCTGCAGCTTTATCATCCGTACCTCTTTCGAAGCCACCAGCTTTCTTAATCCGCAAAGGCATCTCTACCCAAAGTGCAGCTTTGGCGTTGACCAGGTAATGTACTAATCCAGTATTATAAATACCAGTATATTCCATACAAAACAGGGTTTGTTCATCCAGCGATACATTGTGTGTGTGTAACCAGGTTTGCATTTTTTTAAATCCCTCTGGCTTTTGGGCAAACTGCTCATGGATAACAACGGATGAATCGTCTGCTTTAATCAATGCAGCATCAAACCATGTTTTTGAAATGTCAATTCCTACAAAATTTTTAAATAACTTGCTCATGATTTTAAACATTTATAATGTGAATGAATCAACCTGATTTTTGAACCAATCAAGACCTTAATAATGGGACTTCTATTCCCTATTTTCTATTTGATTCTCAGTTCAAAAAACCAGCATAAGATTAGAACTTGCAATAGATCTTAAAATCTTGCAGGGCTGTAATTCGCTTATGCTGGCAGGTTGGTTTGTTAAATGTAGTTTGTCCACATTTGCACACCAATTCACAAAGAAAAAAGAAGCAAAAAAGAAAAGTAGTAATAGTAGTAGTTTTAACTATGAAATCATGAATACAAATCTAAAGGCAGGGCAAGGCGACGGAGAAATTCGTTTCTGCTAAGTGGCTTGTGGGTGTACTCATCGTACAAGTTAATGATTTGCTGATCCATAAATTATTTTGGATAATTTGAAGTTACGGAGAATAATAGATTGATGGTCATGGTGTTCAACAAAAGCCTGAAATAATTTGTTCCAGGTTAAACCTGTTAGGAAAAGTGCTGTCCAATGTAAAATTTGACGGAACGGTACACAATAAAATAAAAATAGCTGTCTGTTTTGCAACTGCTTATAATGCTTCTATATTTATGACAAGTCCGGATAACCCGGCTTATCCAAAACCAAATTTTATGAAGAAAAAACTCTTCTCTTTTAGTGCTTTTGCACTTTGTTTCTTTTCGATTCCCTTATTAATTTTTACAGGTTGCCAACGGGAGTTAGATAATCCAAACCCTGGTGGCACCACCAACTCCGGAATTAATGACAATATTATGGTATCCGCTGGTGTCCGTGGTTCAGTAATAGATGAAAATGGCCAGCCTGTAGCAGGTGCTTCGGTAAGCAGTGGCGGCAGCACTACCACTACAGACAGGTATGGTACTTTTCGTTTCAGCAACATTAATCTTTCCAAAGAAAACGGCTATGTAAAAGTGACAAAGCAGGGCTATTTCATGGGTACAAGAACTTTTGCTTCAACGGCAGGTCGTACTCATAATGTTCGCATCAGGTTGATACCTAAAATTAATTCAGGCAACTTTAATGCTGCTGCCGGAGGAACAATAGTATTGACCAGCGGCGGACGATTAGAGATACCAGCCAATGCAATAACCGATGCTGGTGGAAATGGATACACAGGTGTGGTGGATGTAGCAATGACATGGATAGACCCAACATCTCAAAACCTTCCTGAAATTGTTCCCGGCGACCTTCGTGGTATTACAACTGCCGGAGAGGAAAGAGGGTTAGAAACTTTTGGAATGCTTGGCGTGGAATTGACCGGCCCTGGCGGACAGGCATTAAAAATCGCCACCGGAAAAACAGCACAACTTACATTTCCTATACCAGCCGCTATATCCGGTACAGCACCGGCTACTATTGACCTTTGGCATTTTGATGAGGCCACCGGAAGATGGAAACAGGAAGGCTCAGCTACAAAAAATGGAAGTAACTACATTGCACAAGTAAGTCATTTTTCTTTCTGGAATTGTGATGCACCGTTTCCATTGATAAATCTTTGCATGAAGTTTTTAAACTCAGCTAATAATCAGCCATTGAATAATGTGCATATCCGTATCAAACGTTCTAATGGTTCGTATGGCTCTGGATGGACAGATTCTGCCGGTAATCTTTGTGGCAAAGTACCCAAAAATGAAACATTGACATTACAGGTAATGGATCAGTGCAATAACGTTGCCTATTCACAAACTATCGGGCCTTTCAGTGCTGATGCCACTCTGCCAACTGTATCTGCTACTATTGCAGCTACCAATACTTTGACAATTACCGGAACTGTTACCAACTGCGCCGGTGCTAATATCACCAGCGGAGTAGCGGTAATTTATACTGGCAATGCATTTTCTTATTCGGTGCCGGTGGTTAACGGAACATTTACTCACACTATAATAAGATGTAATAGTACTGCATTGAATTTTACAGTAATGGGAATTGATTATACTGCTCAGCAGCAGGGAAATCCAGTTGGCGGGTCAGGAACAACGGGAACAGTAAATATTGGAGCTGTACAAGCCTGCGGCACATCTTCTGTACAATTTGTTGAAGTACTTATTAACGGAAATCCTATCAACTTTACTGCACCACCAGATATAATTAGTTCTGGTGATACACTGAATTCCGGAGGGAATATCCGTATCTCTGCTTACAAAATGGGAAGCAGTCCGGGTGGTACTACTTTTACTACTGGTTTTACATTAAACTTTTCTAATCCATCAGTAACACCTGGTACTTTCCCAATCACAAGCTGTAGTGTTATTGCCACTCCGGATGTTGCACAACAAATAACTTCGGCCAGCCCGGTTGTTAACATTACAACTTTTGGTCCGCCGGTAACTGGTTTTATTGAGGGTAACTTCAGTATTCAAATGATGTTTGGTGTTACACCCAAAAATGTAATTGGTAATTTCAGGGTAAAGAGAAATTAATACAGCATCTTTCTATAAAAAAAGACCTGCTTCCTTTTAACGGAGCAGGTCTTTTTTATTAGCTGAATTTAGTTTTAATAAACAACCGGAAGGCGGTAAGGCCTGATACAATAACAGTGGTGTAAAAGAAAATCCGGATAATTTGTCTATCCCCTTTGTACATCATCAGCAGGGTGGAGCAGATAAGCATAAGACCCAGTAAGAAAACAAAACCTAAGCGGTTAATACCTTGTCGCATTGCTTTATTAGTATAACTATCTTCCTGCAAATTAATTTCATGTTTTAGCACACCCCGTTTCAGGTTGCTCATTACTTCTTTTACATCACGGGGAAATTTATCAACGAAATAAATATAATCTTCAGCGGAACTTGTAATCATATTCATGATAGCTTTCCAGGTAAATTTTTCTTTTATTTTATCAATAGCATAAGGTTTTACCATATCCGCTAATGAAATACTGGCTTCCAAATTCTCTCCAAATTTTTGAATGGTGGCAATCGTTTTTATCAGCATAAAAAGATTAGCCGGCACCTTCAGATCGTACTTGATAATGTTCTTAAATGTTTCTGACATCAATTGCGACATATCTACCTGTTCGTAAGAGATATAACTGTATCGTTTCATTACTTCGCTTATTTCAAACTCCAGGTCTTCAAAATGCTTAAAGTAAGAAACATCGCAAAGATTCAATATTGCTTTTGTGAGTTTCCGGGAGTCTTTTTGAGCAAAACCCAGCATAAAGTTGATTAGGGCCTGAATCTGTTTAGGCTTTAACGTTGCCGCCATACCATGGTCTATCAATACAATCTGGTTATCTCCCCGGATGAAAATATTTCCCGGATGCGGATCAGCATGAAAAAAACCATGCTTGAGTATCATTTTTAAAATGATATGTGTGCCGTTTTCGGCAATTGTTTGTGTATTGAAACCAGCTTCTCTCAAAGCTTGTGGGTTATCGGGCCGGTGGCCGGTTACATATTCCATTATCAGCAGTTTCTGCGAAGTATATTGCGAAGCTACCTGAGGAATATAAACAGTTTCATCATCCTTGAACATGGCCGCAAAACGTTTCATGTTAGAAGCCTCGTTGGTATAGTCGAGTTCTTTCATGATATTGTTGCCAAAATCTTCTACAAAACCTACTACATTAAAGTGGGCCAGTTCGGGGTAAGATTTTATGGCCTGTTGTGCCAGTATTTTCATCAGTACCAGGTCCAACTTTATTTTTTCCTTAATAGCGGGTCGCTGCACTTTTACCACTACTTCTTCACCTGTCAGCAAAGTTCCCTTGTACACCTGTCCGATGGAAGCGGAGGCTAATGGTTTGGTGTCTAATTGTGTAAATACTTTTTTGATGGGGTCACCCAACTCTTCTTCAATAATGCGGATGGCAAGATCATTATCAAAAGGCCGTGCAGCAGCTTGTAGTTTTTTTAATTCATCTCTCAGTTGCTCCGAGGCAAGGTCCGGTCTGTCTGCCAATATCTGTCCGAATTTGATGAAAGTAGGTCCAAGGTCTTCTATAATAAGGCGAACTCTCTGTGGCCTTGTGGTCAGGTATTTACCTTTTGGATCAAAAATGCGGCGGAACCAGCTATGAAAAAACCAGTTTTTAATAATGTGTTTCAGAAATATCAGGATGATAGTGATAAGACGGAACGTATTACGAATAAAATTTCTGAGCTGGAATATCCACATATCAGTTGGTTTGGCTGGTGATTAACGGCGTATGAAATGAGCCGCCATAGAATTTCTAACCAAAAGGTAATGATTATTTGCGGCGAATTCCATGTGGCAATATCAATTAAAATAAACACATGAATATAAAAACTTTACGGCATTTTTTGAATTATACCTTCCGTATTTTATTATTTGCCTGAAGTACAATGTTTTGCTAAAACTCACTTGTAGTAGCTTTTATGCAACCCTGCTGGCATAATTATAGCGTCGTAATAACGTAATAAATGAAGAAAACCACTTAACAATTTTTCTATGATTTATTTATTACAAAAAAAATTTACCCATGAAACGACTCTTTATCATTGCTGCCATATCACTGGTAATAGTACTTGGCAGTTCATTTTCCAACACGGTATCTGCCCAGTACAACGATCAGTATAATGATCAGTACAATGATCAATACAACGATAACGGCCGTGATGTTTCTTACCAAACTTTTTATGACGAACTCAGCCCTCATGGCCGATGGGTAGATTACCCTGGACAAGGCTATGTGTGGGTGCCAGATGCCGGTGAGGATTTTCGTCCTTACAGCACAAACGGCCACTGGGTGTGGAGTGATAACTATGAGTGGATGTGGGTATCCGATTACGACTGGGGCTGGGCACCTTTTCACTATGGCCGCTGGGACCAGGATGCCAATTATGGTTGGTATTGGGTGCCGGGTTATGAATGGTCGCCTGCCTGGGTAGCCTGGAGAGATGGTGGTGATTATTATGGATGGGCCCCGATAAGACCGGGCATCAACATCAGTACTAATTTCAATATTGGTGGTTATTCACCTCCAAACGACTTCTGGTGTTTTGCACCGAGGCGTTACATTACATCGCCCCGCATTCATGATTATTATGTTGACCGCCGGCAAAACATAACTATCATTAATTACACAACTATTATCAATAATAATTATCGGTATGGTAATAATTATGGGTTCGGCTCAGGTCCCCGGCGTTATGATGCAGAAAGATATTGCGGAACCATTAACCCTGTACGTTTCCGCCAGTCTTATCAGCCAGGTCGTTCTACATTCAGAAATAATGAAGTGAGTATTTATCGTCCGGATATCCGTCGTGATGATAACCGTAGTTTTTCTCCACGCAGCTTTGAACGATATGACAGAAACCGTAACGACGGTTTCAGAAGTAATAATAACAACCGTGGAAACGGTAACACCGGGTTTGAAAGAAGAGATGGTGGTGAAAGACAATCACAAAATAATAACGGCTATAACAATACTGACCGCCGCAGTTTTGAAAGAACGAACACTAACAATCTGCCAAACCGTGATGGAGATAGAAGAATTAACACAGCACCAGACAGAACAAACAGAAATACTAATCCCGGAAACAACAATGGTAATAATGATAACCGAAGATTTGAAAGAAGGGATAACAATGGCAATACCAATACACCTGGTCGTCAACCGGGATTAAGCAGAAATGATGACAACTTCCCGACACGTCAGCCGCAACAGCCGATGGAAAGAAGACAGGAGACAAGACAACCTTCGCAACAACCCTTCGAAAGAAGGCAAGAGACAAGAGAGCCTTCACAACAACCAGTGGAAAGAAGACAGGAAACAAGACAACATTCGCAACAACCCTTCGAAAGAAGGCAAGAGACAAGAGAGCCTTCACAACAACCAGTGGAAAGAAGACAGGAAACAAGACAACCTTCGCAACAACCTTTCGAAAGAAGGCATGAAACAAGACAGCCTTCACAACAACCAGTGGAAAGTAGAGAGGAAATAAGGCAGCCTTCACAGCCCCGTCAGTTTGAAAGCCGGGATGACGGTAACCGCCAACAAAATAATACCAGCGGTAATTCAGATAATCGCAGTAGTAACAGAAGATTTTAATGTCATTTCAGAATAAATAAAAAGACCCCCGTTTTAAGCGGGGGTCTTTGTTTAGAACTATCGTTGTAAAATATCTTAGCCTGCCTTTTTTACATTGACTGCATTCATACCTTTTTTGCCTTCCTGGAGGTCAAATTCTACTTTGTCTCCTTCAGCTACCTGGTCTATAAGGCCGCTGGCATGTACGAAAGTTTCTTTGTTAGAGTCATCATGTTTGATGAAACCAAACCCTTTTTCTGAATTGAAGAACTTTACAGTTCCTTGATTTTTGTCGCTCATTGTATTTTGTATTATTAATTAAGAATGCAAATGTATGGTATTAATGTTTATTCCACCGAAGCATATATTACCGGGCTGACCGGTTTACCTTTTTAATAGCCGCCTGATAGCCACTAAATGGCTCAGCAGCACTACCATTACGATAAAAGAAGGCAACCATACAAAAGGGAAATACAGCACAGCTATATTGGGCTGATCAGGGGCAAATTGCTGAAAAATGAAGGGGGCAGACAAAACTGCATTGATAACAATGTTCAATAAAAGGCCAAGACAAATAAAGTTCCATGTGAGCAGCAATCCCCGGTTCTTCACCAGCGAACCATTAAAGCATGAAACATAAATAATGGGGACGGTGATGCCAGAGACAATATCAAAATTTCTTCCGGCAAAAGTCATTAGTTCCGGCACTGCTTTCTCAGTGGCTAACCAATACAAAGTTATTTCTACCGGCACCCGGACAATATGAAGTAGAGTTAGTTTTCGCAAATCAAGTTCGTCTGTGAACGTTTGTCCTTTTCTGCTAATTAATAATGCAATGATTAAAAAGATAGCAGGGGCAACTGCCAGAGTAAATTTTGGAGGGAGATCTGCAGTGTCAGTGAAAAAATTATTGTAAGCTAAAAGGCCGGTTATTGCCAGCCATATTATTACTATTGTGGCTACTGTTGTTTTTTTATTCGATGCGTTGATAAAGAGCAGGCCAGTGAGAATTACTGTAACTAAAAAAGTAACAATGATATGGACGGGTAGTTCGTAAAGCATAACTAAATAATTAACAAAAAAACTCCGCCTATGATTGGGCCGGAGTTGGAGACTAAGTTAGTAAAAATTAAGAATTCACTTTAATCATGTTTCTGCTTCCATGTAACTTTCAATTGGCTCACAAGTGCAAATCAGGTTCCTGTCACCATGTGTATTGTTTACTCTTGCAACTGAAGGCCAGAACTTATTTAATGTAACATAATACAATGGGAAAGCTGCTTCCTGTCTTGTGTAAGCATGTTTCCATTCGTCTGCCATTACTACAAACTGTGTATGTGGCGCATTTTTCAACGCATTGTCTTTTTTATCCGATTTGCCTTCTTCAATGGCTTTTATTTCTTCCCGGATAGAAAGTAATGCATCGCAGAAACGATCAAGCTCTGCTTTGTCTTCACTTTCTGTTGGTTCAATCATAATTGTTCCCGGAACAGGAAAACTCATGGTTGGTGCATGAAAACCATAATCAATCAATCGTTTTGCCACATCTTCTGCTTCTACCTCGGCTGATTTTTTAAATGGCCTTAAATCAACAATAAATTCATGGGCACATTGCCCGTTGTGATTGGTATAAAGAATATCATAAGCCCCTTCTAATCTTGCCCGCATGTAATTGGCATTTAAGATAGCATATTCCGTTGCTGATTTTACACCTTCATTGCCCAACATTCTTATATAGCCATAGCTGATTAATAGAATAGAAGCGGAGCCATAAGGTGCAGCAGATACAGCACCTGGAGCAAACTCTCCAAGGGTTTCAAACCCTTGGAGAGTTATATGACCAGGTAAAAATTTTGCCAAATGCCCTTTCACACAAATTGGTCCCATACCTGGCCCACCACCACCGTGAGGAATAGCAAATGTCTTATGCAAATTCAAATGACAAACATCTGCACCAATCAACCCGGGAGCAGTTAAGCCAACCTGTGCATTCATATTGGCACCATCCATATACACTTGCCCGCCATGCTGATGAATGATGTCGGTAATTTCTTTTACTGTTTCTTCATATACACCATAGGTACTTGGATAAGTAATCATGATGCCGGAAAGGTCGTTACTGTATTGCGCAGCTTTAGCTTTTAAATCTTCTACATCAATATATCCGTTCTCCAATGCTTTTACCACTACCACTTTCATACCAGCCATTACAGCACTGGCGGGGTTAGTGCCGTGTGCAGAAATCGGGATCAGCATTACGTTTCTGTTATGATGTCCGTTTGCTTCATGCCAGGCTTTGATAGTTAGTAAGCCGGCATATTCTCCCTGTGCACCGCTGTTCGGTTGCAGACTGCAGGCATCAAAGGCTGTTATCTCGCAGAGATACTTACTCAATTCATCAATGATGTATTTATAGCCGAGTGCCTGGTTTGTTGGTGCAAAAGGATGAATTTTTCCCCAATGAGACCAGCTAAGCGGCATCATTTCACTTGCCGCATTTAATTTCATCGTGCAACTGCCCAGAGGAATCATCGAAGTGTTCAACGAAAGGTCCTTGTTCTCCAATTGTTTGATGTAACGCATCATCTGGCTTTCACTCTTATGGGTATTGAATACCGGATGAGATAAGAATGAAGATGTTCTTGTTAATGCAGAAGGAAAATGATGCAGTTCAACATCATGGTGAATATCAAAGGCCACAGGATCTTTATCGTTTTCAAAACAATTAATCAGGTCGTATAAATCGCCTATATCCGTTGTTTCGTCTAATGAAATACCAATGTGGCTATTGTCAATATAACGAAGGTTGATAAGTTGCCTTTCTGCTTTTTCTTTTATCGTTGCAACATCCTTTACTTTCACTACAATCGTATCGAAGAAAGTAGAGGATACTAATTCAAACCCTCTTGCTGAAATTCCCTCTGCAATAGTTTGTGTTAACAAGGCAACTCTCTTCGCAATATTCTTTAATCCGTCGGGGCCATGAAAGACAGCATACATCGCAGCCATATTTGCCAGCAATGCCTGTGCTGTACAAATATTCGAAGTGGCTTTCTCCCTTTTAATGTGTTGCTCTCTTGTTTGCAATGCCATTCGCAAAGCCCTGTTGCCATGTGCATCTATACTGATACCGATAATACGGCCGGGAATGTTTCTTTTAAAATCATCTTTGCATGACATAAAAGCTGCATGAGGTCCGCCATAACCTAATGGCACACCAAAACGTTGCGCCGAACCAATGGCTACATCAGCACCTAATTCTCCGGGAGGAGTTAATAAGGTCAGTGCCAGTAAATCAGTTGCCATAGCCACATAAGCACCGGCAATGTGAACTTTATTAATAAACTCACGGTAATCTTCTATCGAACCTTTATCGTTCGGATATTGAACAATAGCACCGAAATAAGTGGTATCAATGGTTGTGGTTTTATAATCACCCTCCACAATCTCAATTCCAACCGGTACAGCTCTTGTTACCAATACATCTTTTGTTTGCGGAAAAATTTCCTGGTCAACAAAAAACTTTGGACGTTCAATATGGTCTTGTTTGTTCAGCGAGTTGAAGAGCATCGTCATTGCTTCTGCCGCAGCCGTTGCTTCATCTAATAAAGAAGCATTGGCGATTGGTAAGCCGGTTAAATCACTCACCATTGTCTGGTAGTTCAATAAACTTTCCAAACGGCCTTGCGAAATTTCTGCCTGGTAAGGGGTGTATTGAGTGTACCATCCCGGGTTTTCAAAAACATTTCGAAGGATAACTGACGGAACAATATTGTCATAATATCCCTGCCCGATATAATTGGAAAAAACTTTATTCTTCAGCGATATTTCTTTGATATGTTTCAGGTATTCATGTTCACTCATCGCTGGTGGTATATTCAGCGAATGACTCATCCGGATAGCCGGGGGAACGGTGTTGCTGATCAACTGGTCTAAACTTTCAGCACCAATTTTCTTCAACATTTTGTTTGTGTCAGCTTCATTGGGTCCGATATGGCGGGGGATAAACTCGTTGGAATGCTGTTCAAAAAGATTCATAAATGGATTTCCTTATGTAGTAAAAAGATGTGCAAAGTTACGGGGAGGTAACCAAAAAAACAGTCAGTTGTTGAACCCGGTGGATAAGCGGTGGGGTAATAGTTGAAACGCTTTACTGGCAAGGGTATGTTGACTTTACCCGTTGTTGATTTCTTTTTCTATCCGGCGCAGTTCATCGCTGGTATGTGTACTTCCATCATGGCTCCAGCCGGGAGGGCCGAATAGATAGTTCCAACGTTGTTTAAAAGTCAGGCCTTTTTTGCGGAGGTCTTTACCAATACTTTTCCATTCATGCACAACGATATTTACCGGGTCATCTTTTTCAAGCGGTTGGGTAAGGCCATATTTGATAGGCTGATATTGCTCCACAGATAATTCTGATTGAAATGTTCCAAATAGTTTGTCCCAGATAATAAGGAACATACCCATATTTTTATCTAAGTAGGTGGGATTGGAACCATGATGCACCCGGTGATGGGAGGGGGTAACAAAAATATATTCAAGCCAACCCATCTTATTTATTTTTTCGGTATGCACCAGTATGCCCCATGTTTGGGTGGCTGCATAAATGAAAGCAATATCTATCGGCTGAAAACCGAGTAATGCAATTGGGATAAAATAAACAAAACGATACAACGGTTCCAGTATGGAAGAACGAAAGCCAACGGTAAGATTAAACTTGGGAGAAGAATGATGTGTAACATGAGTGGCCCAGAACAAACGGCATACATGATCTACCCGGTGCAGCCAGTAATACATAAAATCTTCAAACACTAACAACACAATCCAATAGATCCACGGATTGTTGATTGGCTCTGCCAAACGATGATCATAAAAAAAAGAAAGGATAAAGCCGATGTAGATAATGCGGAACAGCAAATCAATACCACCGTTGAGCAACATGAAGTAGAGGTTCTGTGCTGTATCCTTCAGCGAATAGGTATCCTGTTTGCGGAGTTTATTGAGAAACAACTCAACTCCAATCACTATCAGATAAAGTGGGGTGGTAATAAGGATAAGTAATTGTTCCCTGGCAGTTTGCATGTGGCAGTAAAAATAGGGTAAAGTCGGAAAGACCGGAAGTAGGCAAGTCCAAAAGAATACTAAATATAGGGTGAAATGTCTTTCGGACTTTCGGTCTCCTGACTTCCGGACTTTTCTTTAGTATCTTGCAGCCATGGCACAGGATATTTTAATTAACTGGGAAAAGAAATCAGGCGAACGGCAGAAAGAGTATAAAAAATTTTTGCACCGGGCCAATAAGAATTCGGTGCTGCGCCAATTACCTGACTTGAACGAAGAGGCGTTTGAAAAAATTGATTGCCTGCAATGTGCTAATTGTTGTAAAAGTTATTCTCCCCGGTTCACTCCGCCCGATATAAAACGCATCAGCAAATACCTTGGTATGAAGGAAGGTGAGTTTAAAGAAACCTACCTCATGCAGGACGATGAAGGCGATAATGTAACGAAAACAAAGCCCTGTCCTTTTCTTGGTATAGATAATAAGTGCGGCATTTATGATGTTCGCCCAATTGACTGTGCCAGGTTCCCTTACATGGATAATGATTTTATGCTGAAGCGGCAACCCCTTGCTTTAAAGAATTCTACTTTTTGCCCTATCACTTATTATGTAATTGAGAAACTGATTGCGGCGGAAAAAGGAAAGTGATTATTGCAAACTTTTTACCGGCACAGCATCCATATCTGCGAAAGAAACATTCTCACCAGCCATGGCCCAGATAAAAGAATAACTGGAGGTAGCCATGCCGCTATGAATGTTCCAGCTTGGAGAAATAATAGCTTCTTCATTGTTCAAAAAAATATGCCTTGTCTCCTGCGGCTCACCCATAAAGTGAATAATACGTTGCCCTTCCGGTAAATCGAAGTAGAAATAGGATTCCATTCTCCTGTCATGGAGGTGAGGCGGCATGGTATTCCAGACACTTCCTTTTTTAAAACTGGTAACACCGGGCATCAGTTGACAACTTTTGATACCATCGTTATGAATGTATTTATTGATAACACGGTGGTTGATTGTATCAGTACCACCCATTTCTGCCGGTAATGCTTCTGCCGGTTTCATCAGCCTTGTTGGATGTTCCTGGTGGGCAGGGCAGGAGAAGAAAATAAATTTAGCCGGATTGTTTTTGTCGCTGCTATTGAACAAAATTTTCTTTATGCGAGGATATCAAAATCAGAACGGCAATTACAAACAGCAAGGCATTCTACTTTGAACGTTCTGCCTTTATCGCTTTTGATTTATTCTTATTAAAGAGACCGGATGCTCAAAAGGATTATTCGGATGAGGAAATTCGAAAAGCAAAATATCGTCTGAGTAGGATGACTGATGATGAAGAAGAAGCACTTTTTCGTAATGCATTACTGGGTCTGCCGGGTAGCGAAGAAAAGTTTACAGAAGAAAAAATATTAGCCGCATTAAAAACCTATGATGGCATTGATGCCAGTAAATTAAAACAGCATCTTTTCTATTTTTTACAACAAATAGTGGAGTTAGCAGAAGAGTGTGGTTTGAAAATGGCTATCCACCCGGATGACCCTCCATATCCTGTATTGGGATTGCCAAGAATAGTAGGTACTGAACAAGATGCTGAAGACTTATTGAATGCCGCACCTTCACCGGCCAACGGTTTATTTTTTTGTAATGGCTCTTTTGGTGCAAGGGCAGATAATGACCTGGTAAAAAAGCTGAAACGATTTGGTGACAATGTACACTTTCTGCATTTAAGAAATACCAAACGGGATGAAAAAGGAAATTTTTATGTAGCTGATCATCTGGCAGGTGATACAGATATGTATTCCGTCATTAAAGAAATAGTAGCGATAATGAAACGGAGAAACGTTTCTATTCCCATGCGGCCCGACCATGGCCACCAGATGATGGACGACTTGAATAAAAAAGCATATCCGGGATATAGTACTATTGGAAGACTACGTGGTTTAGCTGAACTAAGGGGGTTAGAATTAGGCGTTTTCAGATCTTCCTTTGCTTCATAAGAGAATTATAAATGCCTTCATTAAGCGGTGAATGCTAAAAACAAAAATCCCCGCAACCATTGAGTTTGCGGGGATTTCGTTGTTTACCGGGCGGTACAAATGTATCTTTAGTAGCCCGTACGAGATTCGAACTCGTATCACCACCGTGAAAGGGTGGTGTCCTAACCCTTAGACGAACGGGCCTTTTTTAAGGGACGGCAAAGATAGGTTTGCACCTGTTTTTAGCCAAATGTTTTTCATTTAATGGATCAATCAGTCAGATATTCATGTCCCCCCACTTTCCCCATATCTGCATCGGTTATTTAACTCAAATCTGATACAGGTAAACAGAGCGGTTTTTATTACCTTTGCACCTCTTTTACCAGCGAAAGCCTTAGTGAAAGCTGGATTGTTAATATAAAACGTCAAAAAAATGAGCACAGTTAAAGTCGCAATCAATGGTTTCGGTCGTATCGGTCGTTTTGGTTTACCGCCAGATATATAAAATGGAAGGTATTGATGTGGTTGCCATCAATGATTTGACAAGTCCTAAAGTATTAGCACACCTGCTGAAGTACGATAGTGCCCAGGGTCGTTTTGATGCAGAGGTGAAAGCCACTGAAGATTCAATTGTAGTGAATGGCGACTCGGTAAGAATATATGCACAAAAGGATCCTTCGCAAATTCCATGGGGAAGCCACGATGTGGACGTTGTAATTGAAAGTACCGGTTTCTTTACCGATAAGGATAAAGCAGCTTTACATATTACTGCTGGTGCTAAAAGAGTTGTCATTTCTGCACCCGCAACTGGTGATTTGAAAACAGTTGTATTTAATGTAAACCACAACATACTGGACGGAAGCGAAACAATTATTTCTTGTGCATCCTGTACCACCAATTGCCTTGCCCCAATGGCAAAAGTGCTGAATGATAAATATGGTATTATAACTGGTATTATGACTACCATTCATGCCTATACCAACGATCAGAACACTTTGGATGCACCACATCCAAAAGGTGATTTGCGCCGTGCAAGAGCAGCCGCTGCTAATATTGTTCCTAATACTACTGGTGCAGCAAAAGCTATTGGCCTTGTCTTGCCAGAATTAAAAGGAAAGCTGGATGGAAGTGCCCAAAGGGTTCCTACAATCACCGGATCATTAACTGAACTAACATCTATTCTTGGCAAAACTGTAACGGTTGAACAAATTAATGCTGATATGAAGGCTGCAGCTAATGAAAGCTTCGGCTATACGGAAGACGAAATTGTTAGCAGCGATATAATAGGTATTCACTTCGGTTCTTTGTTCGATGCTACGCAAACCAAAGTAATGACAGTTGGCGATAAACAACTGGTAAAAACAGTAAGCTGGTATGATAACGAGATGAGTTATGTAAGCCAGTTAGTGAGAACGGTGAATTATTTCGCCAAACTCATCAGCAAATAATTTTTTGTACCGTGTTGAACCAGTCAAATCGTTTGGCTGGTTCAGTACGGCATTTTCTTTTAAGTTTCAGATATGAGGATTAAAAATATCAAAGGCCTTTCTGCAGAGGATTTGCAAAGAGAAGTGGGTAAGGGCGGAAAGTTTATTCATTATCCCTTTATTATTTCGTTGGGGGTAGCTACTTTCAAACGAACTTCTGGGGTTTACCTGGTTCGGGGTAATGAGAATGCTGTTACAAAAGGAATGCCCTACACTTTACTATCGGTCTTGTTTGGTTGGTGGGGAATTCCATTCGGACCCAAATATACACTTCAAAGTATCCGTGCCAATATGAAAGGCGGCAAGGATGTGACAGACGAAGTGATGGCAACCGTTGCCGGGTTTGTTTTATACAAAGAGACACAAAAGGAAAAAGCCCTTCATCATTAGTAATTAATTTGTCAAAACAACTGGTATGTCAAAATTTGCTGCTTATAATTTTAAAGGGAAGAAGGCCTTAATCCGGGTTGACTTTAATGTGCCATTGAACGATAAGTTTGAAATTACTGATGATACCCGGATGAAGGGAGCTGTACCCACAATTAAAAAAGTATTGGCTGATGGTGGGATGGTTATATTAATGAGTCACCTCGGAAGACCAAAAGATGGCCCGGACGATAAATACTCACTAAAACATTTAATAAAACACCTCAGCGAATTGTTGGGGGGTACCACTGTTTTGTTTGCTAACGATTGTATAGGCGAACAGGCACATCTCACTCAAAGTATGATGCTTCCCGGTGAAGTGCTGTTATTGGAGAATCTCCGGTTTTATAAGGAAGAAGAAAAAGGTGATGCAAAATTTGCAGAAAAATTATCTGCATTGGGCGATGTATGGGTGAATGATGCCTTTGGGACAGCTCACCGGGCACATGCTTCCACTACTGTTATTGCGCAATTCTTTCCGGTCGAAAAAAGAATGTTTGGTTTGTTGATGGAAGGCGAAGTAGCCAGTGCAGAAACAGTATTGCATAAAGCAGAGAAACCATTTGTTGCCATCATTGGAGGTGCCAAAGTAAGTGACAAAATACTTATCATTGAAAACTTGCTGGACAGGGCAACCGATATCATCATTGGTGGCGGCATGGCTTACACATTTATGAAAGCCGGTGGCGGCAAAATCGGAAATTCATTATGCGAGGAAGATCGTTTAGATATTGCATTAGATATTTTAAAGAAAGCAGAAGAAAAAGGTGTTAGTATTCATTTGCCTTCCGATTCTGTTATTGCAGATAAGTTTGCAGCAGATGCACAAACTTCTGTTGCACCAAGTAATAATATTCCTGATGGCTGGATGGGATTGGATATTGGCAATATGGCTTGTGAACATTTTTCCAATGTTATTAAAAACTCAAAGACAATCTTATGGAACGGCCCGATGGGTGTTTTTGAAATGCCGAAATTTCAACATGGAACAAAAGCAGTTGCCATTGCCATTGCAGAGGCTACAGCAAAAGGTTCTTTCTCACTGGTAGGCGGTGGTGATTCTGTCGCTGCTGTTAACCAATTCGGGTTTGCTGATAAAGTAAGCTATGTATCCACCGGCGGTGGAGCCATGCTGGAGTATTTTGAAGGAAAAACTCTTCCGGGTATTGCCGCAGTGTCTGACATATAACGCAGGTTAAAGCTTTCTCACTTCAATAATTCTATCATTATTTCCGCCATTGCTGGTGCAGATATATACTTTGCCCGTCGGCGAAATACAAACATCCCGCATCCTACCATAACCACCGGCAAAATACTCAGTAGTTGAAGCAATGCTGGTGTTTGCCGCATCTAATTTCAATTGGTACATCCTTGATTCTTTTAAGGCAACCATCAGCAACGAATTTTTCCATTGTGGTATCAGGTCGTTATTATAATAATCCAAACCACAAACTGCTACAGTTGGTGTCCAGGCTTTCAATGGTTCTCTTACATTATTAGTAGTGCAAAAAGTTTGTTCACTGCCAGCATCACAAAAGCCATTCACATTCGGCCAGCCATAGTTTCTTCCCTTTTCAATAATGTTTATTTCATCATCCGTACTTGGGCCATGGTCACTGCTGTACAATATATTGTTGGCAAAAACAAGCCCCTGCGGATTGCGGTGGCCCCAGCTCCAGTAGGCATTTCCGGCAACAGGATTATCAGAGGGAATAGTTCCGTCGAGGTTCAACCGGAGAACCTTACCATTAACAGAAGATGTATTCTGAGGCAATGCCTGGTTGGCAGCATCTCCGGTTGTAATAAATAATTTCAGATCTGGAGTAATTAAAAGACGGCATCCATTATGAATGGATGAGGCAGCAATATTTTCAATGATCGTTACCGGACTTGTTAACGCTGACCCTGTGTAAGTAAATCGGACAATTTTTTTCTTATATCCGCCTGAATTATAATTGTACGCAACAAAAACATGCGGTGTTGTTGAAAAATTAGGATGTAATACCATTCCAAGCAGTCCGCCTTCACCGTTGGCAACTACTTCATTAATTGTGTGCAGTAGGGAAACAGTTCCGGTCGCAGGATTCACCCGGCTTATCTTTCCACCCCTTTCTGTCATCCAGATAAAATTGTCTGGCCCCCATAAAATTTCCCAGGGAAAATTTAATCCCTGCACAATCACTGAGTCTTTAATGGCTACCGAACCGGGAGGGGGCGGTGGAGTAGGTATAGAACCGTTGTTCTTTGATTTTTTGCAATGAGAGAAGACCATCAGAGCTACTATACTAACAACGGATATTCTTTTTATTACACTCATATAGGCTGAATTTGTTATTTGCGGCGCCAAAACCATGCCGCAGGGTTATTAAAATTGGTGTTTCACCGGCAATAACACTTGATCAACCGAAATTTTACCTCGTTGATGTACCGAAAATACTAATTTTACCCTCCAATAAAAAATACTACAATGAAAGGAACTCGTAACATTACTTTATTAGTTGTTCTGGGCTTAGTCCTTATTCTCGGTGTGTGGGGATGCAGCGGGTATAATGGACTTGTAAAGCAGGACGAAAAAGTGAAAAATACCTGGAATAATGTAAATAGTGAATATCAAAAAAGATCAGACCTGGTAGAAAACCTGGTGAATACTGTAAAAGGAGCCGCCAAATTTGAACAGGAAACATTGACCAAACTTGTTGAAGCAAGAGCAAAAGCTACTTCTATTAATTTGACCGCCGATCAGCTTACACCGGAAAATATGGCAAAATTCCAGCAGGCACAAAGCCAGATGTCAGGTGCACTCAGCAGATTGCTGGTGGTGGTAGAAAATTACCCGGATTTAAAAGCCAACCAGAACTTTTTGCAGTTGCAGGGTTCGCTGGAAGGAATTGAAAACGATGTTCGCAATTCAAGAAAGAATTTCAATGATGCGGTGAATACTTACAATACAAAAGTAAGATCGTTTCCTATGAACATGTTAAGCGGCATATTCGGCTTTAGTAAAAAGGAAGGCTTCAAAGCTGATGAAGGTGCTGAGAAAGCTCCTAAAGTAGAATTCTAAGCACAAGTAATATGCGACAAAAGAAATTTACCGGCTTCATAGTTGGGGGTGCTATCCTGCTTATACTTGTCCTTTGGAGTTTTGGTTCCTACAATTCATTGGTAAAGAAAGAGGAAAAAGTAAAACTGCAATGGTCTGAAGTACAGAATACGTACCAGCGTCGGCTCGATTTAATTCCTAATTTGGTGAATGTGGTAAAAGGTCTTTCCGATTTTGAGCAAACCACCCTGGAGAAAATTGCTGAAACAAGAAGCAAAGCACTTTCCGGGTTATCAAACAATGAATTGACCGGAGAGAATTACCAGCAACAAAAGCAATTGCAGGATACATTGGCTGCTGCAGCCAACAGGATAATTATGCGGATAGAAAAATATCCAACCTTGAAAGGCACAGCTGCTTATGCTGGTTTGCAAACACAATTGGAAGGAACAGAAAGAAGAATAAAAGTGGCACGTAATGATTTTAATGCCGCAGTAGCTGATTATAATAAGAAAGTAAGAAGCTTTCCCACTAATATGACGGCTGGCTTGTTTGGATATAAAAAGAAGGAAGGATTTGAAGCGGCTGCCGGAACAGAAAAAAGCGTAGAAATAAAATTCTGATGAAACTATTTCCCTGGCAAAAACCAAAATCGCTATTCAATGAGGAAGACACAAGGCTTATAGTCAAAGCTATTCGCCATGCGGAACAACGCACCAATGGTGAGGTAAGGGTTTTTGTAGAAAGCCGCTGTAGTTGGGTGGATGCAATGGACAGAGCAGCAGAAATATTCTTCACTTTAAAGATGGAGCAAACAGAACAGCGAAATGCTGTACTGGTATATATTGCTCTTAAAGATCATCAGTTAGCCGTCTTTGGCGATGAAGGTATTCACAAAAAAGTCGGGTCCGAATACTGGAACAGGATAGTTCAGGAAATGCTGGTCAGTTTTAATAAAGAAAATTATGGAAAGGGTATTGCAGAATGTGTAATCCAGATCGGAGATGCACTAACCACACACTTCCCTTTTGAAAGAGACACCGATAGAAACGAATTGCCCGACGAAATTGTATTCGGGAAATAACTCTATGAAAAGATTACTCCTTATAATATCGGTGTTTCTTTCTTTTTGTGCATCCGCACAAATGGAAAAAATTATTTCAACCCGGCGCAGTCCTCCAAAACTTGTCAACGATTATACAAATACACTAACAGAACAGCAGAAAGAAGCACTGGAGGCGAAACTTTACCAATATGATGACAGTACATCAAATCAGATTACGGTTGTTATAGTTGAATCAACCGATAATTATTCTGTTGAAGACGCTGCCATAGAATTAGGAAGGAAATGGGGCGTAGGAAGCAAGGAGTTTAACAATGGAGTAGTAATACTTGTTGCTAAAGGGGACAGAAAAGTTACCATCCAGGCAGGCTATGGATTGGAAGGGGCTATTTCAGATTTAGTTGCCAAAAGCATAATTGATAACGAGGTTACTCCCAATTTCAAAGAAGGAAATTATTATCGTGGCCTTGATGAAGCAACAGATAATATTATAAAAGCAGCCGAAGGGCGATACAAAGCCCCGACTAATTATGGAAATAAAAAGAAGAAGGGAGGAAGTATAAGCACTATAATATTTATCATCATTATTCTTATTGTAATCTTTAGTGGTGCCGGACCAGGCGGAGGCACTTATGTATCAAGAGGTGGTTTTGGTGGCTGGAGTGGTGGTGGCGGTAGTGGCTGGTCAGGTGGTGGAGGTAGTAGCGGTGGAGGTTTTGGTGGCTTTGGTGGAGGTAGTTTTGGTGGTGGTGGTGCCAGTGGTAGTTGGTAAAATTTTAAAAATATAAAGTAAAAGCCTTCCTGACTTAATCAGGAAGGCTTTTACTTTTATGACTGTAAAGCCCTCCAGAGCTTGTAGAAGGATCAGGGGTTGAGGTTTTAAAACCCTTTCCTATCTTCTTCTGGTAGTTTTGATTTGATATAATCGGCCAGTTCTTTCAATGAAGCATTTCCTGCATTCTCTTTTGCGTCTTTATCTTTCTTCGTTAAAATGCCTTTTAGCACCATGCCATTGATAAAAGGATCTGTTTGACTTCTGTAACTCGCAGGCACCCCATCCCTTAATTTTACAATTTCATCTACACCCCATTTTACTTTTTCAGGATTTTTAATAGCAGATAAATAAGTGCTGAGTGTATTCAGTACCTGGAACTTTTCCTGGCCCATTGGTAGTTTTGCAAAATCTCCAATGATTTTATCCGCCATGCTCTCATCCCCCGATTTTACAATCTCGGTCATAATCGCCTCTTTCAAAACGCCTTTCGATGGTTTATCACCAAGCTGTTTTGAAATGGTAGTTGCCATGGCCGGATCAACTTTGCTTAATGCCATTAGTGCATTACCTGCAACCGTATAGGATGAGTCATTTGTTGCAGCTTTAAACAAGCTGCTATATTCAGACTTTTTGTATTCACCTAGTTTTTGAATGGCATTGGCTCTTACAGTTGCATACTTATCTGTTTTAGCAAGACTAAATAAAATAAGCTCAAAGCTTGTTTTCACAGATTCTTTTCTCAGGTCTGCTTTACCGATGGCAAAGTTGCGCAGCCCCTCGTATTTATCTGTCAATGCTGTTTTTACTAATTCCACTGCTTTCGGGTCATCTAACTTTTTTGAAGCAAAATCAATAGCCTCTCTTCTGTCTATATAATTACCTGCATATTTATACTGGTGAATGTAATTGTCAAGTGTCTTATTATCCTTTTTAGTCCAAAGGGTTGTTTTGGTAGCATCTGCATTTACCAGGTCTGGTCTTTTTGTATAATTAAAAGTAAACGTATCTACGGCATTATTTGCCCATACATTGTGTCGTACTTTATTGGCTCCGTCATACACATCAATGGCAAGCGGCAGTTTGAAAATTTTACCGGTCTTTTGTGTTTGTTTTACAATCACATTCACTTTGCCTGCGGCATCATCATATATATAATCTATGTCCACACTTGGATTACCGCTGCCAAAGTACCATTGGTTAAAATACCAGTTCAGGTCCCGGCCGGTTACTTCTTCAAAAGCAAGGCGCAACTGGTGTGCTTCAGCCGATTTAAATTTATTAGTCGTCAAATAATTATTAAGTGATTTGAAAAAAGCACTGTCGCCAATGAAAGTTCTCAGCATATGCAGTATGCGGCCACCTTTATTATAGCTTACTGCATCAAACATGTCTTCTTTATCATGATAATAAAAACGAACCAAGTCTTTTTTCTCACTACCACTTTGCAGGTAGCCCTGCATATCGTTCATGTTCTGCTCATCACCAGCATCCTTACCGTATTTATATTCACTCCATAATGTTTCACTGTAGTTGGCAAATGATTCATTTACGGTAAGGTTGCTCCAGCTTTCAGTAGTTACATAGTCGCCAAACCATTGATGAAAAAGTTCATGCGCAATAGTGCTTTCCCAGTTGTTGCCATCTATCAGTTCCCTCGCATCTTGTTGTGCCCCTTCCTGGTGAAGGGTGGCAGTGGTATTTTCCATTGCACCAGCCACAAAGTCTCTGCCGGTCATTTGTGAATATTTTATCCAGGGATATTCTACACCCGTAGCCTTTGAGAAAAAGGCCATCATCTCAGGAGTGTTACCAAAAATCTTTTTAGCAACAGATGCAAACTCAGGCTCTACATAATAGTTTACTTCTTTGTCTTTGTATTTATCCTTAATAACTGCATAATCACCTACACCTACAAAAAATAAATAAGGCGCATGAGGCAAATCCATTTTCCAGTAATCTGTTCTTGTGCCATCTGTATTTTTCTTTTGAGAAACTAATTTGCCATTCGAGAGAGTAACATATTTGTTATCTACTGTAACAGTCAGTTCCTGTGTACAACGTTGGTTGGTTTTGTCAATAGTAGGAAACCACGCCGAACTTGATTCTGTTTCTCCCTGAGTCCATATTTGAGTTGGCTTACTTTTGTCTTCTCCTTTTGGGTTAATAAAATACATTCCTTTTACACCGAGCATTGCCCCCTGGCCGTATTTTTCTTCATACTCATCTGGCTTAGCTGTATAATCAATATAAATGGTATAGCTTTCATTTGACTTATAAGTTCTATCAAGCTTAATTCTGAGGTTCAAATCATCGTATTCATATTTCAAAGGAATTTGCTGAGTGCCTTTAACCAGGGCCACTTTTTTCAATTCCATTCCTTTAGCATCAAGATGTAAAGAATCTGTTGGGTAGAAATGGGGTTTCAATGTTATCCATGCTTTCCCATATAGATAGGATTTACCAAAGTCTGGTTTTATCTCCAGTTTGGTATGAACAAGGTTATTGATTTTGGTAGCAGTCTCCCGGTAATCTTTTTTCCAGGAAGTATCAGCAGGTGGCTGAGCTATTACTGCATACAG
>Ga0163150_10003075_pt1 | contig 24112 bp, 22 predicted proteins | sample OliLakLV19P2IB_FD_148628 | JGI IMG/M metagenome (GOLD analysis project Ga0163150, IMG submission 148628) | Freshwater microbial mat bacterial communities from Lake Vanda, McMurdo Dry Valleys, Antarctica - Oligotrophic Lake LV.19.P2.IB | ecosystem: Environmental > Aquatic > Freshwater > Lake >...
TTGTTTGAGCATGAATCGCTGATGATAGGTGGCGTGAACCAGTCGCCGGAGGACTTTGTCCGGCACCAGTCGGCTTCGACCGGGTTGCCCGAGCATATGTGCCGAAGCAACATGCAGAAAAACTGTTTTGTGTTGCGGAATATGGGGGAGATTCTGGATGCCTTGACCCGGGGCCTGGATCTGAACATTTACACTCGTGGATACGGAATGGAATCGCGAGGGGTTGTTGTCAGCTACCAGGCCCAGACCAGCGTCTTGGGGGCGGTGTTGCCGAACAATTCGCCCGGAGTCCATACGCTTTGGCTGCCGGTGGTCCCATTGCAGATGGGCCTGGTGCTGAAGCCGGGTTCGCAGGAACCCTGGACGGCCTACCGGATCCAGGCGGCATTTGTGGCCGCAGGGATTCCGGCCGGAGCCATTTCGCTTTACCCCGGCGGTCACGACATTGGACAGGCGATCATGTCCGGATGCGAACGAAGCATGATTTTCGGATCGGCCCAGACGGTTCAGCAATACGGCGGCAATCCGAGGGTGCAGGTCCATGGTCCGGGATTTTCAAAAATCTTTTTCGGAGATGACTGCGTTGATTCCTGGGAAGAGCACCTGGACATGATGGTGGAAAGTGTGCTGAGCAATGGCGGGCGAAGCTGCATCAATACGAGTGCGATTTTTGCCAGCCGCCATTCCCGGGAGATCGCCGAAGCCCTTGCATCGCGGCTTGGGCCGGTCGAAGTACTGCCGCCGGACAACCCGAACGCGGCGCTGGCGGCCTTTACTGCCCAGGGAATGGGGCAATCGGTCTGGAAAATGATTGAACAGGATGTGACCGAAGCGGGGGTGACCGATTGCACTGCCGAATTCGGCCCGCGACTGGTCGAGCATGAACGGTGCAGCTGGTTGCGACCGATGGTTTGCCATGCCGACGGCCCCGAGCGTGCGATTGCAACACGGGAATTCATGTTTCCGCTTGTAACCGTGGTCGATTGCCCGCAGCAGAAGATGATTTCCGCTGCCGGGCCAACGCTGGTCGGGACCGCGATTACCCAGAATCAGGCGTGGATCCAGGATCTGGCGGCCGCGACGAACATTGACCGGTTGAATATTGGCCCGATTCCGACAAACCGGCTGAACTGGTTGCAGCCTCACGAAGGGAACCTGACAGATTTTCTGTTCCGTTCCCGGGCAGTCCAGCTGCATGCTGGCAGTCCTGTCGCGTCGGCCTTGAACGCCTAGTTGCCTGACCCGCTGGATCACCAGTTTCCGCTTACTAACCCAACAAAGTGACCGAATCCGAGAATGAACGAGGCTCCAGAAGGATTAACTGACTGCCACATCCGAACAAGGATCGTCCAGGGAGCGGGTTCGATTTCCCGAACGGGGCTGTTGGCGGCCGGATTGTCGTCCCGTCGGGCCCTGATCGTTACCGACCATGGAATTATCGCAGCGGGGCACGTTCAAAAAGCGATCGACTCGCTGTCGGCGGCTGGAATTGAGGCGGTTGTTTTTGATGGGGCGGAGGAAAACCCGACGACAGAGCATGTCGAGGCGGCGGTCTATTTCGCCCGTGATTCGAACCCGGATCTGATTATTGGACTGGGGGGTGGCAGCAGTTTGGACACGGCCAAGGGGTGCAACTTTCTTTTGGCAGGTGGAGGCCGGATTCAGGATTATTGGGGGACGGGAAAGGGCCGGGGCCAGTTTCTGCCAATGATCGCGATCCCTACGACGGGCGGAACGGGAAGCGAAATGCAGTCGTATGCCCTGATTTCCGACTCGGAGACACACGTAAAAATGGCCTGCGGCGACGTTCGGGCTGCATGTGCGGTGGCGATCCTCGATCCGTTATTGACGTTGACCCAACCCACCCAGGTCACTGCGGTCACCGGTATCGATGCGATCAGCCATGCGGTGGAGACGTGGGTCAGTCGGCGACGGAACCCGCTGTCGATGATGTTCAGCCGCGAGGCGTTCCGGCTGCTGGCAAGGGCTTTTCCTGCTGTGATCCAGTCGCCCGGTTCGGTCCAGGCCCGGACCGACATGCAATTGGGAGCGGCCCTGGCCGGGCTGGCAATTGAGAATTCCATGTTGGGTGCGGCACATGCTTTGGCTAATCCGGTCACGTCCCGGTTTGGAACCATTCATGGTCAGGCGGTAGGGATCACGTTGCCGCACGTCGTCCGTTTCAACGGAGAGAAATTCGGCGACTGGTATCGTGATCTGCTGGAGCCGTGTGGACTTTGGCCTGATTCGGCGGCGACTGAATCGGCAGGTGAGGTATTGGCCGAACTGTTGGAGAAGTGGGTCTCGATGGCCGGGCTGCATCGGGCGCTGGCCGATTGCGGAGTTGGTGATGGCCATGTAACGGCGATGGGCAGCGAAGCGGCGGCGCAGTGGACTGCGGGTTTCAATCCGCGCCCGGTTTCGGCTGCTGACGCGGCCATGTTGTATCGAAATGCCCTGTAAATTGGGGGCTTTTCGGCGTTTCCGTGACCTTCTGCGAATTTGATCGGCGCAAAAAAAAAGCCCCGTCCAAATTCGGGGCTATCATCGTTGTTTCAGCGAAGCAAAGCTGCTTACTTCTTGCCTGCTTTTTTGGCGGCTGGCTTTTTGGCCGGAGCGGCTTTCTTTGCAGCTGGCTTGGTTGGCTTGGCGGCTGCCTGGGTCATTTTCTTTGCCATGATTCAAATCCTTCGAACGTTGCTTGATGGAAGGCGAGGTCAAAAACCATTTTCAACCAAACTGCCGTCCACAACACTTACACTTTTATCGTCTTTTCCCAAATTGACAAATACTGATATCGGGACATCAACAAAATATTGCAATTTTTTTTCAACGTTTGATTGACTGGCTATGACCCCAAAAGTGATCGTCAACTGGTCGGGTTCGAAGGTCATGGAAGTGGAAGTAACGAGAGCCTCGGGTGATGCCCGGAGCGTTTGCCGTGAGTCTGCTGATCACGCACCCGCTTCGACCGTTCGATCGAGGCTGGTAGAATTCTTCCCCACCAGCCATGTCGTAGGGCGCTGGCTGCAACAGGTGTCATTGGAGAGTTGAATTGAGAGTCCCACTGATTGCTGGCAACTGGAAAATGAACTTGCATCTGAAGGAGGCCGAGGCTCTGGCGGCCGAAATCGCGGGCGCCGGCGGAGTTCCCCTGACAGACCTGGTCATCTGTCCGCCGGCTGTTTATCTGGCGGCAGTCAGGCAGGCGATTGGCCAATCGTCAGTTGGTTTGGGAGCCCAGAACTGTTGGGCCGATCCCAATGGGGCATTCACGGGTGAGATCAGTACTTCGATGCTGGTCGATCTGGGGTGCAATTACGTTATCCTCGGGCACAGCGAGCGGCGACAGTTGATGGGCGAGACCGACCGGTCGGTGAATGGCAAGCTTCACGCGGCTTTGAAGGCCGGGTTGGTTCCGATTGTTTGCGTCGGTGAAACGCTGGAACAGCGCGAGGCGGAACAGACGGTCGAGGTGGTTCGAAGCCAGATGGCGGGCTCGTTGGCGGAACTTACAGCGGATCAGGCGGCAAAAACGGTGATTGCCTATGAACCGGTCTGGGCGATCGGGACCGGGAGGACTGCGACACCAGAGCAGGCCCAGGAGGTCCACGCTGACCTTCGCAAATGGCTTTCGGAAAGGTATAATCCCACGGTTTCTGGCCAGATCCGGATTCTGTACGGCGGCAGTGTAAAAGCTGACAACGCTGCGGAACTGATGGGCCAGACAGATATCGATGGAGCCCTGGTGGGTGGCGCGTCGTTGAAGGCCGACAGTTTTCTGGCAATCGCCCGGGCTGCGGTCCGGTCCTGATTTACAGTCCCCTTTTGTTTTGCGTCCGTTCCGTTATCGGGCATTTTTTCGCGGTTGGAGTCTTTGATGCATTCTGTTGCTGTGTTTTTTATCGGTTTGTTGATCGCCATGGTTTCGTTGTTCATGATCCTGTTGATCCTGGTTCAACGTGGCAAGGGTGGCGGAATCACCGGAGCGTTGGGTGGTGCCGGCGGGGCAAGTGCGTTTGGTTCCAAGGCGGGTGACGTGTTTACAAAGATCACGGTGGTGGTCGCATCGATCTGGATCTTTCTGTGCATGCTGTTGATCCTTGTGGCAAATCAGCCACCGGCCCGTCCGAATCCAAATGCGGCAACCGAATCAGAAATTTCCAGCGGGGCGGGAACCGGAACTGCGACGGGCGAAGGGGCTGGTGCACCTGATGCCGGTACTTCCGATGAAAACAAATCGCTGTCTGGTGATGATTTGCTTCCCGGCGAGACCCCCAACCCTTCGACCGGCGATACTGTCCCCAAGACTGATGGATCCGGTGCACAAGGTGGAGCGGCTCCGGCACCAACGCCACCAGCGACAACCGAAGCCGGGAAGGCTGATGGTTCGGCATCTGGTGAAGTTCCTTCCGCAACAGCCGGGGGATCGACAGTTGATCCTGCGACCCGAGGTGGCGCGACTCCACCAGACGCCGGCAGCGGAACAACAGGTGGTGGTCCTCCCCTGACAACCGGTGGCGGCCAGTAGTTCCAAAATCCTTTCCCCAAAGGGGTCTGAGCCTTTTGGGTTATCCAAAGGTCTGTCCTCGTTTGGGGCAGACATTCAACATTTCTGCATAGTTACCTGGGGGCGGCCAATTTGTTGCTCAGCATGACTGGCCACGGTGCGGCGCAGGTGGAACAGGACCAGATTAGGGTCCAGGCCGAGATACGTTCGGTCAACAACAAACATCTAAAGGTCTCCCTCGGGTCCGAGCTTTCTGCGGAGACTCAGGCCAAAGTTGAACAGCTGGTTCGCGATGCCGTTGCCAGGGGAAGTGTCTACGTTAGGTTGCAGGTCGAGAACCAGGCCGACTCCGGATACCGTCTGAACGTCGATACTCTCCAGGCTTACCGGAAACAGCTGGAATTGGCTGGGGAAAAAGATGTCCCGCTTCAGGCATTGCTGGGCTTGCCGGGAATCGTCAATTCGTCGGGCGGTACTGCCGAGTCTTCGGAGTTCGCTGACGCCGTTTGTGATGTGGTGCGAAAGGCCCTGGAAAACCTGAACCGAATGCGTCAGGAAGAAGGCCAGGCGATGTGGCAAAACCTGGTCGATAACCTGTCCCAGTTCGGCCGGATGGTTGCGAGTATCGAGGCCCAGGCACCCCGTGTTGTCGAACTGTATTCGATCCGGCTGACCGACCGGATCAGCCAATTGTTGGCAAAACACGATATCCGGGTCCAGCCAGGTGACGTCATCCGGGAAATCGGAATATTTGCTGAACGGGCCGACATTCATGAGGAGCTAGTTCGATTGGGGAGCCACCTGAACCAGTTTCGCGAGTCTTTGGACTCGCCAGTTTCGGAAGGGCGCAAGCTGGACTTTTTGATCCAGGAGTTGTTGCGCGAGACCAACACGATTGGCAGCAAGGCCAACGACGCCGGCATTTCGTCCTGTGTGGTGGAAATGAAATCGATTATCGAACGAATGCGGGAGCTCGTTCAAAATGTCCAGTGATACGGCAGGAAAACCGTTAACCGGCAAGTTGATTGTGGTTTCGGGTCCCAGCGGTGCCGGAAAATCGACGGTGCTACGGAATCTGGTCGAGACCTGCCCGTTGCCGCTGGTGATGAGCGTATCCGCGACAACCCGTCCGGCCAGGCCAGCCGAGCGTGACGGGGTCGATTACTGGTTCCTGACTTCTGAAAAGTTCGAATCGCGCCGGAAGAATGGTGATTTTCTGGAGTGTTTTGAAGTTTTTGGCCGGGGCCACTGGTATGGAACGCTGCGTGAAACGGTCGCCACTGGCCTAAAAGCCCGAAAATGGGTACTCTTGGAGATCGATGTTCAGGGAGCCAGGAAAGTCGTTTCCGAGTATCCTGATGCAATCACCTTGTTTATACACCCCGGCGATCTGGTCGAACTGGAACGCCGTTTGCGAGGCCGTAAAACCGAAACCGAACAGGCAATCACTTCACGCCTGGAAACGGCACGTAACGAAGTCGCCCAGTGCGACTGGTATCAACACATCATCATCAACGCAGACGTTTCCGATTGCGTCGAGCAGATTTGCCAAACCCTCCAGTCCCAGTCCGGAACCAATTCATGTACGACCAATTGAAAGAAGAATCGTTGATCCGCAAAGTTGGCGGCCGGTTCAAACTCTCGACATTGATTCAAAAGCGGCTGGTCCAGCTGAATCGTGGTGCCCGTCCGTTGATCGATACCAATCTGACCGACAAGATGGAAATTGTGTTGCAGGAGATCGAGTTGGAAAAGATCTATCTCGACATGACGAGCAACGTCCGGGCCAGCGGCTCGGCGGACTTTATCGATGCCCCCGAACTGGATCTTGACGACCTGTAAGAGCATGGCCCCGTTTCGGATTCGTAATTGCTAACCGTTTTCCGGTTGATGGCTGACAGCGAAATCATATTGGGCGTTTCGGGTGGCGTGGCTGCCTACAAATCGGCGATGCTGGCAAGCTCGCTGGTGCAGTCCGGTTTCGGCGTGCGGGTAGTGATGACCGCGCCGGCCCAGAAGTTTGTCGGACCGGCGACGTTTGCGGCGCTGTCAGGCCGCCCGGTCGTTACCGAAATGTTTGACCCGGCATTCCCGCTGGGTCCGCATATCGAGTTGGCCCGTCGAGCGGACCTGTTGGTCGTGGCGCCGGCAACTGCGGCATTCCTGGCCAATGCAGCCCAGGGGAACGCGCCCGATCTGCTGTCGACCCTGTACCTTTGTTTTCAGGGACCGGTGCTAGTTGCACCCGCCATGAATTCGGAGATGTGGGACAAGCTGGCGGTGCAGCGAAATGTTGCCCAGCTGGTTTCCGACGGCGTTCAGGTGATTCAACCCGAAGAAGGCTGGTTGAGTTGCCGAACCCGGGGCGCCGGCCGGATGGCAGAACCAGCCTCGATTGCCGAACTGATCCGGGCAATTCTCGCCCCCAAATCCTGATGGATCAGCTTTCCGGTTTTTGTTTCCGTTTGGTCTGGTCGGACCAGGTGCTTTCAAAGATTTTGTCAGCGTTCGTCGCCTCGAATCCGTCCCGGCGGTTCTTGCGCCCGGGATCCGCCGGCGATGATGCATCCGGTTGAGGCATTTCCCGCCGTTCGGCAAACTCGACGTAGGATCCGGCGATCTGATGCAGCACTTCTCCACCGCTGCCATCATCAAAGACTGCATCCACTATTTGGGCAACCGTCGAGGACTGGATCAGCAATCCGTCGCCACTCTTTTTGGCTTTACCCCCCGAGTCGTTCAGCTGGAACCCGTTCGCTTCCAGAAAGACATTGAACTGGTCGATCGTGTTGAAACCGTCCGGGAGATGATGGACGCTGACCGTAAAGTGGTTGAGGTAGTAGCGGTTGTAGATCACCCAAGCCGCGTATTCGCTTTCCTGTTCCAGGCGAAGATAATCTGCCAACACCGGCGTTCGCCACAGGGGCCTGTGCAAAAAACGGTCAATCGCAAGGCCATCGTCCAGATCGATCGCATCGACCGGATCGCTGGTCACTTCATCGGTGTAGGAGCGGATGATCCTGCCCGACTCGTCCGACAATTCACCAACCCGCAACTCACTGATAAAAACCCTGGGGAATTGGGGCGCTGGCGGCGCATACCACCAGGCGTTCAGTTTCTTGGTCTTGAATTCGTAGCGGTCCCGTTTGACATATCCCAGATGTAAAAAAATCTTTTCAAGGGATGAAACCCCCAGCTTCGGCACACCCATCGTCCGGAACGCGATGTGATCGTTTTCAATTTCGCCGGCATTGGCGATCAGTCCTGCACGGATCATAGCCTGGATCACACCTTCGACATCCGCGACCCGTTCCCGGTAACGTCGCATCAGACCATCCAGGACGGTGTTCAGGGTTTCCAGTCGGTTTGTTTCAACGGACAATCAGATTCTCCTGTCTGTTGCCAAATGGGCTGTATGCCTCTGGTTGACACCACCTTTGGCATCCCTATTCGCTGTCATACCGGATCAGGCTGAATACCGGTCGGGGCGCAAGCCGGCTTGCACCCCCCAGAAACGCCAACTCAATCAAAAACGCGCAACCGACCACTTCGGCGCCGCATTCTTCGATCATTTTGCAACAGGCACCCACGGTTCCGCCAGTTGCAAGCAAATCATCGACAACCAGAACCCGCTGGCCGGCCTCCACACCATCAATGTGCATTTCCAGCGTGTCGGTGCCGTACTCCAGTTCGTAGCTGTAGGAATGCCGTTGATAAGGCAACTTGCCCGGTTTCCGGATCGGGACCATGCCGATTTCAAGTTCCAGGGCCAATGGAGCAGCAACCAGAAACCCTCGCGCCTCGGCGGCAGCGATCACGTCAATTTGCAGCGTACGGTATTGGTCCGCCAGCTGTTTAATGGCCAACCGGAACGCCTCGTAGTTCGCCAACAGCGGAGTGATATCCTTGAACTGGATGCCCGGCTTGGGGAAATCCGGAATGTTGCGGATATAGTCCTGCAGGTTTAGCCCTGTCGTGCTGGTCATCGGTTGGTTCCTGAAAACAGGTCGGCTTTTGAAATTGGTGGATCAACTGCGGGTCAGTCCAGTTCCTTCAACCTCATGGGGGAATCACTCTGACAATGGACGAGTATAGGCCACAGCGTATCCAGGCCAAAGTGCCGACCGGAATGCGGCATGCGCCCCCTGTTTCGGGGCACCGGTGGTTTCCGCCGGTCTGTCGTCCGATAGAATGTGGATCGGCAAGTTCGCTGTCCGAACGAAATTGGCCAAACTGACCCGGCCACGACGGACTGGATCGCGCTTGCGCCCGCCGCAATCAATTTGAGGTTTGATGTCCGGAATGATTGAAATCAAGGTCCCGAGTCTGGGTGAATCCATACAGGAAGTTCAGGTTGCCACCTGGCTGGTCAAGGAAGGGGACTGGGTAGACAAGGATCAGGATCTGGTCGAGCTGGAGTCGGAAAAAGCGACTCAGGCACTTCCTTCGCCCGAAGCCGGGGTATTAAAAAAAATTGCGGTTGCGGCCGGCGGATTTGCCAAGGTCGGCGATTTGCTGGCCGAGTTCGAGCCGGGGGAAGCTCCTGCGAACGGTGCCCCCCAGGCGGACGACACGTCTGGAGTTTCTTCTCAATCCGGCAATGAAACTGCATCGGACGCCATTGTCATGCCGGCCGCCGAAAGGTTGCTTGCCGAGTACGGCATTCCGGCCAGCCACATTACAGCGACCGGAGTTGGAGGAAGGCTGCAAAAGGAAGACGTGCTGAAGCATATCGAACTGACCGGGCGCAAACCGATTCCGGCCGCCGCACCGATCCCCCCGGTTCCTGCCAGGAAGACTCTGTCACCTGTCCCCGAAGCGAAACCGGTTCCGCCGGTTCTGCCCGCTATCCCGGTTCCGGCTCTGCCATCCGGTCTGCGCGAAGAAGAGGTCAAGCCGATGAGCATGATGCGCCGGACGATCGCAGCGAGGCTGGTCGAGGCACAGCAGCGCGCCGCGTTGCTGACGACGTTCAACGAAATCGACATGATGCCGGTGATGGAACTCCGTTCCCGGTACAAGGAACCGTTCCAGGACAAGCACGGTGTCAAGCTCGGGTTCATGTCGTTCTTTGCCAAGGCGTCGGTGGAAGCCCTCAAGCGTTTCCCGGCCATCAACGCCGAAGTTCGTGGCAACGACGTGGTCTATCGCAAGTACCATGATATTGGAGTTGCGATTGGCGGAGGCAAAGGGTTGGTCGTTCCCGTTTTGCGAAATGTCGAGCGTATGAGCTTTGCCGAGATCGAGCGAACGATCGGGGTTTACGCCGAGATGGCAAAGAACAACGCGATCAAACCGGCCGACCTGGAAGGGGGAACGTTTACGATCAGCAATGGCGGCGTCTACGGTTCGTTGTTGTCGACTCCGATTGTGAATCCGCCGCAAAGCGGAATTCTGGGGCTGCATGCGATCCAGGACCGCCCGGTTGCACGCGATGGCCAGGTGGTAATCCGGCCGATGATGTATATCGCGGTGACCTACGATCACCGGATTGTCGATGGACGGGAAGCGGTCGGGTTTCTTAAGACGATCAAGGAAGTTCTCGAGGAGCCGGCCCGGCTGTTTTTGGAAGTTTAAGAACCGGTCCTGGTTTCGCACTGGCCATCTCCGCCCTTTCCAGGGGCCGATCCCATTTGAAATGGGTATCAAGTTCCTCTACTGACACCAACCGGATTGACATTTCATGACCGAACAGACTTTTGACCTGGCCGTACTTGGTGGCGGACCTGGTGGATACGTGGCCGCCATTCGGGCTTCCCAGCTGGAACTGAAAGTCGCGGTGATCGACGAGAATCGGGTCTTTGGCGGGACCTGCTTGCGGGTTGGCTGCATCCCCAGCAAGGCGCTGCTGGAATCGAGCCACCTCTACGAAGAGGCTTGCAAGCACCTGGGGCCACACGGCATTTCAATCGGTGGCGAAATCAAGCTCGACATTTCGGCGATGATGAAACGCAAGACGAAAATCGTCGCCGACCTGACCGGCGGAATCGGGATGCTTCTGAAGCGGGCCAAAGTCGCCATGTTCCACGGCCGCGGAACGATCCAATCGGCCGGCACCATCCAGGTTGCAGGCGACAGTCCGGCTACGGTTCAGGCGGGAAAAATTCTGATTGCGACCGGCAGTATCCCCCTGATGCTTCCAGGAATCGAATTCGACGGGAAATTTGTGGGGGACAGTACATCAGCGATGGAATACGAATCCGTTCCGAAATCGCTGGTGATTATTGGCGGCGGATATATCGGGCTGGAACTCGGTTCAGTTTGGGCCCGCTTGGGATCCAAAGTCACGATCCTCGAGGCGATGCCACAGGTCCTGGGTGGACTGGATGGCGAGATCGCCAAAATTGCTGTCCGGATATTCCAGAAACAGGGGCTCGTGTTCCGGACCAGCACGTTTGTGGAATCAGCGAGAAAATCGGGTGACGGTTGTGTGGTGAAGATCAAAGGGGGTGAGGAGATTTCCTGTGACCGGGTACTGATGTGTGCCGGCCGGGTACCCAACACGAAAAATCTCGGTCTGGAAAAACTGGGGATCAAAACCGACCGGCGCGGCGCGATCGAAGTCGACAAACGGTTCCAGACTTCGGTTCCCGGAGTCTTTGCCATTGGCGATGCGATTGGCGGAGCGATGCTGGCCCACAAGGCGTCGGAGGAAGGGGTCGCCTGCGTCGAGATGATGGCCACCGGCCACGGACATGTCAATTACGATGCGATACCGGCTATCGTCTACACCAACCCGGAAATCGCTTCGGTCGGGCGGACCGAAGAGCAGCTGAAAGAAACTGGTATCGAATTCCTCAAAGGGGTTTGTCCGTACGGCGCAAACGGCCGGGCCCGGACCCTGGGCGACACCGACGGCAGGGTCAAAGTTCTTGCCGACAAAAAAACCGACCGGATCCTGGGAGTTCATGCGATCGGGATACGGGCAGGGGATCTGATCAGCGAAGCGGCGGTGGCGATGAATTTTGGCGCCAGCAGCGAAGACCTTGCCCGCTGCTGCCACGCCCACCCAACGCTGTCCGAGATCATGCAGGAAGCCGCCCTGGCAGTCAGCAACCGGGCGATCCACACGTGATGATGAGAGATTGAAGATTGAAGATTGTCCTCCAACCCATGCTTGATGCGCGAAAGAGATGTTTGCATCTGGAGGGTTTTTTGGACCCTGCAGATGAAGTCAATTGCCTGCGAATGACGGGAGGGATTCAGATCGGGGGAACATCGACCAGTTTGAACAAGTCGGCCGGTTTTTATCGCGGCAATGTGGTCAGCGTCTCACATTGGAGCAATACCCAATGGGAAAACAATGAAACTTGCCTGATGACGGTGGAGACCAAAAGCCGTAACGACACGTGTTTCTATGATGTAGTGCTTGAAGTACGTACGCAACCAGTCTCACGCTGAAGACTGAAGCGACCGCAATCGTTGATGTAGTTGGAAGCCGAATGATCCGGTGTGCGAGCCACCGGGATTTGGGCGGCGCAGCTCCGTAGGGTCCGCTGTGCGGACCAAAACTTCACAATCAATTGGATCGCCAAATGGACTGGTCCGCACAGCGGACCCTACGAATTTGCTGATTCTGACAGCCGTTGTTTCCTGGCGGACATGAATGAGTAGATACAGCCGATCAGGAGGATCAGGCAGAGGGCTCCCATGATTAGCGAAAACAGGACCGGGCGGCGGCTGGAATAGTCCTCGGCCGACATAAAGACACCGAGTTTCGACAGTCCACGCCCCAGCCCGGCACCGGCACCCAAGAATGCGATGACCGAAACAAGGTGCATCATCTGTTTGCGCCAACCCGGTTGTAGAGCGAGGGTCCCCAGAATCAGTATCGGGAACCCGACGAATGTGGGAATCAGTGCCGTGACGCTTTTCTTTTCCGGCGCTGCGGCAGTGCCGTCAGCGGCGTTTTGAACGGCAGCCTGCTCTCCACCGAACAGGCTTTTGTCGAGCCCGTTGTACGCAACATAACCGGTTGCAATCAAAATGACACCAACAAGAATACTGAATTTTGCCACGATAATTTCCCGTGAGTTTGAAACCGTCTGAATTACTGACTGGGTCGAACCACGCGACCGCTCTGGCTGTGGGCATTTTACGACAAACCGCCGTTAATCGCGAGTCGCCAGGCAGCGGACGCTAGTCCATGTGGTCCAGGTTTCCGGACTTGCGGATTGCCCACATCAGGCGGAATCCCATCATGAACGAGACGATACTGCCGGTCAGACCCAACAGCGACAGGTCGTGAATTCCCCACGGACCTTTCTCAGGGAACCAGAGTGGGGGAACTTTGTACGCCAGAAGTAGGGAGGAGCCCAGAAACAGCGCGCTGGTCATCAACCCGACAACCAGCCGGTTGGCGGTCGGGCCCAAACGGCGGTGATCGAGGTGAATATCGAACTTGCCGCGCTGGACTTGTTCCAGAATGTTGGCCATTCGCCCAGGCAAACGGTCCGCCAGCCGCTCCAATTGCAGGTACCATCGGTTCAGCTTGCGGGCCTGACGGGCCGGGTTCAACCTTCGAAGCATCATGGCCCGCTGCCAGGGCTGCATAATCTCCATCAGGCTGAATTGCGGTGACAGGATTTTTCCGGTCCCTTCCAGAGTCACCAGAACCTTGATCAACATCGACGCTTCGCTGGGCAATGTGATTTTGTAATTACGGACCAGTGACATGAATTCGGTCAGCGCGCCGCTGATGTCAAACTGGCTGACCGTTTGGGTCGAATACTGGGCGACAAAATCGGCGACCTCACTGGAAAAGGAATCCTCATCCAGATTCGGCGGGCAATTTCCAACCCGCTGGATCAGATTCACAAGCAAACTCGAATCCTGGTTGACCATCGCGACCAGCATCGCTTCGATATCTTCACGTAGCCGTTCATTGATCCGGCCGACCTGGCCAAAATCCAGCAGGCCGATCACCCCGCCCGGCAGAACCAGCAAATTTCCGGGATGCGGGTCGGCGTGATAGACGCCGAAGGTAAAGATCATTTTGAGGTACAGGTTCGCTCCGCGCCTGGCTATTTCCCCGGCGTCCTTCCCCAACGACGCCGAGCCGGCGATGTCGGACACCTTGGTTCCAACCAGTCTCGACATCGTCAGCATGCGGGGCGAGCAATGCGTGGCAACCGGTTCGGGAATCTGGACTTTCCTGTTTGATTTCAATTTGCGGCGAAACATCATCAGGTTTCGCTGTTCGCGGGAAAAATCCAGTTCGCGTCGCATCAACCGGGACATGTCGGCAACGATTCTTTGCGGCTGGTAATTTTTGAAATCTTCCAGCCGGGAAGCGATGGCCGCCATTCCGGCCAGGATGTCGAGGTCTGTTTCCAGTGTCCGGTCGACGCCGGCATGACGGACCTTGACGACCACTTCGGTTCCGTCGTGCATCGTCGCACAGTGAACCTGGCCGATAGAGGCCGACGCGAGTGGCTCGGGATCGAACGACGCAAACATCTCCTCCAGCGTCTGGCCGTGATCTTCCTCGATCGTCTTGCGAACCTGTTCGGATGGATCCCGGGGTGTGTCTGTCTGCAGCCGCGTCAGTTCGGCCGCCAGTTCCTGGCCCACCAGGTCGGGACGGGTGCTGAGCAGTTGGCCGAGTTTGATAAACGTTGGACCCAGTTCCCCGAGGGCCATCCGGATACGGGCGGGAGTCGTCAGGCGGGCAATCGCGGCTCCGTCGGGAGCACGGAGATGATTTTTCAGCATCTCGATATGGGAGCGGCTGATCCAGTCGGCCAGTCCATACCGCGAGAGCACGGCCAGGATTTCTGCCCATCGTTTCAGGTTGCGGTACAGCTGGGGGATGGCCGAAAGGGATCGTCTCAAAGAATGGGTTCCATCGGGTTCGGACTGCCATCATTTTCGCCACCGACTGCGATGACAAACGCGATGGCGGTTGATGAAGAATGGGAAATGCTGATCATCATTTCGCGGATACCAAGTTGTTCCGCGACAATTTCCGCAGCACCATGCAAACGAACCTGGGGTTTGCCGCCATCGAGATGAAAGACTTCCAGATCGGTCCAGCGGATCCCTTTGGCCCATCCGGTCCCCAGCGCCTTGAGGATCGACTCTTTGGCCGCCCACCGGCCGGCATAGTGCTGGTCGCAGGCCTTGTGGCGGGAGCAGTAGCTCTGTTCGCCAGCGGTGTAGACCCGGTCCAGAAAAATACTGCCATGTTTCCGGATCATTTCCCCGATCCGGTTGCAGTCGCAAATGTCAGTGCCGATGCCAATTACGTTCAACGGATTTTCCGGATGCCAATTACCGAACTGTTCAAAGCCGAATCATAACAGAATCGACCGGACTGGAATGCCGTATTGGTCGATGGAAAACCCTTTCGGCACACGCCTGCTACTCGACCGTAACGCTCTTGGCCAGATTTCTGGGCTTGTCGACATCACAGCCGCGCAGGACCGCAACATGATAGGCCAGCAGCTGGAGCGGAATGATCGATACGATTGGCTGCAGGAATTCCTCGACCCTCGGGATATAGATCACGTCGTCGGCGACCTCTGCGATCCGGTCGTCCCCTTCTTCGGCGATAGCGATCACGGGGCCACCGCGGGCCTTGATCTCTTCGACGTTGCTCATCACTTTGTCGTAAATGAACCCGCGGGGCATGACAAAAACGCTGGGTGTTCTTTCGTCGACCAGTGCAATCGGTCCGTGTTTCATTTCGGCGGCCGGATATCCTTCGGCGTGAACGTAGCTGATTTCTTTCAGCTTCAGGGCCCCTTCCAGTGCAGTCGGAAAATTGTAATGCCGGCCGAGATAAAGGTAATTGTTACAGTCGATATATTTTCGGGCGATTGCGGCAACCGCGTCATTTGTTTTGAGTGCGTCAGCCACCAGATCGGGGACCTGGCGGATCTGCTCGATCATTTTCCGCCCCTTGTTGTAGCTGACATGTCTCAACCGCCCGAAATGCAGGGCAAGCATGGCCAATGCAAGACATTGGGACGTGTAGGCCTTGGTGGATGCGACGCCGATCTCCGGGCCAGCATGCAAATAGATCCCGCCGTCCGCTTCCTGGGCAATCGAACTTCCTACGACATTGCAGATTGCCAGCGTGTGGTGACCCTTGCGTTTCATTTCGCGAAGTGCGGCCAGCGTGTCCAGCGTCTCACCGCTTTGAGTGATCGCAAACAGCAGCGTGCGGTCGTCCATCGGCGGATTACGGTATCGCAATTCGCTGGCATATTCAACTTCGACCGGAATCTGCGCGATTTCCTCCATCAGATACTCGCCAACCAGTGCCGAATGCCAGCTGGTTCCGCAAGCCGTAAAGACTATCCGTCGAATCCGCCGGAGTTCGGCAGGAGACATGTTCAGTCCGCCAAATACGGCGGTCGCGTCGTCGACGCTCAATCGACCCCGAAGCGTATTGCGCAATGATTCGGGCTGTTCAAAAATCTCCTTCAGCATGTAATGGTCGTAGCCGTTCAGATCGACATCGCTCGCATCCAGCTGCAATTCCTGGACATCGTGCGCAATGGTTCCCTGGTCGCGGTGAAGGACTTCGAGGCTGTCAGCCGACAGGACGGCGATCTGGTTGTCGGCGAGGTAGACGATCCGGTCGGTGTAGCCGACCAGTGGCGAGGCGTCGCTGGCCAGGAAATGCTCGCCATCGCCAACACCCACGACCAGCGGACTTCCCAACCGGGCGGCAAAAATCGTGCCGGGCCATTGGCGGAACAGGATCGCCAGGCCGTAGGTCCCCTTCAGTTTGTGCAGTGCATCCCGTATCGCGGCAACGGCCGTTTCCGTTTTCAAAACTCCGTTCGTCGAGCTGCTTTGCAGCTGCTTCAGTCGGTCGGCGATCAGATGGGCGATTACTTCGGTGTCGGTTTCCGATACAAACGAGTAACCCAGGTTTACCAGTTTGGTTCGCAATTCCGCAAAGTTCTCGATGACTCCGTTATGGGCAATCGCCAAAATCTCGTCGCCACCCAGGTGGGGATGGGCATTGGTGACTGTGGCCGGGCCGTGAGTCGCCCAGCGGGTATGCCCAATGCCGATCTGGGACCGGCTGGGGTTGTCCTTGAGCAGTTTTGCCAAACCGTTGATTCGCCCGACGGTCCGGTGAATCTGGTAACTGTTGTTTTCATCCAGCGTTGCGGTGCCAGCACTGTCATAGCCCCGGTACTCAAGGCGCCGAAGTCCCTCGAGCAAAAACTCCTGGGCGTTTCGGGATCCAACGTATCCAACGATTCCACACATCGGCAAGGCTTTTCAAAAACGGCGGGAAACAAAATGGTGAATGCAGCAAATGGTCACTGCCGGAATTGCCAGCAGCGTCTGTCTCATTTTCCAAAGTGGATTCCTGTATCGGGAATCTTCGGGTATATCAGAAAACTTCCGGTCGCTGCCAGAGAAAGGGCCATTTTGCAGGCAGTCGGAGACTGCTGGCAAAACAGGCGTCACCCGGTCCGGACAATCAAAAAGTATAACTTGCGATAGCGAAAAATCGCGACAAATCCGGCTTGAGGCATATCGGGAACCTGCTATTCTACGCCGCCAAAACCGCCAGGTCCGGTGATTAATGGCTGTCATACACCCATATTTTGGGGCCAGTACAGTTTTGACGGTCGTGCGCCCGGTAACAGGGCTAACGGTTGGTCCATGTGGAAATACATGAATGGCACCACATGAAATTCGAACCAGGAGACTATGGATGTGTCGTCTTGTACCGGCATTGATGTGCGTCGTACTCGCCGGAATTGCTTCCGGATGCCGCTCGAATTGCAATCAGGGTTGTGGCCTGTTCCAGGGATCTCCCCGCATTGCTCCACCTGCAACATACTCCCTGCAGATGCCTGGCACCGCCAACCAGAACTATTACAACCCGGCGGCCCCGCCAGGAACCGCCAACTCCAACACTGGCTGGAACGCTCCGCCAGGAACTGCCAACAATATTCAGCCGGGAACGAATCCCACCAGCTTTTCGATCGCTGCGGGCAATGGCGTCAACGCCAATATGCAACAGGTTTCGTCCTCGACCATGCCCGGTTCCGGTTCGCGAATTATTTCCAATGATTTTGCAACGACCCGAATTGACGAGCGAATGGACCCGAGCCGTATGCCTGTGGCCGATGCGTCCAATGTCCGGTTGCAACAACCGTGGACCCAGATGCCGAATGCCAACCAGTTGGCCTCTGCCTCGATGCCGGTGATGTCCAACCCTGGATATTCAATGCCCAACGCGGTCCGGAATTCGGGCTTTAACAACCCCGTGCCAGTGAACCAGTGGACCTGGAGTCCCAACGGACCGAACCAGCAACAACCGCAGTGGGTGCTGGCCGAAGCATCGACCAGGAACCTGGCGCAGGACGCCAACTTTCAGGCTGGTTGGCGCGATTCCAATTCCAGCCCTGGGACCATCAACCGCTAATCCATGGCTTTGTCATATTGCCGCGCAGGATCCGTCGAAGGGGAACGCCCCGTGTTGAAACGGGCTCTGTCCATCCTGCCGTGAAAACGCATCGGAGCAGTCATGAAATTATCCTTCTGCAACCAGCTGGATGAAACGTGTTTCTGATTCCGTCAATTCTGAAATCCTTTCGCCACGACCCGCTGGCCAACCACTCCAGGGTTGTCGCGCAGATCCTGGAGTCGTCGAAATCTTTGCGGGAAGCTGACGATGAATCTCTTCGAAAAAAGAGTCTTGGGCTCCGTTACCAGATTCACAGCGGGACCAGTCCGGACGAGTTGATTGCCGAAGCGTTTTCGCTGGTGGTGGAGGCGTCGCGGCGGACAACCGGGCTGGTTCATTACCCGGTTCAGATTATCGGCGGGTTGGCGATGCATCATCGCGGCATTGCGGTGATGCAGACGGGGGAGGGGAAAACCCTGGCTGCTACGTTGCCGCTGTATCTGGCCGCACTCGAAGGAAAGGGAGCCCACTTGGCCACAGCCAACGATTATCTGGCCGCCCGGGATGCACGGCAAATGGAACCGGTCTTTGCAAAGCTGGGACTAACGACCGGAGTGGTAGTTGCGGATACTGACCGGCAAGGCCGGATCAATGCATGGGGCATGGATGTTACTTACACAACGGCCAAGGAAATCGGGTTCGATTTTCTGCGTGACCGGTTGCTGCTCCGTCAATTGAATCTCGGTCAGGGAAGCGGGCCTATAGCCGAAAATGATATGGATGGACCCGACATCTGGTCGCAACCGGTTTTACGGGAGCTGAATTTTGTGCTGGTCGATGAAGTGGACAGCATCCTGATCGACGAAGCCCGCACGCCGCTGATCGTCAGTGGCAACAACGACCGGCCGACGGCTGTTCGCCAGGCACTGTTCGCGTGGTCGGCAGAAATGGCAACACGGCTGAGAAAACCAGAAGAAATTGCGATTGATCATGCCAAACGCCAGGCGACGTTGACCGCTGAAGGAAGGCAAGTGATCCGAGGCAGCCACACTCCGGACGAACTGGCAAAAACGCCGCTATACACACTGTACAGCCACGCCGAGCTGTCGGTGGCGGTGAACGAGTTTTACCAGCGGGACCGGCACTACATCGTTCGCGATGGTGAAATTGTGATCGTTGATGAATTCACAGGGCGGCCGGCCGAAGGGCGCCGGTGGCGCAACGGGATTCATCAGGCCATCGAAGTTCGCGAACAGGTCGAGATGTCGGCGGAAACCTGCGAGTCGGCGAGGATCACGCTGCAGGATCTTTTTCTGCGTTATGAACGGATGGCCGGCATGACCGGGACCGTCGCGGGATCAACCCGGGAACTGGAGCAGATCTACCGGGTAACGGTTCGTGAAATACCAACCAATCGGCCTCCTTGCAGGAAACAGCATCCCGATCAGGTCTTTGCCACGGAAGCCGGAAAATGGAAGGCGATTGCCGACCAGGTTGCGCGGTTGAAGGCAACGGGCCAGCCGGTGCTGGTCGGGACCCGGTCGATCGACAAGAGCGAACTGCTTTCGAAGTTACTGACCTCCCGCGGAATCATGCATGAGGTATTGAATGCAAGAAACCTCGAACGTGAAGCGGACCTGGTTGCCCGGGCCGGCGAGGTCGGAGCGGTGACTGTCGCCACTAACATGGCGGGCAGGGGAACCGATATCCGATTGGACGATGCGGCCATTGGGGTTGGCGGACTGCATGTCATCTGCAGCGAACTTCATGACTCCGCACGAGTTGACCGGCAACTTGTTGGCCGCTGCGGCCGCCAGGGTGATCCCGGTTCATGGCAGTGCTTTATGTCACTCGAGGACGACATACTGCGAAACGGCTTCGAAGAATCCAAAGTCGGGCGAATTCAGCAACGAACCAGAAAAACAGGATTATTGCCGGACCGCTACGCGAATTTCTTTCGCCAGGCCCAACGGCGAATCGAGGAAAAGCATTTCCAGGCCAGGAAGCTCCTGATGTACCAGGAACAGCAGCGGAACCAGATGCAACTCGACCTTGGGATGGACCCTTACCTGGACGCTCCGGAATCCTGGTCCGGCGAATAACTGCCGAATCCAATCAGGACTTGATCAGTGACATAAACTCGGCGCGGGTTGATTCGTTGTCCTTGAAGATTCCGCGGAGGGCACTGGTTACCGTCGAGCTGCCTGGCTTTCGGATTCCGCGGATCGACATACAGGAATGTTCGGCTGACAGCACCACTGCGACTCCTGTCGTTTCGAGGTGGCGGATCATTAGATCAGCGATCTCCTGGGTCATCCGTTCCTGAACCTGCGGCCGCCGGGAAATTTCTTCGACGACGCGGGCGACCTTGCTGAGCCCTGTCACCTTGCCGTCCGGGATGTACGCCACATGGGCGACACCGGTGAATGGCAGCAGATGATGTTCGCACATGCTGGTGAACGGAATGTCCCGGATCAGCACCATTTCGTCGTATTGTTCCGGGAAGACGGTTTGAAGATGCCTTGCCGGATCCGTATGCAAACCGGAGAACATCTCTTCGTACATTCGGGCAACCCGGGCCGGGGTCTCTTTCAGGCCGGGACGGTCGGGGTCTTCGCCAACCGCTTCGAGTATCGTCCGGACGGCCATTTCGATTTTTTCCAAATCGACGGGCGAATCGGCGGAGCCAAGTATTTTCAACACGTCATCATCTCCACGACAACTCATTATCAACAGCCTGAAAAGTGAGAACTCAATCCGGACGGGTAACCGGCCATGAAATTGCAGTATATCCCCAATGTGCCTTGCAAGTCATTGAGCATCCAATTGTGTGGATCCCGGTGACAATTCCGGCTGACAGGCTTCATCAGTTCCCGTTTCCAACCGGTTGCGACGCAGCGTTTCCTGCGGCGATACGCCGTTGGGGCTCACGACGGTTTCCCCATCGGCCAATTCGGATAGGATTGGGGTAGGCGGGTTTTGGCTGGAATTCCAGCTGGTCAGCGGCAGATTTGTATGGTGTCCGGTCTTTTCAGTTAACGGTTTTTGAAAATGGCACGAGTGGTATTGGCCATGTCAGGCGGAGTGGACTCGAGCGTCGCTGCGCACCTGTTGTTGGAACAGGGGCACGACGTCGTCGGTGTGTTTATGCGGCATGGCGAGAAAAGCGTCCAGGCCTGTTCGCTGGACGGCACGCCGGAAAAGTCGCCGCTGTTGCCGATCGTTACGGGTCGGGCTGACCACAAGCAGGGCTGTTGCAGTGTTTCCGATGCCGAGGACGCCCGCAGTGTTGCACAACGCTTGGGCATCCCTTTTTATGCGCTGAATCTCCAGGCGGAGTTCCGGGGCATTATCGACTATTTCGTCGGCGAGTATACGTTGGGCCGAACGCCTAACCCGTGCGTGATGTGCAATAACCGGATCAAATTCGGAAAACTGTTCGACTATGCGGACAGCGTCGATGCGGCCTTTGTGGCGACGGGTCATTACGCCCGGCTGGATGGCGAGGGTGATTCCATCCGGTTGTTGCGGGGAATCGATTCCTCGAAGGACCAGTCTTATGTTCTGTTTGGAATCCGCCGGGACCTGCTTCGTCGGATGATGCTGCCGGTCGGGGGTTACGAGAAACCCGAGATTCGGCGACTGGCGGGACTGGTAGGGTTAAACGTTGCCGAGAAAAAGGATTCGCAGGAGATCTGTTTCGTCACGTCGGGCCATCACGGGGAATTCGTCCGCAACCGGAATGGCTCAAACGGTTCGGCCGGAGATATTGTCACAGTCGATGGCCGGGTGGTTGGCCAGCACGAAGGAATTGAAAGTTACACGATTGGCCAGCGCCGGGGATTGGGCGTGGCAATGGGCGAGCCGTGGTTTGTGGTCCGGATTTTTCCGGATACCAGGCAGGTTGTGATTGGTCGAAAGCAGGACCTGGCCAGCGCCGGTTTGCTGGCCAATGACACGAATTGGCTGGCGGATCCTGGAGTGGGTGAGTTCGAATGTGAAGCCCAGATTCGTTACAACAGCCGGTCGACGCCGGCGGTTGCAAGGTTGCAGGACGACGGAACGTTGACGGTCAGCTTTGAACAGCCCCAAAATGGGGTGGCGCCTGGCCAGGCGGTCGTCTTGTATGACGGTGACCGGGTATTGGGTGGGGGGTGGATCCAAAGTTCGATTCCGGCCGGGAACTGCGATCCAGCTGACGTGGTTTGACGCGGGAACCGGACGCCGGGGGCATTTGCTTGTATTGTCTCGCCGGGCCCAATTGGTATGCTAATTGTGGACTTGGTCTGTGGCAAAACCGCAGATTTGGATCTCCAATTCCCAACGGATTTGAATTATGAACGTCGACAAGGTGACCGAATTGTCATCCGGTTTTGAAAACCTGTTCGTCCTGCTGCTGCAGGGGGACAATCTGATCGGAGACTTGCGGTGGCAGACGATTGCCATCGGGGCTGCGATTGTGGTGGCTGGTGCGATTGGGTTTGGACTGGCGGCCGCCTTTATTGCATACGGAAAGATGTGGTTTCAGGCCTACATGTCCAGTGCTGACGTGGGTCTGTTGAGTCTGGTGGGGATGGGTTTTCGGCAGGTCAAGCCGGCTGTTATTGTGAATGCAAAGATTATGGCTTCCCAGGCCGGACTGGACATCAACCGCCGGTCGGGGATCAGTACCCAGCGTTTGGAAGCCCATTACCTTGCGGGCGGTGACGTGAACCGGGTGATCAATGCAATTATTGCCGCGCATCGCGCCGGAATTGACCTGGATTTTGACCGTGCTGCTGCGATTGACCTTGCTGGCCGGGATGTACTGGATGCGGTCAAGACGAGCGTGTATCCCAAGGTTATCGACTGTCCGGATACCAAGCGAAGCGGCAAGGCTTTCCTTTCCGCGATTGCCCGCAACGGCGTCGAGCTTCGTATTCGGGCCCGCGTGACTGTTCGGACGAACTTGGGTCAGTTGATCGGTGGTGCCACCGAAGACACTATTATTGCCCGGGTTGGAGAGAGCATTATTTCCTCGATCGGATCGTCGGGTACCCACCAGGACGTTCTGGAAAATCCGGACCGGATTTCAAAGGCGGTGCTGGCACGTGGACTGGATGCACACACGGCCTTCGAAATCGTTTCGATCGACATCGCCGACATTGATGTCGGTGAGAACATCGGCGCCCGGTTGCAGGCTGACCAGGCCGAGGCCGACACGCGGGTTGCCCAGGCCAACGCCGAAAAGCGCCGCGCGGATGCCGTCGCTTCTGAACAGGAAATGAAAGCCAATGTCGCCAAAAAAAGGGCTCAACTGGTTCTTGCCGAATCTGAAGTTCCCCGTGCGATGGCTGAAGCGTTTCGGGCAGGGTTGATGCAAGTGGGCGATAACGAGGCGGAATAGCTGGAAAGTTTTGCCCGGAACCGTGACCGATTCCCTCTGGGGGCAATGGCCTCCCGGTTTTCCCTGCTTCCCAATCCGTAATGCTCCATGAACTATTGGCTGTTTAAGACCGAGCCGGAGAGTTTTTCGATTGATGATCTTGCCCGGTCCCCCCGAAAGACCACGTTCTGGAATGGGGTGCGAAATTATCAGGCCCGAAACCTGATGCGGGATGAAGTGAAGAAAGGGGACCTCGTGCTGCTGTATCACAGCAACGCGAAACCGGCGGGGATTGTCGGGGTTTGTGAAGTTGTCAAAGCTGCCTGTCCGGACACGACTGCGCTGGATCCCGATGACGACTATTATGATCCCAGGGCGACTGCGGATGATCCGAGGTGGGTCATGGTGGACATCAGGCTGAAGGAAAAATTTCCCCGCCTTCTGCCGCTGGATGAATTGAAGAAAGTCAAAGCACTCGACGGGATGGTACTGCTGCAACGGGGCTCGAGATTGAGCATCCAGCCGGTCACTTCCCGGCATTTCCAGGCGATTACCGCCCTGTCCAAAAAGTAACAATTTAATTAACCGTTTTCGATTCCGGAATTTACCATGTCTTCAGCTCCGCTGACCCAGATCCCCCGCAACCTGATGTTTCAATACAGGTTCCCCTGCCACAACGTGGCCGACATCGCGACGTTGAAACAGCTGGACGAAAAGTATCGCTTGCCGGTGATGGGGCAGTTCGAAGGCCAACGCCCGTTCGCTGACTGGCGGTTGGGTTGGAATGAGAAAGGGTTACGGGTTTCGGTTGAGGTGACTGGCAAATCGGCTTCGTTGTGGTGCAAGCCTTCGC
>Ga0163150_10003079_pt1 | contig 24075 bp, 25 predicted proteins | sample OliLakLV19P2IB_FD_148628 | JGI IMG/M metagenome (GOLD analysis project Ga0163150, IMG submission 148628) | Freshwater microbial mat bacterial communities from Lake Vanda, McMurdo Dry Valleys, Antarctica - Oligotrophic Lake LV.19.P2.IB | ecosystem: Environmental > Aquatic > Freshwater > Lake >...
GGCAATGACGCAGCCGACGTGCTCAGTGCGATCTGCACGGTCGTCTCCGTCGGCTGCGTCATTGCCCTGGCGTACAGGAGCCCGCTGGTCGCGTGGCGCACGTTCGTCGCGTGCGGCGCGCTGCTCCTCTTGGCCACGAGCCGCACGTGGGCGGCGTGGAGCACGAGCGGGCTGGAGACGCGGCAGTTCACCGCGTTCGTGCTGCTCGGCATCTGCTGCGTGCACTCCGGGCGAGGCCGCCCGGGCCGCTTGGCGGCGGCGTCGCTGGCCTTCGTGGGCGCGGAGTACACGCGGCCCGAAGGTCCACTCCTGTGGGCGATGGCAGGCACGTGGCTCCTCGTCGAGATGGGCCTCGCGCGGAAGTTCTCGTGGCGCGACGTGCTGGCCTACGGCGTGCCGTTCGTCGCGCTCGTCGGCGCGCACTACCTGTGGCGACACGCGTACTACGGCGATTGGCTGCCCAACACGTACTACGCCAAGTACGTGAGGCCGTGGCCCGAGGCCGGCGTGCGCTACTACGCCTCGGTCGCGCTCGAGACCGGCGTCTGGCTGCTCCTGCCGTTCGCGATCGTCGGCGCCGTGGCGCGCATCCGGCGCGGCGACAGGCTGCACCTCATGTCGGCACTCGTCGTCGGCGCGCACGTCACGTACCTCGTGCGCATCGGGGGCGATCACTTCGAGTGGCGTCCGCTCGACTTCTACTGGCCGCTGCTCGCGATCGCGGCGGTCGAGGGCATGCTCGCGACGGCCGGTGCGGCGGCGGGCGCGATGCAACGGGGTGGCTTGGGCCAGGCCGCGCGGCTTCAGGCCGCCGGAGCGCTGGCACTCCTCGCGCTGGGCCTCTTCTACGGCTCCGTCGTGCAGCGCGCCAAGGCCGACGCGGCGGCGGCGCACGAGACGCGTGAAAGCTCGCACATCCTGATCCTGCAACTCGACCGGCAGAACGCGCCGGGTCTCTTCTCGGTCCCGCTGATGCCGCCGATCGTCGAGGCCTACAACGAGCTGCAGGCGTACATCCTGCGGCACGGCGTCGGCACGGTGTGGCGCGAGCACGAGGTCTTCTGGCGCGACGAGCTCGTCAAGTGGGGCCCGTACGGCCGGGTGCGCGGAGAACACCGCCTGCCAAAGGACGCGGTCGCGGCGCGCGGCAGCATCGGGGTCTTCGGCTACTACATGGCCGAACTCGTGCTGATCGACCTGAAGGGCCTGACCGACCGCGTGGTCGCGCGCCAGCCCTCGAACCGTGCGAACGAGCGGCGCTACATGGCACACGACCGCTTCGCGAGCGTGGAGTACCTGCACTCGCGCGGCTTCAACGTGATCGTCGAGCCGGCCGCGCGCGACCGCGACACGGCGCTGCTGGCCGCGCCGTTCGCGCTGCAGCTCGCGGACGACCTGTGGATGCCGTTCACCTCGCGATTGCCCGCGTGGGTCGAGACGGCGTTCCCTGGCCGCCCCCTGTGGCTGTGGCGGACCGCGCGCGACATCGGCTGTTTCCAGCCTGATTTGCCGCACGGCTGGACGTTCGAAGGCGACGCGTTCGGGGACGGCCCGACGGGCGCGCTGCTCATGGCGCGCACGATCCTCTGGCCCGGCCGGTGCGCGATGGAGCAGGGACTCTCCACGCGCGACGGCGGACCCCAGCGCACGGGCGTGGCCAGGTCGCCGCGGTTCGAGGCGCGTGCGGGCACCGTGCTCGAGCTGCGTCTGGGCGGCACGCCGCGCGACGAGATCGGCGCGCGGCTCGTCGACGCGAGCGGCACGGTCCTCGCCAGGAAGAAGCCCATCGACGAAACATCGCTCTTCCCCGAGCACATGGACCTGACGTCGTTCGCAGGCCGGGAGATCGCGGTCGAAATCTTCGACGAGTCCGCGGACGGCTGGGTGATGGCGTCGGGAATCGTCGTGCTCGAAGCGCGGCCCCTCACGGACGGCTGAGCCGTGCCCGCATCCCGCAGATCGTTCGTGCGCCGGCTGCTGGCCGTGCTCGTCGGGCTGGTGCTGGCCCTCGTAGCGGGCGAGATCGTGATGCGCATGCTCGCGAGCCGCGCCGGTCGCCCGCACGACAGCACGAAGGAGCGCGCCGAGCTGGAGCGGCTGGCGCAAGGCGAGTCGCAGTACCACCCGACGTTCCGCGGCGCGCTGCCCGCGCTGAGCGAAGGCCAGCAGTATGGCGCGAGCGGGCCCGAGGCGCAGGCGCTGCGCATGCTGCACCCGTTCACCGGCTGGGAGACCGCGCCGGGCAACGAGATCACGGCGCGACTCGTCGGCGCGGACGGCAGCGCGCCGCGCGACGCGCGCGATTTCCGCATCGTGCTGACCGGCGGATCTGTCGCGGCGATCTTCGCGCGGCTCGGCAGCCAGCGTCTGGTCGAACGCCTCGCGGCCGATCCGCGCCTCGCCGGACGCAGGATCGAGGTGCTGGGCTACGGCCGCACGGGCTTCAAGCAGCCGCAGCAATTGATGATGGTCGCGTGGCTGACGGCGCTGGGCGTCGTGCCCGAAGTCGTGCTGAATCTGGACGGCCACAACGAGGTCACGGTCGGCGCCGAGAATGCCGGCCGCGGCACGCATCCGTTCTATCCGTCGATCCCCCACTGGGCCGCGCTGGCCCTCGTCGGCGGCCTCGATCGCGACGTGATTCGCACCGCAGGACGTGCTCTCGAGGTGCGCGAGAGAGTGACGGCGCGCGCGCAGTTGGCGCTCAGGATGGGGCTCTACCGCACCGCGATCGGTGCCGCGTGGTCACGTCGGCGCCTCGCGCCGCTGCAACGCGAGCAGGGCCGTCTGTACGAGCAGTTCTTCCAGGCGCTCGACCGCTCGGCGACTTCGGGCGTGCTGCGCGGCCCGCCGTTCGACGCCGACCCGCAGCGCGTCCTGACGCAGACGGTCGCGGGCTGGGAGGAGTCGTCGCGCCTGCTGCAGGAGCTCTGCGCGTCGCGCGGCGTGCTCTACGTCCACGCGCTGCAGCCCGCACTCTACGACCCGGCTGGCAAGACGCCGACCGAGCGCGAGATCGCCAGCGCGCGCGTCATCGACGAGTGGCGGCGCGGCGTCGTGCAGGGCTACCCGCTGCTGCGCGCAGCCGGGCAGCGCCGCCTCGATGCAGGCGAGCACTTCGTCGACGCCAGCGACGTGTTCGTCGGTGTCGAGGGCGACGTCTACGTCGACTCGTGTCACTTCGAGGAGCGCGGCAACGAAATCCTGGCCGAGCGCCTGGCGGCTGAGATCCTGCGCGTGCTGCCCTGAGAGCCCGTGCAGGAAACGAGCATACGGGCTGTCTGATCTAGCCGGCGCCGCTCCGCGGCGCGAGAGGCTGTGATTTTTTCACAGTCTCTGGGGGGCTCCGCACCTCGCTCTCCCCTCTGCGCGCGCCAGCGCGGAGACGTCCGCAAATGGCGTGCTGACGCAGGACCGGTCGAGCGGGTACGGTGCCGTGTCTTGGAGACCACCATGATCACCCTGCTGTCCCCGCGTGGACCGCGGCGCACGCCGTGCCTCGGGACCTGGTTCGCCACGATCCTCCTCATCGGCCTGATCGGCGTTCAGGCGTCGGCCGCGGGCCAGGCACCCGGGAGCGTTGCGCAGGATCCCGCGGTTTTGCCCGGCGCGCAGCCGGCTGCCTCCGCAGAGATCGCGCCGGCGGACCCGTGGAATCGCAGCACGCCGCGGCGCACGGTGCTGGGCTTCCTGCAGGCCTCGCGCGAAGGCCGGTGGGAAGACGCCGTCCATTACCTCGACCTGTCCGTCGTGCCGGAATCGCAGCGCGACGTCCAGGGCAAGCGGCTCGCGCGTCAGCTCAAGTCCGTGCTCGATCAGCACCTGTGGATCGACGTCGACTCGTTGAGCGACGAGCCCACGGGTCACCTCGACGACAAGCTCGGTCCGGACCGCGACCTGGTCGGACGCATCGAGCACAAGCGCGGCGACATCGACGTCCAGGTGACGCGCGTCTCGCGCGAGAACGAGGGCAAGCCGATCTGGAAGATCGACTCGCAGACGGTGACGCGCGCGCCGGAACTGTACGCCGAGATCGGGCTCGGTCCGCTCCTCGACATCCTGCCGCGATCGCTGGTCGAGACGCGATTCCTCGAAGTCGCGCTGTGGCAATGGATCGGCCTCTTCCTCCTCGTCGTGCTGGCCTGGCTGGGCTCGTGGATCCTGGCCTGGGTCTTCGCCACGGTCGCACAACAGCTGACCAAGCGCTCGCGCAACGACATCGACGACCGCGTGTTGGCGCTGATGATCGGGCCGATCCGCCTGCTGGCGACGATCGGGCTCTTCAACGCCGGGTTGCACCTGCTGGTGCTCTCCGTGCCGGCCAACACGCTGGCTCGCGAGTTCAGCAAGTTCCTGGTCATCGCGGCGTTCGCCTGGCTGATCTTCCGCCTGATCGACCTGTTCGCGGCGGTCATGAAGGAACGCCTCCAGCTGCGCGGTCAGTCCGGCGCCGTGCACCTCGTGCCCGTGGGTGCGCGCGCGCTCAAGGTGGCGGTCTTCGTCATGACCGCGCTTGCGACGCTGGACACGTTCGGCTTCGACGTGACGGCGCTGATCGCCGGCCTCGGCATCGGCGGCCTGGCCGTGGCGCTGGCCGCGCAGAAGACGATCGAGAACATCTTCGGAGGCGCGTCCGTCCTGGTGGACCAGCCCGTGCGTCCTGGCGATTTCTGTCGCTTCGGCGACAAGCTCGGCACGGTCGAGGACATCGGGGTGCGCTCGACGCGCATCCGGACTCTGGATCGCACGGTGATCAGCGTGCCGAACGCCGAGTTCTCGACACTGCAGCTCGAGAATTTCGCCCGGCGCGACCGCATCCGGCTCATCGCGACGCTCGGCTTGCGTTACGAGACGACGCCAGACCAGCTGCGCTATGTCCTGGGTCGCCTGCACCAGATGCTCCTTTCGCACGAGAGGATCGTGCCGGACACCTCCCGCGTGCGCTTCGTGGCTTTCGGCGCGAACTCGCTCGACATCGAGATGCTGGCGTACGTCGACACGACCGCCTTCGACGAGTTCCTGGAGATCCGCGAGGAGATCTACCTGCGCGTGATGAGCATCGTGGCCGAGAGTGGTTCGGGCTTCGCATTCCCTTCCACCACGACGTATTTCACGCGCGACTCCGGACTCGATGGCGATCGAAAGAGCGCGGCAGAGGCCCACGTGCATGCCTGGCGCGAGCGCGGCGGACCGATGTTCCCCGACGATCCGGCCGAGGATCCGCGGCGGCCCTCCAAGGGTCGCGTGGAAGCGGCGCGATGACCACGATCCGCAGCGGACTCGACGACGATCCGATCCGCCAGCGCATCCAGGCGATCGTCGACTCGATCCCGCGGGGGACCACGCTGAGCTATGGCGAGGTCGCGCGCGAAGCCGGGCTCCCGCGCCGCGCGCGACTCGTCGGGCGCGTGCTGAGCGAACTGCCCGCCGGATCGACGCTGCCCTGGCACCGCGTGGTCAACGCGAGCGGCCGCATCAGCCTGCGCGGAGCCGCCGCGCGCGAGCAGCGGCGCCGCCTGCGGGCCGACGGCGTGCGCGTCGACGCCAGCGGACGGGCCACGCCCGCGGTTCGCAGTACCGTGTAGCGCGTTAAGGGACCCGCGCTCGCCCTGGGTTGCGCCGGCGCGCTCGTGCTCGCCGTCGACGTCGCGTTCGCGCTGAACCAGAGCGGTTGCGGCATGATCATGACGGATGCGGCCACGCGCCTCGCATTCCAGATCGAGGACGAGGTCGAGGCGCTGCGCGAGTCGGGTGAGGCGCAGCGGACGTTCGAGCACCGGCCGGCCCGCTGGCCCGAGGGGATCGCAGACGACTACCAGGTCGAGGTGAGGGAATCCGGCGGCGGCGCTCGCGGCGCGCTGATCGTGACCGAATCTCACCCCGGGGCCATCTACTACCACACGACCGCCCATTCGAACTGGGTCGACGTCCCGGCCACGCTGGTCGCGACGCACAAGAAGGGCGAGCCCACGCTCGTGACGATCGAGATGCGCGGCGGGAAGCCGTTGATCACCGCGCTGAAGTGACGCGCATCGAGCTCAGGCACGCGGCTCGGCGTACGCCGGCTCGCGCGCGATGCGCGTGTCCTCGACGGCGCCTCCGACCGTGAAGTGGTACAGGCTCTGCCAGGCGCGGTCGCGCAGACCGAAGACGGCGTGCACCGCATCGTCGTAGAAGCAGCCGATGCCCGTCGAGCGGATGCCGAGCGCCTCGGCCTCGAGGTACAGAACCTGCCCGATCACGCCCGTCTCCCAGAAGAGGCGCGGGTACATCCACGCGCCGTCGTTCTCGATCGACGCGGTGAAGCGCGCGACCATCCCCAGGCTGAAGGCGCCGTCGCCCGCGATCTGCTGGTCGCACGAGACGCGCGCCGCGAGACCGCGCACGTCGCCAGCGTGCAGGAACCACAGCGGAAGATCCGGCGGGCACGCTGGCGGACACGTCCACGCGAACTCCGGCCGCATTGCTTCGCGCAGCGCGGCTTCGTCGGCCGGGTTGCGCACGAGTATGTAGAGGCCCGCGTCCAGATCCGTGATGCGGTGCACGAACAACGCGAGATGGACGCGCGGCGACCAGGGCAGCGCGGTAAACGGCACGGATGCCGCGCCGGGCAGCGTGCGCCGCAGGGCCTGGTAGAACGCGTCGCGCGCGAGCCCGCTGCGGCCGTCCATCGCCACCGCGCTGCGGCGCTGGTGAACGATCCGTCGGAACGGGATCGGCTCGTCGCCGACGGGCATCGCCGGCCAGGGCGGCTCGAAGCCGGAACGCGCCCTGACGCCGGCCGGCTTGCGCGCCGCCTCGGCCGCGATCTGCACGACATCCCACACGACGTGGTCGGGGCTCAGCGCGTTCGGGCGCCCGTGCCACGCCAGACCGGCGAGTTGCGTCACGACCTGCGCGTCGAGCGTGCTCGCGGCGCAAGTCGTGCCCTGCGGATGGAGGGCGAGCACGCACTCGGGCTCCTCTGCTTCCGGCGGCTGCGTGTCACCCAGCCCGAAGAGCCGCGCGATCCCGTCCGATCCCAGACCGTCGAGCATCGTCGCCTTCCAGCCCATCGCGGCGGCGGCCAGCGTCACGCTCGCGATCGCGTGTCCCGCGTCGTGGTTGCAGTAGCGGTACGCGCGCTCTCCGTACTTCCAGGCCTCGCGCCAGTGGACCGATGACAGCCCCACGAGCAGGCACTGCGGCGGCAGATCGCGCGCGAGCTGCTCCCACAGCGCTCGATCGAAGCGCGCCCGCACCTCGAGCACGTGCTCCTGCGGCGCATAGTGCGCCACGAACGGCGTCTCCGAGAGACCGCTGACCGCCGGAGCGAGCAGGTAACCTTCGGTCGGATGCAGGTTGCCGCTCGACGGGTTCACGCGCAGCGACCAGCGCGAATCGCCGGCGCGCTTCCACGCGGAGAGCGCCAGGCTGTCGAAGAAAAGCTGCGAGACGAGCGCGCGGTCGAGCGCACGCGGCGCGAGCGTGCCTTCGACGAAAACCTGCTCGTAGCGCGGCTCGGCACCGATCGGCGTGTGCGCGAGCGGCAGGGTCTCCGTTCCGTTCCAGCGGCGGAACGGATCCGGCTGCGTGTCCCAGTCGAGCCCCGCCGGACCGCGCGCGAAGCGGAACGAGCCGTGCTTCGTCGCCTCGTGGTAGGCCAGCACGATCTTCCGGTCGCGGTCGGCGGGCTGCTCGGTGACGGCAGCCGGTGGCGCCGGCTCGCGCGCGAACAGTCGTCTCCAATCCATCTCCCCATACCGTAGCCTTGTCGAGAGGAGGGTTGGACAAGCCGCGCATCATCGTCGGCTCCTCGGGCAGGCAGTCGAAGCTCCCGTAGGCTTGGACTGTCGGTGTCGGCTCCGCTCGCGTCAGGGCCTGAACGACGTCCTTCAATCCCGGGGGGACTTCGCTCGAGCTTTCGCCGGGATCGCGCGCAAGGTCGATTTCTCCGCGTTCCTCTTCGCGCGGGACGACTGGACGGCGGCTGGCGCGCCCACGTCGGCTCCGACGGTTTCCGGGCAAGCTTCTCCGCGCAACCACGTCGTCTTCGAAGCGGGGCTCTTCGGCGAGGCCGTCGGCAAGCGCCGGACCATCATCCTGCACGCGAAGGGCGCGAAGCTGCTCCGCGATGCGACGACCAGCAGCGCGCCCAGTTGATCGCCGAGCGGCTGAAGAATTGGAAGGCGATCTCCAGCACCTGACGTCCGCGCACGGAAACCGTTTCCGTCGAAGTCGGGCCGGGAGGAACGCATGGCACCTGCGGCTTCGCACGGATGCAGACTCGACGCGGGGTCCGTTCGGCAATCGAGGAAAAAGGAGTGTCGGCTCCGAGTTCCAGGGCGCGATCGGACGGCCGAGACGCGCAACCACGCCGATCCAAGTCTATTTCGGCAAAGGACTTGTGCTCGACGACCGTTCCGTGCGCCCGCCGGCCGGATTCTGGTCATGTCAGCCCCCTGTCGTTGGCCGAAAACCGCTCAGCCTCTGCGGCTCGCGACCGATAACTTCCTTGGGGAGGAAATCCTTCCCCGAAGAGGTCAGCGATGCAGATCCACGATCAAGGGGCAGGAAAGGTCCGCGGGCCCAGCCCCGACCGGGCCGCGGAGTCGGCCCTTTTCCCCCGACCCACCGATCGCGCGGACGCGACGCGCGGATTCGCGCCCGACCGCGCCCGCACGGACGAGGCCCCGGATGCGAGCCACGACCGGCTCGAGTTGTCGGCTGCTTCGCAGGCCCTGGCGAGCGAGGACGATCCGATCGAGGTCGCGGAACGCCGCGCCCGGATCGACGAGCTGCGCCAGGCGATCGCTGAGCGACACCTGGTGACGCCCGAGCTGATCGCGCGCGCCAGTAGGCGCTTGTTGGGCGGCTGAAGCCGCCCTTCCGTCGGCCGCAGGCCGACGGCGACCCCCCCAACCAGAAGCCAACCGGGGGTTCGCCACGCGCAGAGGGGGTCACAGCGCCCCCGCCACATGAATTCAGATCTGTGGTCCGGTCGGTGGGAACTCGGCTGCGGACGCGGCTAGAGCAGCATCGCGGCTTGGGCGGCGGCGTACTCGGCGATGCGGCGGGGGGAGAGGAAGTCGACGGCGTGCTCGGCTTCGTCGCCGCCGCGCACGGCGTGCTGCCAGATTGCGATCGATTCGCGGGTCAGCGCGTCGCCGGTGTCGACTTGTACGGTGCAGGACCAGGTCGTCAGGCCGGTCTCGACGACGATCAGGTCGATCTCGAGGCTGAGTCGTACGGGCTCGTAGGGACGCAGGTCCGTGACGCACACGGACATGACTGCGTCGAGGGATGCGCGCCGCGCGAGGTCGAGCACGGCTTCCGGCCGCGTGCGACCCGTGCGAGCCGGTTCGAGGGTCGCGACCGCCTCCATCATGGACGGAGTCAGCGCCACGAGCTCGTAGCGCGTCTCGGCCGTGAACGCCGCCGCGAGCGCGTCGCGCAGGGCGCCGGCCAGCTCCGGGTCGAGCCCTTCGCCATGCGGCGGCATGACGCCGACGCGGCGGATGTCGTAGGTCGCGAAGTCGGACGATGCGCGCGCGGTGCCGATCGGGGGCACGGAGTCGCGCGTCGCGACGCAGGACGCGCCGCACAGTGCGACCAGGATCATCAGGATTCTCATGGACGTTCCTCGAGATGGGCCTTCTCGGCCTCGAGTCGCGCGAGCTCGGATTCGACGAGGCGTCGCGCGAGCTCGAGCGACTTCGATTCCAACGCCTTCAGCTCGGCGTCGAGCGCGGCGCAACGCGCTTCGAGCTTCGCGCGTTCGGCTTCCAACTCGCCCACCTTCGTGGCCGCCGTGTCGCGCTCGCGGCCCAGCGTGTTCACGCGACGGCCGAGATCCTCCTTCTCCGCCAGCACCCCGTGGTAGAGATCGAGGAGCCACACGCGGCTCGACGGCGCGCCTTCGATCGGGCGCACGGGCTCGTCGATCATGCGTACGGTGCCGGGCTCTACGGCCGGCGACAGGGTCGGGTCGCCCGGGCCGACGTCGATCGGCGGCGCGTGCTCGCCGGTCTCGGACAGGGGAGCCGAGCCGCGGGTCGTCTGGCAGGCGCACAGCGCCAGGAACGCGAGGATCGCGGGCTTCATCGGGCACCTTCCTTGGCGTTGCCGCCGAACGACAGCTCGACGCGCGTGACCTCGCCGCACGAGCAGCGCACTTCGAGCGCGGACGTGCCGTTCTCGCCAGGCAGGAGACGCACTTCCTTCGCGCCCGTGTGAGCCGCGGCCGGCGCAGCGGGGGCGGTGGACGGAGCGCGCGGTCCCGCGGTCAGACCCACGGTCTCAGCGCGCTGCGGCGCCGCCGCAAGGTCGCGGTTCTTCAGGATCCGCGTCGGAACGCGGTCGACGGCGTCGATCATCGGGGGTCTCCTCCGTGCGTGAGCACGAGCTTGCGGTTCAGTCTGTAGACGGCTTTCGAGTGGATCTGGCTGACGCGCGATTCGCTGACGCCCAGCACCTCGCCGATGTCGCGCAGGAGCATCTCCTCGCCGTAGTAGAGGAGGATCACCGTACGTTCGGGCTCGGGCAGTTCCTGGATCGAGGCGGCCAAGAGCTGCTTCATCTCCTCCCACTCGGCGGTGCCGACGGGATCTTCCGAGCGGGGGTCCGAGAGCAGCGCGCCCAGCGCGCCGACGCTCCAGCCCTCGTCGAGCGACGACTCCACCGCGACACGCGCCATCGCGAACGCTTCGTCGACGCCCTCGGCCGACAGCTCGCAGCGTTCGGCGATCTCCTCGGGCGTCGGCGGAGCGCCGAGCTCCTGCTCGAGCACCGCGGCGGCGCGCTCGATCGTCTGCAGCGCTTCGCGACGCTCGCGCGGCAGCGCGTCGGCCCGGCGCAGTGCGTCCAGGATCGCGCCGCGGATCTTGGGGTACGCGTAGGTCGAGAACTTCAGGCCGCGCGACTCGTCGAACGAGTCGGCCGCGGCCAGCAGGCCGATCATTCCCCACCCCAAGAGGTCGCCGCGGTCGACACCCGGGGGCAGGCCCATGCGGCCGGCGATGTGCCGCAGAAGCGGCACGTGCGCGAGCACGAGGCTCTCGCGGATCGTCGGCTCGAGGGAGTTCATCCGATACCTCCGCCACGCGGCTCTCGGCGCGCGACGCGGCCGAGCAGCGCGCACACGGTGAGCCCGAGCACGAGCACGGCGCCGGCGCGCAAGCTCGTCGCGACCAGCGAACGTCCGAACAGGAGCCCGACCAGGCCGGTGCCCGCGGCGATCGCCACGGTCAGCCGGCGCGCCAGCGCCAAGGCGTCGAACGGCGGCGCTCCCGCTCGGAGCTGCGCGATGTGCGAACGAGCCGCGTTCACCGCGCACCTCGGCGTCCGGCGGCCTTCGAATGCGCGAAGCGCGCGGCGAGCTGATCGAGGCAGGCGTGCGCGATCGAGAGGCGCGGCTCGGCGCCGAACGGACGCTGCACGCGGCACGAGTCGGCGACGACCGGCGACTCGGGCAGCCAGCCGGCCCAGTGCGGCGAGCGCGCCAGGAAGCGTTCGGCGACACTGCGCAGGCGCGCGGCCGTGCGCTCGGCTTCGTCGAGGCCGCTGGCGCGGTTCACCACGATCTCGGGCGTCGGGATCTCGGGCCCGCCCGCTTCGCTGCGCTCGTGCAGCGCCTTGAGCAGGCCGTACGCATCCGTCAGCGCGGCCGGATCGGGCGTCGTCACGAGCAGCACGCGGTCGGCCGCGGCGGCGAAGCCCAACACGTCCTCGCCGATGCCGGCCGAGCCGTCGACCACGACGACGTCGTAGTTGCGCGCCAGCGCGCGCAGGTCGTGGACGAGCGCGGCGCGCCGCACGATCGGCAACGAGGCCCACTCGCGCTCCCCCGAGACACCGGCGATCAGGTCGAAGCCGCAGGTCGTCTCCTCGACGCAGTCGGCCAGGTCGGCGCCGTGCGCGAGCACGTCGACGAGGCTCTTCGCGCTGCAGTGGCGCATCAGCACGTCGACGTCGGCCAGCCCCAGGTCGAGGTCGGCCAAGAGGACGCGCGCACCGCCGCGCGCCAGCTTGACGCACAGGTTGACGGCCAGGACCGTGCGGCCGACGCCGCCCTTCCCGCCGGTGATGTAGACGAGCGGCGCGCGTTCGGGCTGACGCTGCGCGGAGGCAACCGGTTCTTCGCGGACGGCGAGCTTCACGCGATCCTCCCCTTCAAGAAGACGTCCGAGGCACGGTCGGGATCGAGTCGGTGCAGGTGCCGCTCGTCGCGTGCTCCGTCGCACAAGAACGCGACCGGCAGCTTCGCGTCGGCCGCGATCTCGAGGCCCGCGGCCGGCGCCTGAGCCAGGTCGAGCCGCGTCAGCACGGCGCAGACCGGTGCGAGCGGCCGCAGCGCGCGCACGTCGGCGCGCATGCGCTCGGGCGCGCCGTCGCCGGCCAACACCGCGATGCGGATCGCGTCGAGCCGCACGCCGCCGCCGCGCGATGCCAACGCATCGAGGACGGCTCCGTCGCGCGCGACGTCGCCGCATCCATCCACCAAGACGACGTCGTGACGCTGCAGCGTCCGCACCGGTGCTTCGCGGCCCGTCGTGACGATCCACGCCGCGGCGCCGATCTCGCCCAGCCACGTGGCGAGCCACTCCGGCTTGGACGAGCCGGGCTGGTTCACGAGCAGGACCGACACGCGCCGTCCCGAGCCGCGCAGGCGCAACGCCAGCTTGCGCACGAGCGCGCTGCGCCCGGATCCGCGTGCACCGAGCAGCGCGAGCGTCTGGGGTCCGCCGGGCGCGGGCCGCAAGACGACGCGCGGAAACCGATTGCCGATCGCTTCGGCGGCCAGGTCGAGCGGGTGCGCGCCGTCGCGCGTGCGCGCCAGGTGCTCGACACGCGCCATGATGCGGCGCGCGAACGCCGGCGACGCGCCGTGGGCCAGCAGTCGGCGCGCGAGCTCGCGCACCGGGGCAGCCGGGACGGTCCCTAGCGAGGACGGCGGGACCTCTTTCAGCAGACCGGGTTTCATCAGCGGACCTCCTCGAAGCGCACGACGGCCGCGGTGCGGACGGAGCGCGCAGGCTGGATCTCGTTGTAGGAGAGGACGGAGACCTTGGGCATCGACGCGCGCACGAGCTCGTGCACGAAGCGGCGGACGTTCGAGCGCACGACCAGGACGACGTCCTTGCCGCCCTTCGCGGCCTGCGCGACGCTCGTCGCCGTGCGCTCCATGAGCGCGTGCAGCCAGGCCGGGTTCGCGGCCGCCGATTCGGCGTCGCGCCCGCCGGAGAGCGCTGCGGCGATGCGGCCCTCGACTTCGGGATCGAGCGTGACCGCGTGCAGCGTGCCGTCCGAGTCGGCGTGACGCTCGACCAAGACGCGCGAGAGCCGCTGGCGCACCGATTCGACGAGCGCTTCCGTGTCCTTCGTGCGCGCGGCCGCGTCGGCCAGCGCTTCCAGGATCGCCGGCAGGTTGCGGATCGGCACGCCTTCGCGCAGCAGGCCGCGCAGCACGCGCTGTACGTCGCCGTAGCTCATCTTGCCCGGCACCAGCTCCTCGACGACGGCCGGCGCAGTCTTCTTCACGCTCTCGCACAGAGCCTTGACATCGTCGCGTGTAAGGAGCTCGCCAAGCTGAGAGTGCAGCGTCTCCGACAGATGGGTCGCCAGGACGCTGGCCGCGTCGATGACGACGAAGCCGCGCGTCTCCGCGTCGTCACGCTTCGAGTCGGCGATCCACGTGGCCGGCAGACCGAACGCGGGATCCTTCGTGATCTTGCCCTCGAGCTTGCCGGCGGCGTGGCCCTGATCCATCGCCAGCCACATCCCCGGCTCGATGTCGCCGCGCGCGACCTCGCTGCCGCCGACGAGCACGCGGTACGCACCCGGTGCCAGACGAACGTTGTCGCGCACGCGCACGGGCGGCAGGTGCACGCCCTGCTCCTGCGCGATCTTGCGGCGCAGGCGCGCGACGTGCTCGAGCAACCCGCCGCCGGTCTGCTGCACGAGCGGCACGAGCCGGTACCCGATCTCGACCGCGATGCGGTCGATCTGCATCAGCTCTGAAAGCTCCTCGGGCGCGCTCGCCTTCGCCGTCGCCTCGAGCGCGGCGGCCTTTTCGCTGGCGGCCGCGGCGAGTTGCTCCTTCGGCGTCGGCTGCTTCTGCATGCGGCCGAGCGCCATGAGCACGCCGGCCAGCACGAGGAACGGCATCGCCGGCAGACCCGGCAGCAGCGCGATGATCGCGACCATTCCGGCCGAGATCGTGGCCGCGCGCGGGCTCGAGGACACCTGGCCCAGCAGGCCGGAGCCCAGCGAGCGGTCGCTGTTGTCCTTCGTCACGAGCACCGCCGCCGCGGTCGAGATCAGGAGCGCGGGGATCTGCGAGACGAGACCGTCGCCGATCGCCAGCTTCGAGTAACGGTCGACCGCGTCGCCCATCTCCATCCCCTTCCAGGTGGCGAAGGCGATGCCGCCCAGCAGGTTGATGCCGGTGATGATCAGGCTGGCGATCGCGTCGCCGCGCACGTACTTCGTGGCTCCGTCCATCGCGCCGTGGAACTCGGCCTCGCGCGCCACGGCCGCGCGCCGCTCGCGCGCCTCGTCGCCGTCGATCAGGCCGGCGTTCAGGTCGGCGTCGATCGCCATCTGCTTGCCGGGCATCGCGTCGAGCACGAACCGCGCCGCCACTTCGCTGATCCGGCCGGAGCCCTTCGTGATGACCACGAACTGGATCACGATCAGGATCAGGAAGACGACGAGCCCGATGGCCAAGTTCGCGCCGCCGACGTACTCGCCAAACGCCTCGATGATCGCGCCGCCCTCGCCGTGCGTCATGATGAGACGCGTGCTGGCGACGTTCAGTCCCAGCCGGAACAGGGTCGTGAACAGCAGGATCGCCGGGAACGTCGAGAGCTCGACCGCGCTGCGCGCGTTCAAGGTCAGGAGGAGCAGCAGCAGCGATCCGGCCAGGTTGATCGCCAGCAGCACGTCCAGGACGGCGGGCGCGACCGGCACGATCAGCACCAGGACGAGCCCCAGCACCCCGATGCCGAGGAACCAGTCGGCCCAGCGCTGCACGAAGGCGCCGGCGGTCCAGACGGGGTTCGGGCGGGTGTTCGTCACGAATCAGGCCTCATTCGACGCGTTCGGGGCCAGATCCCAGACCTGCGAGAGAACGGCAGCGACCGCCTGGTAGAGGCCGGCGGGGATCTCCTGGCCGATCTCGCATTGCGCGTGCAGCGCGCGCGCGAGCGGCACGTCTTCGCGCAGCGGCACGCCGGCTTCGAGCGCGACCGCCTTGATGCGCTGCGCGACGAGATCGACGCCCTTGGCGACGACCATCGGAGCGCGCGAGCCGGGCTTGCCGCCACCGTGCCCGCCGTCCTGGGCGTCGCCCTCGCCGGCCCAGCGCAGCGCCACCGCGACGTGGGTCGGGTTCGTTATGACGACCGTGGCCTTGGGGACCGCGGCCATCATCCGCTGTCGCGCCAGGCGGCGCTGGATCTCGCGGATCTTGGCGCGGATCTGCGGATCGCCTTCCGTGGTCTTCACTTCCTGGCGCAGCTCTTCGCGGGTCATGCGCAGGTCCTGGTCGTGCTGCCAGCGCTGGTACAGCGCGTCGATCACCGCGAGCGCCACGAACGTGCCGATCGCGCTGCCGGCGACGAAGCCCAGCACGCCGCCGATGCCGGCCAGCATCGCGCCCAGCGGCGCGCCGGCAAGCGCGCCCAGCTCCGGCACCGACGACCACGCGGCCCACACAGCGACGCCGCCGACGAGGCCGATCTTCAGCATCGAGTTGCCGGTGCGCACGGCGCTGCGCAGGGACATCAGCTTCTTCCAGTTGCTGGCCGGGTTGAGCTTCGACGGGTTCCACTCGAGCGCCTTGGGCGTGATCTGGAAGCCGATCTGGCCGTAGCCGGCGAAGAGGCCGATCGCGAGCAGCGGCAGCACGACGAACAGCGTCGGCATGACGAGCTGGCCCGCCGACGCGGCGACGACGTCGCTCCACGTCTCGACCGCGAGGTTCGCGGTCCCGAGCTGACCGAGGTCGGCGGTGGACTGCTGCAGCAGCGTCGCGGCTGCGCGCGTCAGCCCGGCGCCGCCCATCGTGATCGCGCCCACGGCCGCGGCCAAGGACAGCGCGGCCACGATGTCCTGCGAGAGCGCGACCTGGCCCTTCTCGCGGGCCTGGCTGCGCTTGAGCGCGGTCGGTTCCTCGGTCTTCTCCTGGTCGTTCGTCTCGCTCATCGTCAGCTCCGAAGGCTCGAGACAGCGTTTTGCATCCCGTCGAACAACGCCTCGTAGAGGTCATGGAGCGCTGGCGCCATCGTGGGCGCGAACGCGAGCAGCGCGAGCAGACCGACGGCCGTGCGCATCGTGAACCCGATCTCGTTCACGTTGAGCTGCGGCACCGCGCGTCCCAGCAACGCGACGACCATCGAGGCCGTGAAGAGCAGCGCCAGCACCGGCGCGGCGAACGTGACGCCGGCCGCCAGCATCTGTCCCAGCAGAACGAGCGACGTCTCGGCGATGCCCGTGTCGAGCGCGAGTACGCCGACTGGCGCGCCGGTGAACGAGGCGTCCAGCGCGCGCAGCAGGATGTGGTGGCCGTCCGTCAGCAGGAGTCCCAAGTAGAAGAAGATCTCGTAGAAGAGCGACACCGACGACATCGTCCCGCCGTTGGCCGGGTCGAGCAGGCCGGCGTAGCCCAGGCCGATCTCGTGGCTGACCATCTCGCCCGCCGTGCGGACCGCGAGCAGCGCGGCGTGGAGGCAGAAGGCCAGCGCAAGGCCCACGACGATCTCGCGCAGCACCATGAGCCCGTACTCGATCGGCGGCGGCGAGACGGCCAGCGGCGTGCCGCCGGCGGCGTACAGCGTCGCGGCCAGGATCACGACCATGGCCGCGCGCCAGGTCATGAAGCCCGTCGGCGCCCCGAAGAGCGGCGCGCCGACGATCAACGCGGCGCAGCGCGCCGCGTAGAGGCCCAGCGCCTCGATCGTCCCGGCCGGGATCTCGAGGCCGTTCACGACAGGCCGAACTCCACGAGCTGGCTCAGGATGCGGTCGGTGTAGTCCTTGAGGATCGTGAGGGCCGGCGCGAGCAGGAGCAGCGCCACGAGCATCACCGCGATCATCTTGGGCACCAGCGCCATCGTCTGCTCCTGCACCGAGGTCAGCGCCTGGAAGAGGCTGACGAGCAGGCCGACGACGAGCGCTACGAGCAGCGCCGGCGCGGCCAGGATCACGACCGTGAGCATCAGGTCACGGACGAGGTCGGTGATCGTGAGGTCGAGGTTCAAGCGCCAGGCCTCAGAGTCTGTGAGGAACTCACAGCCTCTCGCGCCGTGGAGCGGCGCCAAGGGAATTGGAGAGCCCGTATGATCAGTGCTTTCACGGGCTCTCAGGTGGTGACGAAGCTCGTCACGAGCGACTCGCACACGAGGCGCCAGCCGTCGACCAGCACGAAGAGCAGGATCTTGAGCGGCGTCGAGATCATCACGGGCGGGAGCATGAACATGCCCATCGAGAGCAGGATGCTCGACACGACCAGGTCGATGACGAGAAAGGGCAGGAACAGCAGGAAGCCCATCTGGAACGCGGTCTTCAGCTCGCTCAGAACGAAGGCCGGCACGACCACGCGCAGTGGCAGCTCGGCGACGGCGCCGCTGTCGGCCTCCGGCGGGGGCAGCTTCGCCAGGTCCGAGAACAGATCGAGCTCCGACTGGCGCGTGTTCGCGACGAGGAAACCGCGCAGCTCCGTCCACGCGGCCTGGCCCGCGGCTTCCGCGCCCATCTCGCCGGCCCGATACGGCACCCAGGCCTTCGCGTGCATGCGCTCGGCAACCGGCGCCATGACGAAGGCCGTGAGGAACAGCGAGAGTCCCAGGATGACCGGGTTCGGCGGCAGCTCGTTGACGCCGATCGCACGGCGCACGAACGAGAGCACGATGACGATGCGCGTGAAGCTCGTGACCGTGACGAGTACGGCCGGCAGGAGCGACAGGACGGTGAGGAGGACCGCGATCTCGACCGCGGTCGACATGCGGCCTTCGGATGCCGCGCGCACGACGCCGTCGATGCCGGCCGCGAGGCCGTCGGCCACCGAGCCGGTCTCGACGCCCAGCGGCGACGTCGACAACGCCGTGAACGCGCTCAAGGCTGCACCTCGGCGTGCGCGGCGGCGCGGCCGCGCAAGCGCGCGAACACGTCCTGGAACGTCGTCTTCGGCAGCGTCTCAGGCCGGGGCATCGAGACGGCCGAGTCGACCTCGGCGATCAGCCCGACCTCCTTGTCGCCGACGCCCAGCGCGAACGTCCGGTCGTAGCAGCGCACGACGCAGACGCGCTGCTTCCCGCCCAGCGGGAGCACGTCGATGATCTGCAGCGAGCGCTTGCCCGCGCGCGCGCGCACGCTGCCGGTGACGAGCGAGCGCATGCCCCACGCCAGCGCTCCCAGGATGCCCAGGAGCAACGCGCACATGAGCACGTAGCGTGTCAGGTCGGGCCCCTCGCGTCCGGGGGGAGCCGCGAGTTCGGAGATCAGCGCGAATGTGAGGACCATGGTCGGTCCTCCCCAAGGCAAGCCCTGTGCCAGACTCGAATTCGCGCTTCCACGTCGCGCAGGCGGGTCACGGCGCAGGCGACCTGTCGCGTTTCGCGACACCCGTCGCGGATCGCGACGGTGCGTTCTAGCCGCTGACGTCGAGCGACGGGGACGCGTCGCTGGGACGCGTCAAGCACGAGAGTCGCGCGCGCGCGCCTTGCGCGATCCACAGAGCGTGCTCGAGGTCGAGCCGGCGCTTGTGCGCCTTCTCGCGAATGCAGGCGTGCAGGCTGGCGATCCGCTCGAGATCCGTGCGCGGCGTCGCGCGCGTGAGGCCGGCAACGCCGGCGCCCACGGCCGCTGAAGCGCGCTCGACGCGCGCGGGATCGAGCTCGGTGGACTCCAGCGCGGCCAGCAGCTCGACGAGGTGGCGGTCGAGCGCGCTCACGTCTGGCCTTCGTCGATGCGCTTCCAGGCTTCGTGGATGGGCCGCAGCACGGCGGCAGCCTCCGCGGCCGGCGCGGGATCGCGGCGTGTGATCGCCAAGCCGATGCGCGTCGCCGCGAAGTCGTACACGGCCTCCGTGCGCGCCGCGGTCTCCGGCGCGTGCGCGTCGTCGATCGCCAGTCGCAGCTCGGTGACGATCTCCTCGGCGCGCTGCAGATCGGCGACGAAGTTCGAGGCCGGATCGCGCGCGTCCGACGTGACGGCGCGGTCGATGCGGCGCAGAGCGCCTTCCAAGAGGAGGCGCAGGATGCGCACCGGGCTCGCGCCCTCGATGACGCGCTCGCGGTAGAGACGCGCGGCCTCCTTGGCGTCGATGTTGCTCATGCTGCGGTTGCTCAGGCCCCGGTCAGCGCGTTCAGCGCGGCGGACTGCGAGTTCAGGCTGCCCATCAGGTTCTCGAGGTTCGCGAAGCGGATGCGCAGGTTCTCCTCGAATCGTTCCAGGCGGTATTCCTCGTCCGAAATGCGGTCGTCGAGCAGGCTGATCTGCGACTTCAGCGACTCTTCCTTGGCAGCAAAGATGCTCTGCAGCGAGGACCCGCCCGGACCCACACCGCGGTCGATCAACGCGTCGATCGCGCGCACGAGCGTCGCGGCCAACCCCGAGTCGGGCGTCGTGTCGATCCCGTAGCCCGGATCGCCCGGCAGCGTGTTGCCGTCGTCGAACCCGTCGTCGTCGGTGAACAGGTCGGCCAAGAGGCCCAGGTTGGCCGCGATCTTCTCGTCGAGCTGGGTCTCGTCGATCGTGATCGTGCCGTTCTTCTGCACGTCGAGGCCGACGAGGCCCAGGGTCGAGTAGCCCTCCGTGTCGGCGATCACGTCGGCCACGTCGACGTCGAACAGAGCCGAACGGATCGTGGAACGCACGATCGAGAGCGCGGAGTCGCCGAACAGCTCGCCGCCGGCGCCGTCCTCCTCCGTGTACGTGTTCTGCGTGTTCGCGAAGGAGACCAGCTTGTTGTACGCCGCGACGAACGCCTTCAGCGACTCCTTGATCGCCTCGGTGTCGGGCTGCACGGACAGGATGACCGGCTCGCCCGGATCGGCAGAAGTGGCCGTGAAGGACACGCCTTGGATGACGCCTTCGAACTCGTTCGAGTCGCGCGTGACGAGCAGGCCGTCGACCAGGGCCTGCGCATCGAGGCCAACGACGATCTGGTTCGCGCTGATGGGCGTGCTGGAACCGGGCGCGGCCTCGGTGCCGTCGATCGTCAGGCCGCCAACGGTGCTCGCGAGCCCGTGGATTCGGCCGCTCTCGCCGCTCGACTTAGATGCCAGCACGAGCTTCCAGCTCGGCACGGCCTCCGTGCCCACGTTGACGACGCTGGCCTCCACGTCCGCGCCGGCCGCCGTGGAGATGGCGGCCGCGATCTCGTTCAGGGTCGACGTGGTCGGGTCGATGTCGACCGCGTAGCTGTTCGCGCCGACCTGGAAGGTGACCTGTTGGCCCGCACCTGTCGCCAGGTCGACGTCGGGATCGGTCACGGAGTCGAAGGCCCAGCGGTCGTTGGCCGCGAGCTGCAGGACCTCGATCGTGTGGCTGCCGACCGTCGCGCTGGACGAGACCGAGAACGTGAGCGCCCCCTCGCGGCTGGCCGATCCGGTGAGCTGCAGGAACCGGCCGGATTCGGACAGCTCCTTGGCGGCCACCTTCAGGTCGTCCAGGTGTTCCTTCAGGTCGCCGAACGCCGTGAGCTTGTCCTGCGCGATCGTCTTCTTCGATTCGTACTGCGCCTTGCGCAGTCCCTCGAGCTGCACGAGCCGCTGAATCAGCGTGACGCTGTCGATGCCGCTCCCGAGCCCTGCGAACGAGATCCCGCTTCCGAATGCCATGCGATGCTCCTGCCTGGGTTATCGGCGTGATTCCGAGAGAGGCCGAGAAGAAATCGTCATCGTGCGGCCTCTTGCTCGATCAGCCCGCGGCTTTGCGCGTGAGTGCGTTGCGCGCTCGCCGATCGGACGAGGAACGCGCGTGCCGTCCTGGAATGCGAAGGAGCGGGGCCCCGTCACGGGACCCCGCTCCCTTGTCGATCGTCCGGGCCTTGCGACCCGGTCAGGATCAGCCGAGGAGGCGCAGCGCGAGCTGCGGCTGCACGTTCGCCTGCGAGAGGACCGACACGGCGGCCTGCTGCAGGATGCTGTTGCGGGTCAGGTCGGCCGTTTCGGCCGCCACGTCGACGTCGCGGATCCGGCTCTCGGCGGCCGAGAGGTTCTCGCGCTGCGTCTGCGTGTTCACGAACGCGCTCTGGAGGCGGTTCTGCGACGCGCCCAGCGAGCCGCGCGCGGTGTTGACCGTGTCGGTCGCCGTCTCGACCGCCGTGATGGCGGCCGAGGCGTTCGCGGCGCTCGTCACGTCCAGGGCCGTGATGGCCAGTGTGGCGGCCGTCGTGTCCTGCAGGTTGATCGTGACCGTGTCACCGGCGTCGATGCCGACCTGAATGTCGGTCGTGGCGACCGAGCCGTCCAGCAGTTGGAAGTCGTTGAATTCGGTCGTCGTGGCGACGCGGTCGATTTCGCTGATCAGCTCCTGGAACTCGCCGTCCAGCGTGTTGCGGTCCGTGGCGCTCAGCGTGCCGTTGGCCGACTGCGTGGCCAGCTCGCGCATGCGCGACAGCATGTTGCTGACTTCGTTCAGCGCGCCTTCGGCCGTCTGCGTCATGGAGATGCCGTCCTGCGAGTTGCGGCCGGCGACGCCCCAAGAGCGGACCTTCGAGCGCAGGCGCTCGCTCATCTCGAGACCGGCCGCGTCATCGGCGGCCGACGTGATGCGCAGGCCGGACGAAAGGTGGGAGTAGTTGCCCTGCAGGCGCTGCGTGACGGTCGCGAGATTCTTCTGCGCGACCATCGACGCCATGTTCGTGTTGACGATCAGAGACATGGTTCTCGATTCCTGGAGACCGGTTCTGACCTCGACCTCTCCCTCGCGAGGGCGATGACGATCGAGGCTTCACAGGAGTTCTCGGAGGGTCGGAGGCGCGCTTGAGCGGCTTCTGGCGTCTTCGGGCTGGGAAACGCCGCCTCGTCCAGGCTCTGGGCTCCAGTCGTGGGGCCCTCCGGTCGAACGGGAAAGGAGTTCCGGATGCTCCCGTTGTCCCCCGTCGTTCCCTGCATTCCTTTCGCCGGCCGTTCGCCGGCGTGGGCGCGCGTCGTCGACTCGATCGCGAAGATCGCGCGCGCACCGCGCACCACCGTCCTGATCAGCGGCGAGTCGGGCACCGGCAAGGAGCTCGTCGCGCGCGAGATCCACGCGCGTTCGAGCCGGTCCTCCGGTCCGTTCGTGGCTGTGAACTGCGCGTCGCTCTCGGCCGAGCTGCTCGCGGCCGAACTCTTCGGGTACGAGGCTGGTGCGTTCACGGGTGCGCTTCCGAAGGGGCATGCCGGCATCTTTGCCGCGGCCGAAGGCGGCACGCTGCTCCTGGACGAGATCGGCGAGCTCGATCCCGCGGTGCAGGCGCAGCTCCTGCGCGTCCTGCAGGAGCGCACGTACCGGCGCGTCGGCGGCACCGCTGACGTCGCGTTCGACGTGCGCATCGTGGCCGCGACGCACCGTGATCTGCGCAAGCTCGTGGGCGCGGGCCGTTTCCGCGAGGACCTCTGGTACCGACTCAACGTCGCCGCGATCCACCTGCCGGCGCTGCGCGAGCGTCGACAGGACGTGCCCGACCTGGCGCGCCACCTGCTCGAACGCATCGCGCGCGACCACGGCTGCGGTCCCGTCGAGATCTCGGCCGCGGCGCTGGAAAAACTGTCCCAGGGCGCGTGGCCCGGCAACGTGCGCGAGCTGGCGCACACGCTGGAACGCGCCGCAATCGAGGCCGACGGCGCGCGCATCGAGCGCGAGCACGTCGACGCCCCACGCTGCGAGGGTTCGCCCGCGCTGGGTCGCGTGGTCCTGGAGGTCGACGAGCTGACGATCGAGGCCGTCGAGCGTGCGCTGATCGCGCGCGTCCTCGACGAGGCCGGTGGGAACCGCAGCCGGGCCGCGCGCACGCTGGGCGTCCACCGCGCGACCCTCTACGGCAAGCTGCACGCGCACGGCCTGCAGGCCAAGGCGGGCTGAGAAGCCTTGGCGTCCCACCGCGCACGGCGCGCGAGGACGCCTTTCGAGCGGGAAAGCAGCCTTTCCTTCCGCCCGCGGGCCGTCGCTGCCTGCTCGGTCCCGATCCGGAAGCCAGCGCAGGCCATCAAGCAATTCCTGCCTCCGCCCGAAAAGGCTTTCGTCTCCCGAGTCCCCATGGAGCAACTCCTTCCCCACGCTGCACCCTCGACGGTCCGTCCGGTCCTCCGTGACGTCCGCACGAGCGGTGTCATGAACGCGCATCGCTTCGCGCGAGGTGTCGCGTGACGACGGCCAAGAAGGGCGCCGACGGGAAGCCCAGCCTTGTCGACCTGTTCGATCTGCCGGCCGACGCACCCAGCTCGGTCTGGAGCGAGCCGGAGGATGCGCCGCACGCGGCCGCAGATCGCGCGCCGTCCATCTTGTACGCAGCGACCGCCGTGACGTCCACGGCCGGCGAGGTCGTCGAGGAGGCCGAGACCGGCGCTGCACCCCGGATTCGCGTGCCGAGCTGGCTGTGGATCGCATCGGGCGTGCTGGGCGCAATGCTCGTCGTGGTCCTGACGATCTCCTCCTCGTTCCGCGACGCGCCGGCGAAGACCGAGCAGGCCACCGCGAGCCCGGCGCACCAGCCCGAAGCGACGCCGCTCGACGCGACGAGCGTCACGCCAGCGGTCACGCCGCGCGCGCCGGCGGTGCCGACGGACCACTCGGCGCTCGTCGCGGCCCGAGCCGCCTTGCGCGCCGCCGAAGCCGATCTCGGCGCGGGTCGTCGCGCCGCCGTGCGCGCGCGCATGGGGCGCCTGCTGCTCGCGATCGACGCGGTCGAGCCGCGCGAGCGCGGCGAGGTCCACGCCGCCGCGGCCTTGCTCGTCGCGCGCAGCCTGCAAGCCGACGCCGACGCCGCGCGGGCTTCCAGGTCGGACACGAACGGTTCGCGGAGGGCGTCGCGGTGATCGCCTCCGTGTGCCTGCTGCCCTTTCTCCTGCTCGCGCCCCCCGCGGCGCAGGGCGAGCTGCGCATCGAAGTC
>Ga0163150_10003083_pt1 | contig 24055 bp, 21 predicted proteins | sample OliLakLV19P2IB_FD_148628 | JGI IMG/M metagenome (GOLD analysis project Ga0163150, IMG submission 148628) | Freshwater microbial mat bacterial communities from Lake Vanda, McMurdo Dry Valleys, Antarctica - Oligotrophic Lake LV.19.P2.IB | ecosystem: Environmental > Aquatic > Freshwater > Lake >...
CCCTGGAACTGCTCGGTGATGCCGAGCCGTTCCCCAACCATCTGCATCGTTGTCCCCGAGCCCCGCGTCGCCGACTCCCACCCGCCACTAACAATCAGCTTCGACTTGTCCAGCCCGGCGATCTCCTCGATCGCCGCAGCCAGCACCTCCGCCACCGCCGCGCTGTCCGTAAACCCGTTCGACGGGCCGTCCACCGCCACCAGTTCGAACGCCACCTTCTGCGCCACGGTCATCAGCACCTGCTGGAGCTTCGACCTGGGGCTCATGCTCACCAGCACTACACGGCTCCAGGGGAACTGCTTCGCCAGGTGCGCAGCCTCATACAGCGCGTGCGAGCCCCACGGATCCAGCACCGCCGGAAGCATCATCTCGTTCTTCAACGCAGGGCCAGCGACGGGCTCCAGCGTCTGAAGCGGATCGGGCGCAATCCCGCCACACACCACAATTTGAAAGCTCATTAAGTTGAATTAGTTCTCCGCTGAATGCAATCCACCGCTGCCCGCGCGGAACGCGACGTTCCCGCCACCCGGAGCCGTGCAGTTCCACAAACACGCACCGCAATGCACGCACTTCTCCCGGTCGAACTCGGGAGTCCCGCCGCCGCTCGACGACGCATGTATCGCTTCGCCCGAGCAGATCTCGATACACACCTGCGCCCGGCAAACCTCGCAGACCTTCGGCTCCACAAACACCACGTGGTCCACCAGGCCCGCCCCCGCGGTCACCTTGCCGCCCAGCAGCAGCGCATCCTGCTGGCTCATCAGCAACTGCCCGTCGAACGGGATTGTCGGCCACCCCGCGCGCTCCATCAGCGCGTCATGCATGGACCGTCCCGCAGCCCGGCACTCCTCACGAATCTGCGCGATTTCCCCCGGCGGAATGACGCCATGAAAATACTCCTCGGCACCCCGAACCCGTTCGCTCACGGCCTTTTCATGCGGATGGAGCGGCCAGTTCACCTTTCCGTCGCTGAACCCCGCCATCGCCATCCCCAGCAGCCCGCTCACAAATCCGCTCTGAAACCCCGCCCGCGAGTGCTGCGCCACCTGCGCTTCGGATTCCAGCCAGCTAACCCGCCGACGCCGGATATAGGTGCGTTCCAGATTCTCCGCACTGAACGCCGCCCCGTCCAGCAGCAACTCCATCACGGCCTGGGCCAGTTGCGTCCCCGTTTCCCAGGCCTCATCCACGCCTGACCCGGTGAGCACATTCGTGCTCCCTGAGCTCTCTCCAATCCGCGCCCATCCGTCGCCCGAAAGAAAAGGCTCGCCCCGTTTCCCCGACTCCAGAATCGATTTCGCGCCCCACGACCGCAACACGCCACCCTTGAGATACCGCCACAGGTACGGGTGCTGCATGAAGTGCTGCAGGTAGCGATACGTACTGCGCACCGGATTGTCGAACCACGAGGGCACAAAGATGCCGACCGAAGCCAGCCTGTCCGGGTGCACATAGAAGAATCCAAAAATCTCAGGCTCCGGGTACCCGATCGTGTGGAATACCGTCCCTGGCTCCAGATCGACACCCTCCGGCAGCTCGACCACGGCCTTCATCCCCACCGCCCATTCATCCCGAACATGCCCCTCCGGCATCCCGAAATGCTCGTCGAGCGCGCGCCCCACCGGCCCCACCGGTCCATCCGCCACCACGGTCAGCCGAGCCCGTACATCCACGTCGGCCAGCCGTACACCCACCACCCGGCCGTCTTCAATCAGCGGCCCGAGCACTGGACTCGCGGGCCAGATCTGCACCGCACCGCCCATCATCACCTGCTGCCCGACCCACTGATTAAATTGCCCAATCGACAGAATCCAGCCGTTTTCCTTGTGCAGAAAATCCGGCACATACGGCAGTTCGACACCTTTCAGCGAATCGCTTGCGACAAGCTTCACCACTTCGTCAAGCGCCTTCACAGACACCGACCGCCTGCTGGCCCCATGCGGGTCAAGCAGGTATACAAGCTTCTCCTCGCCGACCGCGGCAGCCATCGGAATATCGGCCACCGTGGCGTCGGGAAACGACTGCCGGATCGACCGAGCTTTCGTCACCACGCCCGACACGCCGAACCCGATATCGTCGGCCCGCTCGTAGCACAGCACCTGCAGCTTCGAAGGTTCCGGCGTCGACGTCAGGAACGAGTTCAGCGTAGTGAGAAAACCGCCCGCGGCTGGCCCAAAGCCGACGCAGACAATATCCACTTCCATCGACATCCGCTCCACTTCGGAACTCATGCCGGGTAATCCAGTGCCGCCGGAATCATCACGCTGGTCAGCGACTTCGCGGCCCGATCTTTCGCCAGCGCCGCGCCCGTCAGGCACGAGTCCAGCTTCGTGCGCAGTCGCACAAACTGATCCAGCCCCTGATGGCTCGCACATGGACCCGCTTTCAACGGGTGCGACCCGCCTTCACCCACCATATCCACCGGCTGGAATCCGCCGCCAAACCCGGGGATCAGCGACTCAATCCCGATCAGGTCATCGCCGCTGAAGCACCCCTTGTATCCCGCCTGATCCCACGCCGGATGCCGCCGGTATCCATACACCAGTTCCGCGCAGATCCGCCCCACTTCGCCAGCCGCCCGAGCAGACTGAATGTGCGCCAGATCCTGATAGAACCGGACAGTGCCCTCAAGCCCCTCGGCCACCGTCGGATTCTCCGGGCCCTTCGATTCCAGCTCGATTACGTCCAGAATCAACTGGCGCGCCGAGATCAGCCACCCGATCGCATCGGCCAGCGGGAATGTCACACCCTGACGGGCGCTTTGATACAGCTTCGCGCCGTCATCATCGGTGGTCACCTGGAGATGGTCTATGGTCCAAAGCCAGAGGTTCATCGCCGACGCCAGCGCGCAGGCACCCGTCCCCGGCCGCTCGGAAGCGATCTTCCGCAGGTCCCTGATCCAGTTCCGGACCAGCGCGAGGAACACCTCGTTGGTCATCGTCACGCTCAGCTGTCGGCGCTGCACAGCCTCTGGCCCCTCATAGGTGGCCTCCAACTGCGCGTCCATCCACTTGTGTCCGAGGAAGCCCGGGCAGTCCTCCGTGATTCCGTACCCGCCCATCAGGCTGACCGCCTCGCGCATCACGTTCGCGCCGTGCCCCGTATTCCACAGCTTTGTCGACGGGCACAACACGTTTGCCTCGGCGTCCATTATTAAGAACTGCACCAGCGGGTCCGCCGATAACTCCACATACCGAGCGCTGCCCGGCCGCATCGACAACCACTCCACTGCGTCCTTCGACACCTTGCGCAGAGCCTTGAATGATGCGCTCCCCGGCCGAACCCCACGCTCGGCCAGAATGCGATCCTTCTCCTTCTCCACCGGGTCCAGATCATCAAACAGCCGCGCCGCCGCAAAGCCCAGCGACGCCCCGGCCTCACCCGTCGCCCATACTTCCAGCAACCGGTGCAGCACGTCCTCTCTCTGCTGCAGGCCGAACTCGTACCTGGGCGAACCTGGTGCCACTGCGTCGCCGCCGCGGAAGCGGTCCCGGTGATACCGAATCAGCGGCTCCACTGCCGAGAGCAGCTTCGCCGACGTCATCAGCCCTACCCCGATCCGCGTGCGCCGGAACACCGCCTCAATCACCTCGCCATGCGAGTAGTTCGGGACAATCACGCCATCTTTGTTGACCGTGTATCCGCCGATAATCCGGCTCGCCGGAACTCGCATGCAGAACGCAGGATCGTTGGTCGACGAGAGCTGATGCACCAGCTTGCGAGTCGGAGTGCCGCGATCCCACGAGCCCGGATCGCCTTCCTCCAGAATCACCATGCACGAGCCCTTGATCCGCGCATCGCCCGAATCCACCGCCGCCGTGACAAAGTTGGCGAAACCCATGTTGGTGATGAAGCGCCCGCGCTTGTTCACCTCCAGCACCGGTTCCTCGCCGTCATTCCACTCGGCCACCCGAACGCGCCCGCTCAGCAGCCCCGTCTCCACACCGACATAAGGCAGTGGCTCGGTCAGCGCGAACGCTCCGCGCCACGGGTCCGACCCGTCGGCCGGAGGCACGCAAAGCGCCTTGTACTTGCGCTTCTGCTCCTCGGTTCCACGCTCGTGAATCGGAGCCAGCGCAAGACAAGTCGCCAGACTCCCCGTCGCCGCACCCGCATCCACCCAGGCCAGTTCGAACGCGGCCAGAGACAGCGCCATATTCTTGGGCCCCTCGATATACCCACCATCAGCCGGATCCATGAACAACGCGGTCAGTCCGCAGTTGTCGTATTCCTTCAGGATCGAGTTCTTTTCCGGTGTCCATTCATGGGTGTTTCGGCCGCCCGCCGCCACCAGCCTGGCCACCGGACCGCGAGCGACGGCGCGCACCGACTGCATCAGCATCTGCAAATCGAATCGTTCCGTAATTCGCCACATGATCTGCCGCACCTCATCGCCAGGGAGCGTGCGCAGCGTTAGCACTTCAGGCGGAGCGGAAAGCGTACTGGTAGCCATAGATTGTCCTTCCAGAAGAAAGCAGCAATCCACCTGCCACGACGTAACTACTTGTATCTAAAGTGAAGCGCCATCTCGCGCACCCCGACACTGGGTGGCAAGGCGAAGCCCTTGGGTCAAATCACACGGGCAATGAGCACCAGCACGGCTGTATCTTCGGCGCTAAGAAAGTCGGCAATCCTGATCGCCTGGCCCCGAATCAGGCGTTCGCGACTCCGGTCGGGTAATCGCACCCACGAAGCCAGATCACCTTCGGCGGAGGCCCAAAGGTGGTTGCGATCTCATGAAAATCACTGTCGGCCCGTCACAATCGCAAAGCCTTCGGCCTTCGCGTACGACCAAATTTCAGAATCTGGAGTTTGCGCGAGGGATTCTCGTCAAACAGAAGCTTCACAGCGCCACGCGACGGCCGATCCTTGCCGCGTAATCGTACACGGCAAGGAAGTCATCCTTCTCCAACTCCGGATAGTCATCCAGAATCTCTTCCACAGATACTCCGGCCGCGAGCCACCCGAGCACGTCCCACACCGTAATGCGCAGACCTCTGATACACGGTTGGCCGGACCGCTTCCCTGGCTCGATCGTGATGCGTTCGCTCACCATATTGCTTCTCCGTACAATTCTACCCGCGCCCTACCAGTTCGTGTACGATCCGTCCGGCCTCCGAATCATCGGAATCGCCGTATAACGCTCCGTAAAATCTCCAATCTGCTGCAGCTTCGTAGTGTCGACCTCCACGCCGATCCCCGGCCGGTCATTCGGCCACAACTTCCCGTTCTTAAAGTCGTACGCCGCATTCAGATAAGGCCACTTCTGCGTCCCGCCATTGACGAGCTCCATCAGAGCCGGACCTGACGTCGCCGCGCAGCAATGCACCATCGCCGCCTCCGAAATGGGACCCGTAAAATGCGGAATCAATCCGCAATAATGCGTCTCGCAAATGCCGGCGATCTTCATGAATTCCGTAATTCCGCCGACGTTCGGAATCGTAGCCCGCGCATAATCGATCAAATGCTGCTGCACCAGCTCATTCCACTCCCACTTCGGCCCGAACTGCTCCCCAACCGCGATCGGCACTTTCACCTGACCCCGCAGCGTCCGGTACACCCCAGGGTTCTCACTCCGAACCAGATCCTCCACAAAGTACGGCCGCAGCGGCTCAATCCGATTCGCCAGATTCACAGCATCCGGCATATCCAGCTCGGTATGAAAATCGATGCACCACGCCCCATCCTTACCCGCGCCCTCCCGCACTTGTTTGCAATGCTCGTACGTCTTGTTCACCTGATCGAACCGGTCCCCCCCAGCCGTATCGGTCGAGATCCGATACGCCCGGAACCCCGACTCCACACAAGCCCTCGACTTCTCCACTGGCGTCCCCGGCCCAGGCCAGCCCGTCGAGTAGCACTCCACATGCTCCCTTGAGCGGCCCCCGAGCAGCTGATACACCGGCACGCCCAGCGCCTTCCCCTTCAAGTCCCAAAGCGCCACGTCGAGCGCGCCCAGAGCATGCACCTTCTCCCGACCCGCCGGGTAGAAGTACCCCCGGAACAGCATCTGCCACAGATACTCGATCCGAAACGGATCCTCGCCGATCAGCATGCTCGCGCACTGCTCCATCGTGTCGTGCGCGCCGCCCTCGCCGATCCCCGTAATCCCGGCATCCGTCTCAATCACCACCACGTTTGAGCTCTGATTGAACGTCGGCTGCTTCGTATTCGGCCGGCCTGCCGCGTCCGTCGGAGCCTTGTAATACCTGATCCGCGTGATCTTCGTTTTCGGCAGTGCGCCGTACGCTGAGCCCGCCGCCGCAACGGCTCCGCCCAGTACCTGTTGAAGAAAGTTCCTGCGATGCATGTTCCAACATCCTACACAACATTTCTCTTGCGCTGCAGTGTACTAAGTGTCATAGTACACCTGTGATCCCCTTCCGGCTGACCTTCGAGCCCGGGTTGCCCGTCAGTGAGCAGGTGCTCTACGCGGCGCGAAAGGCCATGGTGTCGGGTCAAATGCGACCCGGCGACCCCTTCCCCTCCGTCCGGGTCATCAGCCGCGAACTCAAGATCAACCCCAACACCGCCCACAAAGTGGTGGCGCAACTCGCCGCCGAGGGCCTCATCGAAGTCCGTCCGGGACTCGGGACGTTCGTCGCCGAGATCCCCGCATCCTCCGCCGCCGACCGCGGCGTTCTGTTGAAGAAGGAACTGGAACAACTCACCGTCGGGGCAATGCAACTCGGCCTGACCCTGCGCGACGTGACCGAAGCGCTCGAGCGCCACTGGCGCCGCCTGGAGAGGAAATAACACCCATGAGTCTCGCGATTCGATTCTCAAATGTGCACAAACGATTCCGCCGCACCCGCGTGCTCGACGGCCTCGACATGGACGTCCCGCAGGGAGCCATCTACGCACTCGTCGGAGCCAACGGAGCAGGGAAGACCACCAGCATCCGAGTCCTGATGAACATCCTCCGCGCTGACTCCGGTTCTGCCGAAGTCCTCGGCACAGACTCCCGCCGCCTCGGTCCCGACCACTTCCGCACCATCGGTCACGTGTCGGAGAACCAGGAGATGCCGGAATGGATGACCGTCGGCTACTTCCTGGAGTACCTCAAGCCCTTCTACCCCACCTGGGACGACGCCTGGGCCACGGAACTCATCCGCCGCTTCCGACTCCCCCTCGACCGCCGCCTGAAGGACCTGTCGAGAGGCATGAAGATGAAAGCCGCCCTCGCTTCTTCCCTCGCATTCCACCCGAAACTCCTCGTGCTTGACGAGCCGTTCGGGGGCCTCGACCCAATCGTCCGCGAAGACCTCGTCGAAGGCCTGCTGGAGTGCGCCGGAGACAACGCCATGACCATCCTGATCTCCTCGCACGACCTCGCCGAGATCGAGAGTTTCGCCAGCCACGTCGGCTATCTCGACGAAGGCCGCCTGCAGTTCTCAGAGGAACTCGCCACCCTCAGCGCAAGGTTCCGTGAGGTCGAGGTGACCCTCCCCGAAGCACCTACCACTCCCCCACCAACGCAGACCTGGCCCGAAGCCTGGATCCGCGAGAGCAACGAACCCCCTCCGTTGTGCGGTTCGTAGATACGCAGTTCGACCCCGACCGCACACCAGCCAAAGTCAAAGGACACTTCGGCCCGATCCGAAACCTCGCCGCCACCCCCATGTCCCTGCGCTCGATTTTCGTGTCACTGGGCCGAGCCGCCCAGGACCGTGGAGGATTATCATGAGCCCGACCGCCGAAGCACTGCACATATTCCGGAAAGATATCCGCGGATTATGGAAAGAAATCTGCGCAATTCTCTTCCTCTGCGCCGCGAACGCCGCCATTGAAATAACGGCACTCACTCCCAGGCCGGACGCGCCGTCCCGCGACCAAAGTGGCACCGCCATCTTTCTGCTGATTATCGGCGTGTTCCTCGTCATCGCCCGCGTTGTACACGCCGAGGCGCTGCCCGGTATCAGGCAGTACTGGCTCACCCGGCCGCTGCGCCGTTCCAGCCTGTTCTGTGCAAAACTGCTCTTCCTGATTGCGTTCGTGCACGCGCCCCTGGCCCTCTCTCAGATAGCCATCCTTGTGGCCGCCGGCTTCTCTCCGCTCGACTATCTGCCGGGCCTCATCTGGAAGCACATACTCCTCGTTCTGTTCTTCGATGCACCCGCCCTTACCCTTGCCGTGCTGACACGCGGCCTCACCAGCTTTGCCATCGCTGCGGTTGTAATCCTTGTGTCCATCCAGGGCATCGCTCAGGTCTGGAAAGCTGACCAACTGGCCAGCGTGGCATGGGTGGGCTCCACGCTCCAAATGATCCTCTTCCTTGCCGCAGTTGCCAGCGTTGTCATACTGCAGTACCGAACCCGATCCACATTCCGTGCGAGCCTTATCGCTCTCGCCGGAATGGCGGTGTTTCTGTTCGGCGTTGGCTCACTGGTCCCCTGGAACACCGCATGGGCCATCCAGCGAAGCCTCGGCGGCGAGCCCGCTGCCGCGCCTTCTCTCATCAGCACCACCGGCCAGATCCGGGACACCGTCCCCGGCTCCCAAAACATTGAGGCAGTCTTTCACGTCGTCCTGCCCCAACTCACGGGCGGCGCCGTTCTTGACCGCGACATGCTCCGCATCACCCTCACCAACGACCGCGGAGGACGAATCGTATTTCCGACCCCCAACATCGGACGATCCTGCCCGACCGTCCCCGGAGAGTGTACTTTCGACGTCAGTACCCTCCTGCCCCGGGCTTTCTACGAAGGCACCGATTACAAAGCACGCATTCAGTACAGTGGTGAAATCTTCCTCACGGGCTACGGAGAGCCGAGCGTCGAAACCGTCCCAGAGTCTGCAACCCTGACCCCGTGGCGCACCCGCGACCTGACCTGCGCCACCCGCAGCGAGGAAGGTCTGCTGTGCCAGAGCCCCTTCCGATGGCCCCGAGACCTCATCACCCTGCAGAGAGGCACGGATCCGACGGAGATGCAGTTCAATATCGAGCAGTCGCACTCCCCGTTCCCGGCGTCGCCCGGTATGCAGGCCCTCGAAGCAAACTCGGCCGGCTTCTTCCGCTCGAGCCTCGGCCGCACGACTGCGCCCGGCCCGGTGCGCCTCCTCCGCCGTCAACCCCTCTGGCACACCGGTGTCAAATTCGACGGCCAGATCGTCACTCAGCCCTGAAGCACTCCGCCTTCCATGCGACATACTGGCAAGGAGTGCCCCGCACATCCCACACAAAACCTGCGGCGTTCACCTTCATCGACCTCTTCGCCGGAATCGGAGGCATGCGAGCCGGCTTCGAACACGCCGGCGGCCAGTGCGTCTTCACCAGCGAATACAACCCGTTCGCGAAGAAAACCTACCTGGCCAACTTCGCCGCTGACGAGCACCCATTCACAGGCGACATCACCCAGGTCCTGACCGACGAGATCCCGGACCATGACGTCCTCCTCGCAGGCTTCCCCTGCCAGCCCTTCTCCCTCGCCGGAGTCAGCAAAAAGAACTCCCTCGGCCGGCCACATGGCTTTGAGTGCGCCACCCAGGGCACGCTCTTCTTCGACGTAGCCCGCATCATCGCCGCGAAACGCCCCGCCGCCTTCCTCCTCGAGAACGTCAAAAACCTCCTCAGCCACGACCGCGGCAACACCTTCCAGATCATCCGCGATGTCCTGACCAACGAACTCGGCTACGACATCCACTGCAAGGTCATCGATGCCGCCGCCTTCGTGCCGCAGCACCGCGAGCGCATCCTCATCGCCGGCTTCCGGCGCCCCACCCCCGGGTTCCACTTCGACAACCTCCAACGGCCAGCTACCCCACCGCGCCTCGCCTCGATACTCCATCCGGAGAACGGCACCGAACCCGCCGAGGACCCGTTTACCCACGCGCCCCACGGAACCGTCAACCCGAAATACGTCCTGAGCGACAAACTCTGGGCCTATCTCCAGGCCTACGCTACGAAACACAAGGCAGCTGGAAACGGCTTTGGTTTCGGTTTGGTCGACAAATCCTCCGTTGCCCGAACCCTCTCCGCCCGTTATCACAAAGACGGCTCAGAGATCCTCGTCAGCCGCTCCGCCGGTCAGAACCCACGCCGTCTCACGCCCCGCGAGTGTGCCCGACTCATGGGTTTCCCCGACACCTGGCGCATCCCTGTTTCCGACACCCAGGCCTACAAGCAGTTCGGAAACAGCGTTGCTGTACCCGTCATTCAGGCCGTCGCGAAACTCATGATTTCTCACCACTGCTGTCCAAATTAGCTGGGACCCGGCTGTGGGAGTGTTGATATAGCAAGACATAGCTGGGGCGCTGGCCTGATATGCAAAAGCAGGTTGGGGGTGTCATCGGGGCGGGGTGTACGGCGGTGCTGTCCAGGTTATTCGGCTAAATGGTCCTTTCGGGGAGGATTTTCGCGAGGATCTCCTGCGTGCTGTCCGGATTATCGGGCGGCGAAGGCCATGGTCATCTGAGCGTCGTGAACACCATCAAGGGCCGGTGGAGGCTGGAAGGGGTCGTTGAGCCAGGTGAACAGGTCGCGGTAGACGAACAACTGCTGCCGAAGCAGGGCGACGAGATTGGAAAGACTCCAGTCGAAGGTACTGTTCAACTGCAGGCTTTTCACCAGCAGCATGGCAATCAGCGCGGTCCAGATCTGGGTTTCACCGCGCCCCTGGCCTGCTTGTACCGCGCCCAGTCGAACACCGACAGGCACAGCGGGATTACGGTCGAGTCCAGCGAAAGCAGCTTATGTTTGAACCGGAACTTTCGCTTCAGCACCTTCGCTTCCGACTGACAGCGCTGCAAAACGTTATAGAAGACGGTCTGGTACAACTGCCACGGACGGTGCTGATTGGCATAGCTGAGGGTGGATCTTTTCGGTGGTTCTTCGACGCCCAGATGCCGCAGCTTGCCCTCGCACGCCGCCAACCCGCCCGTGATCTCGCGCAGGCTTTGCGCATGTCCCAACTGGCAGAACATCATAGCGATCATCTGCCCCCAGCTGGAAAAACCGCGCGCGTGCCGCTCGGCCTTGTGATCCTTTACCGCAACTTCAAACTCCTGCCGCGGAATCAGCTTCAAAATCTGACTGAAGATACTGCATACTCGATTCATGGTGGAATCCCCCTTCGTTGGTTTTGGCTCTTGCCTGAACCCAACTCCAACCTAACGCGGGCTTCCACCTTATCCCTCATTCAGGACTGACCACCCCGCCCAGGTGGCTTGAATCCAAATTGGACAAGAGTGTGAAATGACATATTGTTCGCCGCCGCGTCAGACGCTGCTGACGATTGCGCGCGACCGCCGGCACCTCAGAGCCGGCATCGGCTTCTTCGACCGGCAAAAACAGCGTCTGATCACGGTCAGCGCGGAAGAATTCATCCGCCGTTTCCTGATGCATGCTGCCAGCCGATTTCCAGCGCATCCGCTACTTTGGCTTTTTGCCAACTGCCACCGGCGTCGAAGGCTGGCCATCATCCTCCCGTTGCTACAGACTGTTAACTAACTCGCACCTGCTGCCCTGCAAGATCGGAGGTCTCCTCCAGCCTGGCCAGTACCCCGACTCCGACTCCGACTCCGACCCAGACCTGACGCGCCGGAGCCGCCACGACAGAATGTCGGCGCTCCAGCCAACAACAGCAGTCCGCCTGAGGGAAGGCGCGCGCAGCGGGCCGGACCCGCCACTCTTCCGGTTTCAGCGTAGAGTGAACGATTTACTTTCGGGAGATTCAGAGAATGCAAAAGGAAATCTGTGACATCGGGTTGATTGGCCCGGCAGACGGGCGCTCAATCCGATGACCGCTTTCGATTTCTTCTGGCCAACATCGTGCCGGATCGCACGGCGGAACAGGCTTTGGGCGGAGTCTCACGGTTGCCCGCTCATTGTGCCTCTCAGCCTGACAGCCCCCTGCGATTGTTGCAACACTACCTCGCCGACCGCGGTGATCATTCCTTGCAAAGCCTCCCAGGCTTCACCAGCGTAAGTCCGCATGCTTTCAGGCGCGGCACTACTCGCGCTTCTCGACTACGATGAGCGTGATGTCATCCGTTTGCAGAACGTTTTCGGTGAATTCCTCGATAGTCCACAGAATTGTCTGCTTCAACGTGTGACTGCCTGAAGGCCCCACCCGTTTGATCATGTTGATCAGCCGCACCTCACCGAACATCTCGTCCTGCTGGTTGCGCGCGTCGGTGACGCCGTCAGAATAGACCACCAGCAGGTCCCCCTTGTCCATATGGAAAGCCACTGTCTCGTACGTTGCCTCCTCAAACATTCCCAGAAAGAACGAATTGGTGACAAGCCGCTCCACCCGCCCGGTAGAGGCACGGAACAGGAACGTTGCGGTGTGTCCCGCGCTGACGAACCGGCCAGATCCACCAGGGCTGAGAACGAAGAGGAAGAGAGTAACGAACTGAGCCTCCGGCGATTTCTCGCAAAGGAGCAGGTTGACCAGGCTCACCGCGTCGTGCGGTTCAGCGCCGGAGCGCAATGCCATGCTGAGCGCGCCGAGCGTCATCGAACTCAGCAGAGCCGCGGGAATTCCCTTTCCCGAGACATCGGCCAGAACTCCCATCCACTCCCCGGAGCCTGTTTGCAGGAAATCATAAAAATCCCCGCCTACATAGCGGGTGGGATTGCTAAACGCGTAGACGTGAAAATTCTCGAAGGTGGGCATGGAACGCGGCAGCAGACTTTCCTGCGTTTCCTGCGCCAGCGCCATTTCCTTCTCCATCGCCTTTTGCTCCTGGAGCGCCTTAAGGCGAAGCCCTTCACGAGCGGCCTCGAGTTCTCGTACCGTCTGCTCCAGCACTTCGCCGTGACGCTTCGACTCAAGATGCAGCAGGCGCACTTCAAGAATGTTGCGAACGCGGGCCCGCAACTCCGCCATCTCAAACGGCTTGCTGACGAAGTCCTTTGCGCCTGCCGCCAACGCACGCAGCTTGTGGTCGGGCTGCGCCGTGATCACCAGGACAGGGAGATAGCCGTTTTGCTCGATCTGCCTGAGCCCCTCCATAACCTCGAAGCCATTGATGCCGGGCATCTGGAGGTCGAGCAGGATGAGGCCGTAGCGGGTCTGCCTGTAGAGCTCACAGACCCTGTTCGGATCGGTGGTGGAGTCGACCGAAGTATAACCGGCCACACGGAGCATTCCCTCCATCAACGCAACATTCGCTGGGTTGTCGTCAACGACAAGGATTCGGGCATTCAGGATGTCGGCAGCAGTAACCATCGACTCACTGGCCCCCAGTGCGATTGAGTGCTGCGAACTCAAGGGCGACGTCCAGCGTGCTCATGAACTCGTGAACTTTGATTGGCTTCGTAAGATAGCGGAAGAAGCCTGCGGCCAGGCCTTTGTCAATGTCTCGAGGCATCGCGTTGGCGCTGAGCGCGACAACCGGGATGTGCGCGGTGGTCGGGTCGTCGCGCAGCAGCTTCAATGCGTCTATGCCACTGATTCCCGGCAGATTGATATCCATCAGAATCAGGTCCGGCTGCTCTTCGCGGGCAATCTGGATGCCTCGACCGCCGTCGCGTGCACTCAGCAGGCGCATATCGCGGCGACGGGCGATGAGCTGTTCAATCAGCATCAGATTGGCCGGATTGTCCTCAACATAAAGGAGTGTCCGCAGAGGAGCGTCGTGCCCGGCGGGAGGCCGGACGAATGCTTCGGGTTCGACCGGCTCGGCTGCGAGTTGTGCCGAAGCCGAAGCGTTGAGCTCGAACCAAAATACGCTGCCGGCGCCTACAGCGCTTTCCACCCCGATCACACCTCCCATCATTTCGATCAGCCTCTTGCTCATGACAAGGCCGATGCCCGTGCCTTCCTCCACGCCGGTTTCCTGTCCAAGCCGGTTAAAGGGCTGAAACAACTGGCTGACCATCTCCGCCGGCAGTCCCAGGCCGGTATCGCGAACGCTCACACGAACACGTCCCGGAGTGCTCATTGCACAATCCACAACCACCGTGCCGTTGGCTCGGTTGTACTTAATGGCGTTGGAGAGAAGGTTGATGAGCACCTGCTTGAGCCTGGTCCGGTCGGCGTCCACAAAGAATGGGATGTCGAAACGCGGAAATGTCATGGCGAGACCGCGCTTCTGTCCCTGCGGCTCGATCATCGCCTGGCATTCCAGCATCACGTCGGCAACCGACGTAGGTTCCTGCGAAAGGGCCAGCTTCCCCGATTCGATCTGTGCGAGATCCAGAATTTCATTGATGAGCTGGAGAAGGTACCAGCCCGCGTGGAGAATCTGATCGATGCTGGCAGTCTGCGAAGGGGTGGGCGCCGGCGAATCTGAATTCATGAGCTGCGCAAAGCCAAGGATCGCGTTGAGCGGCGACCGCAGCTCGTGACTCATGCTGGAGAGAAAATCGGACTTCGCAAGGTTGGCTTTTTCGGCCGCCGCTTTGGCTCTTCCGAGTTCGACGTTGTGCTCCTGCTGGGTCTGTTCGAATCGCTTGCGTTCCGTGACGTCGCGAGCCGCCGCGAACACTCCCTGTAGCTTGCGGTCTCGATCGTGAAACGTGGTCGCGTTGTACGAAACCATCGTCTCTTTGCCATCTCTGGCACGTGCGGTGAGTTCGTAGTCGGTCACCTTGCTGACGCTCAGCACGAGCTTGATGGCAGCTTCGGCTCGCTCGGAGTCGGTGAAATAGTTCTTGAACGGCGCTCCGATGAGCTCATCGCGCGTGCAGCCGGTGAGCGCCTCCATCTGCTTGTTGACATCGGTGATGATGCCCGCCGGATCGGTCGTCATCAACGCATCGATATTCGATTCGATGAGGGAACGCGTATAGAACTGCTGATCCCGAAGACGCTGATCGAGTCGTTGCTGCTCAGCCTCCACCTGCTTGCGCGCCGTGTTGTCGGTGCCGATCAACAGGTACCCGATGATGGCGCCGACATCGTCGCGTAAGGCCGTGACCGACACTACGGCCGGGAAGCGGCTGCCATCCTTGCGGATATAAGTCAGCTCGTAAATATCCTCGATGCCACGCGAAGCTTTGAACACCAGAGCTTCGAAACCGGGTGTGATGTTGGCGGCCAGTTCGCGGCTCAGAGCCTTGGCGCGCACGATCACCTCCTGCGGGTCCGAGATGTCGGCGGGAGTGATCTTGTCCACGACCTCGGCGGCGGTGTAGCCGAGCATTCGCTCGGCACCGACATTAAAGAGCTGGATAACACCCTTTTCATCGGTGGCGATACTCGAAAAATTCGCGCTGTTCAGGATGGCGTTTTGAAGCGCTCCTGTTTTGAGCAGAGCGGCTGCACGCCGGACCTCAGTGCCAACGTCCATGACGACGGCTGAATCCTCGAACACAACAGAATCGTGGAATTGCCCGGACATATCTCAATCCCCGTTTCGCCTGGCAACCGGCCGGACGACCGTAATCTGGCTTGTTGCCAGTTATTGCATTCTATATGGCACGCTGGAGACCGTTCGGAAATGAGCAGTTAGGCGCTGATTATGCAGGCGGCTTACCTGCCGTGCGCGACCACATACGGTCAATTGACACCGCACGGTCGAGGGTTGTGTTGCAAGGATTCCCGCGGTGGTGTGAGGGCGCGACTCCGGGAGTAGGGATACAAATTCCCGGAAGCCCTGCCTGGCCACCATGTGCTTTTTACAAGGTACTGCACAGGCCAGTGTCGTCAACGGCGTGGCAGATCGCCCGAGCGCTGCAAGACCGGCAATTGCCGGCGGGCAGGTCGGAGCGAGATCGGTGTTGATGTCCCAGTGTTCGCCTTCATGGCAAAGGCGGTTGCCCGCTGACCCGGTCGGCGATCACAGATCCCTTCAGAGAGTAGCGCACGGCCCTCGCGACCGGGCTCTTCGGCAGCATTTCATCCCGGATTGTGAGCAGATACTGCCGCAGCCTCGCCGTATTCGGAACCGAGAGACGCTGGCGCAGGTTTAGCCTCTGCTCGCTCGTGAGATCTCCGGTGCGATCCTCCACCCCATACAGCCGCGCGATCAAATGAAGCACTTTTCCCATGCGCTCCTGATCGGAGTCCAGCGCTTTGAAGAAATAGCGGCGCATGTGCATCATGCACCCGACCTCGGTCAGTCCGCGCGCGGGTTTGAAAGAGGCATCGTAGACGCAATATGCGTCGGCCTGCGAATATCCTCCATAGTCGTCGAGGAATTTGGTCGGACCGTCACGCCCTCGCCACCGGATGGCCCGCGAAGGCGTCCAGTTGCAGGTGGTCGCGTACCGGCGCGTACAGCCATTCAGAACCAGTTCCAGATACGCCGATATCTCTGCGCCCGGCGATACTGTCTCGATCACTGCGAAGCGAACCGCCAGGTTCTCCCGCAGTTTCTTCCGCCAGTGATAAAACGAGTGCTCGCCGATACCACGTTCGAGGCAGAATGGCCGTGCCTTCTCCGAACCTCAGGAAGTGCGGTTCACGAGCCGCTTACGAACATTCTTCCCTGAAGCGGACATTGTGGCTCAAAGGCACTGCGGCTGTCAGAGAGATCCGTACTTTGCGTGAGCCTCCCTGATCGGTACGCCGCGGCGCAGGTCATCGCGCATGGCTCCTTCCCGCCGGCAGACATCCTCTGCGGCGCTCAGCACATCGGCGACGATCTCCAGTGGCACGATGACTACCCCATCAATGTCGCCGAAGACGAAATCTCCGGGACGGATGAGAGTAGTGCCGATCTTTATGGGCACCTGGTACTCGCGGATGTTCCAGCGTCCAACAGAGCTTGCCGATGACCGGAACTTCGCAAATACCGGATACGCCATAGCGTTGATATAGTCCAGATCTCGCACGCCACCGTCGATCACGGCTGCCGTGCAGCCCCTCTCTCTCGCTGCGGTGGACATGATCTCACCCCAGTGCGCACAGTCGCTGCTTCCTCCGCATGCCCAGACTGAGACGGTTCCGGGCATGATGCTGTCCAGCATGGCGAGGCGAGTCTGTGTGTCGTCGTCGGAAGGGTTGGCGCAAGGATAACCCTGTCCGGTGAAGGCAGGTCCGGCGATTCGGGTCTCGAGCGTAAATGCCTTGATGTCGCCCGGAAGCACCTGACAGCGGTAGCCGCCTTTGTCGAGAATGTCGGCGATGGCTCCGGTGTACAGCTGCAGGCATCGGTTGCGCAGGTCAGTGACGTCGGCAGGAGCGGTAAGGGCGTGCATCATTATCCTCCCTGGATGAGGCGGGGTTCCGTCGGGCGGAAGACCTCAAGGGTCCAGATCCATATCGTCGATGACCGGAAGGGCCGACGGAGAGACCGCGTCGGCGCTTTGCTTTTTTACGCGGGTGAGCAGCCGCGCGACAACCAGGGCTCCGAGAGCAGCCGCGAACCATGGTGTCCAGGACAGCCAGCGCCCTGTGGGACCTTCCGGAACGGCGAGTATACGTGATGTGTATTTCGCGACGACGCTGGACTTGATCTGCTCATCATCCCGTCCCTGTTTCACCATATCGCGAATCTCCTGCCGCAGCGCTGCCGCGTCAGGAGACTGATGGGTGGACAGGTTCTCGCGCCAGCAGCATGGTCCCATAAACATTGTCGACAGACGCCGGGAACGATCCTCGTCAGCGGTGGTGTTGCCCCACAGCGCGCCCGCCGTCAGGAGGAACACCGCGAGCACTGCCGGCCATCGGATCGCCGCTGCTGTTACCACCGGCAATGGCCCGTTGTGTCACGCAGGGTAAAGTTTTTCCCGTTGGCGGTGACGCGGGTGACGATCAGTCTGTCCTCGCCCCTGACACTGGCCCAGTATCCCGCGACGCCTATTTTCAGGCCCTCACGGATATCGAGATCGAGGTTGCGAAGGAAGGCGGCGGGCGCCAGTCGCGCAATGATTTCCCCCGTCGTTCCTGTTGCGAGTCGAACCTCTACCAGGGACTCGCCGCTGCTGGTGCCCGGCAGGTAGAGCACCTCTGAGATGGTTCCCTCGAACCTCTGATCGCGGCTTACTGAAGGCGACCCGTTACGTCCCGAGCCGCAGTCATCACACGCTCCGTGGCTGTGATGTGAGTCGTGGTGCCCTGAGATCGGGGAAACACCGATCACCAGGGCGAAGAACACAGCGCATGGCCAACATCGAACAAACATCGCCATTCGCCTCCCTTTAGTGCAAACTTGCACCTATAGTATATGCCTGTTTCACAACCAATGGTGCAATGTACACCTATCCTTTGTTAAGCTGCTGGTAGTGGTCCGAATCGTACACGGGAGGCCGGGTGCCGAAAAGGTTTTGTGAGAAGCACGGGGAGTCGCAGCCCTGCACCTGCGCCATGGGCAACCTGTACCGGTTTGTGGAGCCGGTAATACTGCTTCTTCTGAAGAAGAAGGGGCGTTCGTACGGATACGATCTGGCGGCCGAACTTGCCGAACACGCCATGACGGACGCGGACATCGAGAGGGCGGCGCTGTACCGCACGCTGCGGCAGCTGGAAGAGTACGGCAATGTTGTTTCCGAGTGGGAGGGTGACGTGGGCGGTCGCGCGCGTCGCGTATATCGTCTGACGCCTGCGGGCGAGACGCACCTGCAGGAGTGGGTCACGGTGCTCGAACAGGTGTCGCGTTCCATGGCCAGGTTCGTTCGGAATGGAAAGCGGGCGATTTCGGCTGCGCCCAAAAAGGCTTCGGTGGACTCCACCATCCGAGCTCAGAAGCGAGTGAAGGCGCGGTAGTTGACTGCGCCAGTGGAGCACGCAGACAGAAAAGCTTCGGCGTGTTGTCGCCATTCCGGGATCTCCAGGCGAGCTGACGGTCGCCTGCGCTGTGCACGCGTTTGAGCGAGCGCACACCCGGGCAGAAAGGAAATGAATCATGAAAGTTGCGATTCCGCTCGAGAACGGACTGGTGTCGATGCATTTTGGCCACTCGAAGCAATTTGCGATTGTCGCGGTAGATCCCGATGGTGCGGCGGGAGCCGATTACGAAGTAGTGGAAGCGCCTGAAGGTGGACACGACCTGCTGGCTGGCTGGCTGAGAGGTCATGGCGTGACGATGGTCATTTCAGGGGGCATCGGGGCGGGCGCCGTCCAGCTCCTCAACATGTCCGGAATAGAAGTGGCGGCGGGCGCGTCTCCGGAGTCTCCGGAAGCAGCGGTTCTGTCCTGGATGCAGGGCGGCCTGACCGGGCGGGTTTCCAACTGTTCCTGTGCGCATCATGGCGGCTGCGGTCACCACGATCACAGCCATGAAGGTGCGGCGTGCGAGTAGAGACGGTGTCGTCTCCGCACATCTTTCCCGCGGTATCGAATCGATGTTTCGCCTGTGGCCAGGATCACCCGTGTGGGTTACACCTGAGCTTCGCCGAATCGGGGGCCGGCGAGGTTCGCTCGAACTGGCGCCCTGAAACGCAATGGGAGGGCTTCCGGGGCGTGATCCACGGCGGAATCGTCTCCACCGTGCTGGATGAGGCGATGTCGAAGGCTGCGGCAACCGGCGGCACGCCCGCCTACACGTGCGACCTGCGCGTCCGGCTCAAACGGCACGTCACGCCCGGGGAGCGCCTGGAGGTGAGAGGCTGGGTGGTGGACCGAACGAAGCGGAAAGTCCTCACCGAAGCCACGATCAGCGATGCAGGAGGCTGCGAGCTTGCCCACGCGTGGGCGACGTTCCTTGAAGTCCCTGGGGGCCGGGCAGTCGGAGATGAACGCTGACCGCAGACTCGCTTGTGGCGCGATACTCGCGGGCGCCTTCCTGCTGTGTTGCTGCAGAGCGGCTTCCTCAGGATCAGCAGCGCCGCCGTTGGACGTCAAAGAAATCTCCGCGGCGGAAGTCGGGCGCTGGATACAGGCCGGGACTCCATTTGTGCTCATTGATGTCCGACAGGACGAGGACTGGCAGGCCAGGCACGCTGCTTCCGCTGTTCACATCCGCCGCGTACTGCTGTCCGACCGCATCGGGACCTTCGTCCCCGACAAGCGCGCCCGAATCGTACTGTACTGCGGAAGTGGAAAGCTCTCCGCCTTCGGTGCGGAAACGCTGAAAGGCCTCGGCTACGTGGAAGCTTACTCGCTGTCCGGCGGTTTTCGTGCCTGGCAGGAAGCCGGCCTGCCGATTACTCACTGACCGTTTTCACACACGACCCCGGAGCATGAGATCGAAGTACATGGGCTTCAGCACGTAGCGCTTCAGGAGCCAGCCCGGATAGTGCTCGCGGCCAGGATCGACGAAAGGCAGCGTGGGCGTGGGCTTCTTGTCATAGCCGAACTCAGCCATCAGCACCTTGCCGTATTCGGTGGCGAAGGGGCACGCGGTGTATCCGTTGTAGCGAGCCCCGGGAGTGCGCCCTTCGAGTGTCGCCACCACATTCGCGGCCACCACCGGAGCCTGCATTCGGACGGCCGCGGCCGTCTTGCTTGTCGGCAGTCCGGCCACGTCTCCTGCGAGGAAGACGTTTGCATATCGCGGATGGATGAGCGTCGCCGGATCGGCTGGCGCCCAGTCTTCGCTCACGCCGGTTTTTGGGTTCACCGAAAGCGGGGAGCGCTTCACGAAGTCCGGCGCACTCATGGGAGGCACGATGTGCAGGAAGTCGAACTCCTCCACAACGGTCTCCACGGAGGTGGCCGCGGCGGGACCATTTCCGTTCGTTATTCGTCGCTCGAAGGTGACGCGTTTTGCGCCCACATCCACGGCTTTGACGCGGCAGTTCATCGTTATGGGAATGGCGCGCTCGACGTAGATTTCTTCAAGGCGCTTGCGGAACAGAGGAACGTCGAACAGGTGATCAATGGCCGTGAACAACTGGATGTTCACCCGATCGCGGACACCCTTGCGGCGGCAGTATGCGTCTGTGAGGAGATTGATTTTCTTCGGCGCGCCTCCGCACTTGAGTTTCGTCCACGTATCGGTGAACAGAGCTCGCCCGCCCGTTTCCGCCAGCCGCTGAATGGCGGTCCAGCACTTCTGCGCGCTCGCGAAATCGTAGATGCTGTGAACATTGCCGCTGCCCAGATTCTCGCGCGTTATACCTTCGATTGCCTCGTAGCGCATCTGCAGGCCAGGAGCCAGAACGAGGACGTCATACTGCGTCCGGCCGCTGTTTGCGGTTTCGACGGCGTTGTGGTCGGGATCGAGAGCGGTGACCCTGTCCTGGATCCAGTGAACCCCATTCGGGATCAGCGAACTCTGGGGCTTCCACACCTCAGCCGGCGTGAAGACGCCTGCCGCAATGAACGTGAAGCCCGGCTGATAGTAGTGCTCCGCGGCAGGGTCGATGATACTGATCTGCGCATTGGGTAAAGCACGGCGCAGTCTGGAGGCTATGCTCAGTCCGGCCGCACCGCCGCCCACCACAAGGACTCGGCCTCGTGCTTCGCTTTGGGGAATATCGTCTCGAAGTGTGTAGTGGTAAGTGGCCCAGCCGGTCAGGGCCAGAGCCGAACCCTGCAGCAGGCGGCGCCGCGTGAGGGTCCCGGGAAAGGGTTGTTGTGACATCTGGTCTCGCCGTCGATCATGAACCCGGGCGGTTCAGAGCGGCGGAGACTGCTGACTCCAGTGTGCGCGAGTCGTCAGGCCGTACTTAATTTGCCGTGTTGTCCGCAACAAAACGGGTTGCAACGTTACGGCGTCCGGTTCGCGAGCGAAATCACTTTGGGAGTGTTGCCGGGAACCGGTTCCATGGCCAGCGCTCAAATCCCACCCGGTGCTGCGAGGGTCCGCCGGTGACGCGACAGGCCTGTGTCGCAGGTGATGGGGCTCTGTACCTGGACGCTAGAAGGGATCAGCCGCAGGCCTGGAGTCTTTTGGAAGTGGCGTTGTGTTGCTTGTAGTGTTGCGTGTCGCGATGGCGTTTCCGCTTTCCAGTGCGCGAGCGCCGGTCAGGAGGTCATCGAAGTGGGTGCCACGCCTGGCCGCGACGATTCGGCATGGATCTTTCCAGCCAGTTCCGCAGTCTCGGCGGTGATCGCATAGAGGGCGGCCCTGGTCATCGGGAGAGGCTCGCCGGACCTGCCGGCGGTCGAAAGTGGCGGCGCGATGGATACCGTGGCGGTGGCGGCGAATCCCGATCCATAGATGGAAAGGAAACTAACCTTAAGTCTCGTCTCGTCTCGCTGCCGGCTTTGACATTGTCAGTTGCACTATTCTCCAATTCGGGTTCTTCGCCCTGGTTGTCGTAACCGACCTCTATTGCGGATGGCAATGCCGGCAGCGCCAGCCAGAATCCCGGATCCGAACGAAAACATCCACGTCCGTCACGGGGTTACAACGATGAACCTTCGACTCGCGTCATGCCGCCGGACGGCTCGCACCCTGGCCGCGCATGTCGAGAGCCACCACCTCGTAATCCGACAGTCGCGCGAGCGTGAACTCCACCTCGCCATTTTTCTGCCGGAGTTCGATACCGGCATCCGCCAGCACCGCCCTGGCCGACTGCACCGGAGCGAGGATTTCCAGGCTCACTCGGATATCGCGCAGCACCGCCACCTCATCCAGCGGAGCCCGACCCGTGGTATTGACGAAGTGCACGAACCGCCATCCGGGCTTCTCTGCCAGCGCAACGCCCACGCCCGCCGGAGCGCCGGTCCGCAGCATCGGCCGTCCGTTCAACACCCACAGCACCGCCTCAGCCAGCAACTGCCGTGTATCCGGGAAGCGGCTCCGGTGGTAGAAGCGGTCGGCGTCGCCCGGTACGTAGACCACGCGCCCGCGCCCCGGCGCGCTCGCCACCAGCAGCGGCCACTCCGTCCGGATCGGGTTATCCACTTCCTCCGGTATGCCCGCGTTCCCGTGATGCCCGTACACCAGTGGCGCCACCGCTGTCGCGGCCGGCCGCACGGCCCGAAGTCTCCCGCCAAACGCCGTGATCTCCGTCCCGCGCATCCACCCGATGCTGTCGTGCGGCTTCTGCCTGCAGAAGTACGACCCTCGCGGCGCTTCCTCGGGCAGCCTCGCGGATCCGTCCACGCTCGCCCCGAGGATGTCCTCCAGCCCCGCACGACTCCGCCGCGCGCCGCGCTCGTCATACATCGATGTGTCGAGCGTCGCCATCAGCCCGCCGCCGTTTCTGACAAACGCTGCGACCGCGCGGCACTGCGCTTCGCTGAGGCACGCCGAATTCGGCAGCACCAGTGCGCGGAAGCCACTCAGCGTCCGCTCATCAAGGTGCTGCTCGCCGATCACGGTGCACGGGATGTGGCTCTCGGTCAATGCGGCGTACATGCCGTGCGCACTCTGGGCGTATGTGGAGCCCGGATCGTCCTTGCCATACAGGTTCAGCGTCGTCTGGGACCACAACAACGCCACCGGAGCCGCCGCCTTCACGCCCTCGTAGATCCACGAATGGCGCTTCAGCACGCCGAACACGCGCGCAATCACCTCCAGGTTTCGCTCGTCCTCGCTCGCCCCGGGCACACCGAAAATGGGCATCTTCAGGCCCGCGCCGTGCGCAATCGCCTGCCACGCAGTCATCGCGTACTCTGCCGCCGGCATCGACGTGCGCGGCCAGCCGCCATCCCGGATGTGCGCCTTCAGGTTGATGATCGGCGGGCGGTCGCCTACCGACCGCGCGTAGCTTGCCGTCATCCCGGACACCCACCGGAAATCCTCGCCCGGCTCCGCGTTGTCGATCGTGCACATCAGCGCCGAGCACGCCGTCGACAGCTGCGCGATGTCGAAGGCGCGGTTCCGCATCCAGGAAGGCTCGTCCAGACCCGCCAGTTCGCCCGTCCAGAACACGTCCTTCCGAACCTCTGTCATCGCTCGGTGGAGCCGTGCAAAGTGCTGCGCGCTCACCTCGTATCGCCACGCCATGAAGCGCTTCCACTCCTCGCCGCTCCAGTCTGCCTTCAGCGGGATCTCGGTCCGGAACCGCTCCTTGTACGCCTGCCTGCAAGAATCGCAGTAACAGTACCCGGGGAAACCGCCTGCGTTCAGGTGGAACCCGTCCAGCAGATATTTCCGCAGCAGCTCCCGCACCACCGGGAACGCGAACTCTTCGTTGGCGAACGGACTGTGCGGGCAACTCTGGTAATAGACACCCGAGCGGGACGGGCTTCCGTCCGCCCGCCGGGCAAACCAGGTCGGGTGGTCGCGAAACGCTTCCTCCCGCGCCTTGCTGAAGTCCACCCGAGCCACCACCTTCAAGCCCGCGGCGTGCCCGTGCTCCACCGCCTCCCGGAGAAAATCCCGG
>Ga0163150_10003084_pt1 | contig 24051 bp, 24 predicted proteins | sample OliLakLV19P2IB_FD_148628 | JGI IMG/M metagenome (GOLD analysis project Ga0163150, IMG submission 148628) | Freshwater microbial mat bacterial communities from Lake Vanda, McMurdo Dry Valleys, Antarctica - Oligotrophic Lake LV.19.P2.IB | ecosystem: Environmental > Aquatic > Freshwater > Lake >...
AGCAGAATGTGAAGAGCTTCGAAGTTCAGTATAGCACCAATGGTACCGACTTTACGGTTGCCGGTTCTGTACTTGCTAAGAACAGTACTTCAGGTTCAGTTTACAGGTATGTCAATAACCAGGGAACCGGCCGTGGCTACTATCGTCTGAAAGTAATAGACATAGATGGTCAGGTTAGTTACAGCCGGATAGTAAGTGCAGACACTAAGTGCAATGGCATCAAGAGTGTATCACTGTATCCGAATCCATTGACAGCTAGTCAGAACCTGACGGTAATCGTATCAGGTTATGAAGGAAGCATCAAAGGAGAGATGGTGTCCATGTCAGGCCAGGTAATACGGACCTACAGTTTGAAGAATGGAACGAATACGTTGCCGGTAGACAAACTGGCACAGGCTACTTACATGCTTCGGGTAACCGATGCAGCAGGAGAGTCTGAATCATTCAGGGTGGTTGTAATGAAGTAATCCTGAGGATACGGTTTTCAGAATAAAGTAATAGAAGGGGTTGTCTGCAAAGACAGCCCCTTTTCATTTTAGTATTCTTTGGATAAATAATTGATTCCTATACTTCCCCTTTTCCTGACTTCCGATTTTTTTAAAAAAGTGCGGAAGTCAGGAAAAAAAGACATCATTGCTGATGCCTTTCATTTGTAATTAGCTTGGGTTACGACTAAATTTTAAAACCAACTGTCAGCAATGCATTACCGCCTGTTTGTTTTATACTTGCTCCTGCAAAAGCTGAATTTTGTAAGCGATAGGCAAAATGAACATCTTTGCCCATTGTGTGTACATAGGTAAGGTCAATGAACATGCCTTTATTCCTGTATCCTAATCCACCGCTTACAGAAAAACGGCTTCCTTTTTCAGCATGTCCCAAATCTTTATAGGGATTGCCATAGTAAGCTGCTCCAAGCCTCGCCATGATGGTTGTAAATTTCAATTCACCACCGGCTTTAAAATTCAATGCTCCTTTATAAGCCTTATCAATCGCACTGTTCAATGATTTCAGGTAATTTTTTGTAGACTGGCTTTCGTCACCTTCTGGGTCGGTAGTAAAAGAAGATGCTGCATAATTTACATATTCAATATCGGCAGTTAAAAAGCCTTTTTGTTTTCTTACATCTTCAATTTCCCGCAACACATAAGAGGCACTTGCCATAATGCGGTAAGGGGTAAACATCCGGTATCTGAATTCAGCATCGGTACCGTTGGTAAATAAACCAGACTCTTGTGTAAGCATTCCTTTATAGCTTTCTGTGTTGGCAGTTACTGATGCGTTGTACCTGTCCGTCATCATATAAAATGTAGGTGTGTGAAAGGCTAAACCGAGACGAACATATTCCACGGGTTTGAAAATAAATCCCATTTTCAAATTCACACCGGCACCACTGGTTGTCAGGTTTTCGGTAATAGAAGCAAAATCAAATTTGTTGTTAGCATTGGAAGTGGCATCTGCTTCAGTAAAAGTAGCTTGCTTTTCATAATGGAGAAATGGTACACCAATTGTTCCTCCAAAATAAAATTTGTCTTTATTGTTACCGGCAAACGCTAAAGCCAATTCAGTAATGCCGCCTCTGTTAGTAACAGTATTCTCCTGTAATAAGCCTGTGGATATTGGAGCTCTTGTTTGAAACTGGAAATTGCCTGATGTACCACCAGCAACGGTATCTATCCAAAAGGCATTAAAGGCGAGGCTGGTGCCAAAAGGATAGTTGCTGGCTACATTGTTCGGATCCCTTTCATTATTTTTTTTTATTTCTTCGAGAAATTTTTGCGAGTAAGAACTTTGGTTGTTGGCACCACGGTACAATATGTTGCTGCCAAAATTGGCTGTTTGGTTTATAGCAAGAGCAACGGCCATACCCGATGACTTTCCTTTTCTGTTTTTTTCTGTTCCGGTGCCGAGTACCACACCAGATGTGCCGAAGGAAAAACCATTTTTCTTATCCTTTTCGCTACGGCCATAGTAAGTGGAATTATTGTTGAGGAAATTGTAACCGGGTGTCAGCACAAAGTCGCCGGTTTTATAAAAACCAAGCCCCGCCGGGTTTACATAAGCCGCCGAAATATCTCCACCTAGTGATGTCATTGCGCCACCGACAGCTTGTTGCCGGGCAGTACCGCTGGAAGTGATCCAGGAATAACGGAGTGCATCAGCCGGTTCCTGGGCAAACAGGGGAGAGGATGATACAAAACAGGTAAATATGAAAAATATCTTTCTCATGGTGTTATGAATTAAAGGCAATGAATAATATGTTCAGAAACTTGAACGCTGTTTAAAATAAATAAATAGCCTTTCCGGGGGGAAAGGCTATTTGAAGTCATTTAAAATCTTCTTACAGGAGCACTGCTGCCACTGCTTCCAGATGATGATGAACTGGAGCTGCCCGGGGTACTGGGGGTACTGGTAGAAGAATTATTAGTAGAGCCACTACTGCCCGATGAGTTATTGTTGCTACTATTACTGTTGAATATATTCCTCAGAATATTACCCGAATTACTGCCGTTATTGGAACTACTGCTCCTTGGAGCATTGTAGGTATTGTTAGTATTGGAAGACCCACTACCTGGCCCTGTGGCTTTTGGATTGGTATAACTTCCGTTAGTTAATGCGGTGTTATTATAAGAGTTAAGATTAAATGTTCTTGGCCCGGAATATCTTGTTGGAGTTTGCGAACTAATAATCACAGTACCGTGGTAATAGGGATTGTAATTATTGTTCCAGTAGGTGGCCGGTGTCCACGGATTGTTGAAGCCACCATAATTATAAATGCTGTAGTTATACCGGCTATTGTAAGGATCGTCAATATCAGACCAGCGGTAGCGATTTCTTACTTTCATCCGCAGGTATTGATCCTCATAATAATCATCCTCAGTATCACGGTATCTGCGGTCATCATCTTTTTTATCTCTTTGTACATATTCTTCGCCCTGCGGACGGGTCGGAGAATAATAAACATCATCGGGTGTTTGACCGGTTTTGTACGAAGTGGTACAACTGCTTAAAACGGCTACAGTTACTGCCAGAAGTAAAATTTTTGAGTTCATGGCAAATGGTTTATTTAAGTTAAAAATGAAGTTACTACTTTTGTGCGACTTTAAACGTAACACAATCGTTTGCCTTTTATACAACAAAGATTCAGCCATTTGGTGAAATATTGCACGGAGGCCTGTTAAATTAAATTTAAAGGTTACTCGTTGCTGGGTTCTGATTACTGGTTTCTCAGAGACCAGGAGTCGTTGGAATGGTGGCCTCTGGTCTTGGTTGTTGATGTTGATAGAATCATTTATTAATCTACAAGCCTTAAGTGGTGAGATGATGAGCTATAAAAATCTGGACATATGGAAGTTGGCAGATGAGCTGGTTGTTGAAATTCACGACATGACCCTTTCTAAACTGCCTAAGTTTGAAATGTATGAAGAAGGCTCACAAATTAGGACGGTCGTCCAAATCAGTAAAAAGCAATATTGTGGAAGGTTATGGAAGGAAAAGGTATAAAGCGGAGTTTATTAAATTTTTGGTGTATGCACTCGGCTCTAATGATGAAACTACCGACCACATGGAAAATCTGTATAAAACGAAATCTTTACAAGATGAAGTTCTCTATAATTATCTTCACGCCAGGTTAGAAATAGCAGGGGAAAATTAAATCTATTTATAAAAGGAGTTGACAATACTGATTGGCAAAAATGACTTGTTGTTTTCTGTAACGAATCTAAGTCCTTTAAGCAACCAGTAACAAGCAACCAATAACCAGAAACATGAGCAAGGAGATTACAGCAAGAGCAACCGATTATTCGAAATGGTACAACGACCTGGTATTAAAAGGAGAATTGGCAGATTATTCAGCCGTAAAAGGCTGCATGGTCATTAAGCCGTACGGGTTTGCCCTGTGGGAGAATATGAGGGATGCATTAGACAAAATGTTCAAAGATACCGGGCATGTAAATGCTTACTTTCCGTTGTTCATTCCCAAAAGTTTTTTAAGCAAAGAAGCAGCACATGTGGAAGGCTTTGCCAAAGAATGTGCAGTAGTAACGCATTACCGGTTAAAAAATGATCCCAATGGAGGCGGTGTAATTGTTGACCCCGATGCAAAACTGGAGGAAGAACTGATTATCCGGCCAACCAGCGAAACTATTATTTGGAATACATACAGGGACTGGATAAAATCTTACCGTGATTTACCATTACTGATAAATCAATGGGCCAATGTGGTGCGTTGGGAAATGAGGACAAGACTATTTTTAAGGACTACTGAATTTCTATGGCAGGAAGGGCATACGGCCCATGCTACCGCTCAGGAGGCAATAGAAGAAACAGAAAAGATGCTGGAAGTGTATGCCACTTTTGCCGAAGAGTTTATGGCGGTGCCGGTGGTTCGTGGGGTGAAGACCGCTAATGAAAGGTTTGCAGGAGCAGTAGATACATATTGCATTGAAGCACTGATGCAGGATGGAAAAGCATTGCAGGCAGGAACATCACATTTTCTGGGGCAGAATTTTGCTAAAGCATTCGATGTAAAGTTTTCCAATAAAGAAAACCAATTAGAACATGTGTGGGCTACCAGTTGGGGAGTAAGTACAAGATTGGTAGGTGCATTGGTAATGGCACACAGTGATGACCAGGGATTAATTTTGCCACCAAAGATTGCCCCGTTGCAGGTTGTTATCGTTCCCATTTATAAAGGAGAAGAACAAAAAGCAGTGATTGATGAAAAGGCAAAGGAGATAATGGCGAACCTGAAAAATCTTGGTTTAAGGGTAAAGTACGATGACAATGATAATAACAGGCCGGGCTGGAAGTTTGCAGAATATGAAATGAAAGGTGTACCGGTTCGGTTGGCACTCGGAGCAAGAGATTTGGAGAAAAATGTAGTGGAAGTGGCCCGCCGGGATACAAAAGAAAAAATGATTGTGGGTCTGGATGGCATTGCACAATATGTTAACGGATTATTGCTGGAGATTCAGCGGAATATGTTCAACAAAGCAAAAACATTCCGGGACGAACACATAACACCTGCTGATAGCTGGGATGAGTTTGAAAAACTGCTGGATGAAAAGGGCGGTTTTATTGCAGCACATTGGGACGGCACTCCCGAAACAGAGGAAACAATCAAAGAAAAAACAAAAGCGACTATCCGTTGCATACCACTTAATAATGTGCAGGAAGAAGGGAAGTGTGTTTTGACGGGTAAGCCATCTGCACAAAGGGTGTTATTTGCAAGGGCTTATTAACCGGTTACCATAGGGTTGCCAAGTTTAAAAAAGTTGGCAACCCTGTACAAAGTCATTAAATTTATATATTAATCAAAAGCACTATTATGGAACAGAACCAAGACCAATCACTATTCGATATGAATATGGATAGTACTACACAAAGCCATTTGCTTTCCATAAGTAAATGGACAAAATTTATTTCAATTACCGGCTTTGTTATCGGTGGATTATTTCTTTTATTACTGGCAGCTTACGGTTCAGAAATTATAGATAGGGTTTCTGTATTATTTACCGTAGGGGATGCAGATTTAGCCGGTGCTGTGATAGCAATAGTGTTGGTTGCTATGTTATTAATAGGATTTTGGTTATTTTTTCTTTTACGGGCTTCAACTCTTTTGAAACGAGGATTACAAAACCGGAATACTGTTCAATTAGCTGATGGATTTAAAGCTATGCGTATTTATTTTGTATTCAGCTTTGTTATCTCAATATTGAGTATGCTATCAACACTTCAATCCTTTTTTTAAAATCAAAGAAAGAAAAATGGAAAATTCAAATACCGGTAAATCACTTTTTGATATCAGCTTTGATGATAATGTGAAACAAAACCTTAAAGGTGCGGCCATATGGGGTGGTATTGCTGCTATTGTTTCGTTAATAGGTTCAATATTTGGCTTGATTAATTATTTTACACAGAAAGGTAAAATTAGTAGCGGAAGGAGTGGCTATGAAGGGATGAGAGTTCAGCAGGCAGCCGATGTTGGGGGATTTGTTTCAGTGGCTATCACATTGATAATCGGGATAATTCTTTTCGTTTTCCTGTATAAATTTTCCCAAAAATCAAAATCAGGCATTAATGCAAATGATCAGTACCTGATTAATGAAGGATTGGGCAGCCTGTCTACCTATTTTAAATTTATTGGCGTTCTAATGATTATCATTATAGTCCTTTTTGGGCTGGGTGTACTTATAGGAATCGGACAAAGTATTTAAAAAAATCCTTGAAGGTCTAAATAAAGGGAAATTATAGCCTGCTTGTTCAGGTTGTAATGACTTTCCTTTCTATCCTGTTTTATTTTGTAGACAAATAATTATAATCTTTCAGCAGCACATCTAAAAAATCAAACGGCGGCATGTTGGATTCAATCTTCAGGTGTGTTTTTATTTTGTGACAAGCAGCCTCCGCCATAGCAAAATCTCCTTTTTTCATGGCTGTTTCCAAAATACTTTTAATAGCATTAATGTCTTTATCGCTCAACTGCATTATTTGGGGAAAGGAAGGAACATAGCTGTCTGCCACATCAATAAACACCGTGTCCTCAATATTACTTCTGGTATTGATGCGGATTAGAATTGTTTTGGCTAATATATCGCCGATGCGTTGTCCTTTTTTAGAAGAAACCACCAGTACAATATCAGTAATCAGGAAGCCAAGTGCTGCCAAAATAATAAAAGTAGTTTCCATATCACGACCAAAACCTGGATTACTGATAATCATAAAAAGAAGGAGGGCAATCCACAGGTCTGAAACCCGGAGCAGCCAGCGAATAAGAAACTGGCTGATGCTTGGCCGCCCACCAATTTCATTTACCACCCGTATGCCCATGAGTTTTTTGCCAATGCTCTGGCCGTTCATGGTTATTTCCATTATTATATGATAAAGCAAAACGGGTAAAAGGAGTAAAAGGCCAACCGCCTGCAGGTTATACCGGGTGTCGGTATCCCAGCCGCTGTTGCGTTGAATGGTGCTATAGATTTCTCCGGCTATCCGCAGATAGAAGTATTCAATCACCACATCAATAAGGAGGGAAATCAATCGCCGGTAAAACTCAGGGATCTCAAATTCTACGTCAATATTAAAATTAGTAGGGACTTTTATTACCGCCATTGGCCGGAATCTTGTTTAAGGGTTCAAATTAGGATTTTTTTACCTAATTAATTTTCGCATAGCTGCTTTCCCCTGTTGCAAAAAGAAGTATTTTACAACCCAAAGAAACAATCTTGAGAGAAGCCCTTTTCATTAAAAAAAATAAAGACCGCTGGCTAAAGAACCAGCAGCAGCCGTCAGATGATCCGGATGAAATGGCGGCGGATTTTACGCAGTTGGTAGATGACCTGGCATATGCCAAAACTTTTTATCCTTCAGGAAAGGTTACCGGTTTTATCAATTCAGAAGCCTCAAAAATTTACCTTGATATTTATAAGAACAGAAAAGAAGAGTCGAACCGGCTTATAACCTTTTGGAAGTATGACCTGCCACTTACCATAAGAAAACACCACAAGGTTGTTTTATTTGCTTTTACATTCTTCCTTATCTTTTTCCTTATTGGTTTTTTTACTTCCGCAAAAGATGAAGGTGTTGCCAGAAGTATTTTTGGGGATGGGTATGTTGATGATACCCAGGAAAATATTGCCAAAGGAAATCCATTTGGTGTGTATGAACATGGTAACGCCTTTTTAAGCTGGATCAGCCTGATGATACATAATATAAGGGTTTCGTTTCTCCTATTTGTTTCAGGCATTTTTTGTGGCATACCAAGTCTTTATTTGTCAATACAAAATGCAGTGATGCTTGGTACTTTCGACCAGTTTTTTACAGCAAGAGGTTTTGGGGTTGATTTTTGGTTGGTTGTGTTTGTGCATGGCACATTGGAAATAACAGGTATCATACTGGCAAGTGCTGCAGGATTGGTATTGGGAAAAAGTTTTTTATTTCCCGGAACCGCCAGGAGGATTGATGCATTTAAGCAAGGGGCAAAAGATGGAGTGAAAATAATGATTGGTTTATTGCCGGTGTTTGCATTAGCTGCTTTTTTTGAAGGATTTATTACCAGGTTGTACAACGATATTTCCATTCTTACCACTCTCATTTTTGTTTTATCGGTATTATTTGTTGTCTGGTATTTTATTATTTATCCCATCAGGCTGGGCAAAAAATTATTACTACAGTTAAACGAGGAGGAAGTATAAGTGCTGATGACATTTAAAAAAAATATGTTGGGATTCCTTTGCCGCAAAACAATACTGGTTTCCGGGTTGCTGTTTTTTTCTTTCTTGTCAAATGCACAGGACGAAGAAAAAATTGTCGCCGACACAACAGCAATTATGGCTCAACCTGATGAAGAAACGGAAGTGGGTGTAAGCAGTTCTGAAAAAAATCCTTTTAGTAACAGGTGGGATACTTTGTCGGTGAAGCAACGCAGTCTTCCGGGTGATGCGGTAAAGAAAATGAAAGAGGATGAAGATTTTTGGTACGCCAATGCCAATATAAAGAAAAAGAAATCCAAAGAGCAGATTGCGTATGAAAAAGAGCAGGGCAGGAAAGGACAAAAAGGAAAAAACGAACAGGCTGTAAACGAAAGAGACAATTCTTATGTTCCGCTTGGTCAGCGGTCGTGGTTTCAAACTTTACTATGGATTGTAATCCTGGCTGTGTTTGCAACAGGATTGGCAATTTATCTTGGTGGCAACAATGTGGGACTATTCAGAAAGAAAAATGTGAAAGCAGCCAATGCAGGGGAGGAGGAAATAACGGAAGACATCTTTGCTATTAATTACCAGAAGGAAATTGATAAAGCGGCAGCCCAGGGCAATTACCGGCTTGCTATCCGGCTTATGTTTTTGCGGTTGCTGAAGAATATGTCGGAGAAAAACATTATCCGTTACAAACAGGATAAAACCAATCTTGACTATTTAATGGAGTTGCATCCAACCAATTATTATAACAGCTTCTTCAGAGTTACCCGTAACTATGAGTACAGTTGGTACGGGCAGTTTAATGTTAGCGAAGATGCCTTTAAATTGATCCGAAGCGATTTTGACCAGTTTGATAAAGAATTGAGATAGAAAGTTGAAAAAATATACACCATACATTCTTGCATTCTTGCTCACAGCAGCAATTGCAGCATTACTTTTTACCGGTAATAATAACAGGGAGAAGCAGCTTGACGAACGGGTAACACTTCGCAAAAAAGATAAAATACCTTACGGCACTTATGTAGCATATAATTCATTACAACATATTTTTCCAAAGGCTGCTGTTTATACGAATATGGCAGAACCGGGTTTATGGAATTCTCTTTCTGATAATGAAACAGGGCAGGCACTACTCATCATCGCCGGTAAGTTTAATGCAGATGAGGATGAAATGAAAAAGATAATCACTTTTATTGAAGAAGGAAATGATGTGTTTGTAAGTGCAAGAACAATTTCATTCAGGGCAGCAGAAATTATGAATTGCAGTGTTACCAGCAGCTTTAGTTCAGCTTATACCGATGAAGAAATAAGAGATGAAGACACCCTGAGTGTTTATTTAAACACTCCTCCATTTGAAAAACATACAACGTATTCCTATCCCGGAAAGAAGCTGGATGCTTTCTTTTCAAAAATTGATGAGAAGACCACCGGGGTGCTGGGTGAGGACGACCGGGGCCGGCCAAACTTTATCCGCCTGCAATCAGGTAAAGGAAACCTTTACATCCACCTGGCACCGCTTGCATTCACTAATTATTTTTTATTGAAAAATGAAAATATCAGGTACTATGAAAAGGCATTATCTGTAATTGGCCCGGACACCAGGAAAGTAGTTTGGGATGAGTATTACCTCAACAAAAAAATGTTTAATGAGGAGAAGGAAAAGAAAAATGGCTGGTTCAGTGTATTGTCAAGGTATCCGGCATTAAAGGCTGCTTTACTAACAGCTATTTTTACATTGCTGCTTTATGTGTTGCTGGAGATGAGAAGAAAGCAACGCTACATTCCGGTGGTAAAGAAACCGAGAAACGATTCAATGGACTTTGTAAAAACAATTGGCCGTTTATATTTTGACAAAGGTGACCACAAAAATCTTAGCCGCAAGATGTCGGCCTATTTCCTGGAGCATGTTCGAAATAAGTATAAACTGTTGACCGGTACACTGGATGAAGAGTTTATAAAAAAACTACAGTATAAATCAGGGGCAGAGGAGCATGAAGTCCGGGGTATTGTTTCTTTTATTAAATATGTGGAAGATGCACCGGCCATCAGTGATAAGCAGTTAACAGATTTTCATAAACAATTGGAATCATTCTATAAAAAAGCATAACCCTATCCCCAACCCTTCTCCATGAATGGAGAAGGTGAAAGCACAAAATTTTATAAAAATATATTATGGAAGAACAAATTTTTCAGCAACGTACCGATCTTACCGCATTAAACAATGCAGTGTTATCCATTCGCAATGAAATAAAAAAAATTATTGTAGGCCAGGATGAAATGGTGAAACTCATCATTGCAGCATTGCTGGCGGATGGTCATGTGTTGATTGAAGGAGTACCGGGTGTGGCAAAAACATTAACAGCAAAGCTGGTAGCCAAAAGTGTGAATGCCGGTTTCTCCCGCATTCAATTTACTCCTGACCTGATGCCATCTGATGTACTCGGTACACCGGTGTTCAACCCAAGAGAAGCAAGTTTTGAATTTAAAAAAGGCCCGGTATTCAGCAACATTGTGCTGGTCGATGAGATCAACAGGGCTCCGGCAAAAACACAATCTGCCTTGCTGGAAATCATGGAAGAAAGACAAGCCACCATAGATGGCAAAACTTATCCAATGGCACAGCCCTTTATGGTATTAGCTACCCAAAACCCGGTGGAGCAGGAAGGAACTTATCGCTTACCCGAAGCACAGCTGGACCGTTTTCTTTTTAAAATTATTGTTCCTTATCCAACAGAGGTGGAAGAACTGGGTATCCTTACACAGTTTAATAGCATGGGAAATACCAGGGCATTGGATTTGATAAATCCGGCGCTGGATGCGCAACAGGTGGCTTCCTTACGTCAGCAAATAAAAACGCAGTTAATAGAAGAGAAGTTGTTGCAGTTTATAGCCAAACTTATTCACCAGACAAGAAATCATAAATCTATTTATCTCGGTGCATCACCCAGGGCATCGCTTGCCATTATGAATGCATCGAAAGCAATGGCCGCCATGCAAGGAAGAGATTTTGTAACACCGGAAGATATTTTAGCCGTAGTGCCGTCGGTGCTTCGGCACCGTATCATCCTTTCACCGGACAAGGAAATGGAAGGAATAACTGAAGATGATGTGATTAAGCAAATTATCCAGGGGATGGATGTGCCGAGATAGAGTTCGTTAATGGTTGATGGTTCATAGTTGGAGTCATTAAAGATTTATTATGGCATTCAGATTTGAAGAATTGAAAGTATGGCATATTGCAGCGGATTTATCTAATGAGATTGATTTGCTGGCTAAGACATTCCCAATTGAAGAGAGATTTAGCTTAGCATCTCAGATTAAGAGGGCAGCAGATTCTGTAGTATTAAATATTGCAGAAGGTAGTACCGGGCAATCAACTCCTGAATTCAAAAGATTTTTGGGAATTGCTTTGAGGTCGGCAGTCGAAGTCGTTGCATGCCTTTATTTAGCTCACAAAAGAAAGTATGTTGCTAATGAGATATATCAAAAACATTATTACGGATATGAAATCCTTTGTAAAATGATTACGAAACTTCGAAGTTCAATGCAGCTTGCTGCTATGAACTATAAACCATCAACTATGAACTTGTGATTAAAAGTTTCTATCTAAATAACGTTGTTTATTACATCGCCGGATCTGCGGCGGTGGTTTTTGTTATTAGTTATTTTCAACCATCCTTATTTCGTATGGGCGGGTTGATTTTATTACTCCTTGCTATCGCTATTGTGTTAGATGCTATTTTTGTCTATAGTAAAAAGAAAGGTATTGAAGCCGAAAGAATAGTTTCTGAACGGTTTAGTATCGGAGACCCAAATAAAGTTATCATCAGCCTTACTAATCATTATGCCTTTCCTGTCCGTACAAGTATTATTGATGAATTACCAATACAATTCCAGGAAAAAAAATGGATAAGAAAAGCAACTGTTGCAAGAGAGGAGTCGTACCAGTTGGAGTATTCCTTAAAGCCGGCCTCAAGAGGAGAGTATGTATTTAATGATATAAATGTATTTGCACTTGGGCCATTGCAATTGGTAAAGCGGAGATATATTTTTTCGTTGAGACAGGTTGTAAAAGTGTATCCGTCTTATATGCAAATGCGCCGCTACCAGTTGCTGGCAGTAAGTAACCGGTTACAGGAAGCCGGAGTAAAAAAAATCCGGAAGATCGGGCATAGCATGGAGTTTGAGCAAATCAAAGAATATGTACGGGGTGATGATTTCCGTACCATCAACTGGAAAGCCACGGCAAGAAAAGAAGGATTGATGGTGAATAATTACACCGATGAAAGAAGCCAGCAGATTTATTGCCTTATTAATAAAGGACGGGTAATGAAAATGCCTTTTAATGGAATGACATTGCTTGACTATGCTATCAATGCATCATTAGTATTATCCAATGTGGCACTGACAAGACAGGATAAAGCCGGCATCATCACTTTTGAAAAAAATCTTGATACTTATTTGCAGGCAGATAAGAAGCCCACACAGATGAACCTGATATTAGAAAGTTTGTACCGGCAAAAAACAGATTTCTTAGAATCTGATTTTGAAAAATTATTTTCTGTTATCCGCAACAAGGTCACTAATCGAAGCCTGCTGGTGCTGTTTACCAATTTTGAATCTTTAGAAAGCCTGCAACGGGAAATGACAGCCCTCCGGAAAATTGCCAAGTATCATTTACTGTTGATTGTTTTTTTTGAGAATACCGAATTAAAATCGCTGCTGGAAAGGAAAGCTGATTCGCTGGAAGATATTTACATAAAAACCATAGCAGAAAAATTTGCGTACGAAAAAAGACTGATGGTAAAAGAATTGCATAAAAATGGCATCCCTTCTATACTTACAACGCCGGAGAATCTGACGGTGAATACCATTAACAAATACCTGGAATTAAAAACGAGAATGTCAATCTAAGGTAGACTATCTGGTTTAAATTTTTTGAAACACAGAGACACGGAGTCCACAAAGCAGCACAGAGAAACTCCGTGAATCTCATTGTTCCCGGTGTCTCAGTGGTTTATTTTATATACTACACAATTCAAACTAAGACAGTACCCAGAACCCGGCAACAAGCTTTACATTTGCGCCAATGAATTATACAAAAGAAGACTTTGAACAAGGCCAGGTATTGCTTATCAATAAACCCCTTGAGTGGACATCGTTTGATGTGGTGCAAAAACTCCGCTACATAATCAAGATAAAAAAGATTGGGCATGCCGGTACATTAGATCCATTAGCAACCGGGCTGCTGATTATCTGCACGGGTAAATTTACCAAGAAGATAAATGAATATATGGCGCAGGAGAAAGAATACACCGGAACGTTTACATTGGGTGCCACTACGCCAACGTATGATTTGGAAAGTGATCCGGAGAATTTTAAACCATTTGATCATATAACAGAAGAAGAAATAAAATCAGCTACCCTACGATTTACCGGGGAGATACAACAGGTACCACCTGCACATTCCGCCATTAAAGTGGGTGGCAAGAGAGTGTATGAACTGGCAAGACAAGGTAAAGAAGTAAAATTGGATCCAAGAAAAGTAACGATTAAAGAATTTGAAATTGTAAAAATAAATCCGATAGCTATCGGATTACCTGTTATCCATTTTCGTGTCGTTTGTACCACCGGCACTTATATTCGCAGCCTTGCAAAAGATTTTGGTGAAGCACTGGGTTGCGGAGCCTATCTCAGCAGCCTTTGCCGCACAAGAATAGGAGAATATTTAGTAACGGATGCCCAAACCACCCAGGAGATCCAGGAAAAAATGAAACCCTCACTATAAAATAAAAGGATAGCTGATACCTAACTGAAACTGGTCGCCTTTGAAAAGACTATAACTAAACCATTTGTTTTGTTTAGATGCATTAGTATTGGGATTAGGACTTGGGTCTTTTGCTTTATAAGAGTAATCGAGGCGAACAACAAAGAAGCTAAAGTCAATCCGGAAACCCATACCTATTCCAACGGCCAGATCTTCTCCTAATCTGCCCAAATTGAAAACTTCTTTAGAGCCTGCTGTGTCGGCCTTTTCTTTCAAAAACCAGATATTGCCAATATCGCTGAATAAGGCACCATCTATATTTATACCGAAGGGTTTAAAAAGGGGAAAACGATATTCGATGTTGCCTTCCAGTTGCACATCACCATATCGTTCCGGTGTGCTGCCTGTACCTGAAAATGCTCTTTGACTGGAACCCAGTCCTAATTTTCTTAAACCCCAGGCCCGCATGCTATTAGGGCCACCCGCAAAATATTGTTTGAAGAACGGAAGATTGTTTCTCTTTAAAGGATTTGCAGTAGCGTTAAATTCATAACCCACACCTGTAAAAAGGCGCAGCACCAATGCCGATTTTGCAAAACTCATTTTTCTGATTACTTCAGCATCTACCTTGATGAAACGATAAAGATTGTCATCCAAAAATTTGTTGTTGCTGATAAGTGAAGCAGGAAAACCTGATAACTCTGCATTAGCCCTGAAAACTTTTTGTATGTTGTCCTTATTATTATTAATTGTAACACCGAGAATAGTGGAAATGATAAGTCCATCCGTAAAAATATTTTTTAGTGATGGATTATACTTAAAAAGGGTGTCCAGGTTTTTATGGGGGGTGAGAGAAGAAAACTCGATGTTTGGTAACCGCAATGAAAACAATGTATTCTTTGCCTGAAGTTCATATCCCCATGAACCATTGAGTGTAATAAGATTAAACAGGTCTTTTCGCTCTGTGTTACCAGCATTAAAAGACAAACTTGTCCTCACATTTTCTTTAAACCTTTCAGGAATCCATTTCATCCGGGGAACAAGTTTCGGGAAATAGATATTATGACTTATTGAAAATTGCTGGGTTTGTACAAAATTGCTATCACTACTTATTTCAATACCATACCGGATATTGGTATTCGCAACATTAGCGGCTCTAGCAAAATTCCGGTTTTGTAAACCAACGTTAAGACCAATACCAAACAGGTTGCCGGAAACAATACTTTGGTTACGGCTTCCCTCTAAGTTAGCGGTAAAAGAATATTTTTTTGCCGGGGTAAGCCGTATTGTAAAATCAGCTGTATCCTGGTTCTTTCTTGGAATTGGTTCAATACCAACTAACCGCCATGCGCCAAGTGAATTGAAACGGTTGATGGTTTTAAAATATTTTTCCTGGTTATACAGGTCGCCCCGACGGAAGTAAATATTATCAGGGAAAATTTTTGATTTAAACATTCCTGTATAATAAATTACTTTTATTCCATCCACTAATTCTTCTTTGCGGGTGTAGCTGAGAGTGTCCGGGCCAAAATCAGGATACAACGTAATATTGCCGATAAAATATTTTGTCAGTTTGCTGCTGTCGAACCCGGGTTTTAATCTTATTTCAAGATTGGCTGTAGGATTTTCTCTGCGTTCTTTAAGTTTCTGTAAAATCTCCAATTGTTCAATTGGGTCAAAAGTGGGGCGCAGCAATGAAACATCTAAAGTGTCCCAAAGGCCGATTAGTTCTTCACGGCCAAACCGCAGGTAGCCGCTGTTGCGGTAAAGTCCAACTAACCTGTCCAATTCAGATGAAATCGGTGCTTTGGCAAAAGGGTCACCTTTTTTTACAAACGCATTTTTTTGATTAAGGAGTGTAATGCTCTGTAACTCTGCCTGCTTAATATTATAGTTGAAAGAATCAATACGAACAACTTTACCCGGCTTTACATCAAATGTAACAGTAGTGCGGTATTGATCACCTTTCACAATGCTTACTGCTGTATCGTAGGTAATGCTGTCTTTAAAATATCCCATTGAACCCAGCAATGCTTTCATATACGTAACAGATTTCTCTGCATTGTTTACATCATAGACCGGTGGTTTTTTCATTACACTCCAAAGCACTTTTGATACCGATCTTGCTCTCATGCTGTCGTCTAATTGCCCTTTTAGGCGGGAAGCAATCTCCGCCGCCTTGCCGCTTGTTATATTACCTGTTATGTTGATATTTGTTTTGTAAACAAAGGGTTTATCAGGCGGGTAACTTTTTACAATAGTGCTACAGGAGGCTGCCAGTAACAGCCAAACGCCGCCAATAATTAAATTGCGGAGGGTGAAATAAAAATGGGGCTGGCCGGGTAACATATATTAAATAAACAACAATGCTTGTTAAACAGAAGGTCAAATATATCCAAACTTTAGGCCAGAAAAAATTCCGGGAACAGGAGGGACTCTTTATTGCCGAAGGGCCAAAGCTGGTAAAGGAGTTACTGGAAGCCGATGCGGCATCTGTAAGAGAAGTATATGCGGTAAAAGACTGGATGGATGATAACCAAAAATTACTCAATAAAACAGTGGCCAAAGAAATAACGGAGATAGAATTGGAAAAAATTTCACAACTCACCACACCAAATAAAGTGGTGGCAATTGTGCAACAATATGAAACAGGCGAAACGATTATAGCAGAAGACCAAATCACCTTAGCGTTGGATAATATACAAGACCCCGGCAATCTCGGCACTATTATCCGCATTGCAGATTGGTTTGGCATCAAACAAATTGTTTGCAGTCCTGATTCAGCCGATAGGTACAATCCTAAGGTTGTGCAATCAACGATGGGAAGTATTGCAAGGGTAAAAGTTTATTATACTGATTTGGAAGAATGGCTGGGTTTGCAAAAAGGCGTTTCAATTTATGCCGCCAGTTTATATGGAGAGGATGTAACAACAATGAAGAAGATAAAAGAAGGGATTATTATTTTTGGCAACGAATCAAAAGGGATTAGCGGTGAAATAATAAACCTGGCAACTACAAAAATTACTATCTCCAAAAAAGGAAACGCTGAATCACTGAATGCAGCAGTGGCGACGGGGATCATTCTTTCGCATATAATTACCTAAACTGTATCGCCTTCACCGGCTGCACTTTCCTCACCAGTATTGATGGCACCATCATCACCAAAAAACAAACAACAAAAGTGCCGGCACAAATAAGGCCTATTTGCCACCAAACTATTTTTACCGCTGCCGTACTCAGGTAATAAGCTTCTTCTTTTAATTTAATAAAACCAGTGGCCTGTTGCAACCAGAGAAGCCCAAGAGCAAGAGCCGTCCCAATTACAATACCTGTAATGGTAATAAGGGCTGAATGACGGAGAAATATTTTTTGTACTGTCCAGTCAGTAGCCCCCACTGATTTAAGCACTCCAATCATTCTTACTCTTTCCAATACTAAAATAATCAAACAGGTTATCAGGTTGATAATGGCAACGATAACCATAAAGCCGATCAATACATTACGGGTGGTATCCTGCATGTTCAGCCAGTCGAAAATATTGGGGGAGATATTTTTTGCACTTACGGCATTCCAGGTCAATGGAAAATTATCCATTGCATATATCTCGTCTGCTTTTTCAGAAATAATTTTATAGTCTTTTAAAAAAATCTCATAGCCACCTACTTCATCTTCCTGCCAGTCGTTGAGGCGTTGAATAAGCTTTATATCACCAATGGCAAATGTTTTATCATATTCTTCAATACCTACTTTGTAGATGCCGGTCACCGTTAGTTTGTCCGGACGAATTTTTCCATCAGGCCGGATAAAGTAAATCAGAATCTTATCATTTATGGCAAGGTGAAGTTGTTCGGCTGTATAGGCAGATATCATGATCTCCCGGCTGTAGCTGCTGTCGTTAAAATGTATCGGCCTGCCCTGCTTCATGAAATCTTTCAGGTGATTAAAATCATAGCTGCTGTCAAGACCTTTCAGCAACACACCTTCTATTTCATCTTTTGTTTTAAGAATAGCATATTTGGTGGCAAAAGGATGAATGCTTTCAATAGCAGGGTCAGCTTTAATACTTGCTGCTAACGCATCATTTTTTATGATGGGGCTTTCTTCTGATATGATGGCTTTATCCGGTTGCTTCTCTTCAATGCGGATATGCCCCAGAAAGCTGAATACTTTCTGGCTCACTTTTTCCTGGAAACCATTGGCCAATGACAGGGTCACTATCATTACCATTACACTGATAACAGTGGCAACGGTTGACAGCCTGATGATAAACCTGGAAAAGGATTTCTGCCCACCGGGTCCAGTGGACCGGTTAAATGCTATGCGGTTTGCTATAAAGCCTGCAACCTTCAAATTAAATTGTTTGTCTGTATCCCAAATGGGTCTGCGACAAAAATAAGCCGCTTAAAAAGATTTCACCCCTTTTTTGCCTGATTTTTGCAGTGTGCTCCATAGTTTTAACGAAGTTGCACCATATTCTGAATTAAATTCACTTTCATCCGGATGAAAAAACTGTTTTTCTTATTGCTTATTGCAAACACAGCTGTTGCTTATGCACAGATACCTGACCATACTTACAAGCCAAACATCCATAGTGTAAAACTTCATAAGTACGGCGATATTTACAGCTACCCTGTTCTTACGTTGAATAGCAACGACCAACTGGAATTGCATTTTGATGATATGGATGCGGATATAAAATACTATTACTACTCATTCCAGTTGTGCAATGCAGACTGGACACCGGCTAATATCCAAACCTTTGATTACATCCGTGGATTTCAAAGCAACCGGATAACCAGTTACCGCACATCTTCTATTGCACAAACAAGATACACCCATTACCAGGCCGTAATTCCGGAAAGAAATTCTGCACCAACAAAAGCTGGTAATTACCTGCTGAAAATTTTTTTAAATGATGATGCATCTAAATTGATTTTTACCAAGCGGTTGCTGGTGGTAAATACAAAAGCATCCGTTTCAGCATTGATAACACAACCTTTTAATGGCAATTTTTTCCGGACACATCAACGGGTGCAGGTATCGGTTAATACAACTAATGCACAAATCACCGCTTTTTCGCCACAGGATATAAAAGTGGTGGTGGTACAAAATAATATATGGGCTGCTGCTTCGGTAATAGACCGGCCTACTATTTTCCGGGGAAATTATTTTGAATACAGCGATGAAGAAAATACTACGTTCGCCGCAGGTAAGGAATGGCGGTGGATTGATTTGCGCAGCCTGCGGCTTATGAGTGAGCGGATGGACAAACTATTTGATTCTGACTCCAGCAGTCGTATTGATGTATATGTAAAGCCCGATGGAGAACGCCGTCAGCAATTATATGTTTACTACCGTGATTTCAACGGTATCTACACCATTGAAAACAGGGATAATAACCCCTACTGGCAAAGCGATTATGCCTGGACACATTTTACTTTCATTCCGCCAGGCAACAGGGCCTATGAAGGCAAAAGTGTATATGTGTTTGGGGAACTGACCAACTACGAACAAAACGATGATTCAAAAATGATCTTTAATGACGAGAAAGGCATTTATGAAAAAGCGTTGTACCTGAAACAAGGTTATTATAATTACTCTTACGTTACACTCACGGATAAGAAGCAAGCCGGTGTACAACCTTCATTGGAAAATACAGAAGGTAATTATTGGGGAACAGAGAATGGCTATATGGTGATGGTTTATTTCCGACCCTTTGGTGCCCGGGCCGATGAGTTGATTGGTTTTACCAGGGTGAACTCAGTTATACAGCGATAACCCCCGCAGACAGTTTTATGGTTCAATATTTCTCATTCCCATGAAGGGGGCTTGGAAATTCGATTTATGTAAGTCGCAATAATCATTAGAGACACTTCCCCTCCTCGGAGGGGAGGATTGAAACGACCTATATCCTATAGGTAAATGGGGTGGGTTGTTGCTTTACAAAGTTTTCTTAGCATCTTCCAAGAATTTGGCAAGGCCAATATCTGTCAGAGGATGTTTCAATAAACCCAATATGGAATCCAACGGACAAGTGCAAACATCGGCACCAGCTTCAGCACATCTTACTATATGCAGGGCGTTGCGGATAGAAGCAGCCAGTATCTGCGTTTTAAATCCCTGTATAGAATAGATCTGAGAAATCTGGGCAATTAAATCCACACCGTCCCAATTGCTATCGTCAATGCGACCGATAAAAGGAGAAAGGTAAGTAGCTCCGGCTTTTGCAGCAAGAATTGCCTGACCCGCAGAAAATACCAATGTACAGTTAGTTCTGATGCCATTATCAGTAAACCATTTGATAGCTTTTATTCCATCTTTTATCATCGGCACTTTTACCACAATATTTGGATGAATAGCGGCCAATTTTTTACCTTCTTCAACAATGCCATCAAAGTCAGTGCTGATAACTTCTGCGCTGATGTCGCCATCTACCATTTCGCAAATGGTTTTGTAATGATTCATCACGGCTGCTTCACCTTTAATGCCTTCTTTGGCCATTAATGAAGGATTGGTGGTAACACCATCAAGGATGCCTAATTCGTTGGCTTCTTTGATTTGCGCAAGATTGGCAGTATCAACAAAAAATTTCATGTTGTTGGTTTTAAATTAAAATTCTCCGCCAGCTGGCGGAGATAGGGGTAAAAAATGGCAGGCTTATTACATCGCACCGCTCAACCACCTACTCTTGCTGCCTTCCGGCCCTGGGAGGGTTCAGCAGGAGCTGGTCGTGTAAGACCTGCCGTCGCAAAGATAAGGGTATGAAGTTTAAGTGAACAGGGAATAGAAAGAGAATAAATCAACGATTTTTATTCTTGGTTTTTCGTGGGGGAGTGCCATTCATAATTTCGTCTTTGGTGGGCAGATCACCATCTGGCTTTGTTTTTATCCAGATGGTTCTTTCAATCGAGACGGATGAATTGCTTTTCAAAACAGCTTTCACCACTACTTTTTCTGGCTTAAAATCATCAGGAATTATCAACTCATTACCTTCAAAGCTGGCAGAGGAGCAGGAAAACTGAACGTCTTTAGAGGTGAGGGGCATCCAGCGTCCAGTAGACATTTTTCCATCTACATTAATATAGTTATGCTGACCTTTTTTCAGGCTGTCAGTATATAAATGGAAATAAATGCTGTCCACTTTTTGGGCAAAAAGGGGAGCCGCTGCGGCTACAATAACAATTAGAAGTATAATTTTTTTCATGTTGCTGTACAAAAGTCGCAAAATCGGGCCAAAGGGTTGTGCAATGTCTTGTTTTGATTCTCTTTTAACTTTTAGCCGCTTGATTCCCCGGTCTTTTCTTTTTAGCAGAAATAGATTTTACAATCGTAGCTCCTTTTAATACTTGCTTTCCCGTTTTTATCCGATAGCTATCGGATTTGGCCATGGAATTTGCATAAGCTTCCTTCAGTAATTTTTTCATGTATGTTTTTGGAAAATCTTTTATGTCAAACACTTTGATATAGCGGTATTGCGTACCATTACCACTTAATTTCTTTTCCGGATCGGCAATTTGGTTGCCCCAATAAAAACCAAAATGGGCAAAATCTTTGTAAGCAGCGATAGTGCAAAAAGTGTCGCCGACTTTATCAGAAGCAGACCAGCCAAATGCTACGGCATTATAATTATCGTAAATAAGTTCGTTGCAATTGGGATAGAGATCCCACACAAAACCCCGCAGCCACAGAGCTGTTTGCTGCACCTGTTTTGTGTAAGGCTTTAAAAATTGTTTCAGGTCCTTTACGGTTTCTTTTGGCATCGGCAGTTATTACTTCCAATTTACAATAAATGTTGCAGTAATTTGGAAGGACGATGGGAAAACGAAAAATGTTTTCACTCTATAGCATGGCTGCATTTTATGTCTTAGCCGGGGTTAATCATTTTGCCAATCCTGATTTTTATAAAAAGATAATGCCGCCATGGTTACCCTGGCATTATTCACTCATTTATATCAGTGGAGTAGCGGAGATAGTGCTGGGATTATTATTACTGCCTGTGCAAACCCGAAAGCTGGCTGCATGGGGTATCATAGTTTTATTAGTAGCAATCTTACCTGCCAATGTACAGATGATGCTGAATTACCAGCAGCAGAAAAATCCTTATTTATGGATAGCCGTGGTCCGGTTGCCTTTGCAATTGTTGCTTATTGGATGGGCTTACCAGTTTGCAAAATCGGATAGAAAATAATAATTACTTCTTTTTTAATTGAAGCAGTATTGTTTTCTCTTTTGCCACTATATCGCAATTGGCTTTGCCGGAAGTATTATCGCTGATGATGTAGATAGTTCCGTTGTTGTCAATAGTAACGCCTTCAAGGTTCATACTGTAATCCTGTGTTTTGTAGGCATTGGAAGCATCCGTAAAATTTTCTACCGGAATATTTTTTAATGTTTCAGGAAGTAGTTTGCCGTTAGCATCTATAGTCATTGACTCCAGGTATTGCTGGCGGAATTTTCCTTTGGCATACGATTTTAAACAAAGCAATCTTGAGTTTTCAATGTCCACACAAATATCTGAATACCTCCACTGCGGATTCTCTAACTGGAGTTCTATCATGGATTCATTTTTCAAACTAATAGATGAGCCTTCCTTGCCCGCCTCCACAGTAAACGTATAGATCTGTGAATGCGACATATTATCATCTCTTTCCCGCAACAGGTAAAATTTGTTGTTCTTTTCATTGGCCGCAATACCTTCCATGCCGTCACCGTATTTAGATTTGGCAGGTAGGGTGATGGAAGTTTGTATGTTTTTAACTGCACCTGTAGCAATTGTTACTTCGTACACGGCAGCCACACTTTCCGAAACTACGTATAATTTATCCTTATACGATGTCATCCCTTCCATTTCAAAATTCTGCGGCACCTGTATATCAATGGTACTGCTGATAACCTCTTTGATGGGGTCGAATACAATAATTTTCGGGCAACGTTCAGAAGCAAAATAAAGCTGGCCATTATAATATTTCATGCCCGATATACATACCTGTTTGTTTAATTCAGCAGGTAAATGGATATTGTCAAGGGTATACGATTGGGCCTGTGGTGGCTGAGCAATTATTGTTAAACAACTACAAAGGCTTACGATAACTAAACTGAATGTCCGCATATTTTTTTGCTTTTTTGGGCGAAAATGAAGTATCTGCGAATGTAGACGAAAGTTGTGTAAAATGGTGGCAGGCGGTGAAAAGAGAAGGGAGATGTTTTTTGGGCATTTGTAAAAGCAGGGCAGCAAACTGAATAATCAGGATTCATTTGCTGCAACGCCATATAACCAAGCCGAATAGGGTTTTCGCTTTATTGTCAAATGAGTTTTAAGAACTGTTTTTCCATAGTCACATTAAAATGAATATCTGCTTTCAACGCCTTAAACACTTTCAATACGGTGTCAATTGTGGCACTGTTGGCACTGCTTTCCAGTTTAGAGATTTGTGCTTTTTGTACTCCAACTAGTTCGCCCAATTGCTCCTGTGTCAATTTGCGTTGTTGTCTTGCAGTTTTTATCATTCGTCCTAAAACATCCATACGAAGTTCGTATTCGTATTGGTCTCTGTTTTTTGTACCTTTTTTGCCGATGTATTTATCTTTCATTTCGGCAAGTGAGTACGATTTCATTCCTGTCTTTGTAACAATGATATTTTTTGATTTTTTAAAATATTTCTTATCTACTTCAGTTGCTCTTTTTACTTTGTTAGTAGGAATTTTGTAAATCTATTTTAGAGCAACCCCTTTATGCTTGCCGATAGAATTAACCGCCTGCCTTACTGCTGTTGTAATTAATTTTTTTTATCTGAGAAGATTTTATTACTAATTATGTGTCCTTCAATAATTTTATTCGTTACTACTAATATATGGTAAGAAGTAAAACCTTTTTCCGAACAAAATTTATGCAAATTATGCCATAGGTTTGTCATCAGGCAAAGAATGGTCGTAGGCCTGATACATTAAATAGCAAAATAATCTGATAGAAAATAGTAGCAAGTAAGTCGGAAACCATTAAATGCGGGATGTTGGTATCTGCTTTTCCTTTATCATTTTTTCTATCTATGGATGAAGAGTGTATCATGTTATCAAGCTTATTAACCT
>Ga0163150_10003087_pt1 | contig 24047 bp, 17 predicted proteins | sample OliLakLV19P2IB_FD_148628 | JGI IMG/M metagenome (GOLD analysis project Ga0163150, IMG submission 148628) | Freshwater microbial mat bacterial communities from Lake Vanda, McMurdo Dry Valleys, Antarctica - Oligotrophic Lake LV.19.P2.IB | ecosystem: Environmental > Aquatic > Freshwater > Lake >...
GTGAGTAGAGTGCCCTCACCGAAGGTGCTAGCGCCAAATCGGCTTCGGCCCGCGCCAAGAACGCCTTGGCCTGTGGATCGGAACTCGATAAGAGCGCGACCAGCGCTTCACGCCGTCCATCGCCCGAGCGAACCATTTCCGCCAGGCGATTGGAAATCTTCGGATCGTTCAGCGCCCCAAGCACGCGGGCCGCGGCAACACGGGTGGCGACGCGTGAACTTCGCAAGGCCGCGAAAAGCTCATTGACGGGCGGTTGCTCGACACTCTTGGCCGCTTGCAAGGCCGCGGCCGAGGTCGACGGATCGTCGGCAAGGTTTAAGTAAACGTCCACGGCCGCGGAGCTCTTCCGGCCTAAGAGTGTGGCCATCCAGAGACGCTGTCGGTCGGCGCTCGACTCCCGCCGAGCCAGCGCCGCTAATTGCTCATTGTTGCTCAGACGAGCGATCGACGAGAGGACCTCGGCAGGACAGTCGATTCTGTTGGCTGCGGCAACCAGCGCCGGCAGTGAATCTTGTGTTGCCACGTGAGCCAATAACGTCAGGGCGGCCTCACCTTGCTGCGTGGCCGCCAGATCAGTAGGCTTTCGGTCGTTTCCCCCGGCGGCGTTTTGAACCAATTGCCTGAGCCGAGCTTCGCAATTGGGGTCTGCCGCGACGAGCTCCTTGGCCACGGTTGCCATGTCGAGCGAAGGGTCGTCGATCACACGTTTCAGCGCCGCTCCGAGTACATCGACTGACGGCTCGACTCGCGGCGCGGCAATCGGGCGCACGCCCATCTGGCTGCGATAAATCAGCGCTACCGTCTGCTCGTAGGCGTTCGGGTCACGGACAAGCTGACGTTCGGGGGGCGGCGGAGTAACGACCACGCCATTGGACTTAACAAGCGAGTCACTTCCACCCGAGGGATTGCCACTGGGCGCCGCGGAGTGCGTGTCGACCGCCACCGCCTGGTCCGCGCCAAGGGTCCGATTGTCGATCGCCTGCGGCGGCCTCGTGAACATGACAACCAGCACCGCCGCGATGCCGGCAACCGGGATCAAAACGGTAGCCAACGCGCCGGCAATCCGCCGCTTGCGGCGCCGCACGATCACCTTCCATTGCCGCTGCAGGCGATCGACGCTCTCCTGCGGCGGCTCGGCTTGACTGGCCGCACGCAGCAGGTCATCGAGCGGATCGTGTTGTCGTTCGTCCCAGCTCATAGCTTGATATGACTCACGTTCATTTCTCGGCCAGGTAGGGGGCCAGTACGCGCCGCAGCTTGTCGCGCGCGGCGCTTAAGGTCGAATAGACGTTCGCTTCGCTGATCTCCAGCGTGTCAGCAATCTCGCGGGTCGTCAGTCCCTCGTAGGCGGACAGCACCAAGACCTCGCGCTGACGCAGCGGCAGGGCGGCCACTCCGTGGGCGATCCTGTCAGCCAGCTCGGCGGCCGCGGCCACGTCGCACGATGTCGGCTGATCCGACTCGACGAGATCGTCGACGAGTGTCTCAGGCGTCGGTGGGCCACGATGCTGATCGCGATACACATTGATGACAATCCGCAACAACCAGGTCTTGAACTGCGACTCGCCGCGAAACGACTGCCACGATCGCGAGGCTCGCAGCATGGCCTCTTGGACCACGTCCTCGGCCGTGTCGAGCCGGCCCGTCAGGCGCACGGCGAACCGCAGCGCAACCGGCAGGTTGGCCGACACGAGTCGTTCGAACGTGGCCCTCTTGCCGGGCAGCACCATCGGCCGCGATCCTCTCCGTCCCATGAGCGAGCAGCTTTGGCCTGCCCGCTGTTAGACTGCCGACGGACGGAAATCTCAAACCGATTCCGTGAAAAACATTGGATCGGTACGGGACAGGGCAGGGGGGAGCAAGCGCACGCGGCAGGGATCGCTCTTTGCGAATACCGGACGGACCGCGGAAGATTTGCCGGCTTCTCTGGCCGTCGCTATGCTTGAGAAAGGCCGAGTCGCCAACGCTGGCGCGAGGCCATTTCCCAAGCGCGTTGCCCAGGAGAGGGAATCGAATGCTTAAGGTCGAAGTTGACCGGGAGGACGACGGCCGATGGATCGCCGAGGTCGTCGAGCTGCCAGGAGTTCAAGCCTACGGCGACTCACGCGAGGAAGCAATCGGGCGAGTACAGGCCCTTTCGTTACGCGTCTTGGCGGATCGGTTGGAACACGGCGAATCGGTCCCGGAAATGGGCTAAGTGCAACAGGGGTCGGGAGTCGGTGTCACCGCCGGCTCACCACTTCCAACAAGCGGAGCTGACACCGAGTCCCGACCCCTTCGGCCAACGTCTGCCGACGACGTTTCAAACTTTAGCCATTGCCACGTTTATAATAGCTACATGCCACGTCGAAATCGCTTTGCATCCGGCGGATTTGTCTTCCACGTGCTGAACCGCGCGGTAGGGCGACAAACGATCTTTGCGGTGGACGCTGACTTTGCGGCCTTCGAGCGCGTGCTTGCCGATGCGTAACGCGCCGTTTCCATGCGATTGCTTAGCTACGTGCTGATGCCGAACCATTGGCACCTCGTTCTTTGGCCAGAAGGCGACGAGGATCTGTCCATCTACATGCATTGGATCACGGTCGCACACACGCAGCGCTGGCATATTGCCCACGGCACAAGCGGCACCGGGCCGCTGTATCAAGGCAGGTTCAAGTCATTTCCGTTGGACACGGACGACCACTTCCTCACTGTCTGCCGATACGTCGAGCGAAATCCCCTACGAGCAAACCTGGTAAGTCGAGCGGAGCGCTGGCGGTGGTCCAGCCTCTGGCAGCGATACAGCGAGAGGTGCGACCTGACACTAGGCGAGTGGCCTGTTCCGCGGCCAACAGACTGGGTCGACCACGTCAACCGCGCTGAGACTGAAGCCGAGTTGGCCGTGGTGCGTAATTCCGTGACGCGCGGCGCGCCGTTTGGCAGTCCGGATTGGCGCGTGCGCACAGCGAGGGTGCTTGGACTAGAGAAGTCGCTTCGCGGTCTTAGACGACCCGGCGATTGAACCGAGCGCGACGTGCTATGCGCCGGTTGCGCCAAAGGGGTCGGGACTCGGTGTTGTCGGCGCGGATTGCCCGAGCGCGGGCGATTACCGACACCGAGTCCCGACCCCTGTGGATTTTGCGCGATCTCGCTACGCCGTGATCCCCTTCGTCAACTCCATGAACGCCGTTTCCAGATTCACTTCGTCTTCCTTGAACAGCGTCAGCCGGTGGCCGGCGCCGATGAGCAGCGTGGGCAGGTCGGAATAATCCTCGACGGTTGTTGCCAAGGTGACCGTGATGACGCCATTGTGCGTTTCGACTTTTTCGACGCCGGCGTGCTGTTCGAGCAGCTTGGCCGCCGCTTCCTGGTCGCCGGCCACGCCGACCTTCAAGATGTGCTGCCGGCGCACGCGGCGCATGACCTCGTCCACGTCGGAATTCACGAGCAACTCGCCCCGTTCGATAATTCCGATCTTGTTGCAGATGTCGGCCAGCTCCGGCAGGATGTGGCTCGACACCATGATCGTCTTGCCCATATTGCGCAGCTCTTTGAGCAGACCGCGGATCTCGATGCGCGCCCGGGGGTCGAGACCGCTGGCCGGCTCGTCCAAGAGCAGCACTTGCGGATCGTGCAGCAGAACGCGGGCCAGGCCCAGCCGCTGCGTCATGCCACGCGACAGGCTCGTGACGAAGGCGTCTCGCTTGTAGCCCAGGTCGACCAGCTCCAGCACTTCGTCGCAGATCTTTCGCCGCGCCGGGCCCTTGATGCGATAAGCGGCCGCGAAGAACTCCAGGTACTCGATCACCTTCATGTCGTCGTACACGCCAAAAAAGTCGGGCATGTAGCCGATCACGCGGCGAATTTCCTTGGGCTTGGTGTAGATGGAATAGCCGCAGACGTAGGCCTCGCCAAAGGTGGGGTTCAAGAGCGTGGCCAGAATGCGCATCGTGGTCGTCTTGCCGGCGCCGTTGGGGCCGATGAAGCCAAACACATCCCCCTTCTCGAGCTTCAGCTCGAGATGGTGGATGGCGTTCAAATCGCCGTAGGTCTTCGTCAGATCGCGAATTTCGATCACGGGAATTGATCCTTGGAGTTATTCGGCCCTTTGCCCTATTCGGCCCTTCGTTTCAGTGTTCGTACAGTTATAACTTGAGCAGTTTTATAGCCACGGATCAAACACGGATCGACACGGATGAAGAGATTCACAAAGACAGAAACGAGGAGACCGCCTTTGTTTTCGGACTTTCGCACTTTCTGTCTTTCGCGATTGCATTTTCTTGTCCGTGTTCAATCCGTGGCAAATTGAACAGGCTATTTGTGTGCGGATCCTTATTCAGATGGTCGGCTGCTGTCGGGCGACTGCTTGATCGGAATCACAAAGCGATAGTAGGTCCAATGCTTCCAGTGCTGATCGTCCGATGCGGTCAGCGGCTTGCCGTCGTCGATCAGTTCCGCGGCGGGCTGATCGACCACGCCCATGAGGATTGCGCGGTTCAGGTTCAACTGCGCCGAGAGATCGACGAAGCGTTGGTAACCGTTGAGGAGTTTCACGTACTCGCGGCCGCCGACCTTATTGTAAAACATCATCGCCTTGAGAATCTCGAACACATTGGTGCTGCCCGGCTGAAAAGGAGAGTTCACGGCGACGTAACCCTTGGACTTTTCGTCGTGAACCACGGTGAAGTCCTTCAGCACGTTCAACACATCGCGATGCTTGCCAGACACAAGCGTTTTCGTGTCGCCAGGTTTCAGGTCGTCTAACTGGTAAGCCCACGACCCAGTGAGCACCACGGCCTGCCGCAGCGTGAACGGCAGCTCGCTGGTAATCGTGCCTTCGGGCACTTGCCCGGCGCCGATGTGCAGGTCGGCAGAAATCAAGGGTGGCGACTTATAGCTGTATCGGGTCGTGAAGGATTTGGTGGACCATACCTGGATCGGAACTCCGAACATCGCGTCTAAGGATGGCGAGAATGTATACTGGCGGCTGAAGAGCGACGGCTGCGGTCGGCGACTGTTCATTCCCCCCCACGCCGTGCTGGGATTGCCCATCCACGAGAACAGCACCTGCAAGTCCTCGGGTGCGGGTTCCGCATCGGTGGTGGGTGCAAGCGCTTCCCCGCTGGCCGGCGTTTCGGCCGCGGATGCACCGTCGGCAACCTGCATTTGTGACGCCGGCAATGGAGCGATCGACAGATCGTAGGTCTTCGTGCGGGGGCTGAAGACATTCAGCCAGGCCGCGCCTCGGACCATGCCCGATTCGACGTCGACGTCGACGACTTCGGCCTGGTTAAGCCGCAGATCGCTTCCCTTGGTCCAATAGGCCAGCGCGTAAGCGCCGATGCTGACGACGGCCACGATCGCCGGAAACGTCGCCCAAGTCCACTCCATCCGCTTGAGGACCTTTTTGACGAAGAAATAATCGCCTGGCCCAATGAGCAGAATGTAGACGACGATCAGCAGCGCCACCTGCGCGAACGAAATCGGCTCGATGCCAAACTGGTCGAGCGCTCCGCGGAGCTGCCCGGCCAGGTCTGAAATTCCGTAGTTGCTGGCCTGCGCCGACAAAGCCTGGTCGGTGGCGTCCTTGTGCTGCGGCAAGTCGAGCAGCTTGCGCATGAAGGCGTCGCGGCCCTTCCAATCCAAGAGCGGCGCCCGGTCCAGATCGACGCCGGCAAAAACGATCTCGCCGAAGATGCGCGGCGACCGAACCACCAGGGGAATGTCCCCCTCGCTCGCGTCAATGACGCCCTGGATGCTGTCGCGCTTGAATTTAGGCACTTGCAGGCGGACCTGTTCGCCGCCGGCGCGCGGAATCGGCGTGGACATGCCGCTGAAATTCTCCAGCGCCGCGGTACGCGGCAGCGTGGTCGAGCCGTCTAATACCCCTGGCGCGAAGCGCGCCAACGCTCCACCGGCTTGCAGCACGACCGGGGCCTGGCCTCCCACGCACAAGATCAGTTTGCCGCCGCGCTGGACCCATTCATCGATCGCGACGACCTGAGCGCTGCCGTCGACCAGCCTGCTATACAGCTCCGAGCGGCTCGTGAAGAGCACCAGCGCGTCGACTCCTTCGTAGCCGAACCATTGCAAGGGAAGTTGGTTCACATCGTCGACGCGGGCCACGTGCGTCCGCGCGACGCCGTACGACGGACCCGTCTGGTCTCGCTCGATGCCCAAATTTCCGCCCACGGTCACCAGGAGCGTATCGCCGGTCGGCAATCCGATGGGCATCGCCAGTTTGTCGATGCCTTCGTCGTTGTCGAACGTGCGATCGATCACCTTGCGGCCCTCGACGATGAACTTCGCGTTCATTTCGCCGTAGACGTCGCCGAACTTCACGTACATGAGGATCGACGTGCGCTGGCCGGGAAAGAGCTGCTTGGGCGTCGAGACGACACGGCTGCGCGTGCCGTCCCCATCCGCCACGGTCAGTTCAAGTTGGCCGGTGACGCTCGTCGTGCCGCTGCCGAGAATGGTGACTTCGACGGGCGTCCATAGCCCGACTTTGTATTGATTATTGAAGCCGACGCGCAGGTCGACGATTTCGGGCGGACTCGGCCCTTGTGCCTGGGCGATGGTCGCCGGTGCAAACGCCAGCAGACACGCGGCGGCAAACGCCCAACAAATAATGGCAACACGCGAACGAATCATGGTTTCTCCGCATCGGCACAGCGGCAGACGAGTTGCCCGCAACCGGGACAGCCGCCACCGTATTTTCGCATCACCGCCTCGGACAAATCGACGCCCGCCACGTTGGCAATCGTGGCCAGCCACGCCAGCACATCGGCAAACTCACCCAAGCGACCCTCGTGCGTTCCGCTGCGCAGGGCGCCGGCCAATTCGCCGACTTCTTCCATCAGCCACATGAACGTGCCGTCGACGCCACGGGCCACGTCCTTCGAGAGGTACATCTCGCGGATCAACCGCTGAAAGTCGCGCAGCGTTACGTCGCCCGGCGCCGCATTTTGCGAAATCGAGCGACCTGACGAATCTTCGGTTGTACGAGTGTTATGTACCGTCATGGCTGCAGGTCTTCCAGCAATTTTTTGGCCGCGTCATTCTCGGGCGATTGTTCTAACAGCGCAAGCAGCGTTTTGCGAGCCGCGGCCGGCTGCTTGGCGTCGATGTAAGTCTGAGCCAGCGCCAGCCGCAAGTCGAGATCCTTCGGTTCGAGCTTTACGGCGACCTCGTACTCTTCGGCGGCGGCGACCGAGTCTTTGGTGAGCGCGAGGGCCGCGGCCAGCATCTCATGAATCTCGGCGTCCATGACATCGATATGGATCGCTTCGCGGGCCCAACGGATCGTCGCCGCGGGGTCCTTGGCAGATTCACCAAGCTGCGCGAGCTTCTTGCGAACGACAAAGTCATCGGCATCCAGGTCCGCCAATTTGGGCAGCACCTCGCGGAGCTTGTCGTCATTGCCGGCGGTCAGATACACGCGGGCCAGCGACTTGATCCACTGGCTGTTCGAGGGTTCATGCACCGCACCAAGCTGATAGAGCGCCGCGGCCTCGTCGTACTGCTCGGCCTTGAGCTTCAGCCCGGCTAGCAAATTCAGCAAGTTTTCTTGTGGGGATACGCGGTCGAGCGCGCCTTCCAGCAGCTTGAGGGCCTGTTCGTTATCGCCCACCACCAGGTGAACTCGCGCCAGAACGTAGCTGGCGAGTTGATGTGCTGGCTTCTCCTTCAGCACCTTGTCGGCCAGCTCACGTGCCTTGGGGTACTCCTTACGAGCGAGATACGCGGTGGCCAATTGCGCGGATAGTTCCGCATCCTTGGGATCGGCTTCGTGGGCACGGACCAATTCGGCAAAGGTGCGTGCCTCGGGCTGCGATTGAGACGTCAATCCGCCGGCCAGACGTTTCAGATGATCCAGATAGCCGCGCTCGAAATCTTCTTGCGAAACATCGAAACAGCGTCTGAGCGCAGCGCGCGTATTAAGATTGTCGCGATAGGCGGCCAGCATCTTGGCCGGCGCGTCAGCGCCGTAGGTAGCGGTCATGTATTGAGCATACTGGTCGGCCTGGCAATAGGCCATCTGCCAATCGAGGCTCGAGTTGGGCCTGATGAAGCCCAGATTAATCGTGTCGAGGTTGAGCAGATCTCCCTTGGGCACGCGCTGGGCCAGCAATTGATTCCAGATTTGCGGCCGCGAGTAGCCTTCGCTGCCGACGGCCAGGGCCTCGGTGAACCAATGCGGGATGCTAAACTCGGTCTGCTGTAGGTTCAGCACATGCACGAACTCGTGCTTGAGCACGCGGGCCCAGTTGTACTTCCTGGGCATGTCATTCGGTGACGCCAGCGCGACCATCTTGCCCGCGCATGCTCCGACCGTGCCCACATAAGGCAATCCCACCATGCGGGCGCTGAACCACCCGTGGCCATTGGTGTTTCGCGCACGATGAAAAATCTCGAACAGCGATTTGCCCGCCGGTTGGTAGCCGAACTTCTTGCACAGCTCGGGGTAGACTTCGTTTTCTAAATACTTGGCGGCGTAGTGGGCCAAGATCTCGTCCTGCGCGCGATCGAACTTGATGACAAAGTGATCCGTCTCCAGCACTGCGTAATCGTCGAGGACTTCAAGCACCTGGAGTGTATTATTCACGCGGACATTGAAGGGGTCGATCTTGAAGGCCTCGTCGAGCAGTTTCTTCGCCTCGACTTCTTCCCCCAGCCGCATATACATCATTCCCAGTGCGTTGCGCGGAGCAATCATCTGCGGCATTCGCTCGACGGCTTGACGATAGTAGCTGGCGGCGGCAGGAAAGCGGCGAGTTTGATCCAGGGCATTGGCCAACGCGAAAAAGAACTCGCCGCAATGCTCATTGCGGGCAACCGCTTCGGCGATGAGCTGACCGCAGCGAGATGCGGACTTTGCGTCTGGCTGTTGCTTGCCGTCTTCGCTCCCCAATCCATCGACAACGGCGTAAGCGGCCGCCAGCCGGCCCAGCGTCGCCTCGGAAACGGGATTCAGCTTGCGGGCCTCTTCTAATACTTTGATGGCCTCGGCCGCGTCAAAATTGGCTAGCAAGATGTCGGCGCGATGCAGATGCGCGGATAGTAGCTTGGGGTTGATCTCTATCGCCCGATCGGCGGAGCGGCGGGCCGCGTCGAGCTCGAAGTTCTGCAGCGCCAGCTCGGCCAGTGCGGCATGCACTTCGGCCGCGTTGGGATTGATCCGCAGCGCCGCCTTCAACTCGCGGGCCGCATCGGCCTGATTGTACTTCTCCAAGAACAACAAGCCCGCCTCGTAGTTCGCCCACCAGAAATCGGGGGCATCCTTCAGCGAGTCGGGGTACAGCTCATTCACGAGAAAATGAAACTGGTCCGAGAGCCGATTCCAGCGAGCGAATTGTCCGGCCCCCAGGCCGATCCAATGCAACGATTCGGGGTCGCTCACCTCGTGGCCGTTGTAGTAGTCGACGAACCACTTGTAGGCCGCGTCGGCCTCCTTGAGCTTGCCCGCAACTCGCAACAACTCGGCCTGAATCCAGCGGGCTTGAAACTGATTGTCGCGGGCTTTCAGCGCCGCCTCGACCGCCTTTGCCGCCGCCGTGTAATCGCCGCGATCGAACGCCAGCCGTGCGAGCTCGGCCCAAGCATCGGCCGCGTCAGGATGCTTTTCGACGCAAGCGGACAGGCCGCGCGTGGCTTTGTCCAAGTTGCCAGTGCTCGCGTGGCTGCGCGCCAGACCCACGGCGGCAGCGACCGGCTCTTTTTCAAGGAGCTTCGTAAAGGCGTCAACGGCTTCGGCGTACTTGCCCGCGAGAAGCAACCGATTGGCGGCCGGTAGATCGCCCGCCTGCTGCTTGCTGTCGCCGCACTTGTTGGCCTGTTTCTTGTCTGCCTGGTTTTCGTCGGCTTGCAGCAGGGCAGGGGGGAGCGCGCCGGCAATGAGGGCAAGCGCAGCGAGCAGCAAGCAGACCGAGCATGCCCGTGCGGATTCCATCGCCAATGCACCGAGCCAAAGTTCCGGAGAAGGGACCGCACCAGCGGCGGCATCCGCAAGGGATGCCTGGATTTACGGTATCGGAAGCGGCTGCGAACTGCAAGACTGGGGCGTCTGAACCACTGATCAAACGGCACAAGCCCGAAACAAGTGGAATGGCGAGCGGTCGGCGTCAGCCGGTCGGTGGCCACGCGGTGTGCGTTACCATTGTGAGCGTCATCGAAGTCGTTGTGCCGTAAATACTAGGAGAGTGGCGGCGCAAGCGGTCAGGGCGAATGTCGACGGTTCGGGCACGGCCGGTAAACTGCCGCCGCCGGTCGGCATCCAGTTAGACGAAATCAGGTTGATGTCAAAGACGTTTACGACCCCGTCGATGTTGGCATCACCCACTGGACCAGACTCGCTCCAATGGGCAGACACGAGATTGACGTCAAAGATGTTCACGACTCCGTCGGCGTTCACGTCGCCAGGCACGGGCATCGTGGCGATCCAGGCTTCCTGGTTTCCCGCTGGATTGGTTCCATATCCGACGATGGTATGGCCATCGTCCGACACGTCCCACGCACGGTTGAGCGTCCAGCCGGTCAGTCCGTCGACACCGGCAACGGCCAGGTAGTCTTTGAAATTGATCATTCCCAGCAACGAGTTCCACAAGAAGGCTTCCGCACCTGAATCGCTATTGCTGTACCCTACTATGACATCGCCATCGGCCGATACGGCTGTAGCAAAGCTTTGGGAACCTCCGTCCGGCAAGGCACCCAGGCCGATCATGCCACCCTCGTGTGTCCAACGGAACGCTTGCAGCCCTGATGAGCTGTTGCTGTACCCCACGACGACACTGCCGTCTGCAGATACACCCTGCGCGTAGCTTTGGAAGCCTGGAAAGCCTCCACCCAATAAGACGCCCAAGCCAATCATTCCTTCTTCAGTCGTCCATCGAAATGCTTCTGGACCCAAAGCACTGTGGCCCTGTCCCACGATAACACTTCCATCAGCCGATACACCGTGTGCGTAGCTTCCGAAAGTTGCGCCCGGCAAGCCAATCAAGTCACCAATGCCGACGACGCCGCCAACGCTTGTCCACCGAAAAGCTTCGTTACCCGAAGCACCATTGCTCCAGCCAACGATGACGCTGCCGTCGGCGGATACGCCAAAAGCTTCACTGTGAACGCTTCCCTCCGGCAAGTCGCCCAGGCCCACCGTTCCACCCCCACTCGTCCAGCGAAAGGCTTCATAGTCACTCGATGCGCTCCACCCACGCCCGACGATGACTGTTCCATCGGCGGATATGCCCCAGGCGTAGCTTTCAACACCGCCACCCGACAAGTCGCCCAAACCGACAATGCCACCTTCGCGCGTCCAGCGGAAGCCTTCCGGACCAATCGCGCTGTGGCCCCACCCCACGACAACACTGCCATCAGCCGATACATTCTGTGCCAAACTGTCGAAGCTTCCACCCGCTAAGTCGCCCAAGCCTTGAAACGTGTACAACGCGGAGTACGCCGAACTGAGCGGTGCGCAGATCGCGCAAAGAAACCAAAGGGCGAGTAACTTACGTCGGCACATCATTTGGCCCCTCAATCAGATAAGAATTGACTAATCGCCCTGCATTCTAGGCTCGTTCAGAAACTGATGCAAACTTCAATGAGCCGATCAACTCTCAAACGTCGGTGCCACTCCCTTTCGCGCTAATGAGGCATTCGCTCCATTTTTGAACCGGCCGGCTGACGCCGAACGATCGCCACAATTTCTCGCTTTTGCTTCGAGCTGGTGCCGTGCTGGATGGACTTTATAGCAACAACCACTCCACCACCTGCACCAGCCCATCCTCATCATGCTTGGGCGCAATGCGATCGGCCGCAGCTTTGACTTCTTCCTGGGCGTTGCCCATTGCCACACCCAGGCCGGCGCCTTCGATCATCGGGATATCGTTCACGTCGTCGCCCACCGCGCAGATCTCCGTGCTGGCGATGCCCCACTCGTCGGCCAGATGCTGAATTCCGCTCCACTTCGTTACGCCCGCCGGCGCGATCTCGCACATCCAGCCCGTGTAGCGTGGACTGCGCAGCACGTGCGTGTAGAGCAGTCCGGGTAGCCGCTCTTGCAGGCGCGTGTGCAACGCGAGCATTTGGTCGCGCGTGCCCATGGCGAAGGCGGCGAAGACGCCGTGCGGCGGATCGGTCACGAGCGTCGGACAGAGGCGGTGAAAATCGGGATTCATCGAATAGAATTCGGCCAGCTCCGGTTGCTCGACTTCGATGCGGCGACAATAGAAATCAAAACCTTCGTGGTAGGTGTCTCCGTAAAGAATCGACTCGTAACCCGCCTCATCCACGGTGGCCAGCGCCGTTCGCAACACGTCAATTTTGAAGTCGGCCTGAAAGAGCGTGCGATGATCGGCCGGGTGCTTGATCAGCGCTCCGGCACACGTCACCACCGGCACCTCGAGCGAAAGCAGCTCCACGTACGGCAACACGCGGCTATAGCGGCGGCCAGTTGCCAGCACGACGTGGATGCCACGATCGATCGCTCGCCGTAGCGCGTCGCGCGTGGCAGGAGTGACTTCCTCGCGACTGTTGAGCAGCGTGCCGTCGATGTCGATGGCCAGAAGGCGGTAGGGCATACTTCGCATCACTCGTCACTCGTGCTCACGTCGCCGGGTGCCATGCTTTCACGACGCCTGCGTCGGGTAAGCATGCCTGCAGTTCGCCGCGACGCAGCATGCCTACTCGGGCTAGCGCCCGTGAAGGCATGGCACTCCGATAGTGATTTTCTTCTCGTGGGCAATTGATTCACACGCTCTCACTTCAAGTTTCGCACTTTTTGCTAGCACGATTCATGCATTGATAGCATTGACTGCTGGCCGGTTTTTCGCGGACGGCGCTAAAGCGCCGAAATTTCGGCGCTTGGTTTTTGCATCTCGTAGACAAGCGGGCACACGCAAGAAACTGCTTTGAAGTAGGTATTTCCCGAGGAAAACCGGAAGTCGCGTCCAAAAAAGTGCGAAACTTGAACTCACTCGTTCTCAAGTCGCTGCCGCCATCGCATCCAACTGCAGCACGGCACGATTCTGCTCTTTTTCCAAATAGGTGCGCCCTTTGCGGACGTTGATGTGGTCCCACGGCAATCGCGCGTCCAGCGGATAAGGGCGGTGCAAGGTCGCTGCGACGTCGACGCCCGCGTCGGCCATTGCTTGCCACCACAACTCAGGGTCGAGTCGCTCCATCCAGCTATCCAACCGCGCTCCGCGTCGCCAGGCCAACTCCAGCCCAGCCCCCACGCGGCGATCGCCGCGGCTGAAGACACCTTCAAGCAGGCCCGTCTCAATCGGATGACATTTTACCTGGGCCGCCTTCACGTGCCGCCGACCGTGCAAATAGTTGTGAGCCCAATGGAAGTATTCGCGGGTCTGCATGCCGTTCCATTGATAGGGAGTGTGCGACTTGGGCACGAAGTTCGACACGCTGGCCGTCACCTTGGTGTACGAGCCGAGCTCTTCCTTGCCGATCCGTGAAATCGTTTCGGCCATGTCGACGATGCCGTCCAAGTCGACCGGCCGTTCGCCGGGCAGCCCGCACATGAAATACAGCTTCACCTGCCGCCAACCGTTGCGGAAGGCCTCGCGGCAGCCGTTGTAAAGGTCCTCGTTCTTGATCTTTTTGCGAATCTGCTCGCGCATGTCGTCGCGAGCGACTTCCGGTGCAAGCGTCAACCCTCGGCGATCGCCCGCCATCAGCGCGGCCACGCTTTTTAATTGCTCGTTCACGCGCAGGCTGGGCAAGGCGAGCGTGACGCCCAGCGGATGAAACGTCTCCTGCATCCGCCGCACGAGCTGCTCGAAGTCGGGGTAGTCGCTCGTGGAAAGCGACAACAGCGAGATCTCGCGATAGCCCGTGTTGCGGTACGATTCGAGCGCCGCCTGCACGATCGTCTCGACCGAGCGCACGCGCAGCGGCCGTTTGATGACGGTGCTTTGGCAAAAGCGGCACTGCCAAGGACAACCGCGCATGATCTCGATGGCGATCCGATCGTGGACACACTCGATGAACGGCACGATCGGTCGCGTGGGCAGGGGGGAGGCGTCGAGATCGCCGATCACCGACGGTTCGATCGTCTCGGGCACGTCCGATCGCAACGGCTCGACGCGCACTAGCCGCCCGTCGCTGGCGTACTCGGGCTCGTAAAAGCGCGGCACGTAGGCAAATGGCAATCGCGCCGCCAATTCGGCCAGCAACTCCTCTCGCGCGCGACGGCCAGTCGCTCCGTGCGAGGGCGCGCCCAGCGAATACTCGGCCTGCTTGAGCTCCAACCACAGATCGCAAATTAGCGGCAGGCTTGGCTCGCCATCACCCACGACAAACACGTCGACAAAGTCGGCCAGCGGCTCGGGATTTTGAGCACACGGGCCGCCGGCGATGACCAGTGGATGCTCGAGCGTTCGCTCGCGGCTGTGCAAGGGAATGCCACCCAGGTCGAGCATCGTCAGGATGTTGCTGTACGAAATCTCGTACTGCAACGTGAATCCCAACACGTCGAAATCAACCAGCGGCGTGAAGGTCTCCAGGCTGTAGAGCGGAGCGCCGGCCCCGCGCAGCCGGTCCTCCATATCGACCCAGGGCGTGAAGGCCCGCTCGCAGACCCAATCCTCGCGGGCGTTCATCAGCGTGTAGAGCACCTGCAAGCCGTGGTGGCTCATGCCGATCTTGTAGGTATCGGGAAAGGCCAGGCAGAGCTTACCGCGCACGCCGCGATGATCCTTGCGGACCATGTTCAACTCGCCGCCAATATATTGGGCCGGCTGCTGCACGCCAGCCAAGAGTCGGCTGACAATAAGGTCCTTAAGCGGTTGATTGAGCATTCGACGCGAATTAGCCGTGGATTTTGAGCGAAAAGGATGTTTAGCCGCGAGCCAACGGCGAGCGTGCTACGCAGAGGCTTCAATCTAACCGGCTGTCGTGTTAGCGACAACGGCAGGGCAGGGGGGTGAAAAATGGGACCAGTCCAATCATCAGGATACGGGCGGAGCACCATGCTCGACTAACGATTATTGGACCTGTCCCCTTTTCCTTCGCAGTGGACATTTCAACCCAGGCAGAGGACGATGGATGTACGCCCAGTCAATCGTGCGAATCGCATCATCCCACGAGTAGCCCTATGCAACTCAAATCCGCCTCGCTGTCCGCAGCGCTGACGATCGCCCATCTGACGTGCAGTTGGACTGAAATGGCAGTCGCCCAGGAATCGCTCTCAGCGACCGACGCCCGCAATCGCATGGTCGATAAGGAGATCGTGCCCGCGGGCATCAAGAATCCGCGGGTGATCGAATCCCTGCGCACGACGCCTCGGCACGAGTTCTGCCTGGCCGCCGAGCGCAAGCACGCCTATTACGACATGGCGCTACCCATCGGCGGTTCGCAGACCATCTCGCCGCCGTTCATCGTGGCCTACATGACCGAGCAGATCGATCCGCAGCCCACCGACAAGGTGCTCGAAATTGGCACCGGCAGTGGCTACCAGGCGGCAGTGCTCTCGCCGCTGGTCAAGGAGGTTTATTCCATCGAGATCGTCGATCTGCTGGGCCATCGCGCGGCAGCCACGCTCAAACGGCTAAAATATGCCAACGTCGTGACAAAAGTCGGAGACGGCTATCAGGGCTGGCCGGAGCATGCGCCGTTCGACAAGATCATCGTCACGTGTTCGCCCGAGAATGTTCCGCAAGCCCTCGTCGATCAACTCAAGGAAGGGGGCCGCATGGTAATCCCACTGGGCGAGCGGTACCAGCAGACCATGTACCTATATAGAAAGGAGAACGGCAAGCTGGTTTCCGAAGCGTTGCGGCCAACATTGTTCGTGCCGATGACGGGCGCGGCCGAGGACCGTCGCGCGAAACGACCCGATCCCTTGCATCCGACCGCCAACAACGGCAGCTTCGAAGTGTACGTGGAAGGCGCCGAAGGGCCGACCGGTTGGCACTACGTGCGGCAAGCCAAGGTGACTGTCGACGCCAAGTCGCCCGACGGCAAGCAGTATCTCAACTTCAGCAACAGCGAGCCCGGTCGCGGCAGCCAGGCGCTGCAGGGCTTCGCCGTCGACGGCCGCAAAGTCAGCGAGTTGAATGTCTCGATGTGGGTCCGCATGCAAGACGTGAAACCCGGGCAAACAACCGACCAGTTGCCGATGCTGGGCATCACCCTGTACGACGAGCGACGGGCGATCATCGGCCAGCGCGGCCTCGGACCTTGGCGGGGCACATTCGACTGGCGCGAGGAACACGAGCGATTGAAGATTCCGCCGCAAACCCGCGAAGCAGTCCTGCGAATCGGCCTGTTGGGGGCGACGGGAGAAGCGGCCTTTGATGGGATCAAGATTTCGGCGGGGGAGGGGAAGTGAGCGACGCACAGATGTCTGGCAACTCGGCGATCAATTTGCCTCGCGTCAAATCCGTGCGAGCAATTGAAGGGTTCCGCCTTGATGTCGTGTTCGACGATGGTACTCGCGGCATTGCATCGCTTGAGGACCGACTGTTCGGCCCGGTCTTTGAACCCTTGCGGGACAAGTCGCTGTTCGCCCAGGCGTTTGTCGATGAATTTGGCGTGATTTGCTGGCCGAATGGCGCTGATCTTGCCCCAGACGCGTTATACAGAAAGATTCGCGGCCACGCCGTCGTATAGATCTCGGCCACTTATTTGTGGAGATGTTTATCCGCCACTGCATACCGAAACGGCTCGCCTGCCACTTCATAGCCGGGCCGCAGCGCGATGTTCACGATCAGGCCCAGCGCGATCGCGTGCGCTAGCAGGCCCGATCCGCCGTAGCTCACCAGCGGCAACGACATGCCGGTAATCGGCAGCAGTCCCACGGTCATCGCCGTGTTCACCAGCGCTTGAATGCCGAATAAGGCGGTTAGCCCCACGGCGGCCAGCCGACCGAAGGGTTCTTGCGTTCCCTCGGCCACCGCCATGCCGCGCCAAATCAGCACCGTGAACAGCAGCAGGACGCTGCCGGCGCCCAGCCAACCGAAGCGTTCGCCCAACACGGTGAAGATGAAATCGGTATGGTCCTCGGGCAGATGATAAACGGAACGGTCGGACGCCTGCTCGCCGACGATGAAACTGCCCCAGACGCCGCCCAACGACAACACCTGTTTGGCCTGGTGCAGGTGATAACCGTCGTCGGTGGGCTTCTCGCCGGGCAGCGTTTGCTCCATGAGCGCTGTAACGCGCGACTTTTGTTCGCCGCTCATTTGCGTCCACAAGAACGGCGCCACAGCCAGGCCGCACAATCCGACCTTCACAAGATCTCCGCCGCGTGCTCCAGCCGCGTACAACATCGCGTACACCAAGGGTAGAAAAACCAGCGAGGTGCCCAAATCGGGCTCGCGCAGGATCAGCACTAGCGGCGCCAAGGCCATAATTAGCGGTACGATGAGGCCGCGGAAGCGGCGGTAGTTCTCGCGGTACATCAGGTACCGCGACATCGCCAGCACGAACGCCACCTTGGCGAATTCGGAGGGCTGCAGGCCTACTCCGCCCATGCGGATCCAGCGCTGAGCTCCGTGGATGGGCGGAAAGAAGTAAACCGCTACCAGCAGCCCGATTGCCAGCCCAAACGCCGCGTAACTCCAGCGGCAGAGCAGGCGATAGCTGGGAAGCGTGGCCAGCCACATGGCCACGACCGCGACCGCGGACCATATCAATTGGCGGCGAAGGAAGCCGCCACTCGTTTCGGCCAGGTCCTCGCTACGCGCGATGCCGAGCAGCCCCAGCACCGCCAAGCCCAAGGCCGCCAAAATGAGTGTCCAGGGGAGTCGGGTGACCATTACGGCTGGTCGCATAGAGGCGCTCAATTAAACAGGCTGCTGTGGCCGGGCGGGATTGTAGCGGTTGCGCCGAGCCGCATCCCAGGCCACTTCCCGTTGCCCAATTCACCCTTGAAGCCTCCGCGGAGCCGCTCCCCGCGCAAGCTGCTAGCAAGGATTTGCGCGCGTTGCTACGATACGCCAATACAATCGTTGCGATTGATATAAACATCGCATTATCGCCATTCTTTGTGATCGCAAAAAACTACGCAGCTTGCTTGAATTACGTGCTACGGTTGGTATGTTCCGGGGTGAACGAGCCAGCGTTGGAAATTTTAGTCCAAAGGAGTAAAGAAGTTATGGTTCGCAGCAGTCTTCAAAAGTGGGTTGTGGGCGCGGCCGTCGCCGCCATCAGTTGGTCGCTCGGCGCGCCGCAAGCCGATGCATTCTGGCATCGTCGGGGCGGTTCGTGCGGCAGCAGTGGTGGTGGTAGTAGCGGCGGCAGCAGCGGTGGTAACTACGGTTCGTGCGGTGGCAGCTCCGGTAGCTGGGGTTCCAGTGGTGGAAGCTCCGGCAGTTGGGGTTCCAGTGGCGGATATCGCGTCCGCGTCTCGTATAACTCGTGCGGTGGCAGTTCCGGTAGTTGGGGCTCGAGCGGCGGCAGTTCCGGTAGTTGGGGCTCCAGCGGTGGCAGCTGGGGTGGTTCGTACGGCTCGCAAGGGACCGTGACGGTCCGCGATGTCCCGGCCGACGCAGCGGTTACAGCCCCTGCCCAAGGTGGCGCGGCGCCGATGGGCACCAATCCCATGGAGACGCCCGCTCCCATGACTCCAGGCACTGACGCAACCCCCGGCGCCATTCCGGCTCCAGGCGCTCCGGCTAATCCTGCTGCTCCCGGTCCGTTGGATCCCCCAGGCGGGGCCGGCGCGATTCCAGGCGGCACGACGATGTTCAATCCGGCCGTGCGTAGCGCGGTGTTGAATGTGCGCGTCCCGGTCGAGGCCAAGATCTTCGTCAACGGACGGCAGACGACCAGCACCGGCAACGAGCGTCGCTTCGTTTCCAACGGTCTGAAGCCCGGCTTCGGCTACACGTACGAACTGCGGGCCGAAATGGACCGCGACGGACGGACCGTGACCGAGACCAAGGAAATCAAGCTGCAAGCCGGCCAGAGCGCCAACGTGAACTTCAGCTTCTCGAACGAAGAAGGTTCGCCAGAGAAGGTTGCCAAGGAATCGCTCCGCACCAGCGTCACGCTGCACGTGCCGGCCGACGCCAAGGTTTTCCTCGGCGGCAACGAGTCGAAGTCGACCGGCCCGGTCCGCGAGTTTTCGACCACGAAGCTCGCCAACGGACAGTCGTGGGACAACTACACGATCCGCGTCGAGCTCGATCGCAACGGCCAAAAGCTGTCGAAGGTTGAGACGTTGAGCTTGAAGGCGGGCGAAGCTCGCGACGTGTCGATTGATTTCGACGCCTCGCAGGTCGCCGCGGTCGACAGCAACTCGGCTCGCTAGTCGCCTGACAATTTGTTAGTCAATACTTGTTAGACAATATGAAATCGCCCTCGCACAGGCTTCGGCTTGTGCGAGGGTTTTTTTGCGCCACGCCGTGGGGCGAGTCGTCAGCGTCCAGCTTCGTGACGTAATTCCTCGAACGATTTCACCGCGGAGGCGCGGAGGCGCAGAGGAAGTCTCGGATGTGAGTTCGGTGTCGACGTATCATTTTTTTAGATTTTCCCTCTCCGCGCCTCCGCGACTCCGCGGTCATCGAGTTCGACAACAGTTCGGGCTGGGCAAACGGCCTTTTTTAGGTTGCGGACCTACTTGCCGGTATCAGCGGCCAGAAAATGCTGCTTTCACTGCGTGCATCCGGTCGATAACTTGGGGTGTGATGGCTACCCCTGCGCGCACGAGCGGTCCTGCAATAGTCGAGCCAGCCCAGGGCAGGGGGTGGTCGCCGGCAATTTGCGCGCTCGTTTCCGTGGCCATCCTATGGCATCTGGCGGCCGTGATTCTTGCGCCGCTCTCGAATCCGACCCCCACGATTCTGGGCGATCGCTTGCGGCCGGTCTTTCAGCCGTACCTGTCGGCCACCCACATGGACCAGGGGTACAAGTTCTTTGCCCCCGATCCCGGTCCCAGTCATCTCATCAAGTACGAACTGACGATGTCCGACGGATCGAAGCAAAAGGGCGTGCTGCCTGATATTGAAGCGCACCGTCCGAGGCTGTATTACCATCGCCACTTCATGCTCAGCGAGTTCTACAACAACCTCGACGAGCTTCCGCCGCCACCGACGGTCCCGGACCAGCCGATGCCCGAACTGGATTGGACGAGACTGAGCCCGTCAGCGCGGCAACGAGAGTTCGCAAAGTCCTACGCCGACCATTTGCTCGATAAGTACGGCGCGACGAGCGTTTCGTTGGTCCTCGAAGAGCACAACATTCCACCTCCGCAGCGCGTGGCCGAGGGCTTGCCGCTGAATCACGCCAGCTTGTACCGCCAACGGACGCTGGGAACTTTCACGGGAGAACAACCGTGAACCTGGTGACCGCGTACTTCCGCGACCTGTACCGAGCGACGATCTCGGGTTGGAACCGCTTTTGGTTTACGCCTGCCGACGTGGCCACGCTGGCGCTGATACGCATCTTGGGCGGCGCGATGCTTCTCTACACGCACGCCGTGTGGACGATCGGCTTGGAGGACTTCTTCGGCGCGAACTCCTGGATCTCGCCCGAAGCGGCCCGCGGGCTGCAGCCCAATGACAACTTCGTATGGAGCTATTTCTGGCTGATCCATTCGCGCGGCGCGCTGTGGGCGGCCCATATCGCCGCGCTGGTGGTGTTTGCGCTGTTGACCTTGGGCTTGTTCACGCGAGTCATGTCGGTTTTGGCCTTACTAATCACCGTGGCCTATGTGAATCGCGTCCCCAGCGCGCAGTTCGGATTGGATCAGATCAATGTCGTGCTGGCGATGTATCTGATGATTGGCCCCAGTGGCGCGGCCTATTCGCTGGATCGCCTGTGGGCCCGCCGTCGAGAGGGCAGGGGGGCGCCAGCCATCGTGCCGCCCAGCGTCTCGGCCAATCTGGCCATTCGCCTGATGCAGGTTCACATGTGCGTGATCTACTTCTTTGCCGGAGTGGCCAAGCAGCAAGGCGAGACGTGGTGGGTCGGCGATGCGTTGTGGGGCGCTATCGCCAATTTGGAATACCAGTCACTGGACGTCACCTGGCTGGCGAAGTGGCCAGTCTTGCTGGCGATCATGACGCACGTGACTGTCTATTGGGAGCTGTCATTCTGCGTGCTCGTCTGGCCCCGGCTGACGCGGCCGCTGGTGCTGGCACTGGCCGTGCCATTACACCTGGGCATCGCCTTTTGCATGGGCATGGTCACGTTTGGCTTGGTGATGCTCATCGGCTGTCTGTCGTTCGTGCCGCCGGCACTGGTCCGACGGCTGATCGAGCGGCGGGACCTCTCGGTCGACTACGCCGCCGACCAGGACAGGGCAGGGGAGGACAGGCTAGCCGAGACGCTTCCGCTGTCTCAAGTGGCCGGTCGCAGGCACCGAGACGCTCGGTTCGCAACGTCGCGAAAGCAAAGCGGGTAACGGCAGCCGCAAACGCGAGATGTCGCTCCCCGAACCCCATGAGGCGTTGAACTGTCCAAGGCGTCGAGCCTATACTGGGCTTCACCGGCTGGGCATGCGCCCGCGGCCAAAATCGTCGTCTCCCGTCGAATTGCTTCGGGCCCGAAAAACGCACGATTGCCCGGCTAAAGACCTATCTAGGAGCCATTTGGGTGTTTGACTCGATCGCAATCGTGGGCGCTACCGGCGCAGTGGGTGGAATCATCCGTAACCTGTTGGCTGAGAGGAACTTTCCCTTTCAACGGATCAAGTTCCTGGCCTCCAAGCGCTCGGCCGGCAAGACGGTCACGTTCGCCGGCCGCGAGCACGTGGTCGAAGAGCTTGTGCCCGAGGCCTTCGCCGACGTCGATCTGGCTATCGGCAGCACGCCCGATGAAGTGGCCCGCGATTTCGCCCCCTGGGCCGTCGAGCGCGGCTGTGTGGTTGTCGACGAAAGCGGCTACTGGCGGATGGACCCGAAGGTGCCGTTGGTCGTGCCCGAGGTGAATCCCGAAGCCATCCATCAGCACCAGGGCATCATCGCCAGCCCCAACTGCTCGACGACGCAGATGGTCGTCGCGCTCAAGCCGCTACACGACGCCGCCCGTGTGCGACGTGTCGTGGTCAGCACCTATCAGGCGACGAGCGGCGCCGGCGTGGCTGGCCAGCGCGACCTTGAACAAGGCACCCATTCGCATTTGCGTGGCGCGGCCTACAAGTACGAAACGTTCTCGCACCCGATCGCTTTTAATCTCATTCCACAGATCGGTTCGCCCAAGTACCAGGGCTACACGTCGGAAGAGATGAAGATGGTCTACGAGACGCGCAAGATCATCGGCGATGACTCGATGCAGATCTGCGCAACTTGCGTCCGCGTGCCGGTGAGCAATTGCCACAGCGAAAGCATCCTAGTCGAGACCGACCGCAAATTAAGCGTGGACGAAGCCCGCGAGCTGTTCGCGGCCACGCCGGGCATCATCGTCACCGACAATCTGGCGGCCAAGAGTTACCCCATGCCGCTCGATTGCGACGGCCGCGATGAAGTGTTCATCGGCCGCATCCGCGAAGATCTTTCCAGCCCCAACGGCCTGACGTTCTGGTGCGTAAGCGACAACCTGCGCAAGGGCGCCGCGACGAATGCCGTGCAGATCGCCGAACTGCTCGCACACCATCGCGCCACGCAACAAGTGGGGTAGGGGAGCGCCGCCGAAACGAAGTCGTTCGCGCTGTCAACAAAACAAGCCCAGGGATGGCCGCCCCGTTGTTGCACACAAGTCGCGCCGCCAGACTGGAACCGCGGAGACGCGGAGGCGCAGAGAAGGCGAGATACGTGAAATAAGGAAGCCCGGAGACCAGGAATGACCGAACTAATCGAGTTCGATGCGCAGGGTTGAAGGCCTGGTTTCTTCTCGTGGGGACAGGTCCGAAGGAAATCGAGTTCTCCTGCTTGCCTGGTTTCCTTATTCTTTCCATCTCCGTGACTCCGCGTCTCTGTGGTTCATTATTCTGTCCAAAAGATGTGTGGTACAGCGTGGGATGGCCGCCCCTCCGCGTGCAAAGTGTTTGCGTGCAGTCGGCCTTCCTTGGGTTTTTGTGTTTTACCGACTCAACATCTAAGACTCACCGAGCATGCGGACCTTGAAGCTGACGCTGGCCTACGACGGCACGGCCTACGCCGGATGGCAGCTTCAACCGGGCAAAGTCACGCTGCAAGGCGCGTTGGAAGAGACGCTGCTTCAAATCACGGGACAGCCGACTCGTGTCGCGGCCAGCGGCCGGACCGACGCCGGCGTCCACGCCTTGGCCCAGGTCATCAGTTTTCAGACGGCTAGCGAACTATCGCTCGGCGTGCTGCAAGGCGCGCTCAATGCCGAATTGCCGCGCGACATGGCGGCGCTGGCCCTGAGCGAAGCCCCGGCAAACTTTCACGCCCGTCGCGACGCGGTCCGCAAGCGTTATCGCTATGTGATCTACAATCACCAATGGGCCGACGTCTTTCGGCGACACTATAGCTGGCACTATTATCGCCGCAACTTGGATGCCCCGGCCATGGACCGCGCGGCCAAGGCCCTGCTAGGGACGCATGACTTTCGCAGCTTCGAATCGCGCTCGCCGCAACGAGCCACCACCGTTCGCACTATCTACGATATCTTCGCCGCGCGAGGCAACGGGCCGGACACCCATCTGGTGACGATAGAAGTCGAAGCGGACGGCTTTCTGTATAACATGGTCCGCAGCATCACGGGCACGCTGGTCGAGGTGGGCCGTGGGGAGAAGGCTGAGTCGTGGCCGGCCGAAGTCGTGCTGGCCGGCGACCGCCGAGCGGCCGGCATGAAAGTGCCGCCGCAAGGGCTGTTTTTGGTCAATGTGCAGTATGAGGAATGAGGGCAGGGCAGGGGGGGCGGAAAATTCGCCGGGGGTCGTTCCGGCACAGTCACTTGTTCTGTCACGGTCGGGAGACCGTGACAGCAATTGTCATGACACTAAGGATCCGCACATGAATAACCTGCTCAATTGCTCATTTTGCCACGGATTGAACACGAATTAAACCCAGCCCGGCGGAGCCGGAACCAAGTAATGAAAAAGGCGTTGTTCAGCGGTAGAGTGTTGGTGCTTAAACCGCACTCACCGGAGGAACAACGCCATGCAACACTTTATACAGCGGCATGCTTTGAAAGTCATGGGGAGT
>Ga0163150_10003089_pt1 | contig 24041 bp, 16 predicted proteins | sample OliLakLV19P2IB_FD_148628 | JGI IMG/M metagenome (GOLD analysis project Ga0163150, IMG submission 148628) | Freshwater microbial mat bacterial communities from Lake Vanda, McMurdo Dry Valleys, Antarctica - Oligotrophic Lake LV.19.P2.IB | ecosystem: Environmental > Aquatic > Freshwater > Lake >...
AAGGCGCGCGTACCACAAACGGACCGTTCTTGTCGTTCAGAATGGCGCGGGCCAATCCGCCGCCCTGCGCCCCGGTCGCCCCAACCACCGCGATCACTTTCTTGTCAGACATTTGTGTCCTTCCCGGCAGCCGACGTGAAGAACGCTGCAAGCTGGCCGGCTGCAGCGTAGTCCGGCGCTTCAATCTGCATGATCGACGAATATCCCAGCATCCGATAACTCTCGAACTGCGCCTCCGTGAACCACTGATCGGCCGTGGATTCATGAGGAAAATCGGGGCAATCCTTCGCGTAGTTGGCCACGTCCACCGGCTCTTTTCCGGAAAGCGACGCTTTAACATATATAAGGATGCCGTCCTCCGCGAGGGGGCCGTCCACGGCCGAGTACTGAATCCGTCCGATGGCAAACGGACGGGTGCCGCCGGCCTGCCGGTCGCCGATATTCAGCCCTCGATCGAATGCGATCGGCACGCCATGATCGATGCGGATCATTCGAATGGCGTTCGCCAGATCGCCGAACGTGTACTTCGGATCGCACCCCGCATCGCTGACCAGGATGAAGCGGCACCGACGCATCACCATCTCCCAGAGCGCGAGATTTTCGAAGTGGCCGCCATCCGACAGATAGATGTACGGGTTGCAGTCGGTCGTGAGGCCGAATAACTCGCGCAGCAGCGGTCCGACCCCGGTGCCGGGCTCGCTGCGCTGCCACGTCGATGCCCCGCTCGGTCCGGGGTTTCCCAGCCACACACCGAGCCGCGCGTTGAACATCGTCATCAGGAACGTCGTGGCGGGCGACGACTTCGCCCCCATATTGGGGCTGGCGGCCGCGCCCGAGATCGCCAGTGCGGTGCCGAGCGTAATCCCGCTGGTCTCCGCGCTGCGGCCCATCCGCTCATCCGCATAACCGCTCGATGGCCGATAGGCATCGAGCGTCGCCGAACCGGCGTGCAGCGGCGTGATGCTGAACGACTCTGCCTTGCGGAACTGCATGGCGAGACCTTTTTCCGCGACCCGGTTCAGCGTCGTGTTGACGACGTGGAACGGGCGGCCCACGTTCGAGAGCGCCTGCATCGGCAGGTTGTCCGCGGGATCGAATCCCGTGAACGGGTTCGGCCGACGCTCTCCCGCTCGGCGCGACGCGCCGAGAAACGCCCGGACGAGGCGCTCGCGATACATCCCGTGCAGCGAAAACTTGTTCACGGGAATGAATCGCGCCATGACGACCCCGATGACGATCAGCACCGCTGCCAGCGCGAGCACTTCTGCAACCGTCGCATCGTCGATCCCGCGGCCGGCAGGGGTAACGTGGAGGCCCCGGAGTATCCCGTGCGCATACAGCCGGTTGACGAACACGACGTTGGCCCACGCGATGGCGCCGAGCATGAAGAGGACGAACGCCGGGATGGCGAGCGCCAGCACCGCTTTACGCACGGTCCTGGAGAGCGCCGACGAGCCAGAACCGCTGGACGTGTCCGGCTGCCGCAGCAGATAGGCGATTCCGGCGCCCAGCACGGAAGCGGCACCCCCCATCACGCCGGTCGCATGATGGCTCTCGAGCGCCATTTCCCCGGCAAGAACATCCCGCAGGGCACGAAAGAGTGAGGGCGCGTAGAACACCAGGCCCGTCATCGCCACCCACGCCACGATGGTGATGAGCAGCCACGCCTTGTAGCGCGCGTGCCATTCGAGGTCGCCTTCACTCTGATCCGCGCTGGCGACGGCGATGAAGACCATGCTCGTGACCAGCATGAAGCCGAGCGCGGCGGGCAGCGCCACCATCGAGTACAAGGCGCCGTGCAACGCAGGCTCGCCGAACGGCTCGGTCGTCAGCCACCACATACCGACGCCGACAATCGGCGTGCTGAGCGCCGCGGCCAGCCACGTGAGCGGGCGCAATTTCCGGACGCCCGCCACCAGCCCGAACACCATCCAGGTGGTGACGCCAAGCACGACCGACACCACCACGGTCACCGCCGCCGATACCGGAACGACGTTGGCCGGCCAGAACAGCGTCAGCGACAGCATGCTCAACGTGACGGGCGCGAGGCAGAACGTCAGAAACAGGGCCTGACTGCGCCGCTTGTCGCCGTAACTGGGCAAATCGGTCACGACGAAGGCCATGCCGGCCATCAGCAAGGCCGCACTGAGGATGAGAAAAAAGGTGGCCGGCGGACTGGTCCGCGCGATCGCCGCAATCGATTCCGGATCCGAGAGCGATACGCTGACGCCCCCCTGCAGCGGTGCATCAAAGTACTGGACGGCTTCCAGATACACCCGGGGTAAGAGCAAACCCGCGGCGACGATCGGCAGAAGCACCAGCCAGTTCAGCAGAACATTGCGCAGCATTGTCGCCGCAAGCGTCCAGCTGTCGGCCGACAGCGAACCGAGCTGCGGGCTCATGTACCGGCTGTACGAGCGCATCCGCGATACAGGAGCGGCTTCGATGCGGCCGTGCTCGAGCTCCAGGCCCCTGAGCTTCCGGAAGACGGCGTCCCGATCGCCATCCTTCGCCGCGTGGTGGAGCCACGCGCTCAACCACCCGCCGGCAAAGCCGCCGCCGGACACCGTCGAGAGGTAGTCGAACCCTTCGAGCAGTCGTCGCTGGGCGAGGGCCTGAATCACGCCGAGCGCGAAGCTGGCGCTGCGAATGCCGCCGCCCGAGAGGCAGAGCGCAGAGTAGCCGCCGGTGTCCGGCCGGCCGGCGCTTCGGAGATGCTCCCGCTCGGCGTCCAGCATCTCCGCGCGGGGAATGGGGCGATCGTGACTCTCTGTCACGGTCAACCTTGAATGAGCGCGAAACAGTCTGGCGGCGTTCGAGGCGGCGCCGGGCTGGCGTCGTCTTTGTGGATCTTCAGATACTCGATCAGATCCATCCGCTGCGGCGGCGTCAGCTCGGGGCCAATGGCGCCGCCCTGATACTGCGCGGACGCCGGCCTGCTCTCATCGAACGGCACGTACCCTTGTCGGAACTCGTGCCCCGTGTTCAGGTTTCCGGGGATGGTCGCGTCGAACCAGAAGCCGGCCGTCGAGCCGGCGACCGGCTCGGTGACGTAGCCGATCTTGACCGGGTCGAACTCGCGGCGCCCGACAAAGAACCGCTGTGATCGCTCGGCCACCGGCGACAGCAGCTCGTAGAGATTCGGCACCGATCCGTTATGGAGGAACGGCGGCGTGGCCCACACCCCCTCGTGCGGCCGCGCCTTGTATCCGGGCACGACCTGCGGCAGATCGAGCATGCCGAACCCTTCGAAGCAGGCGCGGGCCTCGTCCGAGAAATGGCGATCGGTGTAATACCGGTCGCGAATCAGCAGGCCGAGAATATTCAGGCCCACGCCGACGTTGACCTTCTTGAGATCGATCGCGTCGAGCGTGCGCGCGATGGTTTCATCCGTCGTGCCGTACTTCTGGGCTTCGACGATCTCGGTTTCGATCTCACCAAGCGCCGCGGCGTCGGCGCCGCCGGCCTTCCGCTTCGCGAGCTCCTGTTGCAGGGCCGGAACGAGATCGACCTGCCGCGCCTTCTGCAGATCGAGCTCCTTTTTCAGCACGGCCCTGACATCTTCGAGCCGCAGGCCTGTGTGGCTCAGGTCAACGGTGTTCTGCACGAAGTTCATCGCCGTTGCGGGATCGGTTCCGATGTCCTGTACGTCCTTCCACCGGATGACCCAGAGCGGATCGGCCGCGGTCCTGAGGGGCGACACAACCTTTTTGAGGGCATCGGCCGCCACATGCGGGCCATGACAGCCGACGCAATGCTCCTGGTAGAGCGTCTGTCCCCTCGCCGCCTTCGTGTGATCGATCGATCCCAGCAGATCTTCCGGCCATTGCGGCGGGGTCAGCGTCTGCAGCGACGATTCGATGCGAAGGAGGCTGTCGAGCGAGATCGACGTGCGATAGCGTTCGGCCGGCGGAATCGGGCGGCCATAGCGATCGGTCAGCTCGAACACCGCGCCCGTCCCCATGGCCTCGCCCACATTACGCGCCATCGGCTGGCTGACCGACGCACCGTACTGCACCCAGTCGAATTTCCAGATGTTCCAGAGGAACGGGAAATTGACAGGCGCGCTGCCCAGCCGGTAGTTGCCGGCGCTGATGTGATCGCCGAACACCGTGTTGCTGATCCGCGCCAGCGCATCGGTGCGGCCGAACCCTTCCTGCACGGGATAGTACGCCGAGGAGAACGAGCCGCGCTGAGCCGCGATGAGCTCGTCCGTCACCGACAGCAGGTCGCCCCAGAGCCTCGCCTTCTGGCGCAGGCCGGCCTCGGAACCGAGCACCCGCTCCGAGAACCGGTTGAACTTGATCGGGTTGGCGAGCGTGGTCATGACCGACAGGCCCAGCTCCGGAACGAAGTGCCCAAGGCCCATGTCGGTGAACGCATGCATCCCCTGGCCGCCGTCAATCCGCAGCGCCGTGGTTTTGCCGCCCCTGGTGATGTTGAGCTGCCCCGTATGGCAGGCAGAACACGACACGTCGAGGACGTATTCGTTCAGCGACGTGTCGTACCGACGCGCGAAGCCGACGGGCAACTGGTCCGGGTTGGCAGGCGTCGGCACCGGATCGACGATGAAGTTGAGCGAACGCAGGTAGTCCGGGTCTGCCAGGCGGGCCCGGCGGAACGGCCGCTCGATGTTGACGAACCAGCTGTAGCGCATGCCATGGAGCGGCGCGCCCTGCGCTGTGTAGTAGTAGGCTTCGCGGTCGGCCGCCTCGCGATCCGGACCCCACCCCTGGCCCAGATACCGAACCTCGTCCACCCGCTCGCCGACAGGAATGTTCTGCGCCGCTTGCCTCTTGTACACCAGGCTTCCGACGCTGACAACAGCCGCCGCGACAAGAAACAGGACGACCGCCCATCTCAGGAATCGGAACCGCCTGTGCCCACGCGCTGAAACCGCTGTCGGGTGATCCGCCATCGTTGACGCCTCTGGTTTTTCGCCGGTTCGCGCGGCGCGGCTGGCTGCCTCGGCCTCGCGGCGCGCACGGTTGATGCCCCCGATTGGCTCACACCCGGGCGCGCAATGTTTCGTGACGTCGATGTAGCCGGACTCGCACTCCTGAGGGGGAAGAATCGACTTCGGCAGCAGCGTGAGGCGCCCGACGATGTGGAACGGCGCCTGCGCTTCTTTCCACTCGACGGTCGCGTTCTCGACCCAGAAGGAGGCACTCCGGCGCCGACCCCAGCGCGTCATACGGGCCGGATCGAGCAGCTGCAGGCCGAAATCGAAGGCGCTCATCTGCGCGTCGTCGTTCACATGGCGCACGAACTCGTCTCTCAGCAGGTCGGGGCCGGTCTGCAGCGGCTGGGCAGAATTCGCGGAGCCCGGAATGGCGGAGTACTTCACCGCCTCGGCCGCGCCGTGGCGAAACGGCACGTTGCTCCAGTACCGCATCTGCTGATACGCGCGTGTCGCGGCGCGCTGCTCGCGCTTTCCCAGGACCGCCGTTTTCAGGACGCCGAGCAGGTCCTTCCACGGGAGAGACAAGAGCGCGCTGATCTGTTCGTGGTTGCCGTCGGCGGCTTCCACCGCCATGAGCGACGCGAACGCATGCGCGTCGTTGATGGGAAAGGTGGGCGCGTTGTTCATCGAGTAATCAAGACGCCCTGGCTCGGAACCGATGATGCCGGCCGGCACCTCGACGGCGAATGACATCGCGCGAACATCCGCCTGGGCATCGTTGTAGATGGTGGACGCCGCATTGGCGAAGCGGACGGTCGCCTGATACACGCCGGGTTTCGCGAACAGGCCCTGCGACAGCCTGGCGGCCAGCGACGGATCGCCCACTGCGCGATCGATCGCGAACACTTCGAACTGGGCGCGCGCGCACACGCCTTTGGTATGCGTGCCACGGCCGAGCGGCCGATGCTGTTGAGACGCGAAACGCGCCTGAATCACCAGGAAGGCGCGAACGATGTTCGCGATGTCCGCCGTTTCGGTTGGAAGCTTGTGCTCGAAGTTCGCCATATCGTCTTAACCAATCTCGGACAGCAGCGTCCGCGCGGCAACCAGGTCCGCCGTGTCATGCCCTTCGCTGAACCACTCGTAGAGGGGGGCAAGAACAGCGCGGGCGTCAGGTGATCGTCCAGAAGAATGCAGCAGGGTGGCGAGCCCCGTCGCGGCGCGCAGCTCGAACGACTTCGCCTGCTGGCCGCCGGCGTACTCCAGTGCGGCGCGCATCGCATTCTCTGCCGCAGCCGTATTGCCTTCGAGCCGCAGAAGCTCGCCTCGCACGCGGTGCAGCTCTGCCACGTACCCGCCCTGGAACGTGCGTCCCGCGTGCGTCAATCCTTCGTCAACCGCTTCGAGCCCCTCCTCGACGCGCCCCGCCTGCCGGAGCGCATCGGCGAGCAGTGCCAGAAACGTCGGGCGCACAAGACCTGCGCCGATGGACTGCTGCGCCGAGAGGCTGGTCTTCAACAGCGTGATGCCTCGATCGACGTCCCCAAGTGCGGCGAGGGCCGCACCCTCGAACGAGCGGCTCCACTCCCCCTCCTGGCGCAGTTCATACTCGCGGCAGAGCACAGCCAGCTCGTCGCAGACGGCAATCGCCTCCAATAGCTCGCCACGATAAAGATGAATGCCTCCAATCACCACGAGCGCAAACGCCAGCGTGGTGGGCTGGCGCTGCGAGCGTGCAAGCTCGAGCGTGTCGCGGGCCCGCGCGGCGGCGCGATCGGGGTAGCCAAGCGCCCATAACGGCCGGCTCGTCATCGCGCGCGCGAGCATCCCTGGATCGAACCCGTACATCGCCATGTACGCGGGGTGCTCGGCCGGCACATGAAGCTCCCGCGCGCGCTCGAGGTGGCGGCTCGCCTGCACCATGTCGCCGATGAACTCGCGCGAGACGCCCGCGAGATGGTGGGCGGCCATGAGAAATGCGGGGTTCTTCGCCTGCTCGGCCTGCGCAACGAGCTGGTCGGCACGATCGCGGCACTCGCGCAGGTTGCCCCGAATCATGTGGAAGTGCGCCAGCGCGCACAGTACGGGAAACAACTCGGGCGGGTCCTCGAGTTCCTGGCAGAGCTGGCGGGCCGTGGCAAACACCTGCGCGACTTCCGGCGTCGCCCATCCAGCCACCGAGCGCAAGGCTCGTCCCTTAATCATGTGGAGGCCGAGCTCCTGCTGCTTGCGCGCCCGGCCGTCGGGCAACCCCGCAAGCGCGGCGAGCCCGCGATCGGCGAGCGACACGGCCTCGCGAAAGGCGAAGAGCTTGACGGCCTGCCCTGCGGCCGTGAGGAAATACTGCGCGCTGGTCTCGAATTCGCGCGCGGCTTCGAACAGCACCGCGAGCCTGCCGGCCATGCCCGACACCTCGGCGCCATGATGCGACACGAGCGCGCGGGCGACACGGCCGCTGAGTGCCGCGCGCCTCGTCGGCTGCAGCGACGCATGCAGGATGTTCTGATACAGCACGTGCACGAACTGGTACGTCACGGTGAGCGTCCGATTGAAAAATTCGCGTTCCTCTCCCCGGCGGACGAACACGTGCGTCTGCTCGAGCTTCTCGAGCCGCTCTTCGACTTCGGCGGCGTCCATCTCGGCCGCTTCTGCGACGATGGCCGAGTCGAACTCGTGCCCCTGCACGCTGGCCGCACGCAGAAGACGGCGGTCTTCCTCCGACACCTGCTCGATCTTGCGCGCAATCATGCCGCGCACCGATTCAGGCAGGTCGCGCGGCGCCTCCGGCAGCGCGCGGGCGAGCACCCATCCGCCGTTCTCTTCGACGATGCCGCCGGTGTCGCGGAGATACCGAACGAGGTCGGCCATGAAGAGCGGGCTGCCTTCTGTCTTGCCGTGGATCAGCGCGGCGAAATCCGACGGGAAGGCATTGCCGGGAAACTGCAGCGCGAGATACCGCTCGACGTCCGCCGGCCCGAGAAACCGGAGCTCGATCTCTTCGAACAGCCCTCGCGACTGTAAATCGCTCCTGATAGCCATGAAGGGATGCTGCGCCAGCGCCATGTCCGACGGCCGATAGCTCGCGAGCACCAGCACGCGCATGTCGGCGAAACGGGCCGCGAGATAGTTGAGGAGGTCAATCGTCGATACATCCGCCCAGTGCAGGTCGTCGATGAACAGCACGAGCGGCTGCGCGCGCGAGATCTCCTGGAACAGCGCGCCGAGCTCGCGCTTCATGCGCTCCTGAGACGCCGTCGGTACCACCTCGCGCAGCTGGGCGATCGCCGCCTGCTCCAGCGTGCCGGTCGCCACCTGTATGTACCTGTTCGGCGCGACGGCTTTCATCACCTCGGTGAGCGGCGGCCCGGCACTCCGATGAAGCAGCATGTCCAGCGCTTCGAGAATGGGCAGGTACGCCTCCGCCCCGGCGAGGCGCTCCGAACACCGGCCCCGCGCCAGCACGGGGGGCGAGGTGCTGGTCGTCAGCTCGCTGAGGAATTCCTCGATCACGCTCGTCTTGCCGATGCCCGGCTCGCCCGTCACGCCGAGAATGACGCTGCGTCCGCCCTTCACGCCTGCGTAGGCGCGGCGGAGCTGCGCGAGGTGCGCCTCACGCCCGACCGTCGTCCGGCCTCGCATCGTCCGCGATCCCGGCGCCAGCCCATCGCCGCGCTGCATCACCGCGAGCGCCTCTTCGACGTCGCGCGCCGACGGCCGGCGCTCGGGCCGCTTCTCGAGCATGCGCAGCACCAGGTCGTCGAACACGGCGGGGATGGCGGGGTCGATGTGCGTCAGCGGGACCGGCTGCTCGCCGATGATGGCGCTGACGACGGCAAGAGGCGTGGCGGCCACGAACGGCCGCCGGCCGGCCGCCATTTCGTACAGCACGCAGCCGAGCGCGAACACGTCCGTCAGCGGCCCGGAGGATGCGCCGCCGAACCGCTCCGGCGACATGTACGACGGTGTGCCGAGCAGAACGCCCGGCGTGGTATCGCGCCCGTCCTGCGTGAGCTGATTGTCGGAATCCTTGAACGCGAAGACGCGCGCGAGCCCGAAGTCGAGCACCTTCACGTAGCCGTCGCCGCGGACCATGATGTTCTCGGGCTTCACGTCGCGGTGCACGATGCCGGCCGCGTGGGCCGCCGCGAGCGCCCGCGCCGTCTGCTTCCCAATCCCGAGGATCGCCGGCAGCAGCATCGGCTCCTGAAGCATCGCGCGCAGCGTGCGCCCGTCGATGAACTCCTGCACGATGAAGCGGTCGCCCGTCGGCGTTTCGCCGACATCATGAATGATGACGATGTTGGGATGGTTGAGGGCGGAGGCGGCGCGCGCCTCATGGAGAAACCCCTCGACGGCGGGCATCTCTTCCGACCCGGCCCCGCGCACCACCTTCATGGCGACCGGCCGGTTCAGACGGGTATCGAAGGCGCGGAAGACTTCGCCCATGCCTCCCCGCCCGATTTCCGCGTCGATGCGGTAGTGGCCGATAGTGGTCGATATCACGGCTGTCCGGATGCCCTGGAGAGGCGGCGATAGTATCATCTGTCCACCCCCGGGACTTCACGCATAAACGCCTTAGAGGAGCGCGGTATGAATCCGAGCAGACTGTTGAAGATTGCCGCCGCGATTGTCGGCACGTTGCTGTTGGCGAATCCGACACTGGCGCAGGTCGCCACCGGCACCATTCTGGGCAACGTGTCGGACACCTCGGGAGGCGCGGTTCCCGGCGCGCTGGTCACCGCGACGCAGGTGGACACGCAGTTCGTGCGCACCGCCACGACCGACGAATCGGGACAATACGCGCTGCGGCTGCTCCCCCTCGGCAACTACAAAGTTGACGTCACGCTGGACGGCTTCAAGAACTTCTCCCAGACGGGCATCGTCATCGAAGTGGGCCGCAACGCCCGCATCGACGCCACGATAGAACCCGGCAACGTCGCCGAGACCGTCTCGGTCGTCGGCGACGCGCCGCTCGTCGAGACCACTTCGGCGTCGCTGTCGCGCACGGTCGGCCAGAACGAAGTGTTGAACCTGCCGCTGGTCAACCGCGATCTCTACTCGCTGCTGAGCCTCACGGGCGGCGTGACCAGCAACGACACGGCGAATTCCCTGGGCGGCCCCGAGCAAACGACGACGATCAACGGCTCGCAGAAAGCTCAGGTCGGCACGGTGAATTTTCAGCTGGACGGAGGCAACAACACGGCCGGCCTGCGTGGCACGGGGAACCCCGCGCCGAATCCTGAGGCGGTTCAGGAGTTCCGCGTCATCACGAACAACTACGCCGCCGAATATGGACGTTACCCCGCCGGCGTCGTGGACGTCGTGACGAAGTCGGGCACGAACCAGTTGCATGGTGCCGTTTTCGAGTTCTTCCGCAACGAGAAGTTGAATTCGAAGCGCTGGGCGCCTCCCGGCGCAACGGCCGCCAAAAGCCCGCTCGACCGCAATCAGTATGGCGCGGCCTTTGGCGGGCCGATGAATCGGGACAAGACCTTCTTCTTCGTCAGCTACTCCGGCCTGCGGCAGGAAGAAACGTACTATCGCAATACCGCGGTGGTGCCGACGGCGCTCGAACGCGCCGGTGACTTTTCCCAGTCGGTCCGAAAGCCGCTCGATCCGGTGACTGGATTACCGTTTCCGGGCAATGCGATCCCGAGTGCGCGCTTCGACCCGGCGGCCAAGGCCATCCAGGACAAGTACATCCCGCTCTCGAACCTGCCGAATAACTTCTTTGAGGTGAGCGCGCCGGATCCTCTCAAGACGGACGAGGCGACCGTGAAGCTGGACCACAACCTGTCCTCGTCGCGAGCGCTCGCCGTCAGCTATTTCTTCCTGACCGGGACGGATACGCAGCCGCTGTCGCTCACCGGCAACATCCCGTGGGTCGACCGCGACTTCAAGTGGAAGCAGCACAACGTGAACGTCGCCGACACGTGGACGCTGAGCCCGACGATGATCAACCAGCTGCGCTTCACCTACACGCGGCAGTTCGGCGGCCGGGTCAACAATCCGACGACCTCGCTCGGCGACCTGAACTCGAAGTTCGCGATCCAGGGAGATCCCACGCTCCCCCGGCTGACGATCACGGGCTTTGTCACGGGTCAGACATCGATCGCGGGCCCCGATGCGGGGAGCGACTTCTTCTCGGTGAAGGACAGCGTCAGCATCAGCCGCGGCAACCACTCGTTCAAGCTGGGTGGCGAGGTCTCGTACGAGAAGATCATTCACGACACGCTGCTCGACAACTACGGCGTCTTCGCCTTCAACGGCAGCAGGACGACCGTGGCCGGGAACACGGCAAACGGAAACGCCTATGCGGATTTCCTGCTGGGGCTTCCATCGACGATGAGCCAGGATGCGCCGGTGCGGAAGATCGATCAGGGGTCGTACTTCAGCGTCTTCGCCCAGGACGATTTTCGCGTCCATCCGCGGGTGACCTTGAACCTTGGCGTGCGCTACGACCTGCAACAGCCGTTGACCGACCCCCAGAACCGCAAGCTGGCGTTCGTGCAGGGTGCGAAGTCCAGGGTGGTACCGAACGCTCCGGAAGGCCTGCTGTTCCCCGGCGATGAGGGCGTCAGCCGTGGCATCGTGAAGACCGACAGAAACAACATCGCGCCGCGCCTCGGAGTGGCGTGGGACCCCCGGGGCGACGGCAGGATGTCCATTCGCGCCGGCGCCGGCATCTTCTACGGGAGCATCAGCGGCAACGAGTGGAACACAACGGCGGACAACCAGCCGTTCACCGTCCGCCAGCAGATCGCGAACGTGAAGACGCTCTCCGATCCCTATGGCAACTTTCCCGGCGGTGTCGGGCCGTTCCCGTTCGAATACAACCCCGCCAGCCCGCGCTTTACGTTCCCGGCTCAGGTCTTCGGACCATCCCTCGAGTTCGTGTGGCCGAAAACCTATCAGATGAACGTCACCGTCGAGAAACAGCTCCTCCGCGATTTCAGCGTGAGCGCATCCTACGTCGCGGCGCTCGGACGCAACCTCCCCGCGAGCATCGATCGGAACTATCCGGTATTTACGTCGACGGCGACCGCAGCCAACTTCAACGCCCGGCGCCCGTACCAGCCCGGCGTACTTGGGTCCGCGCGCGTGCTCGAATCGATCTTCAACAGCGACTACCACGGCCTGCAGATGAGCGCGGAAAAGCGCGGCAGCCGCTTCTCGTCGAAGGCCTACTACTCCGTCGGCAAAGCGGTGGAGGACCTCGACTATCAAGGTGGCGGGCTGCCCGCCGTGCAGAACTCGAACAAGATCTACCTGGAGCGCGCCCGCACGTCGGCCGATCGCACGCACAGCTTCGTGTTCTCGGGAATCTGGAACCTGAATTACTTCGACACATCGGCGCCGGTCGTGAAAGGGCTCCTGAATGGCTGGACGGTCTCGGCGATCGTCACGCTGCAGAGCGGCGCGCCGCTCACCATCACCTCGGGCCTGGATCGGAATTTTGACGGCCTCACGAACGACCGCGCGGATATCAACGGGGACCCCAAGCTCGAAAACGGACGGGACCGGGATGTGTCGATCGAGCAGTGGTTCAACACCACGGTGTTTTCGCAGCCGGCCGTCGGCAACGACGGCAACTCCAGCCGCAGCATCGTCGATGGCCCGGGCGTCCGGAACGTCGACCTCGGCGTGTTCCGCAGCTTCCGGGTCGGCGGAGGCATGGCGGCGCAGATCCGTCTGGAGGCGACGAACGTGCTCAATTCCGTGAACCTCAATAATCCGGGCACGAATCTCAACGCGCCGCTCCTGTTCGGCAGGATTCGCGCGGCGCGCGACATGCGGAGAATCCAGTTGGGAGCCCGGCTGTCGTTCTAGGCTGCACGTGAGTGTTCAGAAGTGAACAGACCTCGATCGGCAGACCGGGGTACAACAGCTCCACAATGGACACCAACACACTCATCATCATCATCCTCGTCATTCTCATCCTCGGCGGCGGGGGCACGTTTTATCGTCGTCGCGGGCGATAGATTCTTCGCCGAATCTCAGGCGATGGACGGCGGGGGCGGTTGCCGGTAGCATCTCCGCACCATGATGTTGATCCGGCTGGTGGTTCTCTGCCTCGTCGTCGGTGTACACAGCGCCGCATTTGCTCAAGGCGCCGGATCGGGCCGCTGGGTCGGCACGTGGTCCACTGCCGAGGTGGGACGGCCGTCGAGCCCCTTTCCGCCGACGCCGGGGCCGGCGCTTTCTCCTTTCATGCCCAACACGCGGTGCGCCGCGCCATCGGCGGCGCCCGCCGCCCCGACCCCGGGGCCGGCATTTGCTCCGGCGAACTCCACGCACTTCACCAATCAGACGCTGCGACAGATCGTGCACACCAGCATCGGTGGATCGAGAGCCCGCGTGGTGTTGAGCAACGCATACGGGACGGCAGCGGTCACCGTGGGCGCCGCCCACATCGCCCTTCGCGATAGAGACAGCGCCATTCAGGCGTCGGGCCGCCCGTTGACCTTCAGCGGCAGGCCGAGCGTCACGATTCCTGCAAACGCCGTGATCTACAGCGATCCGGTGGATCTGGTCGTGCCGCAGTTATCGGATCTCGCCATCGACCTGTATCTCCCCGGCACGACGAACACGCCGGGAACGATCACCATCCACGGCGGCGCGTTCCAGACCAACTACATTTCCGAGACCGGCAATCACGCCGGAACGCCCACGCTGCCGGCCGTGGCCAGGATTCAGAGCTGGTTCCTGCTCTCGCGGGTTGACGTCATGGCGGCCGATGCCGTTGGCGCGGTGGTCGCGTTCGGCGACTCCATTACCGATGGCGCGCGATCCACGTCGGACACGAACAATCGCTGGCCCGATCAACTCGCCAGGCGCCTGCTGGCGCAGGGAATCAAGATGGGCGTCCTGAACGCGGGCATCGGCGGCAACCGTGTGTTGAGCGAGGCGTCCGTGCCGCCTGGCGCCGACGTTCGGGCCGTTGGCGCCGGTATGAATGCGCTGGCTCGCTTCGAGCGGCACGTACTGTCGCAGTCCGGCGTCACGCACGTCATCGTCCTCGAAGGCATCAATGACATCGGGAATGCACGACAGAACCCGACGCCAACGGCCGAAGATCTGATCGCCGGGCACAAGCAGCTGATCGACCAGGCGCACGCGCGGGGATTGAAGATTTACGGGGCGACGCTGACGCCGTTCTGGGGAGCGGCGTATTACACCGAGGTGGGCGAAGCCAAACGCCAGGCGCTGAACGAATGGATTCGAACGGGCAAGGCGTACGACGGCGTCGTTGATTTCGACAGGGCGACGCGCGATCCGAACGACCCGAAGAAGCTTCTGGAGAAGAACGACTCGTGCGACTACCTGCATCCGGCCGACGCGGGTTATCAGGCCATGGGAGATGCCATCGACCTGTCGCTCTTCAGAACGAAATAGTCAGCGCGCTCTGGCCAGCTTCGCGCTCGGCGTCGCGTCGGCGTCGAGATCGCCGAGCACGAACTGGATTCCGCCCAGCATCAGCTTCACCAGGTCCGGCATCATGTAGAACTCCGGCCGGTGTCCGAGCACGCTGTTGAACACGCGCCCTTTGCCTTCCATCTTGATCCACGCCATGCCGTAGTCGTTGTCCGGCCGAATCGGCCAGCGCGTCAGATCGGTCTTGTCGGCATCGACGCTCAGCAGCACGTGCAGCTTCTCGCGTGTGTACGGTCCGGTCGGCGGAAAGTGGTAGAACTCGTCCATCATCGAAAATCCCCTGCCGCCGAAGTGCTTCGTGAGCGGGCTGTCGGGATCGTCGATCTTCAGCGTTCCGGGCTCGCCGTTGTACTGGTGCGGTCCTTCCTGCGCGCCCATCAGCTCGCCGAACTCCCGCAGATCCTGCGACGCGAACGTCGTGCCGTGCAGGCCGGCGACCCCGCCGCCTTCGCGCACATACCGCATCAGCCCGTCGAGCACCTCGGGGTCGGAGAAGACCGGACCGACGACGCTGTTGAGGAAGACGGCGTCGTACTGTTTGATGCGCGGGTACTTCAGGTTGTCGAGGTTGTTGTCGAAGATCGGCTCATACGCGCCCGTGTACTTGGCGATGAGCTGCAGCATCAGATTCCCGTGCGCGATGGTCGTGTGGTAGAAGCCGCCCGCGGGACAGACATCGACGATGAGCAGCTTTCGCGCCCGCCTGGGCGTGGCCAGCGCCTGCCGCGGAATGGCGGCGTCGATTTTCTGTTGTTCGTCGGCCGGTATCTTTTCGACGGTCGTGACAGGCAGCATGCGGGAGATCGCGTTGACGCGATAGCCCTGCGCGACGCGGACGGCCTTGTCGTAGCTCTCTGCGGCGCCGGGAACGATCGTGAAGAACAGTGATCTCACCGACGGGCGCGAGGTCGCGCAGTCGCCGCACTTGTTGGGCCACTCGGGGCGCTCGGGCGGTTGCTGCTTGCTGAGCTCGAGCAGTAGCGGTGCCGCCCTGGCCGCGTCGCGGAGGTGTGCGCCGAGCGTGTTCGCGCCCTGCTTGTAGAGGCCGCGCGCGTCTTCGACGGCGACGTTGATGCCGGACAGGTCATTCATCACCGTTTGCGGCGGCGGCTGCCGCGTCACGATCAGCTCGATCTCGAGCGCCCTGACAAAGTCGGCCAGTTGACGCCGCGAGGTTTCATCTGGCGGGATCGAGTCGATGCGATAGGCGGGAATGCGAAGACCGAGCTCGGCCAGCCTGCTCTTGACGGCGGCGATCCCTGCGGCGTCAAGCGTGTAGTCGAGATTCGAACTCACGCCTTCGACGAACGCCACGCCGGCCGCGTCGATCTTTGCGGCCGCTTCCGCGAACGGAATGGCACCGAACGCATCGGAGCGGATGCCGGCCTTCCAGCCGAGCAGCGCGACGGCAGTGCCTCGCGGGCGACGGCTGTCGGGTGGACGGGTCTGCTTCGATGTTCGTGCCCCACCACCGCCGTCGATCTTGACGGGTGTCTGGCCCGGAGTCTGGGCGGACAACGACGCCATGAGCATGGCGAGCGCGAGCGCCTGGATTGTATGGTGCATGGCGCTATCATCATTGCGCCTGTCAGAAATGGCAACGGTTAAGCGGATTGCCCCAACGTCGAGTATCATCGCCGCTCCCCGGATTTATCGTCAGACTAAGGAGGCGAGTCGTGAAAGTTATTGTTTTTGTCTTGAGCCTGCTCATCAGTGCGCCAGCCTACGCTCAACAGGCTGCCCCACCCAAGCCGGCGGCCATTGAAACCGTTGCGACCGCGATTCCCGGCGTCGTCGCCGCGGGATCAAAAGTCACCATCGTCAGGGACGGGCTGCTGAGCAGCGAAGGGCCCATCGCGATGCCCAACGGCACCGTGCTCTTCACCGAACCTGGCGCCAGCAAGGTTCACCAGATCGACAAGAACGGCACGATCACGACCTTCCTCGAGAACACGAACCGCTCGAACGGCCTCGCGCTCGATGCGAAGGGGCGGCTCATCGCCACGACGGCGCTGACGATCGAGGTGCTGCATCCGGCCGCGAGCAAGGCGGTGCTGGCCACATTGCCCACGCGCCCGAACGATCTCGTCGTCGACAAGAAAGGCGGCGTGTATTTCACGCTGCCGAGCCACAAGCCGCCGGTCGTGTACTACATCCCCGCCGGCGGGCAGCCGACGATCGTCGGCGAGGCGCCGGGACCCCATGGCGTTCAGCTGAGCCCGGATGAGAAGACGCTCTACTCCGCCGACTCCGGTGGCGAGTACCTCATCGCGTTCGACGTGCAGTCGGACGGCAAACTGACGAACCGGCGCAACTTCGGCAAGTACATCGGCCTGAAGAGCGTCGAGAGCCACGCCGACGGCATCGCGGTGGACAGCGAAGGGCGGGTGTACGTCGGCATCGAGCCTGGCGTTCAGGTGTTCAGCCCGAAAGGCGAGAGCCTCGGACTGATTCCCACGTCGCAGCGCCCGCAGAACCTGGCGTTTGCCGGCCCGGACAAGAAGACGTTGTATCTCGCCGGCGGGAGCGCGCTCTTCAAGGTGCAGATGCTGGCTCAGGGATATAAAGGCCGCCCGAAGTAGCGCTCTTTGATTGGCCTTTTCATTAAAGCTATTATAGCTATATGAAAAAGGCCAGTATCACTGACGCCAAGAACAACCTGAGCGCATTGATCGACGGGGTGAAAGCCGGATCTCCTGTCCTGATTGTCGACAGGGGACGCCCCGTCGCGCGGCTCGAGGCGGTCTCGCACGAAGGGTCTGGCGACAACGAAGACGGCCGTCTGCCTCGCCTCGTCCGCGCCGGCATCGTTCGCCCCGCACGAGCGTCGATGTCGAAATCCGTCTTCGCCGCGAAACCTCCGCGCGCCAGAGGTGCGGTGTCCGGCGTGGAGGCGCTTCTCGACGATCGCCGGAACGGGCGATGAAGTTCTGGGATGCGTCGGCGATTGTGCCTCTCCTGATGCACGAGGGCTCGACCGCGCGGCTGCAGGCGCTTGCCGCGAAAGATTCGGTGATGCTGGTATGGTGGGGCACGCACGTCGAATGCGCCTCGGCAATTGCCCGCCTCGAGCGCGATGCCTCACTTGACCAGGCCGCGGCGACCGGCGCGTTCGCACGCCTCGCGCTGTTATCGCAAGGCTGGCACGAAGTTGACCCGAGCGACGCGGTGCGCGAGGCTGCGGTCCGTTTTCTGCGGGTACACCAGTTGCGCGCGGCCGATGCCCTGCAACTGGCGGCTGCCTTCGTGGCTGCCGAGAGCCGGCCGCCCTCGCTGGACATCATCAGCCTCGACGAGCGACTGGTCGCGGCCGCCCGCAAGGAAGGGTTTGCGCTGGTCGACGTGGGTTCGGGCCCGTGAGAATCGGCACGTGGAACGTCAACGGCATCCGCGCGCGGCAGGGACAGGTGCTCGAATGGATCGCGCGCGAGAAGCCCGACGTGGTCTGCCTGCAGGAGATCAAAGCCTCCCCCGATCAACTGACGTTCGACCTCCACGACATCGAGGGGTACTGGGCTCACTGGCACGGCGGCAAGGGTTACTCGGGCGTCGCGCTGCTCATCTCGAAGGCCCTCGCTCCCGACGGCCCGGCGATCGTCCATCCTGTTTTTGATTTCGAACAGCGCATCTGCACGGCCACGCTGGCGACGCCATCCGGCCCGATCACCTTCGCATCGATCTACGTGCCGAACGGCGGCAAGGACTACGCAGCGAAGCTGCGCTTTCTCGAAGGGATCGACGCGTGGGCGTCGGACGCGCAGCGTGCCGGGCACGCCCTGGTGCTGTGCGGCGACCTGAACATCGCGCGCACGGATATGGACATCCATTCGAAACTGCGCAAGGCCAATCAGATCGGCGCCCGCCCTGATGAGCGCGCGCTCTTCGAGCGGATCCTCACCCGCGACCTCGTCGATGTCGGCCGCACCATGGAGCCTGACAACGAGAACCTGTTCACCTGGTGGGCGCCCTGGCGAAACATGAAGGAGCGGAACATCGGCTGGCGGATCGATTACATCCTGGCGTCTTCAGGCGTTGCCCGCACCGCGCGAGCCGTCACCATCCAGCGGGAGTTTGGGGCGAGCGACCACGGGCCGGTCATCTCGGACTTCGAAGTGGCGGACCTGCGTTAGACTCGCGGTCTCTTATGAACGTACGTGCACAAGCCGACGTGCCGCATCGGTTGGCCGTCACGACTACCAATGGTCAGCAATTTTACGTCCGCATCGCGGCTGCCTGCGTGGCGGTCGCGGTGGTTGGATTCGCGCCGACTTACTGGCTGCCGCTCGTTCGCGGCACCCTGAACGTCCCGACCATCGCCCACGTGCATGCCGCCGTCTTCTACGGTTGGACGCTGCTGTTCCTGGCACAGGCCTGGCTCGCCGCCAACCGCAAGCTCACCCGCCACCGTGAGTGGGGCGTGTTCGGCGTGGCGCTGGCGACGACGATGGTGTTTGTGGGGATGGCGGCGGCGATCACCAGCCTCAAGCAATCGACCGCCGACGGGTTCGGCGATGCCGTCCGCGCATTCACCATCATCCCGGTCTCGGGTCTCATCTTCTTCGTAGCGCTCTTCACGCTCGCGCTGCTTAAGGTCAGACAGTTCGAGACCCACAAGCGGCTGATGCTCGTCGCCACGGTGTCGTTGCTGCAGGCCGCAGTGGGACGGTGGTTTGTGATCTTTCTCGCGCCGGCTCCGCTCGGCGGCGGACCTGTCGGCCCACCGCCCGTGTTTGTCACCATCATGCCGGGCTTGATATCGGACCTGCTGATCGTCGCCGCCATGATGCACGACCGCAAGACCACAGGGCGCGTCCATCCCGTTTACTGGATCGCCGGCGGCGCACTGGTCGCCCTCCAGGTGCTGCGCGTGCCGCTCAGCACGACCGCGGCGTGGACACAGATCGCCAACTGGTTGTTGACCCTATCCCTGTAGGCAGGCCGCCGCAGGATCCAGCGTGACCAGGATGTCCGTGAGCGCGTATTATTGCTTCCACAATATGTCTACTTTCAAACGGTCGTCCTCCCACACACGGTGCCACCAATTCGGCGTCCTGAGTGCTCTGGTCGCGGCGTCGCTGGCTGCGGCATGCAGGGCGACGCCAGGTCCGGCCACTCCGCCGGCAACGGCCTCAGACAACGCGTGGGCGGTGGTCGATGGCCGCCAGATCACGCGAGATGACGTCGAAAAGGCGTACCGGCGGATGGGAGACGCCGCGCAGCCGGTGTCCGACGAGGAGTCCCTCACGGCCAAGCTGAGCGTGCTGAACGACCTGATTCTCGAGGACATTCTGATCGCGAAGGCGCGCGAGGCGAAGGTCGAGGTTGCCGACAAGGAACTGGACAACGCGTACGCGGAGGCAAGGAAGAACATCACCGACGAGGCCTATCAGCAGGAGCTGACCACACGTGGCGCGACGGCGGCGGATATGCGGGACGCCCTTCGGCGCCAGCTGCTCACACAAAAGTTCGTCGAACAGCAGGTCGGAGCCAAGATCGCCGTCACGGCACAGGAAGTCAGCGACTTCTTTCTCGCGAATCGTTCGCAATTCAACCTCGCCGAAGAGGCGTACCACATCGCGCAAATCGCGGTCACGCCGGCGCGCGAGGCGCAGCTGGCAAACCGTACCGGAGACGATGCCGCCACGCCGCAGGCGGCCGCCACCAAGGTCGCCATGCTGATGGAGCGTCTCAAGGCCGGCGCGAACTTCGCGGAGCTGGCGAGGGACTACTCCGAAGATCCCGAGTCGGCACCGCGTGGCGGAGACCTGGGCCTGATCCCCATGTCGAGGCTGAAGCAGGCGCCTCAACAGTTGCGCGACGTCGTGCTGAAGAAGGCGCCGGGCACCGTGAGCGTGGCCAGCGCGGGGGGTGCCCATACCCTCGTGCTGGTGGTCGCGCATGAGCCGGCCGGGCAGCGCGACTTGTCCACCCCGGGCGTGAACGATCGCATTACCGAGGCGCTCAAGTCGCGCAAAGAACAATTGCTGCGTGCGGCGTATCTGACGGCCGTGCGCGAAGACGCGCACGTCGTCAACTATCTGGCGCGGCGGCTGGTCGAGGCGCAGGGCAAACTGCCGGGCGCCCCGGCCCCGGCCCCTGGTCCGGCCCCGGCGCAGAAAGCGAAGTAGGACAGCCGGCGGGCACGCTCATCTCCTGTTCCAGCGGATCCACGCGATAGACGACGTCGCAGCCAGCAGCACCAGGGCCGGGGCCGGGCTGCCGCCGATGAGCACGAAATGCGTGAAGACGGCGCCCATCATCGTCGCTGCCAGCGCGAGGGCGCCGTACAGAGCGAACGCCGGGATCAGGAGCGCGAGGGCCGAGACCACTTCAATCCCGCCGGTCAGGTAGCGGAACCACTGTCCGGCTCCGATGGCCTCAAACGTCTGCACCATTTCGGGCGCGCCGGTCAGCTTCAGATAGCCCGCCATGAGAAACATTGCCGCCGTGGCCCCGCTGACGACCCACAGTGCCACCGTCAGGGCGCGTGAGCGGCCCGCCTTCGAACCTGAGGTATTGAACGACCATCGTTGAGTCTGCGTTGCCGTTGTCATGTGTGTCTCCTTCTACTGCGCACCCTTCTCGAGCTTGGCCATCAGCACGGCGAGTTGACGGCGTTCGGCGGCTGACAGGTCGCTGAGCAGCGCCCGCTCGGCCTGCTGCTGAACGCGCGTCCCCGCTTCGCAGGCCTTGCGGCCGGCAGCGGTCATCACGGCGAGCCGCGAGCGGCGATCGTGCGGGTCGTCTGCCCGGCTCACCAGCCCGTCGGTTTCGAGCCGATCGACGAGCTGCGTGATGTTCGATTTGACGCAGGATAAGCGCTCGGCCAGCCGGCTGAGGGGAAGCGATTCGCCTGCCTCGCGGAGCGCGCTCAGCGCGGCGAGCTTGGCCAGCGACAACCCGACGGCAGCCAGCTTCGTCTCGACATGATCTCCAGCGACCCCGGCGGCGTGGAGCAGCGTGAAGAGTCCCGCCGGCTTCCCCCGCTCCTTTTCGTTCATGTATGTATTATACATGACTGGGCTCTGGATGCAAGCCGCCGAGAGTCCTCGCCATCGTCGTCGGATTTGCCTTATGCTCGGGGCGTGATGCCGCGTAGAGGACTCGCGTGTGTGATCGTGATAGCCAGTCTCCTGTCCGCTCACGCGACAGGGCGGACGCAGTCCGCGCCACCGGACACGGCGCCTCGTGCCGACGCCCTCCCGCGGGTGATTCCCATCTTCCCGCTCGAAGTGGCCATGCTCTTCCCGGGCGTCTCCCGGACGCTGCACATCTTCGAACCGCGCTATCGCGCGATGGTGGCCGATGCACTGAAAGGTGACCGTATCGTCGGGATGGCGACGCTGAAGCCGGGCTACGAAGCGAACTACGAAGGACGGCCTCCTGTGTACGACATCGGCTGCGCCGGAGTGATTACGGACGTGGAAGAACTGCCGGGTGGACGTTTCAACATCGTCCTGCGCGGGGTCGTGAAGTTTCGTGTCATCAGCGAAGATGAGAGCAGACCCTACCGGCTGGCGCGTATTGAGGCCGTGCCAGAGGTGCTTGATGATGCGGAGAAGGTCGCCCTCCGAAAACACCGACAGCGCCTGGAGGCACTCATTACTCAAGGATCGGACTCGGAGGTCCCGCCGGACACGTCGGACGAAGCGCTGGTCAACATGGTCGCGCAGCACATCCAGATAGGGCTCGCCGAGCGGCAGGCGCTGCTCGAACTGAAGAGCGTGTTGTTGCGCGTCCAGGCGCTGATCGAGTTGATCGAGTCGAAGACGACGCGGCCCCGCCTCGTCGCGTTCGCCGAATTCGGCGCACGGTAGCGAAGCGTAGCGACGCGCTCACTCTCTTTTGAGGGCACCGCGCAGCTTGTCGGCAATCGATCCCATCGAAGCCGCGGGCTCGGCGTCCGGTCTCGCGGCGTACTCGCGCAGTTCCGCCTGCTCCCGCTGCTCCTCGACCGCCTTCTTGCTGAGGCGAATGCGGCGCCCCGCCGGATCGATTTCCAACACCACGACCTCTACATCGCTTCCGATCGGGAACGCCTTCAGCATGTCCATGTCGCGATCGACGCCCGTTTCGGCGAACGGCATCACGCCGGTGCGTCCCGGCGACAGAAACACGAACACGCCGAACTTCTCGTGACGCTCAACCTTGCCGGTCACGATCGCACCGGGTGCGAGCGCGTCCTGCGGCGGCGTGGCTCCCGCAGCCCGCGACGCCCTGTCTCGCTGAAGCGGCGAAGCCGCGAAGGCGGACCCTTCCTCGATGAGCGCGAGGCCGATGCGCTTTTGCGCCGTGTCGATGCTCAGGATCTCGAACGCACCCGTCACGCCGGCTGCCACCGACTTGCTCCACTCTCCGGTGCGACCCGTCGGAGCAAACGTCGAGACGTGCGCCAACCCTTCCATGCCAGGCTCGAGCTCCACGAAGGCCCCGAACTCCGCGACGCGCGTGACGCGGCCCGTGCGCACCTGCCCCACTTCGTATGCAGCGGCCACCGTCGCCCACGGATCGTCCAGCAGTTGCTTGAGCCCGAGTGAGATCTTCTGCGTGGCGTCGTCTACGCGCAGCACCTTCACCGTGATCTGGTCACCGGGCGCGACGATCTCATTGGGATTGGTGACGCGCGACCAGCCCATTTCGGACACGTGGAGCAGGCCCTGAATACCGCCGCCCAGGTCCACGAAGGCGCCGAAGTCCAGCACCGATGCGACCCGTCCGGCCAGCACCGCACCCGGCACGATCGACTTGCGCACGTCTGCGGCGCTGGCGCGCTGCTGCTCCTCGAGGTGCTTGCGCCGGGAGACGACCACGTCTTTCCCGCCGTTCTTGTACTCGATGATGCGGAACGCGTAGATCTGCCCTTCGTGCACCGCCGGGTCCGACGTGCGGGCGATGTCGATCTGGGAGAGCGGACAGAAGGCGCGCTCGCGGGCAATGCGCACTTCGTAGCCACCCTTCACGGCCTTCTGCACTTTGCCTTCAACGGGCAGGTCGGCCTGAAACGCGTCCTCGAGCTCGCGCTGCGTGGCGGCGTTGCGCACGCCCTTGCGCGAGAGGACGATGCCGCCGCCGGTGGAGACGACCATCGCCTGGATACGGTCGCCGATGGACACCTCGACGTCGCCGTCGGCGTCCTTCAGCTCCGCGAGGTCGATCTCGGCCTCGCCCTTGCCGCCGACGTTGACGAAGGCGACCTTCGGGCCAAACCCCACAATCGTGCCCTCGATGGTCTGGCCCCGAGTGAACTGGCGCGCCTTGACGGACGCTTCGAACATGGCGGCGAAATCTTCTTCCATACCTGCAATTATATGGGCCCAAATCCCTTTGCGCTTGACAAGGCATCGGCGCGCACCATAATCACGTCACAACATATTCACAGGAGAATTCTCATGAAAGCGAGAACGTTTTTACTGGCCGGCGTGGCTGCCGCCGTGCTGACGGCGATGTCGGCCAGCGCCCAGCAACCGGTGCCGCCCGCCAACGCGCCGGTGCCGGAAATGCCGAAACAGACCACCCGCACCGGCAAGCATGTCAACCGCGTCATCGACATGTGGCTCAAGGGCCAGCCCGTGTACTACGCGCAGATCAGCGGCGGCGGCTACGAAGAAGGCAAGAAAATGGCGGCCACAAAGGCCGACTACATCACCTATGAAATGGAGCATGGCCCGCTCGACTTCAAGGAACTGCGGGAATTCATGCGCGG
>Ga0163150_10003090_pt1 | contig 24036 bp, 29 predicted proteins | sample OliLakLV19P2IB_FD_148628 | JGI IMG/M metagenome (GOLD analysis project Ga0163150, IMG submission 148628) | Freshwater microbial mat bacterial communities from Lake Vanda, McMurdo Dry Valleys, Antarctica - Oligotrophic Lake LV.19.P2.IB | ecosystem: Environmental > Aquatic > Freshwater > Lake >...
GACTTTGCTAACGGATTATTGCGCTTAACGCCGTGTAGACGGCCGTGTTCCGCATTGGTGGCACAGCCCTCGCTCCTGTCCAAGTAAGAGAGGCGATGACCGTCCCATCCTGAACCGCAGCGGTTCACAAATGGGCGCAAAACTTCTCATCAACGGCAGAGAGGTCCATATCCCGATGCGTCATTCTCATACGCAAGCCCTTTTGGATCACTGGCGTCACGAACGTGGCGAGAAATCCGCGCCTCAGAAATCCATGATCAACCCGCGTGCCATAAAGGGACATTTGCCGTTTTCCTTTTTGCTGAGGCGCGAGCCCGGCGACAAATTCACCTTCGCGCTTGCAGGCACAGGCCTGTGCGATTTGTTTGGCCGCGAGTTGCGTGATCAAAGCTTCGTCCATCTGTGGGCCGAGCCTTCGCGCGTTGCCGCCAAGTCCTCGTTGGTCAGGGTGTCAAATCTAGCAGTTCCAACGGTTGCCATGTCGGTGGCCGAAACAGCCGACTTGCGCCCAATGCCAGCTGAAATTCTTTTGCTGCCCTATGCCAGCGAGCGTGGGGAATCCAATTGGATCCTTGGGCACTTCCAGGCGCTTGAGCCCTTGAGCCGTCTGATCGGCCACAAACTCGTCCGCATGCGCATGAGTGCCAACGCCATTCTGACCGGCGACGCCCATGGGCCCAACGAAGTCGCTTTTGTAGACACAAAGCCGCGAAACACCCAACATCTGCGGATTGTTTCGGCGCACTAACTAGAGTTCTGGCCTCGCCTTCACACCACGACAAACTCAAAGGGCGCCTGTCGGGCGCCCTTTTTTTGTCTGATTTTCAAACCGCTACTCCGGCCGCGGCGAGCGCTCCGGATCATAGTTGCGAAACCCTGGGGTTGCCGCTTCGTCCAGTTCGTTCAGCTGGTCACGAAAATTCTTGTAGTCTTCGCGCGCGACGAAATAGCTTTCCTCGTATCGTTCCACACCGCGCCAATATTCCTCAAACAGCGCAACGTCTTCGGGCCGGCGTTCATCACACCTTGCCTGATCGTGGTTCTGATCGACGCACCAAATGTCGAAATACAAGTTTCTGGCTTGAGCTGGCGCTGTCGCCATGAAAATCGACAAAACCGCAGCCAAACCGCCAAGCGCCCCAAACTTCAACATACGAGGTTCCCTTACCCAATAAGCCGTCAGGATAAACGGCTATGAACAATCAGCATAGGCCAAATCGTACCAAATTCCGCTTAACGCGCTGCCGCAAACCGTTCAGATTTGTCTTCCGCCACAGCCCTGTGTTCCGGCGGCAACGGTAGTTTTCCCAGAATAAGGTCGGATGCCTTCTCGGCAATCATAATCGTGGGCGCATTGGTGTTGCCACCAACGAGCGTTGGCATGATGGAGGCATCCACAACCCTAAGCCCTTGCACCCCCCGGACCCTTAACGAGGCATCTACAACCGCAAATGCGTCATTTCCCATTTTGGCGGTGCCGACGGGATGATAGATCGTGATGGCATTGTTGCGAATATAGTTATCAATGCCTTCGTCGGACTGAACGCCGGGTCCCGGACTTAATTCCTCGCCCCGATAGGCGTCAAAAGCAGGTTGAGCGACAATGCGCCGGGCGATCTTGACGCCTTCTCTAAGGGTGCGCAGATCCGCTTCGGCAGCCAGCGAATTCGGTTGAATGAGCGGCGCATCATTCGGGTTCGTCGATTTGAGCGCGATGAAGCCGCGACTCTCTGGCCGCAAGGCGCACATGTGCAATCCAAACGCATGGCGCTTGAGGATTATGCGTCCGTGATCGCTAAAGGGCGCATTGAAAAAATGCATCTGTAAATCAGGCGCTTCAAGTTCGGGGCGGCTCTTGACGAAGGCTCCCGCCTCCAATCCTTGTGTGCGGCCGGGACCCGTTCCAAACAAAATGTACTGCACGCCAATTCCCAGAATGGTGAGCGGATTGGCGATTTGCGCGTAGGCGGTCACAGGCTGTGTGCACGCGTATTGAATATTGACGTCCAGATGATCCTGCAGGTTTTGTCCAACCCCTGGCAAATGGGCAACAACAGGTATGCCAAAGCGTTGCAGATACTCGCTGTCCCCCAATCCCGACAAGAGCAAAACCTGTGGCGTACCAACGGCGCCGCACGAGACGATGACTTCCCTTCGCGACTTGACCTGGTGTGTCCGGCCGCCCTTCAAATACTCAACGCCTGCCGCACGTTTTCCTTCGAACACAACGCGTGAAATGACAGCGTTTGTTTCAACTTTCAGGTTTGGGCGCTTGAGCGCAGGCGCCAGATAGGCCAACGATGAACTGCACCTTTGTCCATCCTTGACCGTCAGTTGGAACAGGCCGAAGCCTTCCTGTTGTTCGCCGTTGAAATCAGTCGTGGTCTTGTAGCCGGCCTGGCGCCCCGCTTCGACGGACGCATCGTACAAGGGCGAAGATTTGGCGGTGTTGCTCACATGCAGTGGCCCCGACCCGCCGCGGAAATCATTGGCACCTGCTTCGTTGGTTTCAGAGCGCTTGAAATAGGGTAGCACGTCCGCATAGGACCAGCCCTCCAGACCCAGTTGCCGCCAATGATCGTAGTCGCGCGCGTGTCCCCTGATATAGACCATGCCATTGATTGACGACGACCCGCCAAGCCCTTTGCCGCGCGGCCAATAATCCCGGCGATTGTTGAGGGCCGCAGTCCCTTCTGTTGCAAATCCCCAATTGTGCTTGTTGGGTTTGGTGATGAGGCTGCCGACGCCCGCTGGCATTCGAACCAGAACACCATCGCTTTTCGGGCCGGCTTCAAGCAGCAAAACCTTGTGCGAAGGGTTCTCGGACAAACGATTCGCCAGCACGCACCCGGCACTTCCGGCCCCGGCAATCACAAAGTCGAATTCAGCCAATGTCATTTCAAAATCCATATTTCCCGGGCTTATTTCCCGACGTCGACGTGAAACGCTGCATTAACCACCTGCCCGTTACACTAGTGCCGACTTTGGTGGCCAGGCTCAAGGGCTTTTGGCGTGTGAAATGTTTTAGGTGTCCGATGGAACAAGATCAATCAAGTTCAAGCGAAAGCGAGCGTCGCCGCCAAAAACGCACGGCTCTGCACCTGCATGTTCGCTTTTTGCTGCAGGACGGCAGCGAACACAGAGGCGTGGTCACCGATGTTTCCATTGGCGGAATGAACATTGCTTCTGAAATTCGTCCAGCCGAAGGCTCGATCATTATCGCCTATGTCGATGACCTTGGCCGCCTTGAAGGCATTGTCGCACGCGTTGACGAACACGGCATTGCGATGCGCCTGACTCTGTCGACCTTGCGCCGCGACAAGCTGGAAGAACGCCTTGGCACCGGGAAAAAATCAGCTGACGGCCGCCGCTACCATCGCGACCAGACAGCAGCGGCAACCCGCATTCTACGCGCGGATGGCCGGGAACTTGCCGCCCGCGTAATCGACTTGTCACTCGGTGGCGTCTCACTTGAATCTGCGGAATGGCCACCTTTGGGCGAGCAGGTGATGGTGGGCAAAATGCGCGGCCGCGTCGTGCGTCATCATGAAACCGGCATAGCGATAGAATTCACCGAGATCCCGCCCTCACGTGGCAGCCTGGCCGAGCAACTGACAGCGTCCGAACGCGCCGCATAACTAAAACGGCCACATCGCCATGCCATGCGCGGCGTTGCGCACATCCATGGTCAGGTTCATAGACTGAATGCGTCTGCCGGCGGCCAAATCATATACTGAAATTGTGGTAGGCGACGAGCCTGCCGCAACCAATGTGTCAGACAAGGGGCGCAGCCCGCGCCCAAAGGCCTGACGGGCCAACTTCGATTCATCAAGATTGAGGTTGAGCAAATCGGCATCGGCATAACGCGGCACAGGAATCGAAACCTGGCGCGCGCCAGATGTAAAACACACCGCGTCGGATTCGGTATCGTTGTACAAAATGCCGTTCCCAAACGGCCTCGCGTTGTGCGTTCCCAGCGGCAGCCTTGCAGCGACGGCGATTTGATTGGCGCCAATGCGAACCAGCGAGCCCAGTTTGCGGCCCGCTACAAATATTCCGCGGTCATCGACGAATACATTGTTGAAATGAAATCCAATGCCGGCAGCAGGTCCGCCCGCTTGGTTAGGATCAAAGGCCCTGGCGCCCAATTGCGTCCCTTGCCGGAAAACAAAGATACCGCCATCGAAAACGCCTGCTGTCAGATCGAAGCGTAAAACACTGTCAAAGCCGGTCGACGTCAAATACAGGTGGGGCCCAAACACACACATTTCGTGGCAATGCTTGAGATACGCATTGCGATACGACGCAACGATCTCAAACGCGCGGTCAAAAACATAAAGTTCATCGCTGGCAGCCACATAAACCCGCCCGTCATGAAAGACGATGCCACGCAGACCACGGTCCGCTCCGCGCCCCTCGAAATTGATATCGCAATTGTTCCAGTCAATGACTTGCTCGTAACGCTCGCGCGCCAGATCCACAAGATACAGTCCGCCATGGCTATCGCCTTGACGCGATCCCCGCACAACCGAGCTGACCAAAAGTTTAGGGAGTTCAATCACCGCTCAATGTAGTCAAAAATGAAATGCAGGCGGTCTTTGTCGCTGCGATTGCGCACCCCATGCATTTCAAGATTGTTGATTTCGTAGGCGATCCCTTCTTTCAGGTGAAAGTTCTCACCGCCGACCGAGAAATCAACCAAGTCGTTGGTGATCAGCGGCACATGGATCCGGTGACCGACGGCAAATGACGGGTCGGTATCAATGTGGGGTACAATTTTGCCCCCGGCCACAAGGTTGGCAATCATGGCGCGAATGACAACCCCATTCTTGGGGTAGTGCCGGCTCACTATGTCTTCGACCATGGGCTGCGCATACTGGGCGAAGTCATCCCAGCCCTTGCGCTTTGAGACCTTGATGCTGGGCCAGACTTTCAGATCGATGAACAGCAGAATGATCGAGCGCGTGTCGTAGTGGATGTCACTGAACACCTCCTGGCGCAGCGTGTCCTCGGCCCAGGCTTCCGGCCGGATGTTGCTTGCCGCGCCTTTCAGCGGCAGGTAATCAACCGGACCCAGTGTACGCACTTTTCCATCTATTTTCATCAGAGCACCGTAACTTCATTCATCGTTGAATTCTACCGCCCCTTCCATTGCGGCGGCCGCTTTTGCGCGAAGGCCATGGGGCCTTCGATCAGGTCTTCACTGGTAAACATGGCGCGGATGCCCTCATAGGTCCGTTGGTTTTCAGTGGCCGCTTCAAGGTGCGGTTCCATCAATCCGCGATAAACGGCTTCTTTTGACGCCCGCACCGACATGGGGGAGCATTCAAGAATCTGCGCCGCAATTTTCTTGGCGCCGCTCACGGCTTCACCGGGCTTAAAGATCTCGTTGACAAATCCCAGTGCAAGGCCTTCTGCCGCACTTACGCGGCGCCCGGTCAAAATCATGCCTAACGCGCGCTTGGTTCCGATCTCGCGCGGCAAGCGATGAAGACCGCCCGCCAGTGCGGCCAGGCCCACGCGTGGTTCCGGCAAAGCAAAAATCCCGGTCTCTGCGGCAACGATGATGTCGCAAGCCAGGGCAATCTCGAATCCGCCACCCATCGCCAGACCGTTCACGGCAGCGATCACGGGCTTGTTCAAATCGTAGCGTGCGGTCAGCCCTGCAAAGCCGCTGGGCGGCATAGTGATGGGATTGCCAGCCGCTTGATACTTCAAGTCATTGCCCGCGCTAAAGGCCTTTTCGCCCGCGCCTGTAATAATTGCGACCCATTGCTCGGGATCGGCCGCGAAATCGTCGAATACCTTTGCCAGTTCGAAATTCGCAGGCGGGTGCAGGGAATTCATCACTTCCGGCCGGTTCATGGTCACGATTGTGAGTTTACCCTCACGTTCGACTTTGCAGAATTCAGTGTTCGACATGGCTTCGTCCTGTCTCGGAATGGGATGGCATAGTTGATGCTTTACCTAATGTTAACCTGCCTGGCACGCGGATTCATCAATCGCCGGGCATGATTGAGGGGAAAGCAGTCATGTCATTCTCACTTGGCTATACCAGTGCGGAGTTGAATGACACCTGGCGCATCAATGTCGCCGGACGGGTCTACGGTCCCTATTCGGGCCACCAGATCAAATCCTTCGCCGGTGAGGGCCGCGTGGCGCCTCACTCCATCGTTCAGGCAGGCGACGCAGGCCCCTGGATCACAGCCATAGATGATCCAGTCCTGGCGCAAATCTTTGTGCAGGAACAACCGCAGCCGAGCCCGAAAATTGTAAGGACGCTCTCGTCCACACCTGTTGTTAAACGGGAAAAAGCACTACAGCCTCGGACTGGAAAATCGAACTTTGTCATCATCGCCGAATTGCGGGGTCTGGGATCAAAGGAACTGCATACGGCAATGGCAAAGCTCGGCGCGCTCTACCGGCTCACGCCAACCGTCTGGCTTCTTCGCTCCAGCAGTTCACCCGGCACAATTCGCAACGAGCTTGTCCCTCACATTGCCCGCACTGACCGCCTGTTTGTGGTCGACGCTGACCAGGGCCGCACAGCATGGTTCAATTTGGGGCCGGAAGCCGACGCTCAAGTCCGAAAACTATGGCACCCCGGGATAGAAAATAGCTGATAAGTCCACTTTCAGAACGTGACAGAGCCAAGCCACTCCAGCTAGTTTGCTCCAAAGTTATTGACGGAGCCAAAGCCCCAATGGACTTACAGGAGACTACCGCGGACCGCGCCTTTCGGGACGAAGTGCGTGCCTTCATTGCCGCCAACTTGCCCAAAGACCTGAGGGATAAATCGGAAGCCGGCTTCCGCATGCACGTCGCCGACGGTCAGCGCTGGCACAAGATACTCGCCAGCCATGGTTGGGGTGCGCCGGGTTGGCCCAAAGAAATCGGTGGCTGCGGCTGGGAGCACGGGCGCCAGTATATTTGGGAAGAAGAGATGGCCCTCGCAGGCTGTCCGCCCTTGTCGCCTTTTGCCGTGAAGATGGTCGGTCCTGTGATCGCAGCTTTTGGAACGCCGGAGCAGAAAGCGCGCTTCTTGCCATCAGCCGCCAATGGTGAACATCTCTGGTGTCAGGGCTACTCGGAACCCAACGCCGGTTCCGACCTCGCGACCCTGCGCACAATGGCGGTGCAACACGGGAGCAACTACGTCGTCAACGGAGTGAAAATCTGGAATTCCTACGGCCACCAGGCCGACTGGATGTTCGCGTTGGTTCGCACATCGACTGCCGGCAAGTCGCAGGAAGGCATTACTGTCCTGCTCATCGACATGAAGTCGAAGGGCATCTCCCACCGCCCGATTATCACCATTGATGGTTCGCACATCTTGAACGAAGTGCGTTTCGACAATGTTGAAGTGCCGCTCGACAATCGTATCGGCGAGGAAAACAAGGGCTGGACCTATGCCAAGTTCCTGCTCGGCAACGAGCGTGCGCTGATCGCACAGATATCGCAGTCGACCAAGCTGGTGCGCCAAATCAAAAAGGTGGGTCTTCAGGAATTGACCGATGGTGGAAAGCTCATCGACGAAAGCGACTTTCGCGCCAAGCTCGCTACCATTGAAGTCGAACTCGAAGCGCTGCGAGTCACCAATCAGCGCGTTCTGTTCGAAGCCAAGGCAGGTTCGGCAGGCAACGGCGGCGCAATTTTGAAGTCGAAGGGCACATTCATCAGTCAAGCTCTCAGTGAACTCCTACTGGAAGCTGTGGGTTATTAATCCGTCAATAAGTATATTCATTTTCTTCTTGACGTTGTGAATCGGAAATGATTCTTTGAGCGTATGAGAAAAGATGACGCACGCAAACTCGATCACCAGACGCTCGAAGCTCTACGCCTGCGTGGGGTGCGCGCCGTACAGGCGGGTGAAAGCCCAGCGGCTGTCGCGCAAGCCTTGGGGGTTACGCTACGGGCGATATATGGTTGGCTGGCGCGCTACCGTCTCGGCGGTTGGAGCGCTCTGAAGGCCAAACAATTGTTCGGACGTCCGCCGAAGTTGGATGCGCACGCCATGCAATGGATTTACGATATTGTGACGACGAAGAATCCCTTGCAATTGCAATTTCCGTTCGCGTTGTGGACACGCGAGATGGTGGCGTCGCTGATCAAACGGAAATTCGGCGTCACGCTGGCCGCCAATTCTGTTGGTCGGTTGTTGGCGCAACTCGGCGTGACCTGTCAGAAACCCTTGCATCGCGCCATCGAGCGCGACGAATATCTGATCCGGCGTTGGCTGAAGAAGGACTATCCGCAAATCAAGGCGCAGGCTAAGGACAATGGGGCCGACATCTATTTTGGCGATGCCGCACACATGCGTTCCGATCATCACGCCGGACGCACATGGGGGAAAAAGGGTGAAACGCCGATTGTCGAAGCGACGGGCGCTCGTCATGGCATGAGCTTGATTTCGGCGATAACCTCACGCGGCCACATGCGGTTCATGATCAAGGAAAAAGGTGGCGTCAACGCCGATGTCTTCATTGAATTCCTCAAGCGCCTCCTCAAGGGCGCCGAACGAAAGATCTTTCTCATTGTTGACCGCGGACCGGCACATCGTGCAAAGAAGACGAAAGCCTTTGTTGAAACTCTGGGCGGCAAATTGCGGCTGTTTTTTCTGCCGCCTTATGCGCCCGATCATAATCGGGATGAGTTGGTTTGGAAGCATTTGAAAGCCGATACCGTCGGCCGCATGGCGGTGACCAGCAAGCAAGATTTCGAAAAGAAGGTTCCCAAGTCGATGCGCGATCTGCAAAACGACAGCCGGAAAATCATCTCTTTCTTTCAAAAGCCATCGCTCAAATACGCCGCCTAAAGATGAATTTACTTATGGACGGATTAATATTACGGCTCGCCCTGGCAGATGGAAGCGCTGGAACAAGGCTGGAACCAACCCCCGGTTGGTCCGGGCTACGCAAAAAATGCCATGCCGCTCTATTGCCGCCAGCGCGCAAATACGATTGAAGGGGGCACGGAAGAGATTCAAAAGAACGTCATCGCAAAACAGGTATTGGGCCTCTGACCTCCATGGCCAAACGACTGGAATTCTTTTTTGACTGTTCGTCCCCGTGGACGTATCTCGCTTTCACGCGCGTGCACGATGTCGCCGCGCGCACAAAGACCGAGATCGTCTGGAAGCCGATTCTGGTCGGTGGCGTATTCAATGCGGTCAATCAAGACGTCTATGAGCGCCGCGCCAATCCCGATCCGCTCAAAGCGGCGTACTACACCAAGGACCTGGAAGACTGGGCCCACTTCGCCGGAATTCATATCGGTCAACCGGCGGTGTTTCCGGTCAATTCCGTGCGCGCCATGCGCGGCGCCCTCATTGCACTTCAAGACGGCAAGATCGTGCCTTACACGCGCGCCGTGTTCGAGGCCTATTGGGGCGATCTACAGGACATCAGCCTGCCGGAAGTTCTCAGCCTTATCGTGACGCCGCTTGGCTACGATGCAGCCGAGTTTCTGCAACGCATCAATGAGCCTGAGGTCAAAGCCAAACTGCGCGCAAATACCGACGAGCTGATCAAGCGCGGCGGATTTGGTTCGCCCACCATGTTCGTCAACAACGAAGATATGTACTTCGGCAACGACCGTCTGCCCCTCGTCGAAGCGGCCTTGATGCGCGGGCGTTAGTGGGCGCCACCATCGATCCCAGATCCCCTGAACACGAGGCGCGCGAACCGATGCTGCGCTCGCCGGGCGTCGTCAATATTTGTATAGCCGTGCTGGCACTTGTTCATGCAGGCTCGCAGTTATTGAGCGACGGGCAATACCAGTGGGTGATTGCCAATTTTGCCTTGATCCCGCAGAAAATTGGCATGTGGCTGGCGGGCGGCCTTGGTTTCTACGAGTACGCACTGGCTGTAATGGGTTCGATGTTCACGCATGCATTATTGCATGCGAATGTGGAACATCTGATTGCCAACACGCTGTGGCTTCTGGCAGCAGGCACCATCGTTGCACGCAGGGTCGGACCCGCGAGATTTTTGGCCATCCTGGCGGTCACCACGTTCGGCGCGGCGCTGGCATTTGTGATCGCCCAATGGGGGTCGCACGACTACGCCATCGGCGCATCCGGCGCGACATCCGGATTGATGGGCTGTGTCTTTCGAATCGTCTTCATCGATCCCAAGGGGCCGCCGGGGTGGCCTCCACCGTGCGCACCTTTGTTCAGTTATCGAGTGCTGTTGGCATCGGCGGTCTTTGTGGCAATCAACCTTGTCTTCGGGCTTTCAGGAATGAGTGCCGAAGGTTTTTTCTCGGTTGCGGTTGCATGGGAGGCTCACTTGGGTGGCTATTTCACCGGTCTTGTGCTGTTTCCGCTCTTTGACCGTCGGCGAACCTGGCTGAGTTAACTTTTGCACATCTTGATCGCGCACCCGGGCACCCCATCTAATGGCCTCACGTCGCTTGCGACGATTCGGGAGAACCACTCATGCCCCAGTCAGACGCCTCATACGAACCGCCAGTCCCAACCGAACCGGCGCAGACCCGCGCAGCCTTCCCTTGGGAGCGGCTGATCCTCTCGGTATTCTTTGCGTTCGCCGCTTGGTGCGCGTTTTGGCTGGTATTGTTGTCTGCCGTCGTCTTGTGGGTCATGATGGCCGTCAGCCGTGAGGTCCATCCGCAGTTCAAGAGTTTCGTCACCGCTGGTGCACGATATGTCGGGCAATGCCTGTCCTACATTCTGATGATCAGCGACGACAAACCGTTCCCGCTTGGACCGCTGCCCAGCGGCGCACCCTAAAACACGCCTTCGACGTAGAACACATTCCCATTGCGGCGCATGGCCTTGATGGCCGCGCGTCCTTGCGCGTCAACCGCGATGTCGGCGCTGAGTTCGCCTTTGCGCGCCTCGTCTTCGATGGCGCGCCCGGTGCCTTCCGGCACAAAATAGCTTTCGATGCCGTAGGTCAGATTGATCCATGAGCCATCGGCGTATTGGACTGTCGCCCGTAACGGCACGCCGCCCTGAACCATCATGGGCACGCCGCTTTTGATCCCGACCGCTTTCCAGTCTTCGCCCTGCTTTTGCATCGTCACGAACACTGTGTCGCCGCTCGAAAACCTGTCCTCGCCTTCGAGTGTCTGCGTATCGATCCGCGAAATCGCGTAACTCAGCACCACATAGTCGCCGCGAAAGATATCGCGCGGATCGACAGGTATGACCTTCAACGTCACCACCCGCGACGAGTCCAGCATCGCCTGGCGGTCATAGATCATGTAAGCTAGCGCCACCGTCTGCAGCGCCACAACAATCAAAACCCGGAGCGCGATCATTTTGGTTCTCCCGTAACAACCGGTGCGGAAGGTTTATCTTTTGCCACAAGCCGCCGCCGGAAGGGTTCAAGACCCAACGCCAGCGCAATCAACAACACACCACCAAACGTGAAGAACACGGCCTGATCCATCAGCCCGCCGAACAGTTTGAAATAGGTGTAAAGCACCCACAAGCCGAACGCGACCACCGACCAATTGACAACAAAGCGGTCGTCGAGCCGCGCACCGCGCGACAGGCTCCACAATATTACAATCAACGTCGTGATCGTGTAGGGAATGTCGTACTGATCGTCCGACGTTTTGACCAGCAACACATAGCTCAGCGTCGCGATGGCAGCAAACCCCGTACCTGCCAGATCAAGGCCAGTAGACCCCTTGCGTTGCATAGACAGCGCGACTGCCCCAAGCGAAAGCACGCTCGCCACAATCGCAAATCCCAGCCAGGTGGACGCCGCACCAGCCTGTGCTCCATCCGCCAAATGCAGGCCCGCAAACGCCGCCAGGAATACGAAGAACGCGTAGTGCCCAACCGACATCTGGATCGCATTCGGTCCGCTCTCTCGGATTTGACTGGCCGACCATATCATCAGCGGCACAAACACATACACCGTCAGAACCTCGGCATCGCTCCAACCCAAAAACGTCCTCAGTCCCTGATACGAAATCGCCAGCCAGAATATCAACGACAGCGCAGACAGGTGAATGCCCGGCCGCCAGCTCAGCAACGCCGACTGCGCCGCGCATACCGCCCAAAACGCCAGGAAAGGCAGGTGGATCATTCGCTGAAACTCAAATGTCTCCTGATAAGTCCAATAGACACCAATCGCGAGGGCCGATGCCAACGCCGCCCGCGATGGCACCAGCAATGCCGCGGCTAGCGCGCCAACGCCCCACAGCAGTGTGCCATCTGGATAGTGCGAATTGATGTTATAGGTTTGGGCCACAAACCAGATATTGGCACCGAATAGCAGCACACCCAGCAACACGAACGCCTGCGCAATCAACCCGCGCGACTGCCCGTAAAACCAGATTGCAACCGCATACGACAGCCACATCCCGCCAAACAGCACAAACAACCGCGCCGCCTTGGTCATCGCCGCCCAGTTTGCTCCGACAAACGACAACGCCCCCGCGCCGATCAAAATGGCACCGAAGATCGCAATGATCGTCTCCAGCCGCCCGGCACTGCTTCCACCGCCGACACTCTTCAAGATCGACTCGCGGTTGTCAGCAGGCACAAGCCCCTGCGCGATCCACATATCGAGGTCGTTTTTCAATTGGCGAAGGTAAAAAGGTGGCCGCATCGAACTAGGTCCCCATGATTTGGCAAGAGTCGCCTGCAACTATGCCGGAATTGTGACTTTTCTCAAAACAGCCGCAAAGAAGCCGTCCGTCCGGTGCCGGGCCGGCGAAAGACGCATGACTTTCTCATCGCCGCACATCCAGTCCCCACGTCCAAGCTTACTCCACAAATCGCGCGCGTCGGCCAGCTCGAAGTTGGCGTGGGCCGCCAGAAAGGCGCTCACCCGCTGGTCATTCTCGCACGGCAAAAGCGAGCAGGTTGCGTAGATCATGTGTCCACCGGCTTTCACAAATCGCCACGCCCGCTCCAGAATCGCCGACTGCAGCGCCGTCAACTCCGCAAGGTTCGCCGCCTGCGATGACCAGCGTACATCCGGGTTACGCCGCCACGATCCCGTGCCCGAACACGGCGCGTCAACCAGCACCCGGTCGAACTTGCCGTAAAGCCGCTTCATGGCCTTGTCGTCCTGGGCCGGCAACTTTATGCGTTCGGCATTCTCTGCCCCTCCGCGCTTGAGCCGGACCTTGGCCCGCGCCAGCCGGACCTCGCTGATGTCACAAGCGATTAGGTGGCCCTTATTCTGCATCGTTGCTGCAAGCGCCAGGGTTTTACCGCCGGTGCCGGCGCAAAAATCCATCACCTGCATGCCGGGCTGCGCGTCGCACAACACCGCGGCCAGCTGCGAACCTTCATCCTGAAATTCCACATAGCCGTCCTGAAAGCATCGGGTCGCTGAAATATTTTCGCCACTCGCGCAGCGCAAGCCCCACGGACTATGGGCAACCGGCTTCGCTTCGATTTTTTCCCAGTGCAGGCGTTTTACAGCGTCGGCAATCGTGCACTTCAACACATTGACCCGCAGGTCCACCGGAGGGGCTTCAAGCGCTGCGTTCATCTCGCGGTCAAAAATTTCGCCCAGCGCCTCCCGCAACAGCGGTTCGAACGTTGGCGGACATTCCAGTCGAACCGCTTCAGGCATTGAGCGGTCATAGAGTTGCCGCCCTGCGATGCGCTTCATCAGCGCCCGGTCTTCGATCCCCGAGTCCTCGCCCCATTGCATGCCCTGCGACACGAACGCCGTCCACGCCGAATACAATGTCGCCGCGGTCACCACGCCCTCAGCCTGCTCAATGTGCCACGACAGCCGCGCGCGATGACGATTGACCCCATAGAGGTCCTGCACGACCTGACGCCGCTCTTCTGCGCTCATTTTCGGCGCGATTTTGAGGGATCGGGTTAAAGCCTGGTCGAGCGATGCACCCTGCGATTGCGCAATCAGGGCATTGGCCAAAGTCTCCGCAGCGATCCTGGAATCCAGACGCGCCGCGCCTTTGCGCCCAAGAGCGGCCGCGCGCGTCATGCCGCCTCGGGATTTCTGGGGTTTTTTCGACCCACGCGGTTTTTTGAATGTTTGCAAGCCCACGGCCTTCGCATTAGATACACGGTTCGCGCAAACCAGCCCTTAATGGGGCATCGGGCGCTTTAACCCGGATTCAATTACCAGAACATGGCCAACAAACTTCTGCAGGAAGCCGCGGTCAACCACCGTCTGACGTCCAAACGTGGCGTCATGGAGCGCCTTTTTACACTGATGTTTCAAGGATTTGTCTACAACCAAATCTGGGAAGACCCGGTTGTAGATATGGCAGCCCTGCGCATTCGCCCCAACAGCCGCATTATCACCATCGCCTCGGGCGGCTGCAACGTGGTGAACTATCTGGCGGCCAATCCAGCCAGGGTCATCGCGGTTGATCTGAACCCCAACCACATCGCGCTGACCCGCCTCAAACTTGCGGCGCTGCGCTATCTGCCGACCTACGAAGATTTCTTCCAGTTCTTCGGTGTCGCCAACACCAAGCAGAACCGTCAGAACTACGACGACTTTCTCGTTCACAAGCTCGACGACACGACACGCCGGTACTGGCAAAAATCACTCCCCATCCGCGGCCGCCGCATCAACATGTTTGCGCGCAATCTCTATCGTTACAGCCTGCTTGGCCGCTTCCTGGGTATCCTGCAAACCGTCGCCCGCATGCATGGCAAGCGCCTGAACGAAATGCTGGCGGCCCGCACGCCAGCCGAACAGCGCGCAACCTTCGACCGTGTGATCGCGCCTCTGTTTGACAGCAGACTGGTCAAGGCCCTGTCGAAAATGCCCGTGTCGTTCTACGCCCTGGGCATTCCACCGGCTCAATACGACGAGCTCAGCAAAGCCTCAAACGGCGATCCCGCCGGCCTCATACGCCGCCGCATTGAAAAGCTCGCCTGCGATTTCCCGATGAGCGACAATTATTTCGCCTGGCAGGCCTTTGGCCGCCGCTATGACACGCTGGATCGTCAAGGCGTTCCATCCTACCTTCAGGAAAAAACTTACAATGTCGTCCGCGAGCGCACGGATCGCGTCGAAACCCATCTGGCGTCGATGACGGATTTTCTTGAGAAACAACCTGTCGAAAGCCTCGACTGCTATGTTCTGCTTGATGCGCAGGACTGGATGAACCAGGAGCAGATCACAGCCCTCTGGCGACAAATCACCCGCACTGCCGCGCCCGGCGCCCGTGTCATCTTCCGCACCGCGGGCCCCGACTCGCCGCTCGAGCAGAAACTGCCGCCCGAGGTCATCGGCCGTTGGACTTATGAAGGCGAAGACGCGCAGAAATATTTTGATCAGGACCGCTCCTCGATCTACGGCGGCTTCCACGTCTACGTGATCAAGGCCCATTGATGAGCGCGCCAGATGCTCATTCCGCGATGGACAAGATGTACCGCCATCAGCGCTACATCTACGACCTCACCCGCAAATATTATCTCTTTGGCCGCGACAAACTGATCCGGGAGTTGCCGGTCGGCGCCAATGACCACATCTGCGAAGTCGGCTGCGGCACGGCGCGCAACCTTGTGCTGTTGGCCAAGCGCCACAAGAACCTGAAGCTCTACGGCATTGACGCCTCGACGGAAATGCTGAAAACCGCGCAAGCCTCCGTTGACGCCGCGGGCGTTGCCCCGCAAATCAAATTGGAAGCCGCACTCTCAACCGATTTCACACCCGCCAGACTCGGTCACGCCAAACTGTTCGACCGCCTGATCTATTCCTACTCGCTGTCGATGATGGACGACTGGCGCCAAGCGCTGGAGCATGGCTTCAGGCAGCTCAAACCCGGCGGCACGCTCCATGTCGTTGATTTCGGCAACCAGGAGGGCTTGCCCGCCTGGTTCAAAAAGCTCCTCGGCGGCTGGCTGAGCCAATTCCACGTCCGCTTCCGCCCCGAAATACGCGCCTGGTTCGAAGAGCAGGCAGCAAAGGGCAGGGGCACGACAACCTATCGCCCGGTGATGCGCGGCTATGCCTACCGCCTGGACTTTCAACTGAAAGGCTAGGGGTTGCATCTCACCCCCATTATGAGCGAAAACACGCGCCCGCACGTGCCTTGCGGGACAAGGAGCTGTGGCCGAGAGGCTGAAGGCGGCGGTTTGCTAAACCGTTATACGATCAAAAGTCGTATCGAGGGTTCGAATCCCTCCGGCTCCGCCACTTCCTTGTTGCGAAACAAGATGATGGCCCGCTGTAGGGCCGAAAACCTCCAGTAACCGCGCCGTTTTGGCGATGCCGACCGAACCTCGGAGACTGCCGCGAAGGCCGAAATCGGTCTCTGAACGGCTTTTGTCTCTAATCACCCGAACCTCGTCGGAAAAGGTTCGGTCGGAATTTATCGTTATATTCCCGAGTGTTGGTGAGATTGCAGCGGCAGAATTTTTAGCCCGGTTTCTCGGCAGGCATGGTGATTGGAGAATCCGAGGTGGGCGTGATGGCGCGCAATTCCGGGCGCGGGTGGCGCGTCGCTATTCCTGCCTAAAGACAGTGGCTGCCTCATCCGGAACCGGACATTCCGAACGTCTCAGGAGGGTGGGGTTTCGGGATGACCGAAGGCGGCGTTAGGCGGAAGCTTGGCGCACATTTTTTGCTATTTCGCCGAGATGCGGTGACCATGTTCCACAGCAACCACCCCAAATATCGATATGGGGGTAACGGCGCGCGAGGTCGCCCATCTGCCGGCCAAGTTCAACCGGATCGCCGTCTTCGAGATGGCCTATCTTGCAGAGGTCGATCTTGTCCTTTGCGCTGGCATTCGGCCGCAGGCTCCGCAGTCGTTTGATCCAGTCGCCAGGCTCCAGAGCCGGCTCGAACTCAAGTGGATGCGAACAGTTGATGCCGTAATAGTCGGGCTTGGCATTGCCTGCCGCAGCATCGACCGATTCAATCGCTTCTTTCAGGCTTGAGCCGGACTTGAGGCGATTGTCGCCGGTGAGCGTGAAGCCCAAGCCCAGAGGAAGCCCTTCGCGCGCCGCCGCGCGAGCGACGCCAACGGCCTCCGGTATGTTGTTGAATGTCATCGCGTTGACGACGTCTACCTTGGCGCTCTTGAGCACGCCCAACTGAAAACCGTGATAGTCCTCGGCCTCTTCGGCCGTGATCGTGCGGTTGAGCGCATAGGCGTCACCGCGCGGGCCAATGATGCCGCCGATCAGAATTTCGTCGATCTGCCCCTCATAGGGGCGGGCGACTTCACGCAGGAAGGCGATGCACTGTTGGAGCGCGTCCGACAGCGCAGAACGAGAATAGCCAAGCTTTGCGCCCCAGTCTGGGCTGGCGCGATAATCGAGACCGCTGAGTATCGTGTTGACCCCGTTCTCTGCCGCCGCATCGAGCACCCTCGCATACATCGCTTTGAGATCAGCCATCGCCGCCGGGTTTTCGAGCAACGGATACATCGCAAATTCCGGCAGATCGTACCCGTGTCGATACATGATCTCGGTCTCTTGGCCACCTTCGGCCAAGTAGAAAACGCCGGGGCGCTGAACTGGAAAACCGGCCATGATCTTCCCTCTCACAACGAATGTATTTACGATAGGGCTCCTCAATCGCTGCGTCAAGCCAGCACTTGCTGGGACTACCGCCTGCCTAAACATGTACGCATGGCCGAGCGCCTTGAGGCAGGCAGGCTTCGTGGGGGCCCTAGCCTTGGGTAGGATGGGCGTGGATAGTGCCGGTGATGTCTTCGATGCGGCCGTCCATTTCGACAGCGAGGCCGAATGCCGCGGCGACCTGCTCCGCCCACGGCAGGTCGGCTACGGCCGTCAGGTCCTTGATCGACACCGCCAGCGGGCAGCGCTGCAGCAGTAGTTTATCGAGAACAGCCGGTGCCAGGTAAGCCAGCTTGAGCATCCTGCCGATGTACCGATCGGAGACGTCCTCGGCAAAGGCCAGATCGAGATTGGTGCTCACTTGCCCGGCCTCCAGTTTGCGCCGCCAGCCCCACGCCCGGGCGATCGCCTTCAGTACATGTGGGTCCACGCCGCCGTCGTTGGCGGGGGTCATGTCCGCCGGCGGCATGATCTTGGGCCGGCCGTTGCGCTTGCGGATAGCGAGCGGGATGAACACTCGCATGGTGGTGGGCGCGCTCATGCCGCCATCTCCCGCCGCGGCGTCACCATCTCCCTGACGACCGACCCCAGTCCCTCGGTGCGCAGATCGACCGCCATGCCGTCGCTGCTGACCGTGACGCGCTCGACCAACAGGCGGGCGATGCGCGCCTGCTCTGCCGGGAACAGAGACTCCCACAGGGCGTCAAAGCCCGCCAGAGCCGCCACCACGTCGGGCTGTTCGATCTCGGGGCATTCGCGTTGCGCAGCCTCGATCGCCCGGGCGGTCACCTCAGGCGTCCGCAGAAGGGTCCGGATCTGCCGGACCACGGCGGTCTCGACCATCCCGGCCGGCAGGCGCACGAACGCTTCGGTGTTCTCGCCCGCCCGGTTCCGGATCGCGTCCATCGAGGTGTAGTAGCGATAGAGGCGGCTGCCCTTCTTCGTGGCGGTCGGCGTCATGGCGATCCCGCTCGACGTGAACATCAGCCCCTTCAGCAGGGCCGGTGTCTGGGCGCGTGTGTTGGCGGCGCGGGTTCGCGGGCTCTGGGTCAGCACGGCCCGCACCTTGTCCCAGAGCGCCTGGTCGATGATCGCCCGGTGCTCGCCGGGATAACTGGTCCCCTTGTGGACGGCCTCGCCGAGATAGACCCGGTTATTGATGGCCTTGTAGAGCACGCCCTTGTCGAACGGCTTACCGGTGCGGGTTGTCACCCCTTCGGCGGTCAGGGCGCGTGACAGCGTGGTCGCGGATCCTATTCGCACGAAACGCTCGAAGATCATGCGCACCGTCGCGGCCTCGGCTTCTTGGACGAGGAGCTTGCGCTTGTCCACGCGGTAACCCAGCGGCACGCAACCTCCCATCCACATGCCCTTCTTGCGGCTCGCGGCGAACTTGTCGCGGATGCGCTCGCCGATGACCTCGCGCTCGAATTGGGCGAAGGAGAGCAGGATGTTCAGCGTCAATCGCCCCATCGACGTCGTCGTGTTGAACGACTGGGTGACGCTGACGAAGGTGACGCGCTGACGGTCGAACACCTCGACGAGCTTGGCAAAGTCCATGAGCGAGCGGCTGAGGCGGTCGATCTTGTAGACCACGATCACATCGACGCGGCCGTTCTCGATATCGGCGAGCAGGCGCTTGAGGGCAGGGCGCTCCAGCGTGCCGCCCGAGAACCCGCCGTCGTCGTAACGCTCGACCAGTTCCACCCAGCCTTCCGATCTTTGGCTTGTGATATAGGCCTGGCAGGACTCGCGCTGCGCGTCGAGGCTGTTGAATTCCATATCGAGCCCTTCCTCGCTGGACTTGCGCGTGTAGGTCGCGCAGCGCAGCTTGCGCACGGCGGGTTTGGTCATGCGCGCGCCCTCGTGTTCTTGAGGCCAAAGAACACCCAGCCGTTCCAGCGCGTGCCGGTGATGGCGCGCGCGATGGCCGAGATCGAGCGGTAAGGCCGTCCCTGCCATTCGTAGCCGTCTTTCAGCACCGTGACGGTCTGTTCGACGCCCTGCCATTCGCGGATCAGCCGCGTGCCGGTGATTGGCTTATCGTCAGTGCGAATACGGCGCGTCGCGATGTTGCCGCCGTCAAGTCGCTTGCCCAACGCTTCGAGGCGCGCGAGTGTCTGCGGTTTCAAGCCGCCGAAGGCGAGCTCCTGGATGCGATAGGCGAGCCTGCTTTCGAGGAAGCGGCGATTGTAGGGAGGTGGCTCGGTGTCGAAGAGTTCGCGCCATCGTTTCTTCAGATCGGCCGTGGAGGCAGCCTTTAGGGCCGACACACGGGCCAGAACGCTTGGCTCTGTCATGCCATTCTCCGGTTTTGTTGGCCGGCATGACCGCTCTCTTGCGGTCCGAAGTCGACCGAACTTTCTCCGCGGTCGGCGGATAAAGCGCTCGACTTGCGCGCATGAAGACGCATGAGCCCTAGGCCTAAGATCCGGCAGATCTCGGTGAGCCGTTCCTCAGCGCTCATCAACTCGGGCTTCAATGCGTTCATGTTCGATCGCCGTACTGACGGTTCGAAGATGAGGGTGATCTGCGACCTAAGAAAACCAAAATCGATTGCACGGCGAAGCGGTGCGGTGAAGAAAGCAGCAGAGTGAAAACCCGACTGCGCATGTCGGACGGAGCGGTCGGCGGCATTCGGAGCTCCGAGATGTTGCGCGGGGGCTTGGAGCCCTCACATGCGAGATCACGCTAATGAACTGTCGGCTTATTCGCGGGTGAACCGGCCAACATTTGCTTGCGTGCAATCCTGCAGGCGATGACGATGGAGTTGATTTCATGTTCTGCGTTGCGAGTTATCTCGCGCAGATGACGATGTGTCGTCTCCATATCCTTGATCGAGCCGGGCTTTGTTTCGTCTGCAGCGATGTCGGCCACGCCCGCGAACAGAGCCCGCATCTGACCAAGCTCGTTGAGGGCGCGATGGGCACGATCGGGAAAATAGACGATCTTTTCCTTCCCGAACAAACCCTCGATGAACCCATCGATCTCCTGTCGACGCATCAAAGCGAGTGCGGCGAGATCGTCGCGCGTAGCTTCTGGGTCAGCGCGGGTCAGGTGAAAAGGTGATGACCTGTGCTGGTGCGCGGTGAGCCTGTTCCACAGTCCGCCGATGAGCGCGCCGATCAACTCATTGACCGCATCGATGCTGTCGAACTCGGGTAACTCGCCACCCCAAAGATCCGCAACGACCTTCATGGGCGAGGTGGACATGTTTGGTGTCGCTATATTTCCCAGGAAACGCGTGCGCACTTCATGAAACGGAACCGGGCAGCCGAGGCGCGCCAACAAGGCGCGGACCTGTTCATCGGTGCTGGGGGTTGGAGTTTTGATCATCGATATATCCTTTGGTTTCCGCCAACCATTCGTATAAACAGCGCTGACAAAGTGTACCACTGAACCGGCATCTCCTGGCCATGGAAGGCGGAGCAAAAGTGTACCGGTCCTGCCAGGCCGATTTGATGTCGATGACGGCCAGCGCCTGCGCTCGCGGATGTTTGGGGAACTGCAAAGTCATTATTTATTCAACGACCGGTTTGGCAGACCGGGCAAGGGCAACGACAAAGGAAAAGTCGAAGGACTTGTGGGTTATGTCCGGCGCAACTTCATGACGCCGTTGCCCGTTGCCGATAGCTTTGAGGCCTGTAAAATCGCGTCCAACATTGACCCCGGTCGCGTCTCAAGCATCTCATTGATTACGCGAGTGAATCGAACTTTTGGGTAGGGTCACGATTGGACGCGAAGGATGATCCCGCAAATTTCAATATTTTCCAATGGGATCAATACATTGGAGGCCGTTGCGGGTGGGGTCAATGTTGCGCGCGATTTTACAGTCTGACTTCTCGCTGCCGTGCATCACCGGCTTCGGCCGTTGGCCTTCCCGATGCGGGCTCATGGTCCGATCCATGAGCCGGTGGCGAGACCTCCTGGTTTCCAGGCGAGGAGCGTAGGCACGTGCCAGGTTCGGCGACCACGCAGTACCGGACCTGTGCTCGCACTCTCGCGCAGGACCGTATTGCCTTCCGCAGGGACAACGGCGTCGGCATCCCCATTGATCTTTTCGTAGCTCAGTAGCTGGCCTATGCTTTCCCCTGCCGACGCTTCGCCGCTGGCGTCACCGCCAACGACGCACGGCGCGGGGCCGATGCGGTTCGCTACTCCTTCATCGTAGTGGACTCTCACCACTTACTCCTCGCTGGTCTCCCAGCGAACTGTCCCCGGAATTCTGAGACCGTGTTAGCGGTTCGGCCTGATCGAGCAATATTCGAAGCGCAGGTTATCGCAGTAGCTGCCCGAACAGCCGATGCGCCGGAGAAAGGCGCCAGGCGCAGCAACCCGCCGCGCTCGTGCGTCTTCTTCGGAAACGGTGGTGCGCGAGACGGTGCACACCGGTCCCGCCTTCGAATCGATCGTCACCTGCCGGGGATCTGACCCGTCAGGGCGGATGGGTTGCATGAACAGACGAATTTCATCGCAATAGTCGCCACGGCACTGGATACCTACGGCCAGCGCAAGCGGATCTTGCAAAATGGGCCACGTCGATCCTGCAAACGATTCCGAAGCCGGTGCGGATCCCCCTTCGTCTGAGAACCACTTCGTCCAATATCCTTTGCCGGCGCTCTGGTGCGTTCCTTTCGGAACATAACGACCGCAAACCGGGTAGACATTGTCGCAATAGCGCCCGGTGCAGCCGACATCGACTAGCGCGAAACCGGCCGGGCAGTAGGAAACGCAATCCGGCGACTCGTCCGAGATAGCGTTCATGTTCACGATGTTGCCGGGATAGAGCGGCGGCGGCGATTGGACCGACCATTCGCATGAGCCGGCCCCGGACGGAGCGCTTGAGAGCGCGAGCGCGCACAGCCCGAAGCAAAGGACAAAGAGCGCTGGCGCTGGTACACGATGTTTCTCCCCGGGCCTCTGCCGAGCGTACGCGGTCCCATCGGAAGCGGCAACCATAAACAACGTTGACAAAGTGTACCACTGAACCGGCAGCTTCTGGCCATGGAAGGCGGAGCAAAAGTGTACCGGTCCTGCTAAGTCATTTTGATGTTCATGACGCACATTGAAGGGCCGGAAGGATGTTGGCAGTAGAGCTCTATGCCAAGATTCGACGCGCTGTTCTGATCGATGGCTTAAGCCGTCGTGATGCGGCCCCGGTCCACGAACTGATGGAAGCGCGCAACGAGCGCGCCTTGCGCTCCGGTCGGCTCAGCATCACAGCGCGCCAGTCGCTTCAATCAGAGCTGCAAAGCTCTTTTCTCTTAACCCGGCTGGTACACTTTTACGCCGCCCTCCGGCACAATTCGTATCCGACGTTGCCAGTGGCCAGTGCAACGCCCCTTAATCGCCGCAATTGCTGGCAAAAGCGACGGGCCAAGAGGACGGCCTCAGATGCGAACTTTAGTTGCTGCTATTCTTGCTTTCGTTTCGTCCACCGCAACCGCCTTCGCCGATCCGCATTTTGCACGGCTTCAACCAGGCAGCCCGCTTTGTGAGTGAATTTACTTGCCAGAATATTGCCGCTCCAATCGCACACGCTGCATTTCATCTCGTAGGACTGACCGCCGTCAACAGCCGGGACCATTGCGAAGATCAAATCCCAGCGCCCTTCGCGGATAGCCTTTCGCACACTCTCTTCGCTCATGGCGTCCGTGGGCAGTTTGGGGTTTCCACCCGAATGAGCGGTAAAGTTTGTGTCATATCTTTGTCTATCCGAGGCCGTTAGGTGAATTGCGACCTAAACACGGCTTTGACGTGCAAGAGCCGCGCTTCGAGTCGCACAACATCTTCGGTGGCGCCCAGTCGACCGGCAACGGCAATGGCTTCACGGAAATAGTCTTTGGCGTCGCTGTAGCAAACACCCGCGCCGCTCTTGCTATGTGCCTCGTACATCGCGTCATAGGCGGCCTCCGCCATTGCTTCGAGCGCCCGCATGCCGTTGACATCATCGGTCATCTTTGAGCCCATTCAAGCGACATTCATTCACAGGATTGTACTCCTGGTGGGCAGGTCCGCCAAATGGGGATGCGGGCGAGTGCGGGGAATGCATCGCGGTGCCAGGCATGATCGACGCCGTTCTTGACGAACGCCCATCCGTCCGGTCGCCCCTAGGGGCTAATGCCCAATTTCCTCTCCTCGGCTGCGGCATCAGCGTGAAGTTTTACGGCGGCGTCGATGTCGATCTGCCCGCCAACCGTGTCACTTTTGCGAATCTTGGCGACCCCGCGTCCGTACAGCGGTTTCCAATTGGTCGGATCCAACTTCAGTGCGTTGTCGTAGTCGCCGATTGCATCGTCCAACTTACCCATGTGTAGGTGTGCATTGCCGCGGCTGTCAAAAGCCTCCGTTGCTCCCGAAAGCGGCGACAATTTGATCGCCTGATCGGCATGGGCGATGGAGAGGTGGCCTCAATAATCTGCACAGGTCGATAGGTGGATTTTCTGCCTGACAGCGGCAACGATTGTTGGCGCGAATCAGGAGCGAAGATGACAAGACGAATCCGTCGGAACCACTCACCGGCGTTC
>Ga0163150_10003091_pt1 | contig 24036 bp, 23 predicted proteins | sample OliLakLV19P2IB_FD_148628 | JGI IMG/M metagenome (GOLD analysis project Ga0163150, IMG submission 148628) | Freshwater microbial mat bacterial communities from Lake Vanda, McMurdo Dry Valleys, Antarctica - Oligotrophic Lake LV.19.P2.IB | ecosystem: Environmental > Aquatic > Freshwater > Lake >...
TTATTTTAGCAGTAGCTCCCGGTACAATAGGGTCACGGCTCCATTCTGGTGTAGTACATCCGCAACTTGCATGCACATCGTCTAATTTCAGGGCAATTTTACCAGTATTCACAATTTCAAATATGTGATAAACCGGCTTTCCTTGTTGTATTGAAGCGAAATCATATTCAGCCTCTTTCAGATTTAGCACATCATCAGCAGGGGTCGTTGTAACAGCAGGAGCAGAGCCATGATTATGGCCATCATTTGACGAATGAACCGGCTGTTGGGCATTTAGGCCCAAAAACAATGCAAAAGCTAAAAAAGTAAGAGAAATTTTCCTCATAAAAGCTTTCTTTCGAGACTTCAAAAGTAGATAAAAGATGCCATATCACATAGATGGGTTGCAGCCACTTATAATTTTTTTTCTAATAATCTCATCCCTCCTTTTAAATGAAGATCGGGGTGAAGTCAATCTTCCTATTTTTGCTACATGGAATCAATCCAGGCCACATTGACTGATGCGGAAAAGCTGTCTTTTGAAAAATTCAGAGAGGCGGTATTGACTGATTTCAGCATGGCTTGTATAAGCAGGGAAACCAGCCTGTTAGGTCGTAAAGAAGTACTCGGGGGCAAAGCCAAATTTGGCATTTTTGGTGATGGAAAAGAAGTAGCACAGGTAGCGATGGCTAAATTTTTTCAGCCCGGCGATTTTCGCAGCGGTTATTACCGTGACCAGACTTTTATGTTTGCCGCCGGACTTACTACTGCCGAGCAGGTTTTTGCACAATTATATGCCAATCCGGATGTGAATATTGAAGCCTTTAGTGCCGGCCGCCAGATGAATTGCCATTTTGCTACCAAAATGGTAAACGAAAATGGAGAGTGGTTAGACCTTGCCGGGCTTAAAAATATCTCAAGTGATATTGCTCCTACTGCCGGGCAAATGCCCAGGGCTTTGGGGCTGGCTTATGCCTCCAAAGCTTTTCGTAATGTAGATATTTTGCAAAAATTTAAAGGGCTGTCACAAAATGGCAACGAAGTTTGCTTTGCCACTATTGGTGATGCATCAACCAGCGAAGGACATTTTTGGGAAACAATGAATGCTGCCGGTGTACTACAGGTGCCACTTGCCGTTTTTGTTTGGGATGATGGGTATGGAATTTCAGTACCTAAAAAATACCAGACCATTAAGGCTTCTGTTTCAGAGGCGTTGAGTGGAATGCAAAAAACGGATGATAGTAATGGTATTAATATTTACAGAATAAAAGGATGGGACTATGCAGGCATGTGCGAAGTGTTTGAAGAAGGTATCCGCCTGGCAAGAGAAACACATACTCCAGTTTTATTTCATGTAGAAGAAATAACACAGCCGCAAGGACATTCTACTTCCGGCAGCCATGAAAGATATAAATCGCCGGAGCGGCTGGAGTGGGAAAGAGAATGGGATGGAATAAAGAAGATGAAGGAATGGATTGTTGAAAATGGGCTGGCAACCGAAGAGGAACTGGATGAGATAGCCGATAAAGCAAAACAACATGTAAGGGATAGCAAGGCGGCGGCCTGGGAAAAATATATTATCCCCGTAAAGCGGCAGGTGGCAAGAACGGCCGAGTTGATTCAAACAATGGCAAATGCATTGCCGGAACAAGCCACATCATTACAAAAAATGGCTATCGAATTATCTGCGAGCAGGGAGCCTTTGCGAAGAGACGTTTTAAAAACATTGAATGCGGCATTGGATATAGCCGGTACTTCAGATGCAGCCTATTGGGCAAAAGATTATTACAACGACCTGCTGGAAGAAAATAAAAAACTTTACAACACTCATTTATATAATGAAGGAATAAGGAGTGCATTACGAGTGGAGGAAGTACCCGCTGTATTTGTTGCTGATGCACCCATGCTGAATGGCTTTGAAGTACTAAATCGTTTTTTTGATGAACTGTTTACCAATAATCCGAAAGTAATGGCCTTTGGCGAAGACCTGGGTTTTATTGGCGACGTAAATCAGGGCTTCAGCGGTTTGCAGCAAAAGCATGGTAAGGAAAGAATTTTTGATACAGGCATACGGGAACTTACCATCATGGGCCAGGGTATTGGCCTTGCGATGCGGGGGTTGAGGCCCATCGCAGAAATTCAATACCTCGATTACTTGTTATATGGATTGCAAACGCTGAGTGATGATGCGGCCACCCTTCATTACAGAACGGCTGGTCAGCAAAGCTGTCCGTTGATTGTTCGTACAAGAGGGCACCGGCTGGAGGGTATCTGGCACAGTGGCTCTCCGATGGGTATGGTGATTAATACTTTAAGAGGAATGTATGTATGTGTGCCAAGAAATATGACACAGGCCGTGGGTATGTATAATACACTATTAAAAAGCAATGATCCTGCAATAGTGATTGAATGTTTGAATGGATACCGCTTAAAAGAAAAACTTCCATCCAATTTATTAGAATTTACAGTTCCGCTGGGTGTACCCGAAATTATAAAAGAAGGAACGGATGTTACGATTGTTTCTTATGGCTCTACTTTGCGCATCATTCAAGAGGCAGTTGCGATGGCAGAGCAGTTAGGTATAAGCTGTGAAATAGTAGATGTGCAAACCTTATTGCCTTTTGATGTCAACCACATCATTCTGGCATCATTGAAGAAAACAAACCGGATTGTGTTTGTAGATGAAGATGTGCCTGGTGGTGCAGCAGCTTTTATGTTTAATATGGTGATGGAAGAACAGGGAGGATATAAATATCTGGATGTAGCTCCAAGGACTATTACTGGAAAAGCTCACCGGCCAGCCTACGGCAGTGATGGTGATTATTTCAGCAAACCCAATGCGGAAGAAATAGAAACGGTGATCAAACAAATGATGGCGGAGTGATTATTGTTGCTTATTTCCTGAAAATAGTAGTACCTTAAGTGTAATTATTAACACTCACTAAAAACAACGATTATGCCTATTGTAAAAGTAATTGAGGTAATCGCTTCATCAGAAAAAAGTTTTGATGATGCAGTCAAGCAAGCAGTGAAGGAAACCTCCAAAACCATCCGGAATATTGATTCGGTTTGGGTAAAGGATATGAAAGCCCATGTAAAGGATGGAAAAATAAAATCGTATGGGGTTATTTGTAAAGTTTCCTTCCGTTTGGATAAAGACAAAAAGGAAAAAGATAAAGATGACAAGTAGAGAAAAATAAAATCTGTCAATAAACCTATAACCCGTTTTCATCTGAAACGGGTTATTTAATGTTGAACAATGCCCACCCACTTTCTGTATATCATTGATATTCTCGGCACCATTTCATTTGCTGTATCAGGTGCCTTCCTGGCAATGGAGAAAAAACTGGATCCGTTTGGAGTATTGGTATTAGCTTTTGTAACCGCTATTGGCGGGGGTACTTTGCGGGATATGATGATTGGCAACTTACCTGTTAGCTGGCTCACAAACTCAACTGCCACGATAGTTATTTTTTCTTCAGCGGTTGTCACCATGTTTTTTGGCCGCTATCTTAAACATCTTACCACAACACTGTTTCTTTTTGATGCATTGGGGCTTGGCTTATTTACAGTAGTCGGTATAAAACTCGGAATCGAAAAGGATTTCAGTATTGGTGTTTGTATTACACTTGGTACCATCACTGCCTGTTTTGGTGGTGTGGTAAGGGATGTGTTGCTCAATAATATCCCATTGCTTTTCAGGAAAGAAATTTATGCCCTGGCTTGTATTGCCGGTGGTCTTGTTTATTTCCTGCTGCGCCAATTGAATATAGATGCAGACCTTGTAACTGTGCTATGTATTCTTATCATTTTTACCATCCGTATAATAGCAGTACGGTATAAAATATCATTACCTCAATTTTACAATTCAATTTCAAAGCAATGAAACTTACACTTTATCAGGTAGATGCCTTTACTAACAAACTTTTTGGCGGCAACCCCGCAGCCGTAATACCATTGAAGAAATGGATTGATGATAAATTGATGCAAAAACTGGCGATGGAAAATAACCTGGCGGAAACTGTTTTCTTTGTTGCATCCAAAACCAAAGGAGTGGATTTTGACATCCGCTGGTTTACCCCTGCACTCGAAATCAACTTGTGTGGTCATGCTACACTGGCTTCGGCGCATGTTATTTTCGAAATACTGAAAACTAAAAAGAAGAAAGTCGTATTTGATTCAAAAAGCGGCTTGCTTACCGTTACAAAAAAGAAAAATTTACTTGAAATGGATTTTCCTTCCTGGGCACCAGAACGGATAACTGAATACCCGGATGAACTGCTTGCCTGTCTTGGCAATCCTGAAATAGCCGGTGTATATAAAAACCGGGAATACCTGGTTGAATTAATGAATGAAGAGGCAGTAAGAAACTGTAATCCCGATTTTTCATTAATGAAGAAAGTGGATAAGATGGTCATCATCACTGCACCGGGTATAGGAATAGATTTTGTCTCCCGGTTCTTTGCACCCACTTCCGGAATTGATGAAGACCCGGTAACAGGTTCCGCACATTCACAGTTAATACCTTTTTGGAGTGAAAAATTGGGAAAAGCGAAAATGACTGCGAAGCAACTTTCGCAAAGAGGGGGCGATATTTATTGCGAACAAAAAGGAGAGAGGGTGATTATGGGTGGAGAATGTGTGTTTTATATGAAAGGTCAGATAGAAATACAATAACTTTAGTCAAAATAAACTATTATGTCAAAATCTCCGTTTACTTTATCGTCAGATGAACAAGTAATTGATACCTGGACTTTACTGTATATCCCTCCCGGTGGGGGAAAGTACAATGGTAAACTGACCATTACTAATAAAAGACTATTCTACGATGCGAAGTATGATGTGTCTGCAAAAGGATTACTCTCAGAAGCACTTTTTGTAAAATGGGGAAGTGAAGGCTATATTGAAATCAACAAAGCAGATATTACTGATGTGCAGGTAGAGAAAAGTTTTCTTGCCAAAAAAGCCATACTCACTTTGACGGATGGTTCCAGGCATACATTTAATTATGGCGCCTTGAATATTGATAAAGTAGTAGCAGCCATCAATTCGAGGTAATATTTATTCAAGAAATCTTTCTCTTAATTCCGGTGTGGGAACCATACAGGTTTCTTTTTTTCCATACCATTTATACCTGTTGCGGGCAATGATGTTGTAGAAAAAATCCCGGATAAACTTCGGTATGATGATAAAGCCATAAAATAATTTCCAGCCTCCGTCTAAGTGTTTTGCAATACGAAGTGCTGCTGAAGATTGGGAATATACTTTCCCGGCATCAATAAAAATAACAGAACTAAGGGCAGATGGGTTAAGTTTATATTGAGGAAGTAACCTTTTAGCCGTTTCTCCTTGTAATGGAGTGAACCGAAGTTTCTTTTTTGTATCTCGTTTAATGGCAAAGTTGACCCAGTAGTTGCAGAAATTGCAAACACCGTCGAAAAGGATTACCTGATTTTCTTCCATTATTAACAAAGGTAATCCCGATTCTTTTGTGGATTAATTATTATTTTCTATTATCAAAAAATTTATGAAACAATCATTACTACTTTTAAGAAAAGGGTTATCAGAATTTAAAAAACCCCTCATCCTCGTCATTAGCAAATCTTTCTTTTACTTCCATTTTTCAAACTTGATTTATGCGCAGCCCCTGCACTAGCTTACAAACAGAGAAGCATAATGTAACCAGTAAAAACTGGCCCTTGTTTAAAAGATAATTAAACTATATAGCATTAGTATGGATATGACTGCCCCATAATGTGAAATAGTTTCTCCACTTATTTTTTTTATTTTAAAAATTCCGTTTTGATGAACGGATTTTATAGCATTAATGTGAAGAGTTAAACATTTTCCTGCTGGCATATAGTTTGTTTTGTCATGAGTACTTAAATAAAAAATGAAATATGAGTACAGAAATTAAAAACCTAAGCCGTGATGATGCAAATGAAAAAATTAAAAAGCTGGCCGAAGATGCGGATATCTGTTTGTTTACTACTGATCTTACCAGACTTCCTTTGAAAGCCAGGCCTATGTCCACACAAAAAGCAGATGAAGAGGGAAATTTATGGTTCTTTAGTGCCAAAGACAGTGATAAAAATGATGATATTGCTAAAGATGAACGGGTACAGCTTTTTTATTCTAACAAAATGAGTTCTGAATATTTAAGCCTGTATGGTACTGCTTCAATTATTCAGGACGCTGAAAAAGCTAAAGAATTATGGACAGCTATGGTAAAAGTCTGGTTTAAAGATCCTGAAGTCCCTAATTTAACTATTATAAAGGTGGTTCCTGAAGATGGTTATTACTGGGATACTAAAGACGGAAAATTTGTATCATTGTTTAAAATGGTTGTTGGTGTCATTACAGGTAAAGAACTGGATGGAAGCATTGAGGGAAAAATAAAAGTATAATAGTGCTATTTATGAATTATAAAAGCAGAAAGGCCCGGAATAAAATTTCCGAGCCTTTCTTGTAACACCATTTTATCACCCCATATTATGAAACACCTTCTGTACATCTTCATCCTGCTCTAAACGGTCAATCAGTTTACTTACATCTTCTGCCTGTTCATCAGACATGGGAACCGTAACAGTTGGTATCCATTCCAGTTCTGCACTTGTAGGGATTATCTTTTTTTCTTCAAGTGCCTTTTGCATATTGCCAAAGTCAGCAAAGGCACAGCGAATGACTAATATGTCTTCTCCATTTTCGCCGGTGCTTTCTCCGAGTTCTTCCAGGCCAAAATCAATCAGCTCCAGCTCCATATCTTCTGCATTCAACCCTTCTGGTTTTAATTTGAAGCAACCCATTTTTTTAAACTGGAAAGCTACACTACCACTATTGCCCAACGCACCATGCCCTTTTGTAAAACATGATTTTACATTTGCCACTGTTCTTACATGATTATCGGTAGCCGTTTCTACCAGTATTGCTACACCATGTGGTGCATAGCCTTCATAGAGTATCTCATCATAGTTTACCAATTCTTTACCCTGCGCCCTTTTAATAGCAGCTTCTACTCGGTCTTTCGGCATGCCCACACTTCTTGCATTCTGAAAACAACGGCGAAGGGCGGCATTTTGATTTGGGTCTGGTCCGCCAGCTTTTACAGCAATAATTATCTCTTTACCGATACGGGTAAAGTTTTTTGCCATCTTATCCCAGCGGGCAAACATAGAGGACTTACGAACTTCAAATATTCTTCCCATGATTATTGTTAATTAGTTAAAGGGGTTAAGTAGTTAATTGGGTCTTGCTCGCCGAAGGCTTTTCTGACAGTCGGCAGTTTTATCTATGACGGGAAGCAAATTTAAGGCAATGTGAGAAAACCCGATGCCTTTAATAATAAGCTTTATTTATTTGATCAGGATGTTGTTAAGGCCATTCCAGCCGGTAACTAAGTGTCCTTTATAGGTATAGTTATCCTCGCCACCATAAATACAGACAGTTTTTACCTTTTTATCAGCTACGGCACTGAAATAATTCAACCCTTTGAAAAAACTGTCATTCATTGTCCGGGATGATTTGATTTCGGCTGCATACATATAATTGGACTGATCAATAAGTAAATCCACTTCATTGCCATTACTATCCCTGAAATAATAAAAATTTGGCTGCACTCTTTTATTGTAACAGTTTTTCATCAGTTCGTTAATAATAAAGTTTTCATATAAGGCCCCTTTTGCGAAATGATTTTTCAAATCTGCCTGGCTACGGATATTCAGCAAAAAGGATGCAATGCCGGTATCATAAAAATATAATTTCGGAGCTTTAACAATCCGCTTGCTGAAATTATTATAAAAAGGCTGCAGCAGGTAAATGATATAACTGGTTTGTAGCATACCCAGCCATTGCTTTACCGTTTTGGCATCAATACCCAGGCTGTTGCCAATATCCTGTAGATTTAAAATCTGACCAGTACGTCCTGCACACATTGAAAGAAAGTTTCTGAACAGGGCCAGATCTTTTATATTCATCAGTTGCCTGGTGTCCCTTTCAATATAGGTGGTGATATAATCCGGGTAAAAAAGTGATGGCTTTATTTTTTGATGATGCAGACGTGGATACATTCCTTTCCAGCAAAGTTCTTCCCATGCGAAAGCTTTAGGATTTGTTATTTTCCCGCCACGACGGACAGGCTTCTTTGTATTCAGTTCATCCATACTGAAAGGCAATAAAGTACATAGTGCTGTTCTTCCGGATAATGACTGGCTTATTTTAGGTGATAACTGCAGGTTTTGCGAACCGGTAAGAATATACATTCCATTTTTTCCTGCTGCATCCACCTCCACCTGCAATTGCGAAAGCAGTTCAGGTACATTTTGTACTTCATCAATAATGCAATTCTTTGGGTAGCGTTGTAAAAAACCTTTTGGGTCTCGTTGTGCAAACCTTCTGTTTTCTACATCTTCCAGGTTTACATATTCAAAATCGGGTTTCAGCATTTTGGCAAAGGTGGATTTACCAGATTGCCTGGGGCCGGTAATGGTGAGAACAGGATATTTTCTCAGCAGGTGAGCTGCAATGGCAGACATGGAACGGTGTAAAAGCATAAAAATAAATTTATGTAAATCCGGACTGCAACTCCTGATTTGCATAAACAAATGTAGTAGTAATTATTGAACACTGCAAGGTGGCATAAAAAATAGTTTATGTAAATCCGGACTACAACTCCCGATTTACATAAAAAAATGAAGATAAAATATTGAAAATCAATAAAAATATTTTTTTAGTTCGAAACGTATCAGCGAAAAACAAAATCAATGACAGTGATAATAAATGAAAAACCGCCCCGCACAAGCGGGACGGTTTGACCAACTATTTGACTATAAATCAGTTTTTATCTTCAGCCCTGCCCAGTTTACTTGCATACAATCCTGCATGGATGACTGCGAAGGCAAGAGAAATATAAAGTAAAGTCTTGTCAGCCTCAAAACCAACTGAATTTTGATGTAAGAAACCAACGATCGCTAAAAGTACGGCTAATGCTATACCAGTTAAACGGGCCATCTTCATTCCTTTTCTTTTATCAGTTCCATTACCAAGATGACTGTTTTTGGCGCCATACACAAGATAAATGTCAAGACCAATAAGCATCCACACCAGTAAACGAATCCAGGTATCCATTGGCAGGAACACCATCATGAATAAACAAACAACAATGCCGAGAATGGGAACTAAAGGAACCATTGGTGTTTTAAATGCTCTTGGCAAATCTGGCATTTTCTTACGCATCACCCACACACCGATGCATACCAGGATGAATGCAAACAATGTTCCAATACTTGTCATTTCACCTACTACTCTTGCCGGAACGAATGCAGCAAAAGCACTTACAAAAAGCATGAACAGCAAATTACTTTTTGCCGGAGTTTGTGTTTTTGGATTTACACTGGAAAAGATTTTAGGTATCAACCCATCCTTACTCATACTGAAGAATACACGGCTTTGACCCATCAGCATTACTAATATAACCGAAGCATAACCTGCAAGAATAGCAACAACGATGGCCCTGTTTAGCCAAGGATAGTCTGGCTGTATAACTCCCTCAGCATTTGTAGTACTACCCATATGTTCAATTGCAACATAAACAGGGGCAATCTTATCTTGGGGATCGGTTCCTAAGAATTCTTTGTAATTGGCAACACCTGTCATTACATGGGCGAAAAGAATGTATAATACAGTGCAAATGGCGAGAGATCCCAAAATGCCAATCGGCATGTTTTTCTTTGGGTTTATTGTTTCCTGTGCAGCGGTACTTACTGCATCAAACCCGATATAGGCAAAAAATACAATGGCTGCTGCCCTTATAATTCCCCCAAATCCATGATTAAAGAATCCTTCATGGCCTGGTTCCGTAGAGGGTATCAGGTATGGGTCATAATTACCAGTATTGATATACTGCCAGCCAAGAATAATAAATACTAAAACTACTGTTACTTTTAGGCCAACAATAATAGCATTTACAAAAGCACTTTCTTTAGTACCTCTTATCAAGAGCAAACTCATTAAAACAATAATGAAAACAGCAGGAAGATTAATAATTCCGCCATCCCATGGGCCAGCAGTTATTTCATTAGGTAAATGAATATTTAAGCCAGCTAAAAATTTAACTAAATAGCCGCTCCAACTGATACCGACCGTTGCAGCGCCTACTGCATATTCCAGCACCAAATCCCAACCAATAATCCAGGCGATAAACTCACCCATTGTAGCATAAGAATAGGTATAAGCACTTCCGGCCACAGGTATCATACTGGCAAATTCTGCATAGCACAATCCTGCAAACAAACAACCCAAACCTGCCACTACAAAGGAGAGGGTAATAGCAGGACCTGCATGGTTAGCAGCCGCCATACCTGTAATGGAAAACAGACCAGCACCAATGATAGCACCAATGCCTAAGGCAATCAAACCCTTGGCACCCAAAGTTCTTTTCAGTGTATGTGTTCCGGTTTCGGCTGCTTCATTCATTAAAGCATCCATCGGTTTTCTGACAAATAAACTCATATGTTGGTTTTTATTAAGTGACTAAGTTAAGGATACAAACTAAAACTTTACTCTTTTGCCGGTTTCTGTTGCGAAACAGCAAAATAATACAATGGAATGCCCGCCAGCACAATGATAAGCCCCGGCCAGGTAAACTGTGGTTTATAAATTATAAGCAGGATACAAAATGCCAATCCCAATAATATATATATGACAGGCAGAACCGGGTAGCCAAATGCTTTATAAGGCCGTTCGGCATCAGGTCTTTTCTTACGAAGAATAAAAATGCCGATAATGGTGAGTACATAAAACAGTACAACGACAAAAGAAATCATATCAAGCAACTGACCGTATTTGCCACTCAGGCTCCATGCACAGGCAACAATACATTGTATCCATAATGCAAATTGAGGCACAGCATTTTTATTTAAATCACCTGCTTTTTTAAAGAACAGGCCATCTTTTGCCATCGTATAATAAACCCTTGCACCAGCCAGTATCAACCCATTATTGCAACCAAAAGTGGAAACCATAATAAGTGCAGCAATCATGGTAGTACCAAAAGATGGAAATATAGTATTAGCAGCAGCTACAGCCACCCGGTCATCTTTTGCAAATGCCAGTTCGTTTAATGGGAGTACATTCAGGTACATCAGGTTGGCTGATACATAAATGATAGTAACTATCAGCGTACCGAGAAACAAACTTAACCCTACATTCCTTTTCGGATTCTTCATTTCACCAGCGATGAAAGTCACATTATTCCACGCATCACTGCTAAAAATAGAACCTACCATGGCGGCAGCAATAGCACCCATTAATGCTGCACCGCCAATGCCAACAGCATTCACAGTTCCTGTTGCATCTTTTTCTACATGCATGGCATTAAAACCGGTACTCCAGTTCTCAGCCCAAAAACTATGTTTTACTAACAAGAAACCAAACAATATCAAACCAAATAAAGCCAGCAACTTAGCAGAAGTAAATAATGTTTGAATAAATTTCCCTTCCTTAACTCCTCTGGAATTTACATAGGTCAATAAGCAAATGATAACGATTGCCACCAATTGCCCGGAGTAAACATTTATAATGCCTGCATCAAACAAAAAATAATTATTGCCCAGCTCCGGCACCATATAAGCAAGAAATTTTGAAAAGGCAACACCTACTGCCGCAATGGTGGCTGTTTGTATAACGGCGAAAAAACTCCATCCGTATAGAAACCCCATCAACGGGTTATAGGCTTCCTTCAGGTACACATATTGTCCCCCGGCTTTTGGATACATGCCGCTTAGTTCGCCATAGCTCATTGCGGCGGTTATGGTCATGAACCCGGTTATTACCCATACGGCAATCAGCCAGCCTGCACTGCCCACATTGCGGGTAATATCGGCACTAACAATAAAAATACCGGAGCCAATCATGGAGCCTGCTACAATCATGGTAGCATCAAAAAGGCCAAGTGATTGTTTAAAACCTGTTTGTTGTTCAGCCATTGGTGTTGGTTTAGGAGAAGCAGTTGTTTTAAGCGAATGGGAAAATACTGATTTCCTGTAAAAAGGGTCAAAAAGAATTATAGGCGGCTTAGTCTTAACAGATTTCCGGGAATGGACGTAAACCTTTAGTTTTGAAACCTTACTGTTTATAATTATGAATAAACGAAAAGCCGGACTGCTTTCCCTTGTGCTTTTTACCATTGTTGCTGTTATCCATTTTATAGATGGGCAAAAATGGGCAACTTTTTCTGACACGACATTGATGGCGATACGATGGGTATTTGTAGCCAGTCTTGTGCTGTTTGCTATATATAAAAAATCACTCACTACTTGGATATTGGTTTCCATGGCCATCGGTATAGAAATTGGGGTTGACTTCAAAGATTTTTCCCAGCAACTTTCATTTCTCAGTAAAATATTCCTGCGTTTAGTAAAGACAATTGTAGCACCACTGCTTTTTGCAACATTGGTAGTTGGTATTGCCAGTCATGCCAACCTGAAGCAAGTAGGAAGGATGGGCTGGAAATCGCTGGTGTATTTTGAAATTGTAACGACTATTGCTTTGATAATCGGATTAGCCGCCATCAATTTAACCGGTGCAGGAAAAGGAATTAATATACCACAGGAATTATTAAAAGAACTTCCGAAATCATCCGAAAGACAATTACAGTCTAAAGTGATTGGTATATTAGACAGTGCCGGGGTGCAGGTGCCTGAAGGTCTTTTAAACCGGTTGCCGGATGCACCACCAAAAGGATGGCAGGATCATATCATTGATATTTTTCCAGAGAATATTATCAAATCAATTTACGAAGGCAATGTGCTGCCGATAGTTTTCTTTAGTGTCATCTTTGGAATTGCTTTGGCATTGCTAAATGAAAAGAAGAAAAAGCCGATGCTGGAGTTTGCTGAAAGCCTGTCGGAAACGATGTTCAAATTCACTAACATCATCATGTACTTTGCCCCATTTGGTGTAGGTGCTGCCATCGCCGTTACCGTCGGGCATTTGGGAGTAGATATTTTAAAAAATCTTGCATTACTGCTTATTACGCTATATCTCGCATTGATTGCATTTATCTTATTGGTTTTATTGCCTGTTGCAATTTGGGTGGCAAAAGTTCCGATACGAAAATTCATACAGGCAATACGGGAGCCGGTATCAATAGCATTTGCTACTACAAGTTCAGATTCTGCTTTGCCAAAGGCGTTAGAGAATATGGAAAAATTTGGTGTGCCCAGGAAAATCGTTTCGTTTGTTATTCCAACAGGCTACACGTTCAATCTTGATGGAACAACATTGTATTTATCACTGGCATCTGTATTTGTAGCACAGGCAGCCGGTATTGATTTGTCATTTGGTGAGCAATTAATGATTGGCCTTACCCTGATGCTGACGAGTAAGGGTGTAGCAGCGGTACCCAGAGCATCATTGGTAATATTGATTGCCACAGCTGCCACCTTCCACTTTCCACTCTGGCCTATCATGGCCATTTATGGTATAGATGAACTGATGGATATGGCAAGAACTTCGGTAAATGTAATTGGTAATACCCTGGCCAGTTGCGTAATTGCAAGATGGGAAGGTGAGTTTGACGATGCAAAGGCATTGGCCTTTAACGAAAAAACAGCGGATGCCGTTGTTGGTTAATCAGAAAAAATAAAAGTGAATAAGCTATGGAGTTGATGTATTTATTGGATAGTTTCCACTGGGGCCAGTTATTACAACCACAATTTTATATTGAAAATGGTGGTCTCTGGTTATTATTGTTTGTAGTATTTGCAGAAACGGGTTTGTTCGTTGGGTTTTTTCTGCCCGGCGATTCATTATTATTTGTTGCCGGAATTTTTGCCCATGAAATTCCAATCAAAGGTGGAGGAACAAAACCGGGGCTTGGTTACCAGTTTCTGGAATTATTGGGGATGGATTACAACTATTCTCCTCTTGTGGATTTATTTGTACTGGTAGCATTAATCTCCGTGGCAGGTATCTGGGGCAATGCCGTTGGCTACTGGACGGGACGAAAAGTAGGTCCGGCTATGTTCAACTGGAGGGATCGTTTCCTTTTCAAAAAAAAATATTTATACCAGGCAAAAGAGTTTTATGAAAAGCATGGAGGGCTGGCAGTTATTGGAGCAAGGTTTCTTCCTTTCATCAGAACCTTTGCACCAATTGTGGCGGGTATAGTGCAAATGGACAGAAAGAAATTTCATTTTTATAATATAATAGGTTGTTTAGCCTGGGTTTTTACTATGATTTTTGGCGGTTATTTTTTACAAAAATGGATTTGGGATTTATTCAAGTTTGACCTTAAAGAACATTTGGAATTTATAGTATTGGGAATTGTATTAATAACTACGGCACCGGTACTTATCAAAATGGTTTCTAAAAAAAAGAACCCGGGGAATGCACCGCCTTCCATTAATGATTCAAAGAAGTCATAGCTTATGAATCAGCAAAAATCAGTTTCTATTTTCAATATAGCAGTTATTGTTGCGGCACTCGGATATTTCGTTGATATATATGATTTGTTGTTGTTTACAATTGTCAGGGAGCCAAGTCTTGCAGCCCTCGGTGTTGACCTTACGGTAAAGCAGGAAGTAATAGCAGCCAGCACTAAAGTTATCAACTGGCAAATGTGGGGCTTGCTGATTGGCGGCATCATCTGGGGAGTGATGGGTGATAAAAAAGGAAGATTAAGTGTGCTGTTTGGTTCTATTATACTTTATTCAATTGCAAATTTTATTACAGGATTTGTTCAAAACGTAGATCAGTATGCTTATGCAAGATTTGCAGCAGGCATTGGACTTGCAGGTGAGTTGGGTGCCGGCATTACCTTAGTAAGTGAATTGCTTCCCAAAACTAAAAGAGGCATCGGTACTTCGTTAGTGGCAGGCATCGGGTTATTTGGTGCGGTGGCCGCTTATTTCACTTTCAAGTTTACGGGTAATGATTGGCGGTTATGCTACAAGATTGGCGCAGGCATGGGAGTGCTATTATTATTTCTGCGGATAAAGGTTGCTGAAAGTGGAATGTTCAAAGAAGTAAAACAACAGGGAGTTTCAAGAGGCAACTTCTTTATGTTCTTTAATAACAGCAAACGCTTTAAAAAATATTTTCTGGCTATTCTTATTGGCATGCCTACCTGGTTTGTAATTGGCATTCTTGTAAATTTCAGCAATCGGTTTGCTACGGAGTTTTATGGAAAAAATGCTATTGAATCGGGCCGTGCTATTATGTATGCTTATGCAGCTATTGCAATTGGCGACATTTTGGTTGGGCTTGTCAGTCAATATTTCAAAAGCAGGAAAAAGGCATTGTACCTGTTTTATTTTTTCGCAATAGTGTCCGGCATTTATTTTTTTAGCGGCAGTATTCACAATGATACCTCAATGTATATCGCTTGTGCTATGCTCGGTTTTAGTACGGGGTTCTGGGCCATATTTGTAACGATGGGAGCAGAGCAGTTTGGTACTAATCTGCGTGCAACTGCCGCCACCACTATCCCTAATTTTGTGAGAGGCTCCTTACCGCTAATCAACCTGATGTTTGTTAACTTGTTTCAGAAAAACATTGGCTGGTCGTTTGTAAAAAGTGCTATGATAACAGGAATTATTGTGATGGCAATTACATTAGTAGCAGCATACTTTACGGAGGAAACTTTTCACAAAGACTTAGATTACGTAGAAGAATAACGGACTACGGAACGCTGTTCCGTTATTTGGCGGGCGGAGCAGAGTTCCGTTTTCCATGATGAACCCAAAAAATAATTCAAAATTTACTTCCATTGTCAAATGAAGTTGAATATACTAACCCAATTTCTGTTCCTGACAGAAATGAAAAGAAAGGACTGAAATTCCTCCTCATACGTTTCTCTTCCATCGGTGATATTGTTCTCACCACACCTGTTATCCGTTGTTTAAAAAAACAAGTGCCGGATGCGGAAGTCCATTTTTTGGTAAAGGATTCGTTTCGTTCAGTTGTGGAGCATAATCCGTACATAGATAAAATACATGTGCTGGCACATAGCTGGGAGTTGATGATTGAAGAATTAAAGACGGAAGAATATGATTATATCATTGACCTGCATCACAATACAAAAACACTGCGGGTAAAGAATGCATTATCCGCAGGATCCGGGGGAAGGAAAAAATCATTTTCTTTTTACAAGCTCAATATTCAAAAATATTTCTACACGGCGTTTAAACTAAATATGCTGCCGAAAGTGCATATTGTTGACCGCTATTTAAAAACAGTGGAGTCATTTGGTGTAAAGAATGATGGAGCTGGGTTGGATTATTTTATCTCAAAAGAAGAACAAACAAAACGGGAAGACATTCCTGCTTCTCATCATGCAGGATATATTGCCTGTGTAATCGGTGCTGCCCATTTTACCAAACGGTGGCCGATCCATAAATGGAAAGAATTTTGCAAAGCAATGGAGCATCCAATTATTTTATTAGGGGGGCCGGAGGACAAAGTAAACGGCGATGAGATTGCCGCTGTTGATTCAGTAAGAGTATATAATGCCTGTGGTAAATTCAAACTGAATGAAAGTGCTGACCTTGTAAGAAAAGCAAAACTCGTCATCAGCAATGATACCGGCCTCATGCATATAGCTGCTGCATTTAAACGACCGATCATTTCTCTTTGGGGAAATACAGTTCCTTCTTTTGGAATGTATCCGTATTATGGCAATAAGTTTACAGATGTACAATCATTCGATATTTTACAAACGAATAAACTCTGGTGCCGCCCTTGCTCCAAAATCGGATATGATAAATGCCCGTTAGGTCACTTTAAGTGCATGGAAAAAATTTCATCCCCGGAACTCCTGGAGAGAGCTATGCAAAAACTATAACCCAATCCGGAGCACCTGAAATGTTTTTGTCGTGAAATGACAGACACAATGCCGCACAAATTTTACTTACCCATATAAAGCATTGCCAGTACAACGCAGATAACAATAAAACCTGCCAGCAAACCGGCCTGTACATTTTCATTTTTTGCAATGAGTCGAATTTTCTTCATACCTGATTTTTTTAATAAATGAATAATAACCAGGTTTTCCAGGATATGGCGAATGCAGGTAATCAGTAAGGATAGGGGGAAATATCAGAGGTGCAAATCTAATTAACGAAAACCTTAATTGCAAGCTAATGGCAGCTTTTTTGTAATATTAAGTATTGATAGGAAAACTACGATTAGTCCGGCATTCGGGTATTCAAAACAAGATTGTAATTTCATAATATGCCTTCTGTCTTTCAACCAGTTATACTTAGCTGCTTCCTGCTTGCCTGTTGCCCCACTATTAGTTACCAGCAAGTAACTGTCAAATCTCTGGTCGCATATAATAGTATAGACTCATTCTGGATTCACGGAGATATAAAAGTTACTATTGACAGGCCTGCCCATTTTACAAGAGGTAAAAAAACTTTCGTTACCTTTTTTTCCCTGCCTAATGGAAATTCCACCGAGCAAACCATGGGAAAAAAAATGCAACCGGGTGATGACTGGCATTACGATATTCAGCATATTCAGGCACAAACACATTTTATACGGCAGCAATTGTCATACAAGAATTTTGTTACCATCTATTTGGAAAATACGTATAAGAGCTGGCCCTCCTGGAAACAGAAACATCCGGATTTTAAAAATATAATCCCTCACTTAGTGGATTCATTGTCTGATGTAATTGCTACAAAGAATAAAGTTATTTACCTGAATGGCCATAGCGGTGGTGGCAGTTTTATTTTTGGTTACCTCGCAGGGGTGGCGCAAATACCGCCATGGATAAAACGCATCAGTTTTTTAGATAGCGATTATGGTTATGACAGCAGCTTTTATCCAAAGCTGAAAAGCTGGCTACATGCTGTTAACGGTGCTGCTTTGAATGTATTTGCCTATAACGACAGTGTTGCTCTTTATAACGGAAAGCCTGTGGTGTCTGCAACAGGCGGAACCTGGTACAAAAGTCATTTGCTTTTGAAACATTTACAGAATGATTTTACTTTTTCGAAATCAACGACTGATAGCCTTATCATTTATAAAAGTGCAGGCAATTATATTCAATTCTTTTTTAAAATAAATACCGACAGGGGTATTTATCACACACAGCAAGTGGAGCTGAATGGTTTTATTCATTCGGTTTTATGCGGTACGAAACGGGATTCAAAAAAATACAGGTATTATGCTGACCGTGCCTATACTGATTTAATTGAATAATTTTTTAAGAAAATTTGTAACCCGGCAGGAAAATAAATATTGAAAAGGCTATCAAATAAATGTCAGCGGTCTTCTCATATACTTCGGAAAATTATAAATAATCAGTTTGAAACAACACCGGAAATTTTTTTTTTATTTTATCCTGTCTTCTTTTTTCAAGATCATCAAACTTCCGGTTGTATTTTTGAACACAAATTTCTGTTAAGGCATTTTTTGCGCATCCTTTATTTCTTTTTCAACTGCTGCACTAACAAGGTCAGGAACATTTGGATTGAGATTCTGAAGTTTTATTATGTTATGCATTTGCCCGGTGCTCAGGTAGCTTTTAAAAAGTCTCTCCCGGGTGTACCGTATCAGTTCAGCAGAACCTACCGTATCCCGGCCAATTGTAATAATCCCAATTTCATCAATTGTTACCAGAAGGATTTTCTCTGCCAGTATTTTTTCTACAGGTTGCCTGGCTATGGAAGCCTTCATAAAAATCATAGCAATAATGAATACTAAAGTAAAACGATACATAATGGAACTTTACTTTTTTGCAACTAAGGTTAATAATCTCCGGCATTATATTAAAAAAGCGATTTGCCGGAGGCAAATCGCTTTTGCATGAAGGTTTTATAAGAAAAACTATTTCATCAGATCTTTTGTGGCTTCCATAATAGGATGACGATCCATGTACTGACCCACAAAGTCAACTTTGCCCGCATCGTTGAAATGGTTAGCATTATGCATCCAGAATTTTAAATTTTTTCCGTTTTTGTAGGTTACATCTGCCATAGTCCAGTAAAGTACCCACTTTCCTGTTGGAGCAGCCGGTGACTGGCTTTCATTTACCTGTAATGAAAGTACGATTTCATTGGAATAACTAATTGACTGAATCAATTTCAAACGGCCTGTATAATAATCTTTAACAGCTTGTTTGCCAATGACACTGTCGCCACCTGACCAGGTGTAACGGATATTATCATCAAAATCTGCTACCATGCCATCTACATCCCCTTTTGCGAATGCAGCAAATGATTTTTTAATAGGGTCAGCGGCACTTAAATCCAGCAATTCGGAGGCAGGCTTTTTGTCACCTGAGGACATGGTATCTTTTTTCCCATCGTCCATTTTCCCATCATCTTTTTTTTCATTATTACAGGCGAGTAACAACATGCAGCAGGCTGCAAACAGAAAATTCTTTTTCATGTAATTTTTTTTAGTTTGGTTAAAAATAATCAGGGAGATTATCCTGAAGTCTGGAAGGGGACGGAAAGGAAATTGAAACTATGATTTTTGAATCATTTTACCAATTTTATAAGGCGAAAAATAGTTTACTGTATTTCACTCAGTTCCAGCCATCTTAGTTCTTTTTCATCAATTAGCCTGGTTACCTCCCCAATGCGGTGGGATAGTTGTTGTAGTTCATCAAAAGGGGTATTGCCGTTATTTAGTTTATCGGTAACGGTTTCTTTTTCTTTTGCCAGTGAGGCAATTTCTTTTTCTAACAGCTCAAATTCTCTTTTCTCTTTATAGGAGAGTTGTCGCTTGTTACCAGATGTTGGCTGCTGGTTATTGACTTCAGTTTGCCCGTTATTTGTTACAGCCTTTTCATTTCCAGACATTACACTACCTATTCCCGACTGCATACCATTTGCCATTGCTTGCCTGTACTGCGAATAATTCCCCGGAAAATCCCTGATTACCCCATCACCTTCAAAAATAAATAAGTGATCTACCAGGCGGTCCATAAAATAACGGTCATGTGATACGATAAGCAAACAACCGGGGAATTCACTCAGAAAATTTTCCAATACACCCAATGTAGGAAGGTCCAGATCATTGGTCGGTTCATCCAATATCAAAAAATTTGGATTGCGGAATAAAATAGAAAGCAGGTGAAGCCTTCTTCTTTCACCACCACTTAATTTGCTGATGTAGGTGTATTGTTTATCGGGATCAAATAAAAATAACTGAAGAAATTGAGCTGCACTTAATGTGCCACCACTGGCCAGCGGAAAATGTTCGGCAATATCTTTTACAAATTCAATAACCCGCATATCTTCTTTTACTACCAGGCCCTGCTGGGAATAATTACCAAAGATGACCGTATCGCCAATATTTACTTTACCGCTGTCAGGCTTTTCTATGCCTTGCAAAATATTGATGAAAGTGGATTTGCCCGCACCGTTTTTTCCTGCTACGCCGATTCGTTCTCCTTTTTTAAATGTATAATCAAACCCTTTCAACAAAACTTTTTCTCCATAGCTTTTGTACAATTTCTTTAGCTCTGCTACTTTTCCGCCAAGGCGGTTCATCTTCATGTCTAACTGAACCTGTTCGTCAACAATTTGTTGTTTGGCTTTTTTCTCTACCACATAAAAATTATCCTGGCGACTTTTACTTTTTGTCGTTCTGGCTTTTGGCTGCTTCCTCATCCATTCCAGTTCCCGGCGATAAGTATTTTTTGCTTTATCAATACTGGCCATATCATTTTCTATACGGGCCGTTTTTTTTTCTAAGTAATTCTGATAGTCGCCTTTGTGTACATAGATATTACTGCCTTCCATCTCCCATATCTCCGTGCAGGCAGCATCTAAGAAATAGCGGTCGTGGGTTACCAGCAGCAGTGTTATATTTTCTTTGTCGAAATAATGTTCCAGCCACTCCACCATTTCAACGTCGAGATGGTTGGTCGGTTCATCCATTATCAACAATACATGCTTGTGTTCAAAGCCAATGTCAATCAATGTTTTTGCCAGGGCCACTCTTTTACGTTGTCCGCCGCTTAGCTTGTTGACGGGTTGTTGTAAGTGGTGAATATTTAATTTACTCAACACCTGTTTTACTTTGGCATCAAAATCCCAGGCCCCAAGATCATCCATCTTCATAATGGCCTCACTCAGTTTATCGGGGTCGCCTTCTTCTTCCATCAATTCATATTCTTTGATGGCATTGATGACAGGATGGTTGTGAAAAAAGATATTATCCAGCACAGACTTCTCTTCAACGAAAGAAGGCTCTTGTTCCAACAATACAACATCAACATCTTTATTGACCCAGACCTTGCCTTCGTCACCAATTTCTGTACCGGCCAATATTCTTAATAAAGTGGATTTTCCGGTACCATTTCTGGCCACCAGGGCAATTTTATCGCCTTCTTCTATATTAAACGAAATGTTTTCAAATAATGGCTGAATGCCGTAACTCTTGGTCAATCCCTCAACTGAAACGTAGTGCATGGTGCAAAGATACTACTCCGCAGTTTGGTTTCTTTTTTGTATTTGCTTACATCTGCATGAAAGAAAAAAATGATTGAGCTTCGTTGCACAAGTAACCCTAACGACCCGCAAGCCAGATAAGAAGGCAAAGAATAATGGTAGCAGCAATGATGATGATCAGGGAATATTTTTCCCGGCGACTTTTTTTTGCAATTTTTTTGGTAAAAATGGTTAATGCTGACCTGGCTAACTTATCACCCGAAGATAATTTTTCAAGCTGTGTTATAACTGTTCCGGTATATGCCTGTGGCAAAGGATTCATTGCTTTAATGATAGTAATAATGATTTGCCGGATTGTTTCCGGTTCATTGAATTTTTTAAGTTGGTCAATGGCGGAGTCTGGCAGCAAGCCAAGAATGTATTCTTTTAAGCCCTCCTTATCCATTCTGAATGTGTCCAGAGCAAAAACATATTTTTCCAGTTCCAATGCCTGCTTCAATATGGTAACAGGTGTAATAACATCCTGGCTCTTTCTTTTGCCAACACTCTGGTTGTACCATCTTTGTTGCAGGTAATATTCTTTTTTAGCAGGATTGGTAAGTATTTCATAAGCCTCTTTTATTTCAGTAAACTGTGCTGATGAATAAGGGTCATTTTGATTTTTGTCGGGGTGATATTGCAAAGCAAGTTTCCGGTACGCTTTTTTTATCTCCGGCAATGTGGCCGAAGGCTCCAGTTGCAGTATGCTATAATAATCTTTTAGGTGCATGAATGTTTGCGAAGTTAAGTATTGGGTATTTTCTGCCTTTTATCAATTTTTTACAAAGTATGTACATTCAAACCGCCTTTCTTCCTTCAAATAGAACTAATTTTAGAAGACCAATTTTTTTAATCAAATAAAATTTATTCATCATGCCCGATATAAATAAAAATAACCGACGTGAGTTTTTAATGAAAACAGGAAGAGCCGGTATTGCGGCGGGAATAGCAGCCAGCATCATCCCATCATGGGCATGTGCAACGGGTAAAACCGCTGTGGTTGGCAGCGTAACCGGAGAAGAAATACCTTACGAGCAGCAACCACTTCCATACGCATATACAGCACTGGAACCGGTGATTGATGCTATGACAATGGAAATACATTATTCAAAACATGCAGCAACATATGCGAAGAATCTGGCGGATGCACTGAAAGCAGAGAATGTAGATACAGGAAAAGACAAACTGACTTCATTGCTCGGAAAAATTTCGAAGTATTCGCCAAAGATGAGAAACAATGGTGGCGGACATTATAACCATGAGTTTTTTTGGAAGAGTATGAGAGCTTCTGTCAGTAGCAATGCACCGGATGGCTCCGTACAAAATTCTATCATCAAAGACTTTGGTTCTTTTGATGCTTTTAAAACTCAATTTACAGATGCCGGGAAAAACAGGTTTGGAAGTGGCTGGGCATGGTTGGTGAAAACAGCGGATAAAAAATTGGTCGTTTATTCAACACCCAACCAGGATAATCCTTTGATGGATATAAGTGAAGTAAAAGGAACACCGTTGTTAGGGCTTGATGTGTGGGAACATGCCTATTATCTGAAATACCAGAACCGCAGACCCGACTACATTACTGCCTGGTGGAATGTAGTGGATTGGAAAGTAGTGCAAAAAAGATTTGATACAGCGTAGTGTACTATTTCAAATATTTATTGAAAAAATTGATCGTCCGCTGCCAGGCTTGTTTGGCAGCGGCTTCATTATATCTTGTTGGGGCATTGTCATTATGAAATGCATGTTGTGCACCTTCATAAGTATATGATTCGTAACTAATATTATTTTTTTTCAAAGCATCTTCATAAGCTGTGATGCCTGCATTTACTCTTTCATCTAATCCACCATAGTGAAATTGAAGGGCCGCTTTTATTTTTGGAACATCTTCTGCCGCAGGCTGACGACCGTAAAATGGAACAGCTGCTTTCAATGAAGGAATATTTACTGCGAGGTTATTGGCCATAGCACCGCCCCAGCAAAAACCTAAACAGCCAAATTTACCGTTGCAGTCTTTTCTGCCGGGTAAGTAATCAAACACTTTTATAAAATTCTGCAGGCTATCTTCTGCTTTTAATTGTTGAAACTTTGTTCTTGCTTCGTCTTCATTCTCCGGTGTGCCACCAAGTGATGATAAAGCATTGGGGGCAATAGCAAGAAATCCTGCTTTGGCTGCCCGCCGGGCCACATCTTCAATATGTGCATTAAGGCCACGGTTTTCATGTATCACTACCACAGCCGCATATTTTTTTTCTGCTTTTGGCCTCGCCACGTAAGCCTGCATATCTCCATTGATTCCCGGATAGGTAATTCTTTCTGTAAACAGATCCTCCTGTGTAGTAATTGATGCATGGGCATAGTTTACTTCCAGCAGGGGAAGCAACGTCATTGCTGCTGCCGTGCCGCCTGCCAGTTTTCTATGATCCCACCAAACGATTTTATTTATTTTTGACTGTTATGCACACTTTCTAACGTAGTTATCCTCATAATTGCGTTCATCTCTTATTACAGCAAATACCCGGTGAATAAGTTTATTTCTGACAGCGTTAATAACACTCATTTTGTTTTTTCCTTCTGCAACCTTTCGTTCAAAATAGGCTTTCATTTCCGGGTC
>Ga0163150_10003093_pt1 | contig 24030 bp, 18 predicted proteins | sample OliLakLV19P2IB_FD_148628 | JGI IMG/M metagenome (GOLD analysis project Ga0163150, IMG submission 148628) | Freshwater microbial mat bacterial communities from Lake Vanda, McMurdo Dry Valleys, Antarctica - Oligotrophic Lake LV.19.P2.IB | ecosystem: Environmental > Aquatic > Freshwater > Lake >...
CCGCGACAATTTATTCCTGAAAACAGAGTTCGACATGCAATCGGCCGGCAAGAGATTTCGATTGGCACTGGAGACCGAGCGGCCACTGCAGATTGTGGGTGCGATTAACCCGCTGGCTGCCCTGATGGCCGGGCAGGCCGGTTTTCGTGCTATCTATCTGTCGGGGGCCGGCGTATCCAACGCTTCCTATGGCATGCCGGATCTGGGAATTACCAGCATGTCCGATGTCGAAACGGATATCCGCCGGATCACTGCGATGACCGACGTCCCTCTGCTGGTCGATGCCGATACCGGCTGGGGAAATGCTTTTTGCATCGCCAGAACCGTCCGGACTTTCCAGGCAGCCGGAGCGGCGGCAATTCATATGGAAGACCAGCAGACCGCCAAACGTTGCGGCCACAGGCCGGGCAAGGCACTGGTCGACGGTGCAGAAATGTCGGACCGGATCCGGGCCGCTGCTGATGCCCGGACCGACAGCGACTTTTTCATCATCGCCCGGACCGACGCCCTGGCCAGCGAAGGGATCGAAAGCACACTGGACCGTTGCCAGCAATACATCGACGCCGGAGCTGATGGAATCTTTGCCGAAGCGGTCACTGAACCCGAACAGTATCGCCAGTTTTGCCGCAGCCTGTCGGTCCCGGTTCTGGCCAACATGACGGAATTTGGACAGACTCCATTGATGCCGCTGGATGCGCTGCGCGAATTGGGGCTGCGAATGGTACTATATCCACTGAGCGCATTTCGCGCCATGAACAAGGCTGCCGATCAGGTATTTCGTGCCATTCGAAATGAGGGTACACAACAATCGGTGTTGCCATTAATGCAGACTCGTGAAAGACTTTACGAAGTCATCAATTATCATCAGTACGAACAGGCCCTGGATCGCCTGAATAAAGGGAACCAGACATGAGCACTTCCGCACCTGCAAAAAAATCCGGTGGACTGGCTGGAGTTGTTGCCGGCCAGACTGCCATCGCAACGGTTGGCAAGGAAGGTCACGGGTTGACCTACCGGGGCTACGATATTCATGATCTGTCTGGCAAGGCCTGTTTTGAGGAGACTGCCTGGCTGTTGCTGCAGGGTGACTTGCCATCGCGAAAGGAACTCGATGGATTCCGCGAACAGCTGATTGGTGCCCGCCGTCCCCCCGATGCCGTTCTGGCCACTCTGCGGGCGATTCCGGCGGAAACACACCCGATGGATGTGTTGCGAACCGGGTGTTCCATGCTGGGATGTATCGAACCGGAAAAATCGCCAGCGAACCAGATGCAGGCCGTTATCCGGATGTTGGGCAGTTTCCCTTCGATGCTGACTTACTGGTACCGCTACAGCCACGACAACGTCGAAACCGGTTTCGAATCGGATCAACAGTCGATTGGCGGCTACTTTCTGGAAAAACTGCTGGGTGTTGCCCCGGATAATCTGCATGCACGGGCAATGGATTCTTCCCTGACCCTCTACGCCGAACACGAATTCAATGCATCGACTTTCGCTGCCCGGGTTTGCGCGGCCACGCTCAGTGATATTTATTCGGCCATTACCTGTGGTATCGGCACGTTGCGGGGCAACCTGCATGGCGGCGCGAACGAAGCTGCAATGGAACTGATCGAGCAATTCGATTCGCCAGACCAGGCTGAAGCGGGCCTGATGAAAATGCTCGGGGAAAAGGCGCTGATCATGGGCTTTGGTCATCGCGTCTACACGACTTCGGATCCGCGAAATGACGTAATCAAAAAATGGTCGCAGGAACTGGCCGAAGACAGCGGCGATGACTCGCTGTATCGCATCTCGGAACGGATTGAAGAGGTGATGTGGCGGGAGAAAAAACTTTTTCCAAATCTGGATTTTTACAGTGCTTCGGCCTACCACGTGATGGGAATCCCGACCAACATGTTCACGCCGATCTTCGTATTGGCCCGGACAGCAGGCTGGTCCGCACACGTCTTCGAACAACGCGCCAACAACCGGCTGATTCGCCCAGGCGCCGATTACATCGGCCCGGATTTGCGGAAATTTGTTCCGCTGGAAAAACGCTAACAGGGCCCCAATCCGGAACTCTCGGTCAATCCCTGGCGGCGTGCTTCTGCAGTTCCTGAAGAGAAACGAATTCCAGAGCCAGCATATGGGTCGCTTCCAGGATCACTTCCGGAGCGCAACCGGCATCAAAAGCCTCTTTCCAGCGGCTGACACACAGGCACCAGCGGTCACCTGGATTCAGTCCGGAAAAGCCCCAGTCGGGATTGGGTGTCGACAGGTCGTTTCCCAGGTCCAAAGTAAACTGAAGAAACGAATCGGTCATTTTGGCGCAAACCACATGAACACCGTGGTCCCCGCCGCCGGTATGGCAAAAACCGTCCCGACGAAAACCCGTCATCGGTTCGCATCCGCAAATTTGCAATTCGGTTCCAAGCACATTTTTGGGCATAATTCGGGATTCCGGACTTGAGTCCGGCCTGTTTGGATCAGATGCCAATACCGGCCCCGAAAATGGGCCAAAGTTTGGCAAAAATAATTAACCAGATCCTAGCCGAGTTGCAAGCATTATTCTAGAATCAGGGTGGATTAACGGTCCCATTCGACGAAGGTGCATCGCGTCGGCGGCAGTCCGTCCGTTTTGATGATAAACCCTACGAGGCTTTCCCGATGAATCGTCCAGAAAAGATCCAAACGAATCGATCCGGTTTTACCCTGGTCGAATTGCTGGTCGTGATTGCAATTATCGGTATTCTGGTCGGCCTGCTTCTGCCGGCCGTCCAGCAGATTCGGGAGGCGGCCCGCCGCGCCAGCTGCCAAAACAACATGAAGCAGTTGTCCCTGGCAGCCATGAATTACGAATCAGCCCGAAAAAAATTCCCTCCTGGCTATACCCAGGAGCAGCTTCCGTTTAACGGCTCCAACCGTTTCCAGGGCTTTTCGGTTTTCTACTTCATTTTGCCCTTCGTCGAATACAACAACCTGTACATGGTGATGGACTCCAAAATCGCACTGGCCAACGTAGATAGCACTGCCAAAGGTGGTCGCGCTTCAACCGCAATCCCGACCTATCAATGTCCTTCGGACGTATTTACGACGGAGCCTGTCCAGTATCCGGAAACGGGGACCGCGCTGGAGTATTACGGGCCGACCAGTTACAAGGCCAATGGCGGCTCACGCCCCATTTTTGCCACGTCATCAACCAATGACGGCATGTTTATGGCAACCGGACCGGCCGCCAGAAAAGCATCCACGGCTCCGATTGGAAAGGAAATCAAGTTTTCCGACGTTCGTGATGGTACTTCGAATACCATACTTTTTGGCGAAGCCTATCACGTCGACAAAAACTTCGACACCTTCACCGCAGCCGGATGGACCAGCGGTAGCACGATCATGGGCTGGTCCAGGTGGTTCCCCGCCGGTGGTGATGCGGGATTGGCCAACATTATGGGTGGTGCTTTCGCACCCATTAACTACAGGATTCCATGGGCCCGAAATGATCCGGGTGCTCCAGGCTCACAGTCCGCCTGGTTTATTTATCAGGACCAGCGGAACAGTTCGTTCGGAAGCGGCCATCCCCAGGGTGCCAACCTTTGTTACACCGATGGCTCGGTCCGGTTCGCGGCCCAGGATATGCCCCAATCAACGCTGTCCCTGTTTTGTCAGCGAAACGACGGTGTAAATATTACCTACGCGGAATAACTTTCGTGGTCCCCGACGAATTCCATCCGGAATGATCGGGGGACCGTTCCGTCCTTTCTGTTTTCCCGTTTTTCTGGATTTTCGCATGCACTCATGCCGGACCCTGCGGCGGTTCCTGTTAGTTGCCATCGTCATGGTTTTTGCGGGATGCGCGCAAAGGGTCACGCTTGTTCCGGTCAAAGGCCTATTGATCGTCGATGGGAAACCGGCCGCAAACATTTTTGTGCAGTTCATGCCCGATTCCCAGAAAGAAAACAAGGGACCATCTTCGCAGGCCTATACAGGCCCAAATGGTGAATTTGAACTGGTCACCACCGACAACCGGCCGGGTGCCGTTCCGGGAGCCCACCGGGTAATCCTGGTTGATCCGGAAGAAGAGCGGCCGGCGCAAGGGCAAGTGGCCACCAAAAAGCCCCGTATCGAGTCCGGTTTTTCGACCGCAGCCGGCGCGCTGTCGGTGACGATCATGGAAGGCCAACTGGTGGAACTCAACGTTGTGCAACGTTCATCCAGGTAGCCGGGTTTCATTTGACCGGGATCCAGGTGACCAGTCGTTGGGAAGGACCGGGTGCCAGGAATCGGAATTGTGGCTGCAGTCCGGTTCCGGGGAACCGCGTGCAAACGAGCCAACCTTCGACGCCAAACTGGCTTGCGCCTAATTGGCAATGTCGTAGCAGTGAATGAATTCCTGGTCGCGAACAAACAGCTTGCCACCTGAAACGACCGGATGGACCCAGACCGCACCCTGGGCACGTCTCTGCTGGGTCTGCGGCTCCATTGTGAACTTGCCGCGCAGGGTAACTTTTTCCGGGTTGGCTTCAATCAACAGAATGTCGCCCGTCTTTTCTTCGACGTAATAAAACCGGCCGTCGGCCCACGTTACACAGCCTTTTCCAATATCTCCACTTTTCCACTTCAGTGACCCGTCGCCCGTATCCTGACAGAAAAAGCCGGCCCGGTCAGCGTGACCATACAGGTAACCGTCAACCAGGATGATCCCGCCATGGTGATTCTTGACTTCACGATTGTCCCAGATCGCTTCGCCGCCCCCTTCGGCACCGGCGTTGATCAGCCGGGACCCGGCCGAATACCCGCTGGATACATAAACATTTCCGTCAACATCGACAGGCGTGGGAATAACGGCAAATCCGCCATACCATTCGTTCTGCCACAAGACTTTGCCGTTGTTGGACTGGATACCAACGGCCCTGTTCACGAGCAACTGCACGTATTGCTTCTTGCCTTTAACATCCATGGCAATCAGGGACGAATAATGTGCATCGGAATCCAGCTCACTGGTTTGCCATTTCAACTCGCCACTGGTTTTGTCCAGGGCTATGATGGAGCCTTCGGATCCACCAGGTGTGCAGACAACCATTCCGTAGTCCAGCAGCGGAGATTCCGAATAGCCCCAGATCGGGATTTTCCCGCCAAATTCCTGCATTTTCCGGGTCCAGACGATTTCACCTTTTTCTTTTTTCAAACAAGCCAGAGTTCCGTCCGCGAACAGGCTGTAAACAAATTCCCCTTCGATGGTTGGTGTTCCCCGCGGTCCATCACCGTAACTGTTGGAATATTTTTCGCTGACCGGAGTACGCCAGATTTCCTTGCCGGTTTCCGCATCCAGGCACAGGGCAAATTCCTTTTCGTCGTCTTGCCCCAACGTGAAAAGTCGTCCCTGAACGATCGCGAACCCTGCATAGCCAATTCCCGCCTGGTCAAAAGTCCATTTCTTTGCCGGCCCCCCTTTGGGCCACTCCTGGAGTAATCCCGTTTCTGTGGAGCGGTCGGAACGATCCGCCCCTCGCCAGCCCGGCCAGTCCTGGGCCGATGTCAAACCGGCAATGGATACCGCAGAAACCAGAAAAACGGACTGCAAAACAACGATGGGGAAACGGCGAACAAATAACATGGATCAAACCTGAAAATTCCAATGGACGTAGCGTTGTATGAATTCGGAGCCCGTGTTCCGGATTCCGATCGTCCAGAATTTTACACGCAAAATAGATGCCTGTGTGCAACCATGGTTCACGGCGTGAAGTCTGCCGAATATTCCGGCGAAAATTCGCACCTTCGCCCTGGTGAGTACGAAAGTGATCCACCGAAAAACCGGATCTGGTTCCCCGAAAAACATCGCTGTCGGGTTTGCCGACCTGTGGACGCTTGCTTGTTTGCTCCTGACGGCAAGCCGCTTGTTGATTTAGTAATACTTTTGACTTTAATGTTCTGAAAGACACCCATCCCCCACCGGACCAATGCCAATGCAACTGCCAGTTGTACTGCGCAAACGAGTACAACCAGCAGCCACCGGTTTTTGATTCGTGTCGAGGGTTTCATGGATTTGTCCGGTATTCCGACATTTGAACGCGACCTTTCCGGTTCATACGCAGCCCCGAATTGCCGTACACTAACGGAACCTGGACTTGCGACCTGAAAAGAGGTTGCCAAAACCATAGGACCGGCTATCGTTGACCATGTATTTTTCTGACTGCTGTGACCCCTCCCGATGCGGTTACTGTTTGGACAATAACGGTTGAAACAAATGGACCGGGTTTGCCAATTGTTTCCTCGCCAGACTGAATCAGTCTACTCAGCTGACACAACGCTGATTTACGGACGCCAAATCGTGAAATTCGCAATTTGCAACGAACTGTTTGAGGGATGGGAACTTGGAAAATTCTGTGCCCTTTCTTCCAGTCTGGGTTATTCAGGCATTGAATTCGCCCCCTTCACCCTGGGTGAAAACCCGCTGACCGTACCCAGATCCGTCCGGTTGAAAATCCGGGATACCGTCAAAGAACATGGGCTGGAATGCACAGGTCTGCACTGGCTGCTCGCAAAAACAGATGGCCTTCACCTGACCACCAATGATGCCGCCACACGAACCCGAACGGTGAACTATCTGGCCGGACTGGCCGAACTCTGCCGGGACCTGGGGGGAAGCACAATGGTCCTCGGTTCTCCAAGGCAGCGCAGCCTGTTACCGGGAGTGACCGAAACTCAGGCCCTGGAAAACGCTGCGGACGTACTGCAACGCCTGGTTCCCGCTCTCGAAGAACAGAATGTGACGATCGCCCTCGAACCGTTGGGTCCCGAGGAGACCGATTTTCTGAATACTGCCGATCAGGCTGTGGAACTGATCGAACAGATCCAGTCTCCCTATGTCCGGCTGTTGCTGGATGTCAAAGCGATGTCGACCGAACAAAAGCCGATTCCGGAAATCATTGGCCAGCATCATCTCCACCTGGCCCACTTTCACGCGAATGACCCAAACCGGCTGGGCCCGGGAATGGGAGAAGTCGACTTTCGCCCGATCCTGCAGGCACTGAACAAATGCAATTATGATGGTTGGGTCAGCGTCGAGGTTTTTGATTTCACGCCCGGCCCCGAAACGATTGCATCAAAAAGCATTGGCAATTTGAAACTCGCGCTGATGTGAACCGGCTGCGATGGTCAAATTGTCGCGGGAAATCAAATCAGGGCGATGGACTGGGACACTGCGGGCTGAACGCTGTTGCCTGGACAGGTTAAACTCCGGTTTTGAAAGCGGGCGGACCAGTCTGAACAAATTCCGGATTAGCAATGGAACAATTCAACAAAATTGGCGCGGTCTCGTATCTCAATACGCGACCATTAATTCATGGTCTGGATCAGTTGTTGCCGGAATTTCAGCTGGAACTGGATTTGCCCAGCCGTTTGGCAGATCGCCTGCGAAAAAGGGAATTTGCCGCCGCTCTGGTACCGGTGATCGAAATCCTCGCCAGCCAGCCCTACACCGTCGTTTCGAACGCCTGCATCGCCTGCGAAGGCCCGGTGTGGAGCGTGAAACTGCTTTCCCGCGTTCCCCCGGCCGAAATTCGCACCGTCCAGTTGGACGAAGGTTCCCGAACCAGCGTCTGCCTCGCGCGGCTGCTGATGCGCCATCATTGGCAGATCGATCCGGTCGAAACCGTATTGCCCATCGATGCCGACTGGAAACAAAGCCCAACCGATGCCGTGCTGATTATTGGCGACCGGGCCATGCATGATCACGCCGGCGAATACAAATACCAGTGGGACCTGGGCCAACAGTGGCTGGAATGGACCGGACTGCCATTTGTGTTTGCGGTTTGGGCCGCACACAGTACCGCTCCGCTGTCCCGGCTGGATGCGGCTTTTTCGGCGGCGCGCGATGCGGGAATTCTGGCGGCCGACAATATCGCGCGGGAATCGGCCGGCCAGTATGGACTGACCGAATCACAATGCCAGCAGTATCTGAAAAAACATTTGCAGTTTCATCTGGGCGAACGCCAACGGGCAGGCCTGGACCTGTTTGCGAAAATGGCTATCGAAAACGGATTCATTCATCAGTCTGCCAAACCGGAATATCATGATTGCTCCCTTGCTTGAAAAAGCCGTCAATGGCAATCGTTTGACGCCCGACGAAGGGCTGGCTTTGCTTCAGTCCAACAGCCTCGCTGCCCTCGGCGCTGCGGCCGATGCCGTGACCCGGCGCCTGCATCCGGAACCGGTCCGGACCTACAACATCGATCGCAATATCAACTACACGAATATCTGCACGGCCGTCTGCAACTTTTGCGCGTTCTACCGGAAACCGAAGCACGAGGAAGGCTATGTTCTGCCCCGGGCCGAACTGATGGCCAAGATCGAAGAGGCGGTAACGCTGGGGGCTGACCAGATTCTGCTGCAGGGCGGACTGCATCCCGACTACCGGATCGAGTGGTATGAAGAACTGCTGCAGGACATCAAGCGGCAGTTCCCGGCGGTCAATGTCCACGGTTTCAGCCCCCCCGAGATCTTTCACTTTACGAAGATCAACAAACTCCCCCTGGAAACGATCCTGTCCCGACTGCGCGCTGCGGGCATGGGCAGCCTCCCCGGCGGGGGCGCCGAAATCCTGGTCGATCGGGTCCGGAAAGAAATCACCCGGGGAAAAGTGCTGACCGACGACTGGCTGAACGTGATGCGGGTCTGGCACCAACTGGGTGGTCGCAGCAGTGCCACGATGATGTTTGGACACGTGGAAACTCTGGCCGAACGAATCGAACACCTTGAGCGGCTGCGGCAATTGCAGGACGAAACGGGCGGATTCACAGCCTATATCTGCTGGACATTCCAGCCCGACCACACGGAAATGTCCGAAATTCCGCCCACAGGAAGTTTCGAATATCTGAAAATGCTGGCCGTTTCGCGGCTGTACCTGGATAATATTCCCAATATGCAATCCAGCTGGGTAACCCAGGGACTGAAGATCGGACAACTCGCTTTGCAGTTCGGCGCGAACGACATGGGGAGTCTGATGATCGAGGAAAACGTCGTTGCCGAAGCCGGCACGGTTTACTATTTGACGTTGGACGAAATCCGCGACAGCATTTCCGACCTCGGTTATACACCCCGGCAGCGAAACGTGTTTTATCAGTTGTTGGACGTGGATCACGAAACCAAAGCGGTCCTGGCCAACCGCTCGTGGACCAAACAGCGGCCGGAAAAACCGGCAGGGGTTTATCAGTTGGCGTAAGCAGATTTTCGATTTCAGATTTTCGATTTCAGATTTGATTTATTACGCTCGTCGCGACTTTGTCACCACGCGAGGCATCTCATGAGTTCGGGTCAAACGAACACTGAAAATCGTCCTTCACGATATTCCCTTCGGTCACTGCTGGCCATTGTCTCGATTCTGGCACTGTCGATGGCGATTTGCCTGCCGCTGATTCGCCCGTCATCGGCCGACTTCGATGCCGACTACGTTTCGTTTTTTCTCCTCTCGACCTTACTTTCCGGACTGGGCCTGAGTGTGTGGTTCCGCAGCTGGACGGTTTTTGGAAGCCTGATCGCGCTGGCACTGTTTTTTTCGTTGTTCTTGACGCCATTGGTGCGTTTTGCAGAACCTTCGCGGAAACGGCCTGTTTGCCAAACCAATCTAAAACAACAGGGCCTCGCTTTGCACAATATTGAATATGCATTCAAAACGTTCCCTGCAACTTCGGGAACGGATAAGGACCCGCAGTTTCCCTACAGTTGGCGGGTTGCCATTCTTCCGTACATTGAACAACAGGGGCTATACGATCAATATCGTTTCGACGAACCGTGGGACGGGCCCAACAATTCCAAACTCGCTTCGTTGATGCCAAAAACATTTCAATGCCCGACACACCGAAACAAACAGAACGACTTTACGACACCGTACGTTGCCATCACCGGGCCGGGAACGATGTTTCCGGAAGACCGGCCGGGAGTATTCCGGAGAGATTGCCGGATAGGCCAGTCGAATATGATTGCAATTATCGAATGCCCCGACCACGCCGTTCACTGGATGAAACCCGACGACCTGTCACTCGCCGAAGCGATCGCACTTTATTCCCCATCTGCGGCAACGTCCCCCACAGCGAGTCACAGCGGTGGTTGCAACGCCGCGCGCTGCGACGGCTCGGTCGGATTTCATGCATTTAACGACGTCGAACTCCTGGCAATTTTGCAGGCAATGAGAGAAGCGGTCGTTCAGGGCGAGGGAATTGGCCCAACGGACAAACCTGTGCAATCCAATTCGTCAGTGGGAGAGTTTCACGATTATAACCAGTGAGGGAATGGCGGGACTGTAACGCCCCCACCAACTCAAGAATCCCGAATCGGGGAAGCGACTGATCGTCTTCTACGCTGACTCCGAAAATCCTGACGAAGCAACAAAATGGCAGCGGGCAATGGACGAGTTCGATTCCGCCACCGGATCCGCGAAAAATCCGAAACCGAAAGCAGCTAATGCAATGAATGAAAGCGAAATCTTTGATGCAGCGACAAGAATGCCGGTGGATTCCGAACGCGTTGCCTGGCTTGACGGGATTTGCAAAGGCGATGCCGCCTTGCGACGTCGCATCGGGGATTTGTTGCACACTCACTACCAGGGGGACATGTTTCTTGAAAGACCTTCTCCGGAAAGCATGGGAACGACCCTGGATTTCCATCGCGGCGAAGTGGCCGGAACCCTGATTGCCGGTCGCTACAAACTGGTCGAGGCCATTGGCGAAGGCGGGATGGGATCGGTTTGGCTGGCGGAACAACAGGAACCGATCCGGCGAAAAGTCGCTGTGAAGCTGATCAAGGCCGGTCTGGATTCGAAATCCGTTCTGGCCAGATTCAATGTCGAACGCCAGGCGTTGGCAATTATGGATCACCCGGGTATCGCCAAGGTTTTTGACGGCGGGGTAAACGAACAGGGGCGACCTTACTTTGTAATGGAATATGTCCAGGGAATGCCTTTGACCGACTACTGCAACCGGGCGCGGTTGTCACTGAGGGAACGACTTCAATTGTTTCTGCCGGTTTGCCAGGCGGTGCAACATGCGCATCAAAAAGGAATCATTCACCGTGACCTCAAACCGTCCAACATCCTGGTATGTCTGAACGATGGAAAACCGGTTCCCAAAGTAATCGACTTCGGCCTGGCCAAGGCAATGCATCAGTCATTGACCGGCCATTCAGTGAATACAGCACATGGAGTGATGGTTGGAACGCCGTTGTATATGAGTCCGGAGCAGGCGGAGCACAACAATCTCGATGTGGATACCCGAACGGATATCTTTTCGCTGGGGGTTGTACTGTATGAATTGCTGACTGGCAGTACGCCGCTCGGAAAACAACAGTTGAAAGAAGCAGCCTTTAACGAAATCCTGCGGTTAATCAGGGAAGTTGAGCCACCCAAACCCAGCACGCGATTGAACGATAGCGCAAGTCTTCCCAGCATTGCGGCACAACGTAGCGTTGAACCAAAACAGTTGAGCAAGTCGCTCGTCGGAGATCTGGACTGGATCGTGATGAAGGCGCTGGACAAGGAGCGGAGCCGGCGCTACGAGACGGCAATCGGTTTTGCCCGGGATGTTCAGCGGTTTCTGAACGACGAAGCCGTCGAGGCTTGTCCGCCATCAGCGACCTATCGATTCAGGAAATTTGTTCGACGAAACAAAATTCCCGTCCTTGCAGCTGGTGTGTTGCTGGTTTCGCTCCTGATCGCAATCGCCGGAACGACTTTCGGCCTGTACCGGGCAACCATTTCCGGGAACGCGGAGCGTTTGGCAAAAATTGAGGCACAAGACCAGATGCGAATCGCACGGACAGCAGAGGTCGCAGAGGCGAGAGCAAACCAGCAGGCACAAGCAAGATTGAGCCAAATTGAGAAAAGCAACGCGCTGCTCGTTTCAGTCTTTGACGATCTGAATATCCACGAAGTGCGGGAAGGAACAGAGCCACTGGAAGCCGTATTGGCAGATCGACTGAAAATGGCTGCCAGAGAGCTTGAAGAAGACTCTATTGGTGATCCGCTGGTCGTGTCGAATCTGCAAAACCAGCTTGGAATTACGCTATTGAGCCTGGGCTTTCCGGACGATGCCATCCCGCTGTTCCTGAAAGTCCGGGAAACGCGAACCGTTTGTTTGGGCGTCAAACACACCGATACTCTCGATTGTATGAACAATCTTGCAACAGGATACCTGGACTCAGGAAATTTTGATGCCGCCGCAACTTTGTTTGAAGAAACCCTCAATCGTCGCCTGGAAATTCAGGACGTTCAGAACCCGGATGTACTTAATGGCAAAGAAAACCTGGCCGCAGCATGGATTCGATCCGGCAATTTCGATCTTGCCATTCCGCTTCTGGAGGAAACACTGACTTTGCGAAAACGATTATTTGGGAAAGATTATCCGGACACACTTAATTGCATGATTATCCTGGCGGAGGCATACCGTGAGGCAGGAAAATACAAGGAGGCAGTGACACTCAACACTGATGCGTTAAACCTCAAAAAGGAAGAAACTGGGGCCGCCCATGTTGTTACGCTGACCATCATGAACAATTTGGCATACTCGATTCTGGAATCCGGAAATCCCGAACTTGCTTTGCCAATCTTTGAAGAAACCTTGCAGATCCAAAAAAAGAAACTCGGCAATTTTCACCCGAAAACGCTTATCTCGATGAATAATCTGGCACTGTGCTATCAGGCCGTAGGTGAAATCGGGCTTGCCTTACCAATGTTTGAAGAAACATTGAAACTCAAAAAAGCCAGACTGGGGGAAAAGCACCCACACACAATTTCCGGCATGAACAACCTTGCGAGGGCTTACCTGAATGTCGGCCTGCTCGATCTGGCTTTGCCTCTATACGAAGCAACCCATGGTCTGATGAAAACCACCGTTGGAGTCAACCATCCGGACACCTTGCAGTGCATGAGCAACTTGGCCAATGCATATTTTGTTGCCGGGAAGCCTGAACTGGCATTGCCGTTGTACGAAGAAACTCTGGCGCTTCGAAGGTTGAAATTGGGCCCTGATCACGTCGACACGATCAAGAGCATGGAAGATCTGGCCGGTCTGTGCGAGGACGAAAAAAATTGGGACCTGGCTATCGCCTTGTTCGACGAGGTTTTCACCCGGAAGAAAACAAAATTGGGGGTTGATGATTCGTCAACATTGTCCAGCATGAACAAACTTGTATTCGTCTATTGGCAGGCAAAACATTTCGAAAAATCGGTCCCTTTGTGTGAAGAATCGTTGAAGCTGCATGAAGCAAAGCTGGGCCGAAATCACCCAGACACCCTCCTGGTTGCTGCTGATCTGGGTGTCAACTACAAGGACGCCGGACGATTGTCCGATGCACTGCCGCTGCTCGAAGAAGCCTGGCAGGCTTCAGTCGAACACCCATCCCTCACAAAAGTCGGATCGCAGCTATTGACTTGCTACCTCCGGCTTGGCAGGACAGCCGATACTGCTTCAATTGCCGCGCAACTCGTTACACGTTCAGTCGTTCAACCAAAGATTTTCACACGGCAACAGGCCGGAATTCTTGAATTCCGGGCCAACATTTTTTTGCAAAAACAGGCGTTCTCCATGGCTGAGCCACTTTTGCGCGACGTTTGGGCAATTCGCAAAAAGCTTCAACCCGATTACTGGATCACATATGACTGTCAATCACAGCTTGGGGAGGCGTTGCTCGGCATGAAAAAATATTCCGAAGCCGAGTCTCTTCTCCTGGACGGATACGAGGGACTCAGAAAACGGGAAAACGAAATTCCGGCACTTGCCAAATCCCGAATTCCGGATGCGATGGATCGCCTGGTCAAACTCTATTCATCCTGGCACGTTGCCGAACCAGACAAGGGAAACGGCAAGAAAGCTGCCGAATGGAAAACGAAAAAGAATCAGTTCGAGTTGGGCAAACCAGTGAAATAAGGCGGGGGTCATTGGTTGATTCAGCAAAGGAGGTGCGACACATTCTTTGCCGGGATCGTGATGGCCCCCCTGGAAAGTTGATCAACGAAATTCAAGGCCTGAAAAGCAGACACAAATTGAGCGCGTCGGCCCGTCAGGCATTGAGTTTTCTATTCACCTGATAACCGGTGACTTACGTCTCCGGCAGTGGATGTTATGACCCTCTGGGCCAAAACTGCTGCACGATGACTACTCGTCGCCAGCGCGCATCCATGGTGTCAGGCAAACGTTGTATTCGCAGATTTCGTTTGGCTTGAAGTACAAACCGATTTCCCGCGTGGCGGCTTCTGGTCCGTCCGAAGCGTGGACCAGGTTCATCTGCCGGCTGCTGCTGTAATCACCGCGGATGGTTCCCGGTGCGGCTTGCAGTCCGTTCGTCTTGCCCAGCATTTCCCGAACAACGCGGATCGATTCCAGCCCCTGGATCACCATCGCAACGACCGGCGCGCCGGTGATAAAGTCTTCCAGCCCCTTGTAGAACGGCTTCGAAACATGTTCGGCGTAATGTTGTTTCGACAGTTCGGGGGTGACCTGCATCAGCTTCATCGCGATGATGTCCAGTCCCTTTTCCTCGAAACGGCCAATAATCCGCCCGATCAGCCGCCGTTGTACGCAATCCGGCTTGAGCAATACAAGTGTCTTTTCCATGGTTTCCAGCTGTTTTCTGCAGTTGTAAGAATGTAAACCGGGTCTGCGATCAAACGGTGACCGTCCGGACCGATGCCCTTTCTGGAGCCATCCGGGCCCCGCCGCAACCATTCGGAACGCTTCCGTTGGCTGCAACCCGAAGCTCCCAACTCTTGGGGATTCGAAAACGCAGGAATATACCAGCTTTTTCCCCCTTTCGAAAACGGGCTGACTGTGTGAAAATGACGGTAACAGGCAGAGCCATGCGACAATAATTCCCTGCGCGAGCAAAATTCCCGCTGGCGACCAGCCAATCCATAACTTGCCCTGGATGGGCATTCTTGATTTGCTCAAAGATGACTATCACCTCTTCTGAGTTTCTTCCAAAAGCAAAACCGACCGAACAAGTATCCGGGATCACAGTCAGAATGGCTGGCGACTCGGGCGACGGCATGCAATTGCTGGGAACTCAACTGACCAATACGTCGGCCCTGGCCGGAAACGATGTCGCTACCTTTCCGGATTTCCCTGCGGAGATTCGGGCCCCACGCGGAACCCACGCGGGAGTTAGCGGGTATCAGCTCCACTTTTCGTCGGAAGAAATCTTCACCCCCGGTGACGGACTGGATGCATTGATCTGCATGAACCCGGCCGCCCTGGTGACGAATCTTTCGGACCTGAAAAAGAACGGAATTCTGATCCTGAACTCCGACAGTTTTGCAGCGAAAGATCTGAAGCTGGCCAAGCTGGACAAGGATCCCCGTCTCGATCCGGGAATGAAATCGTTTCGGGTTATCGAAGTTCCTATTTCCTCGCTGACCACCAAGGCTGTGGCCGAGACCGGGTTGTCGCCCAAGCAGGCTGACCAGTGCAAAAACTTTTTTGCGATGGGTCTGACGTTCTGGCTGTTCGGACGGGACACCGCACCGACCCTCCGCTTTATCGAAGCCAAGTTCGGCAAGAAGCCCGAGTTTGCCCAGGCCAACCGCCTGGCGCTGCAGTCCGGATGGAACTATGGCGAAACCACCGAACATTTTGCATCGACCTACCAGGTGGCAACTGCGGCTCTCCCGCCGGGGACCTACCGCAACGTTATGGGGAACCAGGCGCTTGCCTGGGGTTTGATCGCTGCAGCCGAATTGAGCGGAAAGGACCTGTTCCTGGGTTCCTATCCGATTACACCCGCCAGCGACGTGTTGCACGAGTTGAGCAAGTACAAACATTTCGGCGTCCGGACATTTCAGGCCGAGGACGAAATCGCCGCGATTTGCTCGATCATCGGCGCGGCATTTGGTGGCGGTATGGGCGTAACAACCAGCAGCGGACCGGGAATTTGCCTGAAAGGCGAAGGAATGGGGCTGGCCGTGATGCTGGAATTGCCGCTGATCGTCATCGATATTCAACGGGGCGGACCGAGTACCGGGTTGCCGACAAAAACCGAGCAGGCCGACCTGTTGATGGCGATGTTTGGCCGGAATGGCGAGTCGCCGATGCCGATCATTGCCGCGCGCAGCCCCTCCGACTGCTTTGATACAGCGATTGAGGCGTGGCGAATCGCGATCAAACATATGACTCCGGTGATGATTCTGTCCGATGGCTACATCGCCAACGGAGCCGAACCCTGGAAGATCCCCGACGTTTCGAAGCTGGAAAAAATTCAGGTCGTACATCCCCAGGGTGGAAACAACGGCAAGCCGTTTGCCCCTTACGCGCGTGACAAAAACCTGGCTCGCCCCTGGGCACTGCCCGGCACGCCCGGGCTGATGCACCGGGTCGGTGGACTGGAAAAGGAAGACGTGACGGGGAACGTCAGTTACGACCCGGCGAACCACCAGCACATGACGAACACGCGAGCCCGAAAGGTTGAGCTGGTCGCCAATGAAATTGAACCGTTGACGGTCGAAGGTGACGACAATGGTTTGCTGGTGTTGAGCTGGGGCGGCACGTGGGGAGCCTGCAAGACGGCGGTCCAGCATGCCCGGCGAAAAGGACACAAGGTTGGCCATGCCCATTTGCGCTGGTTGAATCCGTTCCCATCCAACCTGGCGGAAGTGCTTGGCCAATACGAACGGGTCCTGATTCCCGAATTGAATTGCGGCCAGTTGTTGCTGTTGATCAACGGCCGGTTCGGCACCGGGGCCAAAGGCTACAGCAAAGTCCAGGGGAAACCGTTCGGCGTTGCCGAGTTGGTCGAACAAATTGAAAAGCATTGTGCCAGTTAGGTTTACGATCAGTTTTTTTGACGGGTCAAAGCAGAACAATCCATGAGTACAACACTTCCAGTTTTGAAGGCCGCAGATTTCGCTTCGGACCAGGATATTCGCTGGTGCCCCGGCTGCGGCGACTATTCCATACTGGCCCAGATGAAAAAGGTGCTGCCCGAAATCGGCGTAGCCCCGGAAAATACGGTCTTTATCTCCGGCATCGGATGCAGCAGCCGGTTTCCGTATTACATGAATACGTACGGTATTCACAGCATTCACGGGCGGGCTCCAACGTTTGCCACCGGCCTGAAATCAACCCGGCCCGATCTCAGCGTCTGGGTAATTACCGGTGATGGCGACGCGCTCAGCATTGGCGGAAACCATTTCATCCATCTGATTCGCCGCAACGTCAATCTGAACATTATCCTGTTCAACAACCGAATTTACGGATTGACCAAAGGGCAATACTCGCCGACTTCTCCTGTTGGCAAAGTAACCAAGAGCACGCCTCGCGGATCACTCGATTTCCCGCTCAGCCCGCTGACCCTGGCACTCTCGGTCGAAGCAACCTTTGTTGCCAGGTCGATCGACACCAATATCAAGCACCTGACCTACACCCTGGAACGTGCAGCCCGGCACAAGGGTACATCGTTCGTCGAGGTTTACCAGAACTGCAACGTGTTCAACGATGGTGCCTGGGACTATGCCAAGGGAAAGGAATCGGGTGATCAAAACACGATCGAGCTGCAACACGGTAAGCCGCTGATTTTTGCCGGCGGAACAAAAGGAGTCCGGCTAAACGGAATGACTCCGGAAGTCGTCGACGTCAATGAGAATACACCGATCGACGATCTGCTGTTTCACGACGAGTCCACCAGTTCCCCGGTCCACGCATTTATGCTGTCCCGAATGCGCTATCCGGAATCGCCCGAGCCGATTGGAGTCTTTCGGGCCGTTGAGCGCGACACTTATGACGACCTGATCAACGCCCAGGTTGCCGGTGCCATCGGCGAGAAAGGGAAAGGCGATTTGGGGAAACTCTTTAACTCCGGGGATACCTGGTCTGTTGGTTAGCCGGCCGGATTCCGCCTGGGTCACTTTCGGCTGATCCATGCCGGACTGTTTCCGGTGCCGCCGGTCCGATAATTTTTCCGGTCCCGTACGGAGTTGTGATAGCCTGCCGGTATTTGGGCGAAAACCAGCAAAATGTGCCCTGATGCTGGGCAATTCGGTGTGCATTCCCCTACAATTGGACGAAGTCTGGCCCGCCACTGGGCTGTGCCCGGCTCATGGTTTCCCTGACCCTTATTGTCCGGATACCCATTCATGATTCCGGCGACTACGGTTACCACCGATTCGTTTCTCGATTCCGTTTTCAACAGCCAGCTTACAGGCGAAGAAAACGTTCGCCTGGCCATCGCTGGTTTGACGACGGAATCGGCCAGCGAACTGGCGAATGTACTGGTCCGGAAAAACATCCTGAACCAGTGGCAGGCCCAGTATCTGTTGGCCGGTCATTCCGGATTGCGAATCGGGAACTACATCCTGAAAGGCCGCGTCGGCCAGGATTCGTTGGGGGAGCGGTTCTTTGCCGATCAGGTAACGCTGGTCCGGACCGTGGACTTGCAGCTACTGCCCGAGTCGCTGGTCGCCGCGCAGGAATGCATGGACCGGTTTCTGGAATCCGCCAGGCAACTCACACACCTCGATCATCCTGCCATCGTCCATTTGTACGACGTGGCCGATCATCATGGCCTGTTGTTTATCGTGTCCGAGCATTGTGAGTCAATGACGGCTAACGAGTTTCGCGGAATTGCCGAGTCGGGCCTTGCCCATTTGCGTGCAGTCCGCGATTTGTGTGATGGGGTCAGTTACCTGCACGAACACGATTTGTCCCACGGATTTCTGGGCGCCGAAAACAGCATTCGGCTGGCACGACCCGGAGTCATCAAGCTGGACCAGTTGGTCTGGAGCGTCCTGCAGCGGGAACTTGTTTCCCGAAGCCTGATCGAAACGTTTGAGCAGCGACGCCTGGCCGACTGGCAGGAAGTCGGCCGTTTCGCCAGCAAGCTGCTTGCCGCAGCCCCAACGGACAACGCGCTGTCGCAGACCAATCGTGATTCGCTGGTCTCTGCGTTTCGGGCACTGGCGACCAGCACCGATCCGGATGCCCGGGCCAGGATAGTGGCCGGAAAGATTTCCGAACTGGTTAACCGGATTGAAAAACGTCCGGGCTACGTAGCCGTGCCGGTCGCCGTATCGCCGGCCGATTCGAATGCCGGGAAGTTGCCCAGGTTGGCAGCGACAGCGTCCGCCACACCGTCTCCGCCCGCCGCCGCATCTCCGGCACCATCCAGAGCCAGACCGGTCAAAAATTCCCCCAAACCTAAAACGCGTCCAAAAAAAACCGCAGGGCGGCCGGGCACTCTCCGGTGGGTACCGGTTGCCAGCCTGGTTGTGCTGGCCTGTGTCGTTGGCTGGTTTGCGTGGGGAAAACTCGCACCAAAGCAAAAGCCTGAAACGGCTCAGCGCGAAACCAGGACCAGCAACACGTCACGAGGCGGTCGAACGGAAACGCCCAAACCGAAAACACAGAAACCGGAATCGCAGGCTGCAACCAGTCAGACCACTTCCGAAACCAAAAAAACTCCTGACGATATCCCCTCGCCCGTTGACCTGACTCCAACCGGTTCGACAGAACCGGTTGCACCAACTCCCTTAATTGGTGACTCGTTGGTTCCCGAAGCTTCACTGCCAGTCGTTTTGACGCCGGACCCGGCCAAACCGGTTTCGACGTCATTGCCCGAAAAGTCGAAACCGAAACCCGGACCGGAGCAATCGGACGGACAGGACAATCTGGTACCCGCCTCTGCAGGATCGGGATCGAAGCAGGATCCGGTAACAGCCGAACCCGGAACGGCAGAAGTGGCCCCGGAAACATGGCCTGCATCGTTTGCATTGCTGGACGGGTCTCATCACGATCCGCAGGAGATTGGGAAACTGCCGGCAATTCCTGCGGGTGAAGTCACTGTTTCTCTGGAATACGATCCCGAAACGAATGGGCGAGGAAAAAACTGGTTTTCTGTGCAGGGCAGCGGTCGTTCCTGGAACATTGCTTTTTCCAAAAAGAGTATAAACGAGGAATTGGAAACTGTTGCGGCTTTGAAACTGGATGACCAGGGGAGATTGATATTCCAGTGGAACGATTCAGTCGATGAAAAACATCTGGCCAACTCCATTGTCAACGCCGCAATCAGGCTACAGTCGGGCGGGCTTGTTCATCGAACATGGATGAGGGAAACCATTCGCTTCGACGCTCCAACGCTGGATCCGACTACGCTGGAATCGGCGATCAAACTGGAAGTTCCCTGGATGCCAAAATCAGAACATGTTGTTATAGAGTTTGGTGAACTGTGGGCAGATCAGGGCTGGACCGAAGAAGCGATGTTGGAAAACGAAACGTTTTTGAACAGGGAGCCTGCCAGAATCTTTTTCCGTTCGCTGCCGGAGGAGCGTTTTCTCTGGTTGGCACTGGACGGTCGTGTAAGGGCGAAAGTCGAGTTGACCCTGAATGTACAGACGATCGTCGCGGGCCGGATGACCAACATGAAACGCCAGGAACTGGACGGATTCATCAATGTGTTTCGGGCCAATCACGAAGCCCTGGTGATTCGGGAGAACCAGGCCCTGATCGCGGCTGACAATGCACCGTTTGGATCCAAAACAAAAGCCAGAGACGCGGCCAGGCAGGCCAAGAAGGATACCGAAACCGGCAAGGCCCAACGCGACCTGGCTTTCGAATATCTCGCTTGGATCGAGGGACTGGTCGGCAAACCGGTTCCGGTGCGGGTCATGTACCATGTGGGGGAACAGTCGATAGAATTGGCCCGTAGCAGCGGTTGGGAACTGCCACCGCCACCGGACAAAGAAACCAAAAAAGACTGATCCAGCCAATGATTCGCACAGGCATTGTCGGAGCCACAGGCTATACGGCTCTCGAACTGATCCTGATTCTCCTGCGTCACCCCGATGCCAGAATCACCCGGTTGACCTCGCGCAGTCCCGAATCACAAAGCATCGCCGATGTCCATCCCTGTTTGCGAAACCGCCTGGATCTGGATATCACCAGCTACGATCCGGATGACTTTTCGGAAAACGTTGATTGCGCGTTTTGTTGCTTGCCTCACGCGGCCAGCAGTGCCGTTGTCCGGGAACTCGCCGGTCGCGGGGTGCGCGTAATCGATTTCAGCGCCGATTACCGTTTGAATTCACTGGAAGATTTCACTTCGGTGTATCAGGCCGAACATGCCGATCCTAACCGGTTGGGAAAAGTCCCTTACGGACTGCCCGAACTTTTTCGCCCACAGATAGAAGCAGCCGACGTGATCGCCAATCCGGGCTGTTTTCCGACTTCTGCGATCCTGCCACTGGCACCGCTCGTTCGCGAAGGGCTGATCAGGACTTCGGACATCGTCATAGATTCCAAGACGGGAGTCAGTGGAGCTGGCCGGACTCCCAAACCGGCGTTTCATTTTCCCGAATGCAACGAATCAGTTGCCGCCTATGGAGTTGGAACGCACCGGCACGGACCGGAGATCGCCCAGATAATCGAGCGATGGTCGGGGAAACCGGTTGAGTGCCTGTTCGTCCCCCATTTGATTCCGATGACACGGGGAATTTTGTCGACGATATACGTCCATCCGGCCGAAAATCAAACCTCCGACGGGATCGCCCGGTTCCTGGCCGATTTTTACCGGAACAGCCCTTTTGTTCGCTGTACCGATCAGTTGCCGCAAACAGCCAACGTGTCCGGAACGAATTTCTGTGACCTTGCTGTCCGGCAGGTTGGAAACCGGGTCGCCATCATCAGCGTGATTGACAATCTGGTCAAAGGTGCGTCAGGTGCGGCAGTACAAAACATGAATGTCGCGTTTGGATTGCCGGAAACTGTTGCCTTGCGATAATCTGCTCCGCTGCATTTTACCGGTCGAAACCTTCTGATCAGTGAGCCCCCCACAATGTCCGACAAACTTCCCGCCGGATTCCGGTTCTCCGGAATTCATTGTGGAATCAAAGCCACCGCAACCGATCTTGCACTGGTCGTGGCGGATGGGCCGGTTGTCGCGGCAGGAGTCTATACCCAAAACCTGGTTCATGCCGCCTGCATCGACTGGAACCGGAATATCACTCCTGGCAACAGCCTGCGGGCGATCGTGGTGAACTCGGGAAATGCCAACGCCTGCACCGGTCAGCGTGGAATCGACGATACGCAAACGATGGCCCAATCGGTTGCGACAGCACTGTCCAGGAACGAGATGCCCGTTCATCCCCAGGATGTGTTGGTACTTTCCACTGGAGTCATTGGCCAACATTTGCCCTTGGACCGGGTTCAAATCGGCATCGTCCAGGCCGCCGAAAGCCTCGGAAACTCGGCGGATGATTTTCTGGCTGCGGCAACTGCAATCATGACGACGGATCACACAAGAAAAACTGTCCTTCGCAGCTTTGGATCTGGCAGCAAATCCTGGTCGATTGCGGCCATGGCCAAAGGGGCGGGGATGATCGGCCCCAACATGGCAACCATGCTCTCCCTGATTGTCACCGATTTCCCCTTGACTCCGGAACAGGCCGATCTGGCTATTCGCATCGCCGTGCATCAGAGCTTTAACCGAATCAGTGTCGAAGGGCATACCAGTACGAATGACGCCTGCCTGCTGATGGCTCCACCAGCAACCGGGCTGGCGGCCAACCATTCCGGGTTGGCGACCTTTCAAACTGCCCTGAACAGTTGCGCGCTGGAACTGGCCAAACTGATTCCGGCCGATGGTGAAGGAGCCTCGCACCTGATCCATATATCTGTGACCGGTGCTGACGATCTTGCCGGCGCCGACCGGATCGCTCGGACGATTGCTATGAGCAATCTGGTCAAGACGGCGGTTTCGGGTGCGGATCCAAATTGGGGCCGGATTGTTTCTGCCGCCGGGTACGCAGGTGTCCAGTTTGACCTGGGCAAAACCAGCCTGGCAATCAACGGAACCGTGGTTTTTCGACAGGGTGAGCCGTTACCTTTTGACGCTGCAGCACTAAGTCGACTGATTCGGGGCCAGTTCGATACGGAAATCAGCCTTTCGGTAGGCGTTGGCCCAGGCAACTCGGAACACTGGACCAGCGATTTGACGACTGACTACGTAAAGTTGAATGCCGAATATACGACTTGAGGCAGGCCAATTGTTGCTACCGACAACGTTGTTCGCTTCCCTGCATGGACAAAACCCCGTCTGTCATGGATAATTGCAAGCCCGAAACGCGGAGAGAAAAACATGGCTGACGATCAGGAAAATGAAGCTGAAGACGACTTCGAGGATCTCGAAGCGGTTGCCGATCCCGGCGTAGCGGACCCGCTTGCCGAGCCCGAGGATGTTCTCGCCGAGTTCGAAGAAGACGACTTTGACGAGGATTTTGACGACGATTTCGAGGAAGAAATCGAGGGGGAATACGCACTCGAAGACGACAAATACGGCGAGGAGTTTCGCGCCGAATTCGGTCACCTCGACGTAGACAAAGATCCACCGTCCAAAGGCGGCAAAGGCGGCAAAAGCGGGTGACGCTGGCCAGCCGGGTTTAAGCTGTAGCTCCGGTCACGCCCCCCAAGGTCGCGATTCTGAATTGTCCGATTCACCGGAACAGTTATTGCGGGGTGATCGCAACTGGTTTTGGACGGCCTGACGGGCCAGTGCACACCTCATGCCGCGTTTACAATGTCGCCATTCTGCGGCATATTCATGCATTCCTGCATTGCCGACCTGTCCCGTTTCCCCTTTGTAGCCATGCATTTCGCCCGGATTTGATACCCGATGTTCCAGCCCGTCGAAAACAATGTCAGCTTTCCGGACCTCGAACAGGGCATTTTGGAATTCTGGCGGAAGAACGGGATCTACGAGCGGTCGATCGAACAGCGGAAGGGTGAGAAGCCTTTCATTTTTTTCGAAGGTCCGCCGACGGCTAACGGAAAACCCCATCCCGGCCACTGCCTGACCCGCGCGGTCAAGGATCTGTTCCCCCGCTATCGCACTATGCGTGGTTACTCCTGCGAGCGAAAAGCCGGCTGGGACACCCACGGGTTGCCGGTCGAAGTCGAAGTCTGCAAGGAACTCGGCATCCACTCCAAGGAAGAAATCGAATCCTACGGCATTGAACCGTTTATCCAGCTCTGCCAAAAAAGCGTCTGGCGATACATGCAGGAATGGGAACGGCTGACGGAACGGCTC